>ENA-OVGH01002176-OVGH01002176.1-human-gut-metagenome-genome-assembly--contig:-NODE-2176-length-11154-cov-7.922516_pt1 | contig 11154 bp, 8 predicted proteins | sample MGYA00237770_ERZ505419 | MGnify/ENA primary metagenome ERZ505419 (study PRJEB26158, sample SAMN06016353) | human gut metagenome | biome: human gut; feature: ankylosing spondylitis patient; material...
CCTGCCCCGCCTGCGGCGGGAAGCTGCTCTACCGGGGCTTCGGCACCCAGAAGGCCGAGGAGGAGCTGGCCCAGCTTTTCCCGGAGGCAAGAGTGCTGCGGATGGACCAGGACTCCACCGCCGCCAAAGACGCCCACGAAAAGCTGCTGGCGAAGTTCGCCCGGCATGAGTACGACATCATGGTGGGGACGCAGATGGTGGCCAAGGGCCTCGATTTCGAGGACGTGACCCTCGTGGGCGTCCTCGGCATCGACTCGCTGCTCTTTGCGCAGGGGTTTCGGGCCTACGAGACGGTGTTCAGCCTCATCACCCAGGTGGTGGGGCGCTCCGGCCGGGCGAAAGACCCGGGCTTCGCCATCATCCAGACCACCGACCCCGACAACCCCGTCCTCAACCTCGCCGCCGCCCAGGACTACGACGCCTTCTTCGAGCAGGAGATCGCCTATCGCAAGCTGGGACTCTACCCGCCCTTCTGCGGGCTCTGCGTCGTGGGCTTCTCCGGCCCGAAGGAAGTTGAGGTGGCCCGGGCCGCCGCCCGGTTCTCGGCCCTCTTAGGCCGTCAGGCCGCGCAGCAGCCGGACCTGCCCCTCCGGGTGCTTGGCCCCACCCCCGGCAACATCGAAAAGATCAACGAGAATTACCGCTACAAGCTCACCATCAAGTGCCGCGCCGACAAACGCTTCCGCGACCTTGTCCGCCAGACCCTTGGCCTCTACGAGCAGGAAAAGCTGCCCAGCAAGGCCACCGTGGTGGTGGATATGCATTCTGACGGTGATATTTGATAAGATTATTTGGAGGTATACTTCATGGCTATCCGCAACATTGTAAAAGAGGGCGACCCCATCCTGAACAAGGTCTGCCGCCCGGTGACCAACTTCGATGACCGTCTGGCCACCCTGCTGGACGATATGCGCGAGACGATGATCGCCGCCGACGGCGTGGGCCTCGCAGGCCCGCAGGTGGGGATGCTGCGCCGCCTCTTCGTGGTGTGGGACACCACCGACGCCCCGGAGGAGATCCCCGAGAACTACGAGTACAAGTTCATCGACTTCGTCAACCCGGAAATTCTCGCCGTGTCTGAGGACGAGGAGACCGCCTACGAGGGCTGCCTGTCCTTCCCGGGCCACAACGGCGCCGTGACCCGCCCCGTGGCCGTCAAGGTCCGCGCACAGGACCGCCATGGCGAGTGGTTCGAGCTGGAAGCCGAGGACCTGCTGGCCCGCTGCATCCAGCACGAGAACGACCATCTGGACGGCATCACCATCATGGAGTCCAGCGAGTTCTTCTATGAGGACACCGAGGAGGGCCGCGCCGCTGCCGCCAAGAAGAAGGAGAACGACTGATGCGCATTCTGTTCATGGGGACGCCGGATATTGCGGCGGACTGCCTGAAAGCCCTGTATGAGGCGGGCCACGACATCTGTGCGGTCTACACCCGGCGCGATAAGCTCGTGGGCCGCAAGCAGGTGCTCACCGCACCCCCGGTGAAGGAAGTGGCGCTGGCCCACGGCACCCCCGTCTTTCAGCCCCGCACCCTGCGGGACGGCGGCGAGGACGAGAACATCCGCGCGCTGGCTCCTGAGCTCATCGTGGTGGTGGCCTACGGCTGCATCCTGCCCAGATCGGTGCTGGAAGCGCCGAAATACGGCTGCATCAACCTCCACGTCTCCCTGCTGCCGAAATACCGGGGCAGCGCCCCCGTGCAGTGGGCGGTGCTGAACGGCGATGCCGAGACGGGCGTCTCCATCATGCAGATGGACGAGGGCCTCGACACCGGCGATGTGCTGGTCTGCGAGAAGATCGCCATCGACCCCGAGGAGACCAGCGGCCAGCTGTTCGACCGGGTCACTGCCGTAGGCGCACGGGTGCTCTGTGAGACCCTGCCTGCCATCGAAGCTGGTACGCTCAAGGCAGAGCCTCAGGCCCACGAGAACGCCTCCGTCGCTCCCATGCTGAGCAAGGAGATGGCCCAGTTCCATCTGACCGACAGCGCCGACCACATCCACAACTGGGTGCGGGGCATGAACCCCTGGCCCGGGGCATGGTTCGTGACGGCGGGCGGCAGGAAGCTCAAGGTGACGGAGAGCCGGGTGGCGGAAAGCCACGGCGAAGCTCCCGGCACTGTCCTCGCCACCAAGCCCCTGACCGTGGCCTGCGGTGAGGGCGCTGTCCAGCTTTTGCACGTGGTGCCGGAGGGCAAGAAGCCCATGGACGGCACCTCCTTCGCCGCCGGACTCCGCCTCAAGGCGGGGGACAGCCTGTGAGCGGCCCGAACCCCCGCGCGGCGGCGGTGGCGGCGCTGGTGCGGCAGGAGCAGGACGGTTTTTCGAACCTCATCCTCGACGCAGAGCTGCGCCGCCAGAAGCTGGAAGGCCGCGAGAAAGCATTTGCCAGCGCGATTTTTTATACCGTGCTGGAACATCAGGGGACGCTGGACTATATCCTGAGCCAGTTTTTGCCCAAAGGGCTTGCAAAGCTCGACCCGCAGGTGCGGGAGATCCTCCGCGCCGCGCTGGCGCAGGCCCGCTATATGCAGGTGCCTGCTTCGGCGGCGGTCAATGAGGCCGTCAAGCTGACCCGCACCTTCAAAAAAGCCAGCGCCTCCGGCCTCGTGAACGCCGTGCTGCGCCGGGCCATCGGCTATGACCTCGGCTCTGCCGTCTTCGCCGACGAGGTGGAGCGGCTGATGGTGCTGGGCTCGGCGGGCCGGGACGTGGCAGCGTTCCTCCACGAACACTACCCCGACGAGGCGCTGGACATCCTGACCCACACCGCCGACGGCGGCCTGACCAGCCTCCGGGCCAACCCCCTGAAAGGGACGCCGGAAGCCCTCTGCGAAAAGCTGCTGGCCTCGGGCGCGAAGACCGCCGCCCCGGGCCTCGTGCCGGGCAGTGTCTTAGCCCGCTTCGAGGGGAGCCCGGCGGAGAGCGGGCTTTTCCGGGACGGCTTCTTCCACGTGGAGGGGCAGGCCAGCCAGCTTGCCGCCCTCTGTGTGGAGGCAAAGCCCGGCGATACCGTCCTCGACCTCTGCGCCGCCCCCGGCGGCAAGAGCCTGCTCCTCATCGAGGAGATGGGGGACGAAGGGCGGCTGGTGAGCTGCGACGTCAGCGAGAACCGCGTCCAGCTCATCCGCAAGGCCGTGGAGCGGATGGGGTTTGCCCACGTGGAGCCCCGGGTCTCCGACGGCACAAAGGCAGATGCCGACCTGCCCATGGCGGACGCTATTTTGGTAGACGCCCCCTGCAGCGGCCTTGGCATCCTCGCCAAGAAGCCGGACATCCGGTACAAGACCCTCGAAAAAGCGCGTCACGATGAATTATTGGCCACCCAGTCGGCCATTCTGGATACAGCCGCCGCCCACCTGAAGGAGGGCGGGCGTCTGGTCTACTCCACCTGCACCATCGACCCCGCCGAGAACGAAGAGCAGGTGCGGGCCTTCGTGGGCCGACACCCGGAGTTCCGGGTGGTGACGCCGGACGTCCGCTTCCCGGCCGGGATGACGGTGGGGGACTGGGGTGCGCTTTCCGTCCCCACCCGCACCGGCATGGACGGCTTTTTCCTCTGCGCGATGCAGAAACGTGATTCCTGACAAAAGGAGATTTTCATGGAGACTAAACGCTGTATATCCTCCCTGACGCTGGAACAGCTGACGGCGGAGCTGAAAGCGATGGGCCAGCCCGGCTTCCGGGCCAAGCAGATTTTCCACTGGGTCCACCAGAAGCTCGTGACCGACTTTTCGGCCATGACCGACCAGCCCAAAGCCCTGCTGGCAAAGCTCGAGGAGGCATTTTACATCGCCGCGCCCATCATCGAGCGGCGGCAGGAGGCCAAGGACGGCACCGTGAAGTACCTGCTGCGGATGGCCGACGGCAACTGCATCGAGACCGTCGTCATGCGCTACCACTACGGCAACACGGTCTGCGTGTCCACCCAGGTGGGCTGCCGGATGGGCTGCCGCTTCTGCGCCTCCACCCAGGCGGGCCGGGTGCGCAACCTCGAGGCGGGCGAGATCTGCTCCGAAATTTACACCGCCCAGAAGGACATCGGGGAGCGCATCTCCCACATCGTGCTGATGGGCATTGGGGAGCCGCTGGATAATTTCGACGAAGTCATGCGCTTTCTCGAGAACATCTCGTCCCCCGAGGGCGTGAACATCGGGATGCGGAACATCAGCCTCTCCACCTGCGGCCTCGTGCCGAAGATCGACCAGCTGGCCGAGAAGAAGCTCCAGCTCACCCTCTCCGTCTCTCTCCACGCCCCCAACAACGACATCCGCAGCGGCATGATGCCGGTGAACGACGCCTACCCCGTGGAGGTGCTGATGCAGGCCGTGCGCCGGTATCAGGAGACGACGGGCCGGAGAGTGAGCTTCGAGTACTCCATGGTGCGGGGAGTCAACGACTCCGACGCCTGCGCCAGACAGCTGGCCGACCTCATCCGGGGGATGGGCGCTCACGTCAACCTCATCCCCATCAACCCGGTGGACGGCAGCCCTTATTCGGCCACCGACGCTGCCAACGTCCGGCGCTTCCAGCAGAAGCTGGAAAGCCTCGGCGTCAACGCCACCGTCCGCCGCCGTCTGGGCAGCGAGATCAGCGCCGCCTGCGGCCAGCTCCGCCGCGACGAGATGAACGGCAAAGTTTGAGAAGGAGAATCCTATGAAACTTGCAGGAAAAACAGACGTCGGCAGCGTCCGCTCCGAGAATCAGGACGACTACCGGGCAGGCGAGCTGAACAGCGACGCGGCCTGGGGCCTCGTGTGCGACGGCATGGGAGGTGCGCGGGGAGGCCGTGAGGCTTCCGTGAGCGCCTGCGACGTCATCGAGCACATCTTCCACGAGCAGTACGCCCAGTGCCTGCCCGGCGACGAGGAAAGGTTTTTGAAGCGGGCGCTCATCAACGCCAACCGCTTCGTCTTCCAGAAGGCCTCCCGGGAGGAGGAGCTGGCGGGCATGGGCACCACGGCGGTCTGCGCCCTCGTGCGGGGCGGCAGCGCCTTTATCTGCCACGCAGGCGACTCCCGGGCCTACCTCGTCCGGGACGGCAGGCTCACCCAGCTCACCCACGACCACTCCTATGTGCAGGAGCTGGTGGACTGCGGCACCATCACCGCCGAGGAGGCCGAGCATCACCCCCAGAAGAACATCATCACCCGGGCGCTGGGCGTGGACTACCGCCTCGACCCCGAGTTCACCAGCGTGCCGGTGCAGAAGGGCGATATGCTCCTGCTCTGCACCGACGGCCTCACCAACGTCCTGCCCAAAGAAAAGATCGAAGAGATCTTCACGAAGGGCGGGTTCTACGACATCCCCGACCGGCTGGTGGACGCCGCCAACGCGGGCGGCGGCCCCGACAACATCACCGCGCTGCTGCTGGGCGTGGAGCCGCTGGAGGTGAAGCATGGATAATCTCATCGGCAAGACGCTGGATGGGCTCTACACCATTCAGGAGCTCATCGGCGCAGGCGGCATGGCCAACGTCTACAAGGCCGTGGTCTCTGCCCCCGGCGGGCCTGTGCCGGAAGGCACGGTGGTGGCCGTCAAGGTGCTGCGTCAGGAGCTGATGCATGACGCCGACCTCGTCCGCCGCTTCAAGAACGAGTCCAAGGCCATCTCCATCCTCAGTCACCCCAATATCGTCAAGGTCTATGATGTATCTGTCACCGACAAATTGCAGTACATCGTCATGGAGTATGTGGACGGCATCACACTGAAAGAATATCTCAAGCAGCGCGGCGGTGCCCTGACCTGGAAAGAGGTCGTACACTTTGCTACCCAGGTCTTGAGCGCCTTGCAGCACGCCCACTCCAAGGGCATCATCCACCGCGACGTCAAGCCGCAGAACATCATGCTGCTGGCAGACGGATCGATTAAAATGATGGACTTCGGCATTGCGCGCTTCTCCCGTGCGCAGAGCCAGACCGTCAGCGATAAGGCCATTGGCTCGGTGCATTATATCAGCCCCGAGCAAGCCAAGGGTGAGCGCACCGACGCCCGCACCGACATCTACTCCGTCGGTGTCATGCTGTATGAGATGCTGTCCGGCCGCCTGCCCTTTGACGGCGACGGCGCAGTGTCCATTGCCATCATGCAGATTTCCGAGAAGCCGAAGCCGCTGGCGGAAATTGCCCCCAACACCCCGGCCGGTCTGCGCCAGATCACCGAAAAGGCCATGGCAAAGCTGCCGCAGAACCGCTACGCATCCGCCCGCGAAATGCTGGATGCGCTGGACGCCTACGTGCAGAACCCCTCCGTGATGTTCGAGTACAAGTATATTACAGAAGATGCTCCCGAAAAGGTGGTGAAACGTACCATGAACCAGAACCGTGCAAACCGTCAGGCCGAAAAGCCTGCGCCCCGCGGCAAAAAGGCCGCACCGCGCAAGAAAAAGCGCACCATCTTCCTGCCGGCACTGTTCGGCATTACCATTGCATTTGCACTGGCGTGCCTTGCGCTGTGCTGGATGATCCTGAACGATTCCTCCAACCTGATGAACAACAAGGCCGATATCACGCTGGGCGATTATATCGGCATGACGCAGGACGAGGCTGCTGCCACCGAGCAGGTGGTCTCCGGCCAGATCAGCGTTACCTGGGAGCAGGAGTACAACAGTAACTATGCGGCGGGCTATATCTATAAGCAGTCGCCGGTGTCCGGCCGCACGGTGCGCGAGGGCCAGAATGTGACCCTGACTGTGAGCCTTGGCACCCAGTACGTTACCGTGCCGGACCTGACCAACTATGTGCAGGCCGATGCAGAGCAGCAGCTCAAGGAGCTGGGTGTCTCGGTGCTGGTAACGCAGGCTGTGGATACCTCTGTGGCATCCGGCGCGGTGATCCGCACCGACCCGGCGGCGGGCAGTCAGGTGGCTGCAGGCAGCACTGTGGTGATGTATATCAGCCGCCCGCAGGTGGCAACCACCACCAAGGTGCCCTCGCTGACCGGCATGAGCACCGCTGATGCCCGCACCCTGCTGGTGCAGAACCATCTGGGCCTTGGCAGCCAGACCGAGCAGTACAGCGACCAGCCGGTGGGCACTGTCATCAGTCAGAACCCGGCGGCAGGCTCTACCACAAAGCTGAACGGCCGCGTGAACATTGTGGTAAGCGCAGGGCCGGAGCCTGCACCGGAACCGGAAGCACCCAGCGACAGCACCACCGGCGGCGATTGGTGGAGCGGCCTGTTTGGCAGCAGCTCCTCTTCTTCCAGCACCGAGACCGGCACCGAACAGGGCACAGCGGGCAGCGGCGACCCTTCGCAAAAACCGCTGACCGACTGGTGGTCCTCGCTGCTGAGCTGACGGAGGCGTGCATGAAGGGATATATCACAAAGGGCATCGGCGGCTTTTACTATGTGAAAACGCCGGAGGGCATTGTGGAATGCAAGCCCCGCGGCATTTTCCGCAAACAGAAGATCACGCCGGTGGCGGGCGATGAGGTGACGCTGGAGACCGAGAACGGTGCAGCCGTCATTGCCGAGATCGCACCGCGCAAAAATGTGTTCGTGCGGCCTCCGGTGGCAAATCTGGATGTGCTGTTCCTTGTGGCCAGCACCACCCAGCCCACGCCCAGCACGCTGGTGCTGGATAAGCTTGCCGCCATTGCGGTGGACAAGGGCGTGCAGCCGGTGATCGTGTGCACCAAGGGCGACTTGGCCGAGGCGGAATTCCTGCGTAAGGCCTACGAAAGATCGACCCTGCCGTTCATCCGCATCGATTACGAGACCGGCGGCGGGCTGGACGAGGTGAAGCAGTGGATCGGCGGCAGGCTGTGTGCGTTCTGCGGCAACTCCGGCGTGGGAAAATCCACCCTTTTGAACCATCTGCTGCCGGAAGCAGAGCGCGAGACCAGTGCCATCAGCCAGAAGCTGGGCCGCGGCCGCCACACCACCCGTGAGGTGACGATCTTTGAAGCCTTTGGCGGGCGCATTGCGGATACGCCGGGCTTTGCCAGTCTGGAAGCGAACCGCGCCGGGTTCATCCCCAAGGAAAATCTGGAGCATGCGTTCCCGGAGTTCGGGCCTTATCTGGGCCAGTGCCAGTTCACCGGCTGCTCCCACCGCAGCGAAAAAGGCTGTGCCGTGCGCGCTGCACTGGCCGAGGGCAGGCTCTCCCAGACCCGGTACGACAGCTACTGTGCCATGTACGAGGAAGTTAAGGACGTGAAGGATTGGCAGCGCCCGAAAGTATAAAGGATAAGGAAGAGATTCATGTCACGCTGTGTGATCATTTCGGCCTGCCCGGTTTCTCCGGAGCTGGCAGAGGCCCTGCGGCCGGACGACTTTATCATTGCCTGTGATGCAGGCTACCGCAACTGCGCACCTCTGGGGCGTAGACCCAACATCATCGTGGGCGACTTTGACACCGCCCCCTGCCCGGAACAGCAGGACGACGATATCATCGTGCTGCCCCATGTGAAGGACGATACCGACACCGAGTATGCTGCAAAGCTGGTCTCGGAAAAGGGCTTTGACGAGGTGCTGCTGCTGGGCGGCCTTGGCGGCAGACGGGTGGAGCACACCCTTGCAAACCTGTGCACCGGCCTTGGGCTGGAACAGCGCGGTGTGCGCACCACCCTGCTGGATGAGCGCAGCCGCATCACCTACGTGATGCCCGGCGAGACCCGCCGCTACCCGAAGGAGAAGTACTTCTTCTTCTCGGCCTTCCCGATGGAGGGCAGGGCGCAGGGCGTGTGCGAGCGCGGCTCCTACTATGAGCTGACCGATGCGGAGCTGACCGCCAGCTACCCGCTGGGCGTCAGCAACGAGTACGCTGCCGGGTCGGACTGCATCACCATCTCCACCCGCAGCGGTGCGCTGGTGGTGGTGGAGACCATCGCAGACTGAGCGCTGCTGCCCTTGCCGGAACGTTCCGGCCCCTGCCTGCATAGGATGGGCCAGAAAACGGAAAGGCGGGGAGCATATGCAGGTAGTTGTGATCCGAAGCCCCAAGGCGCTGCGCGGCATTCTGCGCAGACTGTTCGGCATTCAAAAACAGTAAAAAAGATCCCCTCGCTGCTGGTCGGCGGGGGGATCTTGCTTCATAATACTCCTTTTTATTGCGTCAGGGCGTTGTAACAGGCATCGAACGCCTGCATAAAATCAGTGATCTCCTGTTCCGTGGTCAGGTGGCTCAGACTGATGCGCCACGAGGACAGCGCGTTGCGCCGGTCATGGCTCACGGCAAACACGGCGCGGGAGGGCAGGCCGTCCGAAGAGCAGGCCGATTTGACCGAGACGCATACGCCCCTGGCATCCAGCTCCCGCTGGAACACGGTGCCCTTCACGTTCTGTACGCTCAGGTTTAAAATCTGCGGCACGGCGGTGTCCGGGCTGTTGATGCGCACCTTGGGGTATTGGGCAAGCCCGGTGCGCAGGCGGGCGTTCAGGGCGCGGATGTGCTCCACCCGGGCGGGCAGCTCGCTCACTGCCTTTTCCAGCGCCAGCGCCAGCGAACAGGCCAGCGCCACGGTGGGGGTGCCGCTGCGGTAGATGGTGGTGCTCTCGCCGCCATAGATGAGCGGCTCCAGCGCAAGGCCGCGCCGCTTGACCAGCACACCGATGCCGTTCAGCCCGTAGAACTTGTGGGCGGTCAGGCTCATGGTGTCGATGCCCGCAAAGCTGACCGGCAGCTTGCCCACGGCCTGTGTGGCATCCACATGGAAGTGGCAGTGGGGGCAGGCCTTCAACATTTCCGCGATCTCGGCCACCGGCTGCACCACGCCCAGCTCACTGTCCACGGCAGTGACGGCCACCAGAATGGTGTCCGGGCGCAGCAGTTCTTTCAGGTGGGCAAGGTCCACCGTGCCGTCCTGCCGGATGTCCACAAGGTCGATCTCGTATCCCTGCTCCTGCAGGGCGGTCAGGCTGCCGCTCACCGAGGAGTGCTCCAGCGGGGTGGAAATAATGTGTCTGCCATGGCGGCGCTCCAGCCGGGCGATGCTCTTGATGGCAAAGTTGTTGGCCTCGCTGGCACCGGATGTATAGATGATCTCGGCGGGCTGCACGTTCAGGCTGCGGGCAATGCTCCGGGTGGCGGCATCGATGGCAGCCTTTGCGGCAGTGCCTGCTGCGTGGCGGGAATTGGCATTGCCCGGGCAATTGCGCTCCACCTCGCAAAAGCGCTGTAAAACCGCCTCGTCCGCAGGGGTGTTGGCGGAATAATCCAGATAGATCATAAACTCTCCTGATAATTCTCTTATAATACAGATTGCAATAGTAGGCTATATTATAGTGCGCTTTGGGCCGGATTGCAAGAGAAACGGCGCAAACTTCCGGGCTGGAAATACAGGAGAATTAAGCAAAATAGTTGCACGGCGGCAAAAAGTCTGCTATAATCTCTTGAAGGACTGCTCGCTGCGGCCTTTTGCGGGGCTTTTGGCGGCGGTTTGGAAAGAGCCTGAATGAAAGGGGGAGCGCACCATGCTGCACAAGAATCATCGACTGCGCTGTATTGCACTTCTCATTTCCGGGCGGAATCATTGTTCCCAAATTTCAGGGGCATTGCCGTTTTGCTGACGGCGGTGCCTCTTTTTTTGGGGCTGCGAGTTCTGTAGGAGGCAGAAAAACTTCATGAGTGAAAAGATCGATTACTCCAAAGGCATTTACGACGCGCGCCAGCTGGGCGCAGGCCGCATGTTCATTCTGGGCGTGCAGCACATGTTTGCCATGTTCGGCGCAACGGTGCTGGTGCCGCTGCTCACCGGCCTGAGCGTTTCCACCACCCTGCTGTGCGCAGGTCTGGGCACCCTGCTGTTCCACCTCATTACCAAAAAGAAGGTGCCTGCATTCCTCGGCTCCTCCTTTGCGTATCTGGGCGGCTTCTCCATCGTGGCCCCCATGCTGGCAGATGCAGACGGCAACCTGACCGTTGCCAACACCAAGATGCTGCCCTACGCCTGCGCCGCCATCGCATTCTCCGGTCTGGTGTATCTGGTGGCCAGCCTGCTGATCTCCACCTTCGGCATCCGCCGCATTATGAAATTCTTCCCGCCGGTGGTCACTGGCCCCATCATCATCTCCATCGGCCTGATCCTGGCTCCCTCCGCCATCTCCAACTGTCAGGCAAACTGGCTGCTGGCCTTTGTGGCACTGGGCACCGTGGTCGTGTGCAACATCTGGGGCAAGGGCATGGTCAAGATCCTGCCCATCCTCATCGG
>ENA-OVGH01002177-OVGH01002177.1-human-gut-metagenome-genome-assembly--contig:-NODE-2177-length-11152-cov-3.140579_pt1 | contig 11152 bp, 14 predicted proteins | sample MGYA00237770_ERZ505419 | MGnify/ENA primary metagenome ERZ505419 (study PRJEB26158, sample SAMN06016353) | human gut metagenome | biome: human gut; feature: ankylosing spondylitis patient; material...
CGAAAACCAGCGTCAGCACCGCCACCAATGCGCCGGAGGAGTTGCAGATGGGGGAGGACACGGACAGTTCGATATACCGCAGGCCCAGATAGCCCAAAGCCATGGAACTGATATACAGCAGGGACACCGGCAGGTAGGTCCAGATGACGGACCAGCTGATGGCCGTGCCGCCCACGAAAATCTCAAAGGCGGCGTGCAGGCCCATCACCACGCCCACGGCGATGACCATTTTCAGGTGACTGTAACGGTCGCTGCCGTCCCGGCAGCCGATTTTAGAAAAGAGGTCACTGCCGCTCCAGCACAGGAGGGCGGTCAGGGAAAGCCAAAGCCACATGGGAAAGGTCTCCTTATTGAAATTGAAAAATTAGAATTGGACTTACAGAGTCACGATACCGGCGTCCACCAGCTTTTGCAGGCTCATAAGGATGCCCAGCTTGGCGTGATACCACGTCAGGCCGCCCTGAAAGTACACGGCGTAGGGCGGGCGGATGGGGCCGTCGGCGGAGAGCTCAATGGAGCTGCCCTGCACGAACGCGCCCGCCGCCATGATGACCTGACTGTCGTAGCCCGGCATGTCGCCCGGAATGGGGGAGACGTAGCTATCCACCGGCGCGGCGGCCTGAATGCCGCGGCAGAAGGCCAGCATGCCCTCCGCCGAGCCGAGTTCAACGGCCTGAATGATATCGTGCCGGGATTCCGTTCCGTTCGGCACGACGCGGAAGCCCAGCCGCTCATATACGTTCGCGGCGAAGATTGCGCCCTTTAATGCCCCTGAAACGACGTTCGGGGCAAGGAAGAAGCCCTCATATAAACTGGGAAGCAGGCCGAGATTTGCGCCGACCTCCTGCCCAAGTCCCGGGGCCGAGAGCCGGTAGGCGCAGCGCTCGACGCATTCCGCCGTGCCGCAGATATAGCCGCCGATGGGGGCCAGTCCGCCGCCGGGATTCTTGATCAGACTTCCGACGATCATGTCCGCGCCGACGTCCGACGGCTCGACGCGCTCGACGAATTCACCGTAGCAGTTATCGACCATGCACAGAACGTCCGGTTTGCACTGTTTGCAGAATGCGATCAGTTCGCCGATCTGCGCAACGGAGAACGACGGTCTTGTTGCATAGCCCTTTGAGCGCTGGATGGTGATCAGCTTCGTCTTGGGGCCGATTGCGGCGCGGATGCCGTCAAAATCAAACGTGCCATCCGGCAGCAGATCGACCTGCCGGTACTGCACGCCGTATTCCATCAGCGAGCATTTGGACGGGCGGATGCCGATGACCTCTTCAAGCGTGTCATACGGCGCGCCGTTCGGGCTTAAAAGTTCGTCGCCCGGCAGCAGATTCGCGCTCAGCGCGACAGCCAGCGCATGTGTGCCGCAGGTGATCTGCGGGCGAACGAGTGCGGCCTCGGTATGGAAGCAGTCTGCGTAGACCTTTTCGAGCACCTCGCGGCCCATATCATCGTAGCCATAGCCCGTCGTGGCGGCAAAGCAGCCCGCCGAAAGCTTGTTTTTCTGCATGGCGGCGAGCACCTTCGTCTGGTTGTATTCCGCCGTCTGGTCAATGGCCTCGAAGCGAGGCTTCAAAGCAGCCAGAATTGTTTCTCCGTATTCATATACCGCGCGGCTCACGCCGAGCGATTCGTACATTGTCGTCAGTTCCATGTCTATCTCTCCATCTTCCCGAATATTTCATCTGCCGCGTCGCGCAGCACGTCCGGCTTGGTGACGATGATACCCGTTTCCTCGTCTCCGAGAATGAGCAGCGTATCGCCGGGCTTCACACCAAAGATCTGCCGCGCATCCTTAGGGATCACGATCTGGCCCTTTTCACCCACCTTGGCCGTGCCAAAAATGTGCCGCTTCGCCTTGCCCAGAATATGCTTTCCGCCTGCCACGCCTCCACCCTCCTTTAAGGGGTAAATTTCATACTTGTATAACTTACAGCCCGTCTTCCAGTTTGTCAAGCGCAAAGCGGTTGGAAAGATCTGATATATCACAATTTGCATAGGCAATGTGTGTTTTTATATCGATATATCCATATTGATTTTTCGCGCTAAGAATCCGTCATTTTTCACATAAAATTCAAAAAAACTTGATTTTTTAAAAAAGCCTGATATCGTATATGTCAGATATGCTATGCAGATTTTATATGGCTGACAGACGAAAAGAGGACAGGATGAAGCGAGCGTGCGTTTTGATTTTTCTGTGCCTGCCGCTGCTGCTGTGCGGCTGCGCGCAAAAAAGCGCGGAGCGCGAATTTTTTGCAATGGACACCGTGATGCAGCTGCGCGCCTACGGCCCGGAGGCAGATCGCGCGCTGGCAGAAGCGGAAGCAGAGATTTACCGGCTGGAGGGCGAACTTTCCTGCCGGGACGAACACGCGGCGCTTGCCCGGCTGAACGAAGCGGGCGGCGGAACGGTCAGCGCGGAGACGGCAGCGCTTTTGCAGACGGCGCTGACGCTCTGCGAGAAAACCGGCGGCGCCTATGACCCGGCGCTCGGCGCGCTTTCACAGGCTTGGGGCTTTTCGACCGGCGCGTATTGCGTGCCGGAGCAGGATGCGCTTGCAGAGGCGATGCAGCGCTCTGGGGCGGCACATGCAGCGTTTGGCGGCTGCACCGTCACATTGGACGGCGGCGCGCAGCTTGACCTCGGCGGCATTGCCAAGGGGTATGCTGCGGGACGCGTCCGGGCAATCTTGCAGGAGGCGGGCATCACGTCTGCGATTGTCTCGCTCGGCGGCAATGTTGCCGCCGTTGGGAAAAAGCCGGACGGCAGCGCGTGGACGGTCGGCCTGCAGGATCCGGACAGGCCGGAGTCGTATTTCGGCACCGTTTCCATTGAGGCTGCCTGCGTTGTCACCTCGGGCGCGTACCAACGGTATTTTGAGGAAAACGGCGTGCGCTATCATCATATTTTAGACCCGTATACCGGCTGCCCAGCCGAAAGCGGGGTAAAGTCTGTCAGTGTGATCGCACAGGACGATACGCTGGCCGATGCACTGTCAACGGCCCTGTTCGTTATGGGGCTGGATGCAGGCGCGGAATTTCAGAAAAGCAGCGGCCTTGCGTTTGAGGCCGTATTCGTAACGGATGACAACACGGTCTGGATCACCCCCGGCCTTGCCGGGCGCTATCGGTCGAACCGGCCCTATCAGATACTGGAATGAAGCAGAAGCACTGGATTTTGACATTTGCGGCGATTATCGCCGTATGCTTGCTTGTGTGGCTGCTGCCGCGCGGAGGCGGGCAGACAGCGCTTGTCTATCAGGACGGAACCTTATTCTATACGCTCGACCTGCGGCAGAACCGGACGCTGACCGTGACCGGCCCGGCAGGCAAAACTATCATCACAGTCGCGGATGGCGAGGTCTTCGTATCCCACGCGGACTGTCCCGATCAGGTCTGCGTGCAGCACGGGCCGCTGCAAAAAAACGGCGGGCCGATCATCTGCCTGCCGAACCGGCTGACGATCGAGTGGGCAGAGAATGCGTCTCAGATCGACGCGCTCAGCGGGACGGGAGGGCTGTCATGAGGCTGAAAAAACTCACGCTCACGGCCGTTCTGACAGCGGCAGCGCTTGTCATGTTCGTGCTGGAAAGCCAACTGCCGCCGCTTACGGCCATTCCCGGCATCAAGCCGGGGCTTTCCAATATTTTTACACTCTTCACCATGGAAACGCTCGGCCCCGGCTGGGCTTTCGGGCTGTTTTTGACGCGCGTCACGCTCGGCTGCGTTATCACCGGGCAGGGCTCGGCATTTTTATACAGCTTCGCGGGCGGGCTCTGCGCGTATGCGCTCATGCTTCTGCTCAGGAGCAGACTCAGGGGAAACATGCTCTGGGTTCGGAGCGTACTGTGTGCCATGGCGCACAACACCGGACAGCTGGCCGCCGCTGCGGCCATTGCGAAAACCGGCGCGGTCTGGAGTTATCTGCCGGTTCTGATACCGGCAGCGATACTGGCCGGGACGTTAACCGGCCTTTGCGCCCAGCTGGTGCTGAACCGGCTGGCAAAGGCGGGGGTTCTCCCGAAAGAAACAGGTTCCAAAAAGCAGGAGGAGGAAGCAAACGGATGAAACTACACATCCACGGCGTACATGTGCCGAACCGCAAAAACACAGCGGAACTGGCCGCGCTGCGCCTGCCCATCCCGGAGACGGTCGAGATTCCGATGTCCATGCACATCGGTGCGCCCGCCATCCCGGTTGTAAAGCCCGGCGAGAACGTCCGGGTCGGGCAGCTGATCGGAAAGGCGGGCGGATTTGTCTCCGCGCCTGTCTATGCAAGCGTCTCAGGAACGGTCAAAAAGATCGGCCAGCAGGTCGGGTCCGGCGGGCGGCTCATGCAGACCGTCGTCATTGCCGCCGACGGCAAGCAGGAGCCAGACCCGGACTTAAAGCCGCCCAAGCTTGACACCATGCAGGAGTTTCTGGACGCTGTGCGTGCAAGCGGCATGGTCGGCCTTGGCGGCGCGGGCTTCCCGACGGTCGTGAAGCTGACGGTCAAGAATCTCGAGCAGGTACGGGCGGTCATCATCAACGGCGCGGAGTGTGAGCCGTATATCACCTCGGACACGCGCACGATGCTCGACCGGTCGGACGAACTGATGGAGGGCGCGCGTCTCGTACAGCACTTTTTACAGGTACGCCGTGTGATCTTCGCCATTGAGGACAACAAGCCCCGCTGCATTCAGCTGTACCGGAAGCTCACGAAGGACGAGGACGGCATGGAGGTCTGCGCGCTGAAATCTCTGTACCCGCAGGGCGGCGAAAAGGTACTGATCTATAATACCATCGGTGAGATCGTCCCAGAGGGAAAGCTTCCGCTGGATGTGGGCGCAATCGTGCTTAACTGCACGACGCTTGCCAATATTGCCCGCTACTGCAGGACCGGCATGCCGCTGGTTGAAAAGTGCATCACGGTTGACGGTTCCGCCGTCGCAAAGCCCAAGAACGTGATCGTCCCCATCGGCATGAAGCTTGCGGATGTGTTTGAACAGGCAGGCGGCTTCTGCACAGAGCCGAAGAAGGTGCTTTACGGCGGCCCGATGATGGGCATCGCCGTGCCGGATCTCGAACAGCCGGTTCTGAAAAACACCAACGCGGTTCTCGCCATGTCGGAGGCGGACGCCGTTTTGCCGGAGCCTTCGGCCTGCATCCGCTGCGGCCGGTGCATCCGCCACTGTCCGCTGCGCCTCATGCCGTCGCATATTGTTGCAGCCTATGAGGCAGGCAATATGGAGCGTCTGGCGGAACTGAAGGTCAATCTCTGCATGGAATGCGGCTGCTGCTCGTTCGGCTGCCCGGCGCACCGGCCGCTCGTACAGACCAATAAGCTTGCAAAGGCGAAGCTTGCCGCCTGGCGCAAGGCGCAGAGCGAAAAGCTGGATGCAAAAAAGGAGGCCGTCAAATGAAGCTTGTGATCTCCGCTTCCCCGCATATCGATTCCGGCGCGACGACCCGGAAGATCATGGGCGATGTGCTCATCGCCCTTTGTCCGGCGCTCATTGCAGCCATCGTGATTTTCGGCTGGCGGGCGCTGCTGGTGACGGCGGTGTGCGCCGCAGCCTGCGTATTTTTCGAGTGGGGCTTTGAAAAACTCTGCCATAAGCCGTCCACCATCGGCGATCTGTCCGCCGTGGTAACGGGCGTCATTCTGGCGTATAACCTGCCGGTGTCCATCCCGCTGTGGCAGGCCGTGTTCGGCTGTCTGGTGGCCATCGTCGCCGTCAAGCAGCTGTTCGGCGGCATCGGCAAGAATTTTGCAAACCCGGCATTGGTAGGCCGTATCGTCCTGTTCCTCTCGTTCTCCAAGGCCATGACGGCATGGGTCTTCCCGGACGCCGTTTCGTCAGCCACGCCGCTGGCGCAGCTGGCCGCAGGGCAGAAGCCGGAACTTCTGACGCTCCTGCTCGGCAATCACGGCGGCTGCATCGGCGAGACGTGCGCGCTGGCGCTGCTGCTCGGCGGAGCATATCTGCTCGTCCGCGGCGTCATTACCTGGCAGACGCCGGTGTGCTTTGTAGGAACTGTTTTTGTGCTGTCCCTTGTTCTGGGGCAGGATGCGCTGCGGCAGGTGCTCTCGGGCGGTCTGCTTCTGGGTGCGTTCTTCATGGCAACCGACTATGTGACCGCCCCGCAGACCTATTGGGGCCGGGCGCTGTTCGGCATCGGCGCAGGACTTCTGACCTGCCTGATCCGTTTCTACGGAAGCTACGCCGAGGGCGTGTCGTTCGCCATCCTCTTTATGAACATTCTCACGCCGTATCTGTCCAGATGGACGCAGAGCCAGCCGCTGGGAGGTGCGAAGGCATGAAAAACACGAAAGAGATCCGAAAATCCATCGTCGTTCTGGTCGTGATCTGCCTGCTTACGTCCGCGGCGCTGGCTGTCGTGAACCACTTTACCGCCCCCGTCTCCAAGGCGAACGCAGAGGCCAGAGCCGAGCAGGCGCGGCTTGACGCCGTGCCGGACGCGGCCTCCTTTGCGCCGGTCGAAGCAGTTCTTCCAGAGGAGGTCGTCAGCGCCTACACCGCGCTGGATGCGTCCGGAAGCCCCATGAGTTATCTCTTTACCGTCGAGGGCAAGGGCTTCGGCGGCACGATTCAGGTCCTATGCGTGATTGGCACCGACGGTTTGATCCGTACTTGCCGCACAATGGATGTATCGTCCGAAACAACGACGCTCGGTGGCCAGACGGCAAGCGAGCGTTACACCGGGCAGTATACCGGGCAGGACGCCTCGCTTTCCGGCGTGAGCGCCATCTCCCACGCAACCATCACATCGAATGCCTATCGCGGCTGCGTGGAAACTGCGTTTGAAGCGTATGCGATTGTAAAGGGGGCGCAGAAATGAGCAAATTACAGAATTTCCTGAAGGGCCTTATCAAAGAAAACCCGGTGCTGGTTCTTGTCCTCGGTACCTGTCCAACGCTGGCAATCTCCACGTCGGTCATTGCGGCCTTCGGCATGGGCATTGCAGCGACCGCCGTTCTGATCCTGTCCAACATGGCCATTTCCGCCATCCGCAAAATCGTTCCCGACCCGGTGCGCATCCCGTGCTATATTGTCGTGATCGCGGGCTTTGTCACGGTCGTGGAACTGGTCATGGAGGCGTATGCTTTCAGTCTGTATCAGTCTCTGGGCGTTTATTTGTCCCTAATCGTCGTCAACTGCATCATCCTCGGCCGGGCCGAGATGTATGCCAGCAAGCACGGCGTTGTGGATTCCGCCATTGACGGCGCGGGCATGGGCCTCGGCTTCACGCTTGCCATCTGCGCCATGGCAACCATCCGCGAAACGCTCGGCTGCGGCACGTTCTGCGGTCTGCCCGTTCCGTGGTTCCACGAAAACCCCATCGGCATTCTGACCATGGCCCCCGGCGGCTTCTTCGTGTTCGGCTGCATGATTGCGCTCATCAATCAGATCTCCAAGGGCAAGGCCATCAAGAAGAAGGAATTCGGCTGTGCTGGCTGCCCGGGCTGCGGCAAGGGTGCCTGCGAAGGAAAGGAGGCGGCTGCAAAATGAAGACTATGATCCTCGTCATTCTGACCGCCGCGATCACGAACAACTATGTGCTCGTCAAATTCCTCGGCATCTGCCCGTTTTTGGGCGTATCCAAGAAACTCGACCAGGCGACCGGCATGTCGTTGGCCGTGATTTTCGTCGAGGTGCTGGCAACTGCCGTCACCTGGCCGATCTATCACTTTCTGCTCGCGGGCAAGGTCGATTTTACCTATATGGAAACCGTCGTCTTCATTCTGGTCATTGCAGCGCTTGTCCAGCTGGTTGAGATTGTCCTCAAGCGCTATGTGCCCGCGCTGCATAAGTCCCTCGGCGTCTATCTGCCGCTGATCACGACAAACTGCGGCGTTCTGGGCGTGACGATGAACGTCATTTCCGACGGCATGAACTACGGCGAGGCGCTTCTGACCGCGCTTGGCTGCGGCCTCGGCTTCTTCCTTGCGATGGTGCTGTTCTCCGGCGTCCGCTCGCGCGTTGCCGAGGCGGAGCCTCCCAAGAGTTTTGAGGGGCTCCCCATCACGCTCGTCTCGGCGGCGATCGTATCGCTGTCATTTTTCGGACTGACCGGTATCATCGACCGGCTGTTCGGCTAAGGAGGGCGCGGCTATGATGGAAATTCTGATCCCGATCCTGGCCGTGACTGTGATCGGCCTTATCTGCGCGGTGGGTCTCGCCGTGGCGTCGAGCGTCATGGCGGTCAAGGAGGATACGCGCTTTACCGAAATTCGTGAATGCCTGCCCGGCGCAAACTGCGGCGCATGCGGCTACACCGGCTGCGACGGCTATGCAAAGGCGCTGCTGGAGCCGGGTACGAAGACAAATCTCTGCGTTCCCGGCGCAGACGCAGTTGCGGCGCAGATTGCAGCGCTTCTCGGCGTGGCGGCTGAGGACGTTGTGGAAAAGATTGCCGTTGTGCAGTGCGCGGGAACGTGCGAGGCTACAAGCGTCAAGGCTGATTATAGGGGCATCCCCTCCTGCGCGGCGGCAAAGCTGTTCTACGGCGGCAATGGCAGCTGCATCTTCGGCTGCATGGGCTTCGGTGACTGCGTCAAGGCCTGCCCACAGGGGGCAATCTCCATGCAGGACGGCATCGCCTGTGTCAACCACACGGCGTGCATCGGCTGCGGCATCTGCGCGCAGACGTGTCCACAGAAGATCATCGAGATCGTGCCGGATATTATCCGCACGGAGGTGCTCTGCTCGAGTTATCACAACGGCCCGTACACCAAAAAGGTCTGCTCCTCCGGCTGCATCGGCTGCCATAAATGCGAAAAGACCTGTCCGCAGGGCGCGATCACCGTCGATAATTTTCTCGCCCGCATCGACTGGAACAAGTGCACCGCCTGCGGCGCGTGCGCCAGCGTCTGCCCGACCGGCGCAATGGTCTACGGCGATTTCTCCGGCGCGTCCAGAGTCCAGCCGTTCAAAAAGACCTGCGGCGCATCCTGAAAACAAATCAAGTGCGGCGGCCAGAATCCCGGCCGCCGCTTTTGTGTATCAAAACCCGCCGCGCTTCTGTTGCAAGAGGTTCCAAGCGCATGCGGAATCTTGTTATTCCGGCTGGCGGAGTGTGAAGCTGCTGCGGTCGGCGCAGAGCAGGCCCTCGCGCTGCATGCGCGAAAGTTCGGCGGACATGGCGCTGCGGTTGACAGACAGAAAATCAGCCAACTGCTGCCGGTCGAAGGGAATACGGAAGCTGGCACTGCCCGCCCGACGCGCCTGTGCGGACAGATAAGCCAGCAGCTTTTCGCGCGTCGTGCGTTGTGAGAGAAAGCCCGCCTTTTCGTTCAGCTGCATGTTTTTCTCCGCCAGCACTCGAATAAGGTTCTGTGAAAGCGCCTTGTGCTGTGCGCAGGCCTTTTCACAGGGGGAAAAAACGGCGCGCACATTCAGATACAGGACGCTTCCGTCCGTCTTGCACAGAACGCTCACCGGCGAAACAGCGTGCGCGCAGGCGAACGCCTCGGCAAACAGATCTCCCGGTCCGACGGCGGCAAGCAGATTGCGGTTGCCCCAGAAATCCTCCTGCAAGACCTCTGCCTCGCCGGACAGAAGAATCCCGGCAAACGCAACTCTGTCTCCCGCACGCAGCAGAAACTGTCCGCGCCGGAAGCGTGATTGCCGCGCGGACAGACACGGCAGCATTTCCCGGATCTGCGCCTCGCGCAGTCCATGAAACAGCGCGCATTCGGTCAATATCGTCAGATCATCCATGATTTGATACCCCTTCGTTGGAAAAACAACATACATTTTTTCTTCAGTATCCTATACTATGCGCAGAAAGTCAAGTAACCGATGATGCAATCGTCTGCGGTTGCTTAAAAGGGAGGCGATGAACATGATTATGGACGGCTGCCAGGGTAAACCGAGAACGCCGACCATCGAGGATCGGATTTGCCCGAACTGCGGCAACCCCATTGAGATCTTTTCCACAGACACGGAGGTTGCCTGTGACAAATGCGGCTTTGTCGTGTATAACGACAAACTCAGCTGCGTGCAGTGGTGCAAATACGCGAAGCAGTGCGTAGGTGAGGAAACGTATGAAAAGCTGATGATTATCGCGCGGCGCAATCAGGAAAAGGCTGACGCCGAGCGGCGCGCGAGACTGGAGGCAAAAAAGCAGCAGGAGGGACAGATATGAAACGGACGATCATTGAAATTGACGAGGCGGCCTGCACGGGCTGCGGCCTGTGCGCGCAGGCATGCCACGAGGGCGCGATCGCCATCATAGACGGGAAGGCAAAGCTGATTCGGGATGATTACTGCGACGGACTCGGCAACTGCCTGCCGGTCTGTCCGGTGGATGCCATTCACTTTATCGAGCGCGAGGCGGCGGCATATGATGAAGCCGCCGTCAAAAAAGCAAAGCTGGATCAGCTGACGGAGGAAGCAGTCAGGAATGTGCAGGCAGCGAAAAAGCCGGGCGCAAAAGCGCCGGACAGGCTGGCCTGCGGCTGTGCAGGTACACAGGTGCGGACGCTTGCGCAGGAAGAGGCCGGACAGGATGCACCTGCGCAGCCGGGACGTCTGCAAAACTGGCCGGTGCAGCTGCAGCTGGTGCCGGTGCGCGCGCCATATTTTGATGGCTGCGACCTGCTGATCGCCGCCGACTGCACGGCATACGCCTGCGGCAGCTTCCACGCGGACTTTATCCGCGGCCATGTCACGCTCATCGGCTGTCCGAAGCTTGACCGCGCGGACTACGAGGAAAAGCTGACGGCGATTCTGATGGAAAACAATGTGCGCAGTATCACACTTACGCGCATGGAGGTGCCGTGCTGCGGCGGGCTGGAATATGCTGCGCGACAGGCTGTCGAGGCAAGCGGGAAGTCCATTCCCATGCGCGTCGTGACGTTCATGGCGGATGGAAAGCTTCTGCCGCAAGACGCCTGAGGGAACCGCTGATAGCGCTTATCGATTAAATCAACCGGTCACTGAACCGGAAAAACCGAAAACCCCAGACCCCGCGACCGTGCGGGATCTGGGGTTTTATTCAAATTACCCAGAATTTTTCTGGGAATTTTATAAAAATGTAGAAAAAAATGCAGGAGGCTCTTGACGCGGCAAGAAAGCGGACATATAATCGTAATGGAAGCAGAAACCAAAAAAGATATTGAAATTTATTTTCATTTTTC
>ENA-OVGH01002189-OVGH01002189.1-human-gut-metagenome-genome-assembly--contig:-NODE-2189-length-11097-cov-8.059319_pt1 | contig 11097 bp, 10 predicted proteins | sample MGYA00237770_ERZ505419 | MGnify/ENA primary metagenome ERZ505419 (study PRJEB26158, sample SAMN06016353) | human gut metagenome | biome: human gut; feature: ankylosing spondylitis patient; material...
GGCAAGCGCGCGCTGGATTTCCTCATCGAGAACTCCGGCACCCGCCGCAACCTCGAGGTCGATTTCTTCGGCGGCGAGCCTCTGATGAACTTCGACATGGTCAAAAAGCTCGTCGCCTACTGCCGCGAGCAGGAGAAGATCCACAACAAGAACTTCCGCTTCACCATGACCACCAACGGGATGCTCATCGACGACGATGTCATCGACTTCTGCAACAAGGAGTGCCACAACGTCGTGCTGAGCCTCGACGGCCGCAAGGAAGTCCATGACCGCTTCCGCAAGGACTACGCAGGCCACGGCAGCTATGACGCCATCGTGCCGAAGTTCCAGGAGTTCGTGAAAAAGCGCGGCGACAAGAACTATTACATGCGCGGCACCTACACCCACTACAACACTGACTTCACCAACGACATCTTCCACATGGCCGACCTCGGCTTCACGGAGCTGAGCATGGAGCCAGTCGTCACCAAGCCCACCGACCCCAGCGCCCTCACCGCCGAGGACCTGCCCATCCTGAAGGAGCAGTACGAGATCCTCGCCAAGGAGATGATCAAGCGCGACCGCGAGGGCCGCGGCTTTACCTTCTACCATTACATGATCGACCTCACCGGCGGCCCCTGCATCTACAAGCGCATCTCCGGCTGCGGCTCCGGCACCGAGTACATGGCTGTCACCCCCTGGGGCGACCTCTACCCCTGCCACCAGTTCGTCGGCGACCCCAAGTACCTGATGGGCGACATCTGGAAGGGCGTCACCAACACCGCCGTGCGGGATGAGTTCAAGCACTGCAACGCCTACGCCCGCCCCGAGTGCAAGGACTGCTGGGCCAAGCTCTACTGCTCTGGCGGCTGTGCAGCCAACGCCTACCACGCCACCGGCAGCATCACCGGCGTCTACGAGTACGGCTGTGAGCTGTTCAAGAAGCGCGTCGAGTGCGCCATCATGATAAAAGTTGCTGAGAACCAGGAGCTGGCAGCTCAGGGCATCGAAGTTCCCATCGAGCTGGGCGGCACCTGCAACGCCTGCGCAGACGGCGAAGCCTGCGAATAAAGCCATGAACACTCCTGTCGTCGATTTTGTCCGTCGCTACGCCCAGCAGCGCACCACCCGGATGCATATGCCGGGCCACAAGGGCCGCGGCCCGCTGGGCTGTGAAGAGCTGGACATCACCGAAATTGCGGGCGCAGACGAGCTGTACGAAGCCGAGGGCATCATCGCTCAGAGCGAGGCCAACGCGACGCAGCTCTTCAGCACCGCCCGCACCTATTACAGCACCGAGGGCAGCAGCCAGTGCATCCGGGCCATGCTCCATCTTGCGCTCCAAATGCGGCCCGCAAAGGCAGGCCGTCCTGTCCTGCTGGCGGCGCGGAACGCCCACAAGGCCCTGCTCTACGCGGCTGCTCTGCTGGACTTCGACATCCAGTGGCTCTGGCCCGCGCCGGACGTCGCCGGGGCGCTCTGCACCTGCCCTGTGGAGCCGGAGGCGCTCTCTTCTGCGCTGGACGAACTTGCCGCCGAGGGCCGCACGCCTTTCGGCGTCTACCTCACCAGCCCGGACTATCTGGGCTTCGTGCAGGACATCGCGGGGCTGTCTGCGGTCTGCCACGCCCACGGCCTGCCCCTTCTGGTGGACAACGCCCACGGCGCCTATCTCCACTTTTTGAAAGAGGGCAGCCGCCACCCCATCCAGCTGGGCGCGGACCTCTGCTGTGACTCGGCCCACAAGACCCTGCCCGTCCTCACGGGCGGTGCCTATCTGCATCTAGGGCCATCCGTGCAGGCCGACGAGGCCGCGGTGCGCAATGCGCTGGCCCTCTTCGGCTCCACCAGCCCCTCTTATCTCATTTTGCAGTCGCTGGACGCCGCCAACGCGGTTCTGGCCGACAGCTTTCGGGAGAAGCTGGGCATCTGCCGCTGGCGGCTGGGGATGCTCTGCCGGGAGCTGGATGCTCTCCGGCCCGGGCTGGCACTCCCCCTCACCGGGGCGCACCGTGAGCCCCTCAAGCTGACGCTGGACGCCTCCGTGCTGGCTCTTTCCGGCCAGCAGCTGGCGCAGGCTCTGCGGGAGCGAGGTGTGGAGTGCGAGTATGCCGACCCCCGTTACGTCGTGCTGATGCCCTCCGCCGAGAGTTCTGCGGCAGAGTTTGCCTGCCTGCAAACGGCCCTGCACGCCATCTGCGATGAGGCCCCTGCTGCCGATGTCTCCGTTGCGGCTGACGATCCTGCCGCTTTCGCGGCATTGGCCGGGGCGCTCGAGGCACAGCCCCGCCGCTTCACCATCCGGGAAGCTGTCCTTGCACCGCAGGAGATGATCCCTGCCGCCGAGGCCGTGGGCCGCATCTGCGCCGCACCGGCGGTCTCCTGCCCGCCTGCTATCCCCATCGTGGTCAGCGGTGAGACGGTCCCGCCGGAGGCCCTCCCCCTCTTTGCCCGCTATGGCATCGAGAAGGCGGCCGTTGTAAAAGAATAAAGTGCAAAAAGCATTTTCGTACTCTTCAGCCTCTTTTTTCACTCTATATTCAGAGTCCCCCCTAAGATTCAGCTAAAAGTCCCGCACATTTCTTGACAGGCTTCGCATATTCTGGTTTAATAGAATTGGATAAAAGGGAGTAAAGGGCGCTCCACCTTATGGGAGCGCTGCATGGCAGCGTCAACACGGCAGAAATGCCCGATGTCATGTGTTCGCTTGAGACTTTTGTCACAGTAATTGGTGCTGTGGCGGAAGTCTCTTTTTTTCGTCATTGCGCCGCAGATTTCAAAGGAGGCAATGACATGGATTTTTGGAACGCATTCGCCAGTCTCTTTTCCAATTTCGGGAACCTGACCTGGCAGATGGTGGTGATGTGGGGCATCGGCGCCCTGCTCATCTACCTTGCCATCGCAAAAAAGATGGAGCCGAGCCTGCTTCTCCCCATGGGCTTCGGAGCCATCCTCGTCAACCTGCCCTTATCGGGCGCTATCACGCAGGGCGACACCGTCGGCCCCATCTCGGCTCTGTTTGAGGCCGGAATGTCCAACGAGCTGTTTCCCCTGCTGCTCTTCATCGGCATCGGTGCGATGATCGACTTCGGCCCGCTGCTTGAGAAGCCGTGGCTGATGCTCTTCGGCGCAGCGGCGCAGTTCGGCATCTTCTTCACCCTCTTCCTCGCGGGCTTCTTCTTCGATTTGAAGGACGCCGCTTCCATCGCCGTCATCGGCGCGGCAGACGGCCCCACGGCCATCTTCGTGGCCAACGTCCTGCACTCCCAGTACCTTGGTGCCATCATGGTGGCGGCCTACAGCTACATGGCGCTGGTCCCCATCGTGCAGCCGCCGGTCATCAAACTGCTGACCACCCAGAAGGAACGCCGCATCCGGATGCCCTACCAGAAGGGCAGTGTCAGCCAGCTGACCAAGATCTTGTTCCCCATCGTCGTGACCATCATCGCCGGGCTCGTGGCTCCGGCCAGCGTAGCACTGGTGGGCTTTCTGATGTTCGGCAACCTGCTGCGGGAATGCGGCGTGCTGAACACCCTGAGTGAAACGGCGCAGAACATCCTCGCAAACCTCATCACCATCGTGCTGGGCCTGACCGTGGCCGGCCAGATGACCGCCGACAAGTTCGTGCGGCCCGACACTCTGCTCATCCTTGCGCTGGGCCTCGTGGCCTTTGTGTTTGACACCGCCGGCGGTGTGCTGTTCGCAAAGCTGACGAACCTCTTCCTCCCGGAGGGCAAAAAGCTCAACCCCATGATCGGCGCAGCCGGCATCTCGGCCTTTCCCATGAGCGGCCGTGTCGTCAACAAGCTGGGCCTCGAGGAGGACAACCAGAATTTCCTGCTGATGTACTCCATCAGTGTCAACGTCTCGGGCCAGATAGCCTCTGTCATCGCCGGCGGACTGCTGCTGACCCTGCTGAGCTAAAGGAGGGACTGATATGCTGCATCTTACTTCGTGGATGACGACTCTGCCCATCATGGTCATCGGGATGGTGAGCATCGTGCTGGTCATTGGCGTCATCGTGCTGGCTGTGATGTTTTTGAACAAGCTGACGAGCCGGAAATAACTGCAAAGGGCTGCTGTATCGTGTTGTACAGCAGCCCTTGTTTTATTGATCAGCCCACGCCTTTCCGATAGCCGCTCTTGGCGTTCTGCCCGGTGTCATCCGGCTCGTCGCAGCCGTCGTGCGGCTCCTCAGAACAGGTCGAGCATATTGTCCAGATAGATGGCCTCCCGGGCATGCAGCTGGTATTCCGGTTTTGTCATGTAGTAGAGCAGAAATTCCAGTACCAGCGCACTGCCCAGGCCCCGGCCCTCGATCTTGAAGTTGGAAAATCCCATCGGCATATAGACATCCTGAATGTCCCTGATGCCGATAAACCCCGGATTTTCCATCGCCTTCGAGAAGCGGTAGCCTTCCTCCGCACCCGGTGCGTGACAGATGTGGTCAGGGCAGGCTTCGCCGAGATTTTTTCGGCTGACATTCTCATAGCAGCGCTTTCTGTCCCGGCATCCGACCCAGCAGCACTCGTTGCAGAGAAATTCCACCTTGTCTTTCTGCGCCTGCGGCAGACTGTCCAGCTCTCCAAAGGCTTTGTTCAGCCGGAAGTCCGGCACCACATAGCGGAACTCCTCCCGGGCCGTCTCCGCCCGGAGCTGCTGAAACTCTGTCAGCACTTTCGTCGTGGAGGACACGAAATAAAGCTGCGGATAGTGTGTTTTCAGATAGTCCAGCAGCAGCTCCGAGTGGACGATGACGCCGCTCTGCACCGGGTTTTCCTGCTCAAACAGGGCGCAGAGGGCGTTGCACTTTTTATCCGAAAGGTGTTCCTCCCGGAGGAGCGAGTTGCTGAAGGTCAGCCGCGCCGAGATGCCGTATTCCCGCGTCAGGGCAAGGACTTCTTTGGGGTCATGCTCCCCGAAGCCAGCCCGTCCCCCGCCCCAGACGCAGTCGGCCGGTGCGCCGTAGATGGAGCCAATGTCGCACCAGTCATAAAAGTATTCTCTGTGCGCCCGGAACAGGGGCAGGAACTCCCGGTACAGCTCGTAGAACTCGAACAGTCCGGGCAGATGATAGTAAGCTTTTTCTTGTTTCATTTTTCACTTTTTCTTATGCGTTTTGCGTCCTGACCTCTACCGTCCGGCCGCCGAGGTTCTCATAGATGCGGTGGGAGACGGAGAGCACCGTGCGCCCTTCGGACGCGCGGCGAAGTGCTTCAAGGACACGGGCCTCGGTCTCAGCATCGAGGTTGGCCGTTATCTCGTCCAGCAGCAGCACGGCAGGGTCTGCCGCTGCGGCGCGGGCGATGGACAGAAGCTGCCACTCGCCCTGCGAGAACATCCCGTCAGTACACACCGTATCATAGCCGTTCGGCAGGGTCTGGATGGCGGCATCCAGACCGGCAAGCTTCGCGGCGTTCCTTGCCATCTCTTCGGTGATGCCGGGGTCGCCCAGCGTGATCTGTTCCAGCACCGTACCCGGCACACGGGCAAAATGCTGCTCCACACAGCCGATGCAGGTGCGGCGCTCGGCGTCCGTGATGTCCGCCACGTCCACGCCGCCGATGGTCACCGACCCGGCTTCCGGGTGATAAAGTCCCAGCAGCAGCTTGAAGACTGTGCTCTTTCCGGCACCCGTCCGGCCCACCAGCGTCACCTGCTCGCCCTGCTTGACGGTCATGGAAAAATCGTTCAAGACGTGCTTTTCGCCGTAACCGAAGGTCACATGAGAGAGCACCACATCGCCCCGGGCAGAGGTCTCCCGCTCCTTGGGAATGGTGCGTTCCGGCTGGTCAAGGAAGGCGTCGATGCGCTTGACGCCCGCCATCGCCGACTGGATGGTCTGTATCTCCATGCCAAGGCTCTCGATGGGCGCAAAGATGCGGGAAATGTAGTTGATGACGGCCACCGAGGTGCCGACCGACATCCCGAACAACGTCAGGACAGCCGCATTGCCGGAAGCCGAGAGGAGCATAACGATGCCGACCACGGCGGCATTCAGCACCAGCACAACGGGCGAATAGATCGCATCGTAAAAATTCGTCCGCTCCATCGCGGCATAACTTTCGCCGATGCACCGGTCATAGCGGCGCTCCATGTAGTCTTCCAGACCCAGAGCCCGGATGGTGCGGATGTTGTGCAGTGTTTCCGGGACCTGGCCGGACACAGCGGCGACCGCCCGGCGGTTATCCAGCTGCGCTGCCAGCATCCGCGTCTGCACATGGCGGGTGAACACGGCGAACAGCGGCAGCACCAGCAGCAAAATCAGTGCAAGACCGGTATTCTTCACGGCGATGACCGCCATGATGGAGAGGATGCGGCAGGCGTCCGCCACCATGCTGATGATGCCGGAGGTGAACAGCGCCTCCACCGTATCCACGTCGCCCGAGAAGCGCGCGGCCACCTCGCCGGGGTTCTGCCCTGCCAGCGTGCTGGCGGGAAGCTTGGTCAGCTTCCGGGACATTTCAGAGCGCAGGGCGTGGGTCATTTTCTGGCCGAAGAGCACCAGCAGGCTCTCCTGCGCCGAGGAAAGCATCCCTTCCAGCGCCAGACTGCCGAAATAAAGAAGCACCGCAGGGAATGTCAGCGGAAGTCCTGCCGTCAGCCCGTCGATGATGCGGGCCAGCAGTAGCGGCGGCACCAGAGACGCCACCACCGATGCCGCCGCACACAGGACGGTCCCCGCTGTGAGGAGGCGGTGGGTCACGGCGGCCATCCGGATGGCCTCAGACACACCATTTTTACGCCTGTTCTCCATGCCGTTTCCCTCCTGTCTGGCTTTCGTACAGCTGACGGTAGACCGGGACCGACGCCATCAGCTCCTCATGGGTGCCGACGGTGGTTTTTCCGCCATCCATAAAGACGATCTTCTGCATCTGCGGGAAGTGGTACAGGCGGTGCGAGATGAGAAAGACGACCTTATCCTTGGCATATTCCTGTAGGTCGGCAAAGACCGTATCCTCCGTGTCCCGGTCAAGGGCCGAGAACGGGTCGTCGAGGATGAGGACAGGGCGCGGATGGGCCAGCGTCCGGGCCAGCGCCAGACGCTGGGCCTGTCCGCCGGAAAGACGGGTGCCGCTGCTGCCGATGACGGTATCGAGGCCGTTCTCCATTGCCAGCACCTCGCCTTTCAGCGCAGCAGCGGCGAGATAGGGCATGGCGTCCTGCTTGCTGCCGCAGAGGACATTGTTCTGCACCGTGTCGGCGCTCAGCTCCGGGTCGTGGCCCAGATAGCCGACGGTGGCCGAAATCTGACGCGGGGCCAGAGCGGAGAACTCCTTTCTGCCAAACTGCACCGAGCCTTCATAGGGGGCCTCGCAGAGGAAGACCCGGCCAAAGGTTGATTTGCCGCAGGCCACCGGGCCGGTGACACCGATGATGTCGCCGGGATGGGCTGTCAGACTCAGCCCCGAGAAGATGAGGGTGTCGCCGTAGGCGAAGGAGAGGTTCCTGAGGGTCACATCTTCTGCCGCCGGGACATCCAGCGCGTCCAGCTGCTCCGGCGACTTCATCAGAGGTTTGATGCGCTTCCAGGAGACTTCGGCCTTCTGCACCGAGTTGAAGAGCTTGGCCACCTTGGAGGATTTGACCACCAGCTTGGTGAAGCAGGAAAGGAAGGTGGTAAAGGCCGCGATGTCCCACACACGCCAGCCGGTGCCGAGGACATTCTTTGCGCCGAGCCACAAAATGAACAGTACGCCTGCCTCTGACGCCGCCAGATAGAGCGGCGGCAGAGCCGACTGCCACACGTTATTCTTCACTGCCGTCTTTTCGTAGGTATCCAGTGCCTCTTCGTGCCGCTCCACGCGGGCGTCTTCGCAGCCGTAGATGCGGTAAGTCACGGCGTTCTGGGCGCGGTCGAGGGTGGCGGCACTCAGTGCGCCCGCCGCCTTTTTGTAGGCCGCACCGGCCCGCTGGACCGGCTTTTTCATCCATGCCGCGCAGACGTAGGAGAAGGGCGTGAACAGCAGGCTCAGCAGAGCCAGCCGCCAGTCGTACACCAGCAGCATGACCACATGACCCGCCAGCGCCACGCCGGTATCGAAGACTTCGGTGGTGAACTTGCGCATCCCTTCCACGCAGTCGTCCACATCGGAGATGGCCTTGGTCATCAGCTCACCGGCGCCTTCTTTTTCCAGCGAAGCCCGGCTCTGGCGCACCAGATTGGCGTAGAGGATGCCCTTCATCCGGCGGTTGATGTTGTTGGCAAAGCGGCGGACATAAAAGCGCTTGATGAACCGCGACGCCTGCACCAGCAGGGTGACGAGGATATAGGCCAGAACCAGCAGCACCATTTGGGCCGCTGTTTCGCTGCCGCTCAGGATGTCCGCCAGGCACTGGGCCAGACGGCCCTCGAACCACGGGGTGGCCAGCAGGCCGATGTTATAGATGAGGCCCGACAGGGTCACGAAGGCCAGCGGGAGCCACTCGGCCCGGAAATAAGAGAACACCCGGTCCGGGCGGAAGGTCTTCTCATTTTTCATCGGTAATATCCATAGACAGCCTCCGGGTCTTATCTTAAAAAGATGTATCTGCATCGTTGTATGTACAACAATCATAGTACAAAACCACTCTTTGTCAAGAGCGGCAGTGGATTCTTTCGTTTTCTCGCCAAAGTCGGCGACTATGGGATGAAATTGCAGATCATAAAGATGGAATGGAGATTTTGATATGAAGCATCTGAGAATACCGTGGGGAATGTGGGCGATGAAGGAGCTGGGCCTGACTCCTGCCCTATGCCATCCGGATCACACCATGCTCTTCCCTGCCGAAAAGATGCCGGAACGCAAAAAGCCCCCGGAGAGCCTTTGGGCAGCTCTCCGGGGGCAAGTCCTATGCACCGGTATTTTACACCGGTACATAACCGTTATTCAATTTCGATCAGGTTCGGGTTCACAGGCAGAGCCTTCTGCTGCTGAGGTGCGGGCAGCGTGACGTGCAGGATGCCATCCTCGAACTTTGCGTGGATGTCCTCCTTCTTCACGGCGTCGCCCACATAGAAGCTGCGGGCGCAGGTGCCGGAGAAGGTCTCGCGGCGCAGGTCGCGGCCAATAGCAGCCGACACGCGGGATGCGATGAAGCCTACCGCCACCGCGGCGGCAACCATCAGCAGGGTCAGGCCCAGCATCTGCCCGCCAATGCGCAGCAGATACGCTATCTGCACGTCGTGAGCGATGCCCTGGGCTTCGTATTCGAGGGAAACCAGCAGCACGGCCTGGCTGGCAAGGTTGTCGGCCACGGTCCCATCCAGCTGGGAGATGGCCCCGGCAAGCTGGTTTTGCAGCATTTCCGTGTATTCGCGGCGGATTGCGTCGAAGCCGTCCGCCTTGTCGGGAAGCAGAATGCGCTGCTCAACGGCATCCGCATTCGCTGTCAGGTTCAGAAACGAGAGCTGCAAATGCACGCTGCTGTCAAAGGCGTTCAGGAAGTCGCACCAGCCCTCGAAGATGGCGCTTTTATCTTCGTTCTGCGCCAGCTGATAGTTGATGTCCCAGAACTGCACAGTCTTCGTGTAGTAACTTGGGCTGACGCGGCAGATGCCATCCGGCCACATGCGTTCATACGGAATCGTCTCCTGCACGGAATGCGGCGGTTTCTTCCGCTGCTGACGGCTGCGCATGAGTGCCTGCAGCTGCCGTTTCTCAGCCCTTGTCAGCTTGATTTTTTCTTTGTTTGCCACGAAGAATCTTCTGCACCTCCTGCTGATTGCGGATACTCCGGTCAATCGTTTTGTAGAAATTGTCGTTCTGCCAGACACGGATGCGCGGACGCACGAATCGCGCCTGAATGAAATGCCGAATCAGGACTTCCAGCGGCTGCCCATGCCGTTCAAACATCGCCAGCAAAAAGAACGGCAGCATAAGCAGCATCATGAGCAGCACCGAAGGGCTGACACCCAGCGCATCCTTCGCCAGAAAGAAGGCGGGAACGCCTGTCAGCGCCCCCAGCCCGAAACAGACGACCTGACGCTTCGTCAGGTTGAAAAGAAACTTGGACTTGACGCGCGACAAGTCCTTAGGAATCGAGACATATGCCATTGCCTATTGCTCCTTCCTGCGGCGCATAGGTTTTGTTCCCTGCGCCGCTGTTTTCCACAGTCTTTGCAGTGCCTGTGGATTTCTTGTGGATTGCTTGTGGATGCCATGTGGATAAGCTGTTCCCAGAAACCTCTGCTACTGTTTTGGGATGAGCAGTCAGCGGGCATTGAACACGGACTTCGCGACGCTGCTGGTTTTGAAGAGCGTGAAGCACAGCAGCACCGTGTAGCCGATGCACGTCCACAAGGCGGTGCCGATGTCGCCGCCGGCGCTGATGCCCTGCACGAGTACCGCATAAATCGCGACGCAGACCATGATGAGGAATGCCTGAAAACCCAGCGCAAAGAGCGACCGCAGATAGTTGCTGCCCATCTGCCCCCATTCCCGATTCACCATCGTCGCCATCGGAATCGGCGCAATGGATGTGACCATATAAATCTCAATCATGCGCCCGTATATGACGATGAAGATGCAGATGCTCAGCACCCACGCCAAGATGCCCATCAGCGAGGACTGAAACCACAGCCCGAACAGCGGGCCGATTTCCATTGCCATCAGCGCCTGCTCCATGTCTCCAAGCAGCGCGGCAGCATCCAGCGCGGTATCGCCGATGATGATGCCCGATGCCTGACTGACGACATTCTGCGCAACATCGAAAACCGCCATCACGATATTCCATGTGTTGGTAACAATCAGCACCGCGGCGAAGGTTTTGAAAATCCACTTGAAGAAAAGGAAGGTGTCAAAGTCATGCAGGCTGTTTCGGTCAATAAGCATCTGAATCAGTTCTAAGCACATGATGAAGGTCAGAATAATGCCTGCAATCGGTACAACGACGTTTTCCGACAGGCTGCGAATCATCTGGAAGATGCCGCCGTGCCATGCTTGCGGCGTTGTGCCGACGACCGCCGCCGCCTCGCCCACGCGGGTGTTGATGGCATCAAACAGTCCGGACAGGTTGCTGATGATGCCGCTGACCAGCAGCCCTTTCAGCCATTCCGTGATTTTATCCCAGATGAAATTCAAAGGACATCCCTCCTGCGGAACCCGCTTCCGTTATCCTCCGGAAGCGGGTGAAAGA
>ENA-OVGH01002190-OVGH01002190.1-human-gut-metagenome-genome-assembly--contig:-NODE-2190-length-11097-cov-2.361348_pt1 | contig 11097 bp, 9 predicted proteins | sample MGYA00237770_ERZ505419 | MGnify/ENA primary metagenome ERZ505419 (study PRJEB26158, sample SAMN06016353) | human gut metagenome | biome: human gut; feature: ankylosing spondylitis patient; material...
GAATACGGTCCGGATGAGACGTTTTTTGGCCTGCTGCGGACGTTCCGGAAGTATCCGGATTACCTGAACGGCTGCCTCGGCGGCGTAATTATCGATGGGGCGGGGGAACTTTATACGAAGCAGGCTGCGCGGGAACTGGTTCTTGCGGCAAATCTGGCGGGCTGTGCGTTCCCTGGCAAGCCGCTCGTTGAGGGGACAGGCTCTCTTTATAACCAGCATATCCAAGCAGGGCTCCTGCACTTAAGTTGGGAGCAGACCTATGCGCATCAGCTGGCGCAGCTGGCGCAGCGGCTTTTGCAATTTGAACTGCCAAGCTTTGACCGGCCAAAGCTTCTCATGCTCCACGCGTCGGACAACATGCGCTCCAATACGGTCTGGCTCGGCAAGCAGGTGCTCGCGCATCTGCCGGCCACGTTCGAGACAAAGACCATCTCTCTGCAAAACGGCTCCATCCATGACTGCCGGGGCTGCTCCTATGAAGCCTGCCTGCACTTTGCCGCGCAGAGCCGATGCTTCTACGGCGGAAGCATCTCCGATGAGGTATTGCCCGCCATCAGCGCCTGCGACGCGATGCTGTTCCTGTGCCCGAATTATAATGACGCAGTCAGTGCCAATATCATGGCGCTGTTCAACCGCTTGACCAATCTGCTTGTCAAGCAGGATCTGTATCAGAAATATCTGTATGGCATTGTTGTTTCCGGTTATTCCGGCAGCGATATCGTTGCGCGGCAGCTGCTGGGCGCGATGTGCCTGAACAAAACGGCCATCCTGCCGCCGAAATTCTGCCTCATGCAGACGGCGCACGACCCCGGCTCTGTCCGGACGGTGGCGGGGATAGACGCGCGCATCACGGAATTTGCTGCGCGCATTGCGGCAATTCAGATCGCACAAAAATGAAGAACCGGCGGGTATGTATTTTGTCAAACCTGCACGCTTGACGAAACAGGCCGCCGGGTGTAAAATTGCTTTATCATTTAAAGCTTCACTCAATAAAAGAATATCGCCAAATGCAATGAGGAAGAAAAGTAACGCGGGACATGGCCACAGAGAGCCGGGGATGCTGGGATCCCGGCGCCAACGCCTTCGTGAACGAACACTTCTTAGCAGCAACCTGAACCGGAAAAGACAACAGTAGGGAAGACGCGCAGCGCGGCGTTAAAGCGCAGGGGCTTGTCAGAGTCCCGGAAAAGAGACTGGGTATTCCAGTAAGTTAGGTGGCACCGCGGATCGGCAGCAATTCGTCCTAAAATTTATTTTAGGCAATGCTGCGCAAATGATTCGGAGGTGCTTTTTATGTGCGCAATTCTTGGTTTTACGTCCCCCAGTCTCAAAAAGGAACAGGTTCTCCCGTATTTTGAAAAAACGAAATCCCGCGGCCCGGACGATACGCGGCTCGAACCCGCAGGCAGCGGCATGCTGGGCTTCCATAGGCTGGCCATCATGGGTCTGCATCCCGAGGGCATGCAGCCGTTCCATCGCGGCGGTGATATGGCCGTGTGCAACGGTGAACTGTACGGCTTCCGCCCGGTCAAAAAGGCACTCGAGGCCAAGGGCTATGTGTTTGCATCCGATTCCGACTGCGAGATCATTCTCCCCTTGTGGCAGGAATACGGCACCGACATGTTTGCCGGGCTTGATGCGGAATTTGCCATGATTATCTATGATTCCGCGTCCGATTCCCTTGTCGCCGCGCGCGACCCCATCGGCATCCGCCCGCTGTTTTACGGCTATCTTGCCGACGGCTCTATCATCTTCGCCAGTGAAGCGAAGAATCTCGTCGGCCTCTGCGCGCACGTCTTCCCGTTCCCGCCGGGGCACTATTATAAGGACGGCAAATTCGTCCGCTACGCTGATCTGACCACCGTTACACGTTATTCGGATGACGATCTTGACACCGTCACGAAGAAAATCCGCGAAAAGCTGATTTCCGCCGTGGAAAAGCGGCTTGACGCGGACGCACCACTCGGATTTCTGCTCTCCGGCGGCCTTGATTCCAGTCTCGTCTGCGCAATCTCGGCAAAGCTTCTCGGCAAAAAAATCCGCACATTCGCCATCGGCATGGATTTAGACCCCATCGACCTGAAATATGCGAAGGAAACCGCTGATTTCATCGGCGCGGAGCATACCGAGGTCACCATGACGCGGCAGCAGGTGCTCGATTCCCTCGAAGAGGTCATCGCACTGCTCGGAACGTATGACATCACGACCATCCGCGCCAGTATGGGCATGTACCTGTGCTGCAAGGCCATCCATGAGCAGACGGACGTGCGTGTCCTGATGACCGGCGAAATTTCCGATGAACTGTTCGGCTATAAGTACACAGACTTTGCCCCCAGTGCCGAAGCGTTCCAGCAGGAGGCGAAGAAGCGTGTCGATGAACTGTATATGTACGATGTCCTGCGCGCAGACCGCTGCATTTCTGTCAACTCGCTCGAAGCAAGAGTGCCGTTCGGCGATCTGGATTTCGTCCGATACGTCATGTCCATCCGCCCAGAACTGAAAATGAACACCTATGATATGGGAAAATATCTGCTGCGCAAGGCATTTGCGGACGATCATATCCTGCCCGACGATATCCTCTGGCGGCAGAAGGCAGCTTTCTCCGACGCCGTCGGCCATTCGATGGTCGATGATCTGAAGGACTATGCCGAAAGCCTCTATTCGGACGAAGCGTTTGCGGAGGGCTGCGCGAAATACGAATTTGCAAAGCCGTTTACAAAAGAAAGTCTCCTGTACCGCGATATTTTTGAAAAATACTATCCCGGTCAGGCCAAAATGGTCAAGGATTTCTGGATGCCGAACAAAGCATGGAAGGGCTGCGATGTGAAAGACCCATCTGCCCGCGTTCTGTCCAACTACGGCGCCAGCGGCGTATAAGGTGCACACAAAAACCCGGCGGATGGAACACCCATCCGCCGGGTTTTTATGGTGTTATGCGTTGGGTGAGAATGTCCCGAACAGCGGAGCGTAGGTGTCGGTGCGCAGCAGGAAGCATTTGATTTTCGCGCCAAGCTGCACCTTGAAGGTATATGTGCCGGATTCGGGTGTGATATTCTCACTGTGCACGGCAAGCAGCCGGCCGTCCGCGTCATACTCTGCCACAAACAGTACAAACGCATCGGGCTTGTAATTGCTGCTGGTCGAGACGGTCAGCGTGTCGCCCTCAAGCGTGGCCGAAGGCTTTGCGCATAGAGTCAGCGCACTGCCGGAGAAGAGTACGAAAGCGTCCGGATCATCCGGGGTGAAATACGCGCTGTAATCCTGCGTGCTGCCCGCAAGCAGCATGGGGTGCGAAGCGGAGATGCCGCCGCCGAGGCCGAAGGCTGTATTGCCGGTGATCTTGCCGGTTTTGGTGCAGTCAGAAAGCACCAGCGTCGAACCGCCGGCAATATAGATCTGATCGTAGCTGGAGCCGATGACGTGTACGGCCTTGTTGTACAGGCACAGATCGAGCGTCTTATTCTGACCGAGAACCAGCTCGACATTGACGTTGGGCTGTGCACCGGAAAGATAGCGGGCGGCCGTTCCTCCGGACGCGATGGATAAGCTGCGGCCATCCCACGCCTCATAGGTTTTCTGATTGTGCGTGTGTGCTCCGCTATAGTTGTCGCGGACTGTGAAGTAGGTATGATTCGTTATGCCCCCTTGTAATTCAGGCTGGGTTCCACAACGGCATAGAAACGATACTCTCCCGAATATGTGAAAACAGAATCCACTGTCAGAAGTTCATCCAGTTCGGGATCTGGTTCCGAAGCGCCCGGACGCAGATGATAGAACGAGTATTGGAAACTATCTTCGGACGTAATAGGACGCACAGCAACCCTTTTCTTCTCGGCATCATACATATTTCCTCTAAGCTGAAGATACGGCAAAACCTGTTTGCCGATGGAAGCGTGGCCGTCGCTTTCGATGATATCATCGTTGAGTCCCGCAAAGAATGCCTTGTACTGTTGTTTGCTGTCGCGCCATTCGCCTTACACTGCGGGCAAAAAGTGCCCTCGATGCTTGCAGACATGACGAGCGCATCGCCGGGCTTCCACCCAGCCAGAGGTTTGTTTTTGACGTCTGTAGTGCGTGCTTGAATGCTTTGTACAGTCATATCGGCGTCATCTATATGCCGATACCCCTTGCAGACATCGCACTTGTAGAGAATTGAGATGTTGGTGGAGACTTTCTTTTCAGTCTCTTCTGTGGTGTACTGTACTGCCGACACCGCTGCCGTCAACGCGATCAGCAGCAGACCGAGCATAGAAGATTTCTGAACAGTCGTTTTTTCATTTGCGTTCCTCTGTTTCCGTGATTCCCTGTAGTGAAAATTCAAATCGCATGGCCAGCACCTCGAATAGCGCGTGTATGACCTTTTCAGAAATGGTGCGAATGTCCAGTCCCTCGACGAAGCGAATATCCTGCTCCAGTTCGTCCTCCGGTACGCGGTAGGCACGCAGGCTCATGCTGAAAAACAGCCGCAGCTTCTTTTCCAGCGTCAGTTCCGCATCGCACAGATGCGCCATGTAGCCGCGCATGATGCTGGCCGAGCCGATCTCCATGCCGTAAAAAACCCGTGCCGTCAGGCTCGGCAGATACGGGCCGAAGATCTGTTGCAGTTCCTTCGCCGTCTCGCGGAAGATGTAGTCTGAGGCTTCCTTCTGTGTATAGGCTTCGATGTAGATCTCGCGCAGATTTTCATTTAACTCCGTCAGCGTCATCTGAATCGCGGTCTCCACCGCGTAGACATGTACCGGCGGCAGCTGCGTGCCCGTCATGCTGCACGCCATGGCAAACTGATTGGAGAACATGAACTCCACCAGTTCCGTCAATACGCCGTCCTTGGCGCGGAAAATGTTCTGGAATGTGCTGTAGGAGGCGTCGGCCTTTTCAATAATCTCCGCCAGCGTCGTTCATTTGTAGCCCTTTTCCAGAAAGAGTTTGACGCATACGGTTAAAATCCGCTTCTTCGCGGGCAGGCTTGCGCTTGTAATGCCGATTTCAATCACATCCTTTATCTTGGTGTATACACCAACAGCATAACATACCCATGCGTCGGATAGATGCACGATTCTTCCGTTACGCATGTCTTTTTGATTGCGGAGCAAATGCTGTTTCAAAAAATTCCATGGAAGCTGACCCGCGAATTCCCATTCATAACAAGCCTGCATCGGGTCAAACTACGGTTGAAGGAAATCAAAACGGATTTCCCCAAAACAAGTAAGGAGATGCAGAAACATGACGAACCGTAATTCTTCCAACATCAACATCCCGGAAGCCCGTGAAGCCATGGACAAGTTCAAGATGGAAGCCGCCTCTGAGGTCGGCGTCAACCTGAAGAACGGCTATAACGGCGACCTGACCTCCCGCGAAGCCGGCTCCGTCGGCGGCCAGATGGTCAAGAACGTGTGCCCCATACGAACCGCGAGATTTACAAGAAATAACCGGATCATGGAGGGGCATATGCAGGCGGTGCGGTACATAGTGCGGATCAGCGTATAAGAAAAAAGCACGAACTCTCGGAAGAAATAACCGGAGTTCGTGCTTTTCTTATGCAGAAATAATTTACAATCTTTAGAGGCCGCCTGAATAGATAACCACACCGTACTGTCGAATTAATTCATTCTCTCCTTTTATTGGAATCTACGTCAATACTGCATCATTTTTATGCGACCTCTTTATAACGCTTATAGACATATTCATAAATTCGCTGAAGATATAGGGAAATACTCGGTTCATCGTAGCAGGCAGGCAATTCGCTCCATAGGTCATCACGAATCAAATTGTATACGATCGAGCGAGTCTCTTGCTTGTCTGTCCAATGGTCGAGTTCGGCAATTTTGCTTTTCACTTTTTGCAGAAGTTCAACCGCCACAGCCTTGATTTTCCGAATATCCTGCTTAGAGAGGTTCTCAGAGAACAGCATATCATAAAGAGACAACTCCTCGTCGCTGGAGAAACCCTCACGGACATACCGTCGTTCTTCCTGATCCATGTCTTTTACAATCTGCATCAGTTCATCAAAGGTTTTCTCAATCGTTGCGCGATCCTGCTGGCTGTTATAGTCCTCAATGATCTGCTGATAGCGTTCATGATATATGATGCGATCGGGATTATTCAACAACATGGAATCCAATCGGCTGCGGATCAGTTCTGCGAGGTCTTTCATTACCAGATTCTTTTTCTTTGTCTTGGCAAACTCGCGGCGCAGTAAATCAAAGTCGATCTGGCTGATGTCAAACTGTCTGGAAAGAACCATTCCAGAAGCGGCATCTTCCACATGGACGTACTCGCTGATGATATTGTTGATCTCCACCATCAAATCCACATTAGAGGCTGTTTTTCGTTTTTTCTTCAGTTCGCCGTAGATGGCGGTAATTGCCTCATATCGCGTGCGCACTTCTGGTGCAATATCCCCGCGATCGGTATATTTCATCAGGCGCGACAGTTCTGAGGCATAGGTTAAAAAGGTTTTCTTTTCTTCAATTGTGGCAGAAACTGCATTCGCTGCCGTTTGTATCTGCTGCAACTTTTCAAAATCTTTTGCATCAATCAGCGTTTGTAGAGAAAAGCTGTGTCCCAGAAGGAAACTTTCCGCTGCAGCGACAGTCTCCAAAATCCGGGCAATCAGTTTTTCCTTATCCACCGTCGGGTCAGCACCACCGCTGCCGTTCACATTGGCAGTATAATCAGCCAGCGCTTTCCGCAGAGCTTTAACGATTCCGATGTAGTCGATGATCAGACCGTTGCTCTTACCCTCGGCCACGCGGTTTGCACGGGCAATGGTCTGCATCAGCGTATGGGCTTTCAGCGGCTTGTCCAGATACAGGCAGGACAGGCACTTCACATCGAAGCCGGTGAGCCACATGGCGCAGACAAACACGACCCGGAGCGGGTTGGCAGGATCTTTGAATTCCTTGTCCAACTCCCGCTTTTCCATTTTTTCGCGGTGCGTCTTGATATCCAGGCCCCACTTTTGGAAGGTCTGGATCTCATTTTGCTCCTGACTGATGACCACAGCCATTTCCGTTTCCTGCATCCATTGCAGCTTGCGCTCCAGCTCCTGGGTCTCTTGCTGCGTGGCGTGTTTGATCTGAATTTTCAGCGCTTCAATTTCAGCCGCCCAATATTTTTGGACCAAATCATACATGCGAACACAGGTCACCTTATTCAGGCAAACAAACATGGCTTTCCCGCTTGTCCACAAATCGGAGTAATGACCGACAAAATCTCGGGCAATGGATTCCAGACGCGGAGTCACCGTCAGTAGGTGGATTTCTTTTGCAAACTCTGCTTCCAGCTTGTCCTGCTGATCTACATCCAAATCTGCCTGCTCAATGGCATCCAGAATGCGGTCTGTAATTTCCGGGTTGTCTTTCACATCCAGAATTTTCTCGCCGCGGTTTTCGTAGTACAGCGGCACAGTTGCACCATCCTCTACAGCTCGCTTGAAGTCATACACAGATATGTAGCCGCCGAAGGTGCGCTCGGTGATGTTATCGCTGGACAGTAGCGGAGTTCCCGTAAAACCGATGCGGGACGCCGTGGGCAGAAGGCGAACCATATTATCCGCAAAGATACCGTACTGACTGCGGTGCGCCTCGTCCGACATGATGATAATATCATGGTCGGGATAGATTGGCTCCACATCCGTCTTGTTGAACTTCTGGATCAGCGTAAAGATGAAGCTCGGGTTGCCTTTCAGTTTATCGATCAGGTCGTCGCCGCTGGACGCAATAAACTGGCTTGCTTTTGCTTTTCCAAGAATACCGCAGTTTTCAAAGGTGTCGCTGATCTGCGTGTTCAACTCGTCGCGGTCGGTCAGGATCACGATAGTGGGCGAGCCGGAAAACTTGCGGCGAATCTTCTGCGCCAGAAACACCATGGAATAGCTTTTGCCGCTGCCCTGGGTATGCCAGAACACGCCCAGCTTACCATTGTTCAGCTTTCGGGCTTCGTAGGCTTTGATTGCCTCGTTCACGCCGAGATACTGGTGGTTCCGGGCCAGTATCTTTGCCGTATGTCCTCCGGAATGGTCAAAGAGGATAAAGTTTTCCAGCAGATCCAGGAAATTTTCCTTTTTGCAAATGCCGCGAAGCATGGTTTCCAGCGCCACGCTGCCCTGTTCCTGCTCAGACAGACGCTTCCATTCATGGAAGAACTCATACTTGCTGCCCAGGGTCCCCACCTTGGCCTCCACGCCGTTGGAGAGAATCAGAAAGGCGTTGTAATAGAACAAATGCGGAATGGTGTCCAGATAGTCGGTGTAGTTGTTGGTATAGGCATCCTGCACGTCCACCGTGTTCTTCTTCAGTTCGATGAACAGCAGAGGAATCCCGTTGACAAAGCCGACAATATCCGTACGGCGGCGGTACAGGTCGCCGTGGATCTTCAGCTCTTTGATGGCGAGGAAATGGTTGTTATCAGGATTCCGGAAGTCGATGACCGTGGCATATTTGGTTTCTGTCCTGCCGCCGGGCTTCTTCACTGTGACGGGGATGCCGTCACGAATCAGGAAATATTTTTCCTCGTTGATCTGCAGCAGGGAGGCGGTGGACAGACGATGCTCCAGTTTGCGCTGGGCCTCATCGATCTGTGCGGGAGTGATCCATGAATTTAGGCGTAGCAGAGCCTCACGAAAATACCGGGTCAGCAGAATCTCCCTGTAGCTCTTGCGGCCAAACGTGCCGTTTTCGCCCAGCTTCTCCGTGTTGTAGGCAAAGGCGACCTCCCAGCCCAGCTCATTCTGAAGCAAGTGACCGGCGCTTTCCTGGACGAGGATATTTTCGGAATAGTCGTAGCTCATCGATTTACCTCTTGTGTGCCAACTATAGCTTTATCTGAGGCACCTTTTTGTTCCGTCTTTGTGCGTTAGCATGCGCTAACACTTTTCCTATTGGGGTAATGGTAATGGCGTGTGGTAAAGATTCCCACCACAAACGTACAGACTTCAAAGTATCGTAAGTATCCCATTTTTGCATAAAAGCTTGTTGAACCCTTTCCTTACCTGCGGCATCATTTGAATAGAGATCCCACACTTTGTTTAGTGCAATAATTTGATCCGCTGTTACTTTCTGAAATTCTACTGCTGGAGTCTGTAGTACAATAGGGATTGCTATGTTTTGGATTGACTCTCTGTCCTTTACTTCCAACCTAACATATCCATCATTAAGTTCATGTGCAACCAATAAATTTGTTGGAAGATTTGCCTCTTTTAAGATTTCAACAGCTGTTTGGTATGTTTCCGATTCTTCTTGTATCCCAACACATGAATATCCTTGAAACCACTCTGGATAGAATTCACTGAATTTTTTGAATGATTCAACAGATGAAACTCTTGCTGCGTTCAATATATCAAGGTGATATGCCCATTCCAATCCTTGCGGCAAAGATTCGTAGCATAGAGAGGAAAACAAGTCATTCATAACACTTAGTCCGCAGGATATTTTTCCTGCAACCGCAGCCAAACTGTTAATCGCATATATTAAGGTTAATGCACATAAGGCCTCGTCATCAACCTGGTCGACAATCTCGATAGCTTTAGAGATGCTTGCTCTCGTTTTCCGTTCCTCGCCCTTTTCAATTCGGTGTACCAGCAGTTCTGACAGCAACTCATAATCGCCTTCTCTGTCAGTACTGGCTGCAACCTTTTGTGCATTGCGAAGTTCAAACTGAAACGAAGGCTCGGAGAATGATTTGAAATCGTTCTCTATTTTTTCTACACGAGGAATCAAATCTGTAGTGAATTTTTCAATTCGCGCGAGTGCAACAGCACTTGCTTCCTGTGTACACTGCTGAATTGTTTCGACTGCTACTTCGGAGCAGACCTCTCGAACTCGTTTTTCATCGATGCCCATCACTATTGTGGGATTAATCATTTGCACTTGCTGAGATCCATCGCCGGCCTTTTGCATCTGCTTACTTTCCATTCGTGCAACCTCCACATTGGATTTGTTCTGCGTTTTTACCAGCTTTTTGATTTTGTATAATAGAGCTTTGCACATTTTTATCTCCAACCGCATTATCAATAAACATTTCTTGCTGTTGCTTCGAATCATCACTAGCAGTTTGGGACTGCTTACAAATTTTTTTAACGGCAGCCTTATACCCGATAAAGCTGCATATCGCACCTATAATAGTTGTTCCAATACTGTTAAATTCCCATTCATACCATTCCATAATTTACACCTCGATTTCTTCCACTGTTATCTTGAATAATAATGGAACATATACTTGCGAAAGCAGTTCTACTCATTTCTCAAAAATATTTACTTTTTCATTGAATCCACTTTTGCAAAACACCTCAAGCACTTAGCATTTGAATCGCAACCATCTCAAAGTAACCATAAGTATATAAAATGCTGAGTAGGGACACATGCAGACACGTAAAACTACTTTGATATAAATTTAATCCTGCATTCGCTAACCATCCAGCCTTCCAACAGTCCATTTCTATTTTTTCACCGTTGCCCATGGATATTTTAACCCAATTTTTATTTCTATAGGAACTCATTATTAGCCATGTTATGGAACTTCACACATTTCTCAGTACTGTTGTATTATCATCTGATTTGTAGGAGTCGGATGATATTTTTCATGTTTTCCCCTTTTTCGACAGCTTCTACTCTTCCTTATGCCTTATGCATAATTCACTTTGTTAATTTTAATCATTTATCAAAATAAAGTCAATCTAAGCCGGAATCTTGGAGAGTGTAAACCATCACCGCCCCGCCCACCTTTTGACTTTCTCCCTCAAACTTTGTATAGTATATATGTTGTGCCATCGGGCACACGTTTCTTTAGAACAGGGGGGATGGTCGCTGGTTTTTTGCAGCAAAGCAAACATTGGAGGGTACCTATGAAATCTTTTGGTAGTGAGGGGATTTTATTCCCTGTATATTTTATTATGCTGGCTTTGGCCGTATATCTGAACGTGTTTACGGGTTCGGGTCTTGATATCGCCAACATTATCATTAATATTGGAATGTGTCTGGGTGTGCTGCCGGTTATCGGTGTTCCCCTGCCGTTTTTGTCTGCAGGCGGAACTTCGACCGGTACTCTGTATCTGGGAATTGGTGTGGTGCTCAGTGTCTATATGCACAGCGGTAAGGA
>ENA-OVGH01002198-OVGH01002198.1-human-gut-metagenome-genome-assembly--contig:-NODE-2198-length-11042-cov-4.544007_pt1 | contig 11042 bp, 10 predicted proteins | sample MGYA00237770_ERZ505419 | MGnify/ENA primary metagenome ERZ505419 (study PRJEB26158, sample SAMN06016353) | human gut metagenome | biome: human gut; feature: ankylosing spondylitis patient; material...
CATCCCGCCGATGTCATCGACTTCTCCAACCAGAAGGTCGTCACCAATGCGGCGCGGGAGATCCTGCTCATCTCCCGCAGCCCCATCCCCTACCCGAAAGGCACCCTCGACTTCGAGTACGAGAAGGTCACCGGCATCCAGCTGTACAGCAAGCAGGCGCTGGCGTTCTACCACGCCACCCCCAAATCCATCCTGGAAAAAGCCGAAGAGAACGATATGATGCGCTTTGTGGAAAACGGCCACAAGGTACATGCCATCGTCAGCCCGTACAAGACTGTGAGCGTTGACACCCCCAAGGACCTTGCCCTTGTGAGCGAAATCCTGAAAGGAAAAGAATAAATGCCTGATATTAAACTGTTGGACTGCACCCTGCGTGACGGCGGCTATGTGAACAGCTGGAACTGGGGCTTTGCTGCAGCCAAAGATATTATCGCCTCGCTGACCCGTGCCGGGACTGACATTGTGGAAGTGGGCTTTCTGCGCAATGTGGATGGCTACAACCCCGATGTGACCGTCTGCAACACCATTGAAGAACTGAACAGACTGCTGCCTGCCCACACCGGCAGCACCATGTACAGCGGCATGGCCATGCGCTCCAATTATGATATTGCCAAGCTGTCCCCTTATGAGGGGCACGGCATTGAGATGCTGCGCATTACCGCCCACGATTACGATATCCGCGAAGGCATGGATTTTGCCCGCGAAGTCAAGGCCCGCGGGTACAAGCTGTCCATCAACCCCATCAACATTATGGGCTATGCCGACAAAGACTTGCTGTGGATTTTAGACCAGGTAAACGAGATTCACCCGTACCAGTTCTCCATTGTGGATACCTTCGGCAGCATGCGGCGGCGTGACTTAGAGCGCATCGTCAGCCTGGTGGATCACAACCTGGCCCCGGATATCCGCGTGGGGCTGCACCTGCATGAGAACATGGCGCTCTCTTTCTGCCTGGCGCAGGAATTTCTGGACAAGCACCTGGGCCGCGATACCGCTGTGGACGGCAGCCTGATGGGCATGGGGCGCATTCCCGGCAACCTGCCCATTGAGCTGATTGCCGACTATATGAACGAGACCCTTGGCTGCCATTATGACATTGACGAGATGATGGACGCCATCCAGGACCATATCGCCCCGCTGAAAGGCGAGACAGCCTGGGGTTACACCCCGGCTTACTTCCTGAGCGCACGGTACAACCTGCACCGCGATTACGCCGAGCATTATCTGGACAAAGGCGATTTGACCAACCGGGACATCAACCATATTCTGGCCGGTTTTGACCGCAGCAAGGCCACTGCATACGATAAAGACTATGCCGACCGCCTGTACCGCGAATACCAGAACCGCGCCATTGACGACACCGCCGCGCTGGATACCCTGCGCACCGCGTTTGGCGGCAAGACCGTGCTGGTGCTGGCCCCCGGTGCCAGCCTGGCGGAGGAAGCCGGGCGCAATGCTGTGGCCGCCGCCAAGGCGGACTGCATTGTTTCGGCCAATTTCTGCCCGGAATTCTGCCAGCCGGATTACGCATTTTTTACCAACAGCAAGCGGTTTGAAAAGCTGGACCTTGCTGCCCTGCCCTGCCCTGTTGTGCTCACCTCCAACCTGCGGCCGCTGCCGCAGGGGGCGCTGGCGGTCAATTATGACCGACTGGCTGCCCCGGATGTGCAGAACGCATCCCTTGGCAGCAACAGTGTACTGATGCTGCTGCGGCTGCTGCGGCTGTGCGGTGCCAAGGCCGTGCTGCTGGCCGGGGCCGATGGCTACAAGCCCGGTACCCCCGCCTATGCCGACAGCCTGCTGCACGCTCACACCGGGCGCGGAGCTGCGTTCAACACCGCCATGGCAGGTGCCATCAAAGCCTGCGGGCTGGATGTGACCTTTATCACCCCCAGCGAATACGCAAAATAACGAGGTTTGCCCATGATTCGACTTTTGGTTCTGGATGTAGACGGCACCATGACAGACGGCGGCGTGTACTATGATTCCACCGGCAACGAGCTGAAAAAGTTTGCCATCAAGGATGGGGCCGGGATCGTGCTGGCCCGCGCGGCAGGGATGCAGGTTATGATCTGCACCGGGCGCGAATGTGAAGCCGTGCGCCACCGTGCCCAGGACCTGCACATTGACTATCTGTTCCAGAACGTACACGACAAAGCCGCCTTTTTGAGCAGGTTTATGGCTGAGCACAGCCTGACCAAGCAGGATGTTGCCTATTGCGGCGATGACCTGAACGATTTGACCGCCATGGCTCTGTGCGGCTTTGTGGCCTGCCCGGCCGATGCTGCCGGCCCTGTGTTGGGGCGGGCGGATTTCATCTGCCGCCAAAAAGGCGGCGAGGGCGCTGTGCGCGGCACGGTGGAAGAGATCCTGCTGCGGGACGGCCGCCTGCCTGCCGCCGTTAAAAAAGCCTTTGGCGCAAAGATTTGATGGGTGCGGCTGAAACGTTAAATATTCCGGTGTTTGTTTTGGACACCCCCTGAACGCTGAACCACCAAAACCGGGAGGAGCCCGTATGAGCAAAATAAAGGATTTTCTGAAAAGCCCGCTGGGCACCGCCTTGTGCGCCGCTGCTGCCTGCCTGCTGGCCGTGGTGCTGGTTTGGTTGGCCGCGGTGCGCCCCAACAACGACAAGAGCCTGTCGGAGCGCATCAGCGATGATTACAGCCAGTACAGCGCCGAGCTGGACGAAGCCAACGGCGCTGCCCAGACCTTTGATACCGACAATGACCTGCTGGCCATGGCCTTTGTGTTTGGCACCAGCAACGGCCAACCCACCGGTGAGCTGCACCTGGAACTTGCCGATGCCGACACCGGCGCGGTGCTAGCCCGCTCCACCGGCGATATGGCGAACATTGTGGCCGGGCAGTACACCGGCATGGGGCTGGATACCCCCGTGACCGGCAGCGCAGGCCGCCGCTACCGCGTGACCCTGAAACCGGAGTATACCGGTTCCGGCCGGTTGACCGTGGGCTGCAGCAACGGCGCTGTGCTGTGGAACGATACCTTTACCGTAAACGGCGAAGCCGTGGACGGCACGCTGGCGCTGCTGGTGACTTACAAACAGATCGGCGGATTTTTGACCCGGTTCTTTTTGCTGGTCGGGCTGCTGGCCAGCGTTGTGGTGTTCCTTGGCATTTATTTTGCCATGCGGGGCCGCATGCCGCTGCACCGGCTGGTGTTTGTGCTGGTGCTCTGCTTTGGCATGCTGTACAGCTTTGTGCTGCCGCCCTATGCCGCGCCGGACGAAAAATACCACATCAACCAGTCCTTTACTTTAGCCTGCAAATGGGCCAACATGCTCTCGCCGGATGAATGGCGGATGGGCAATGTGCCGCTGGATATGACCTACCGCCGCGAGCACGACTTTGACCCCCTGCTGCAAAACGAAAAGACCACCGTGTTCAGCTGGCAGGAACTGAGCGAAAATCTGTTCACCACCACCCCTGACAGCTTTGACAGCCACACGGCGCTGGAAGAACTGCAGACCGACCGCAATCCCACGCTGTACCTGTTCAGCGCGGCAGCGGTGTTCCTGGCATATGTTTTTCACCTTGGCTTTGTTCCGGCGCTGATGCTGGGGCGCACAGCAAATTTAATTGTGTTCGCTTTGTTAGCGGCGCTGGCCGTTAAAGCCGCGCCGTTTGGCAAGCGGGTATTCGCTGCGGCGGCCCTGCTGCCCATGACGCTGCATCTGGCGGCTTCTTTCAGCCGGGATTCCCTGCTGCTGGGGCTGGCGTTTGCCTTTACTGCGCTGTGTATGCAGGCGATTTTTGGCTGCAAGGACGGCACGGTGCTGCCGGTGCGGCTGTGGCTGCCGCTGGCGGTGTTCGGCATCCTGCTGGCACCGGCCAAACTGGTTTACCTGCCGCTGGCAGCGTTGTTCCTGCTGATTCCCAACAGCCGCTTTGGCCAGAGCGCTGCAACCAAAAAAGCCGCTTATCTGGCCGGATGCGTGTTGCTGGCGCTCAGCATCAACCGCGCTGTGCTGGTCACTTCGGTGGCCGGTTCTGCCGGGTTTGAAAATCAGACTACCCAGACGGAAACCACCTCCGCACAGGGTTCTACCCCGGCTGCCGCGGTTTCTTATACAGCAACAGAGGCAGCTGACAATCGTACCCTGCATGCCGCCCCTGCCGCGGGTGACGGCAAAACCTCCAACCGGTTTGCCAACATGCCTGCCGAGTACCGCGAAAACACGGCTTCCAACTTTGTGCGCCGCCTGTATTACTGCGTGGAGGGCGTGACCGAGATCCCGCAGAAGGAGCTGGAGTTCTGGGTGCAGGCCTTGCAGGAGGGCGATGTGACCGCCGCCGTTCTGGGCCAGAGCTTTTTCTTCAGCCCGGAGGAAGTGGAGCATTCCAGCCTGACCGATGATGAATTCATGAGTGCGGCTTCCCTGGTTTACCTGGACCGCGACCTGATGACCACCGACGCCGAAATGTGCCGGGAACGGCTGGCCAATGCTGACCGCCGAGACTTTTTCAAGTCCATGTTCAGCAGTGATGAATGTGCAGAGCTGCTTTCCGCCTGCCAGATCTACCCCGGCGTGGAGGATGACCGCTACCCGCTGGACCGTAATGTCCTGATCAAAGAGATCGAAGCTGTCCGTACCGTGCGGGACAGCCAGAGCACCCCCAGCGAGGAAGACCAGACCACCTTTACCCCCGGTTACATTCTGCACAATCTGCCCGCCGTGGCTATGCTGCTGGTACGCAGCGTGGTGCAGGATGCTGACAACTGGGTGCGCGGCCTTGTGGGCGGCAGCTTAAGCTACAGCTCGCTGGACCTGGCCTGGTTCTGGGTGTTGGCGCTCTACCTGCTGCTGTGGTATGCCGCCGTTCCGGCGCAGGATGTTCCCGTGCCGGGGCTGCCCCAGGGGCGCTACCGGGTGTGGTGTGCGCTGGCCGCGCTGCTGTGCGCCGCGTTGGCCTTTGCCGGCTGCCTTGTGTGGACCCCGACCTATTACCAGACCGTTTACGGCTTTCAGGGGCGGTATCTTCTGCCCGTGCTGCCGTTGTTCCTGCTTACCTGCCTGCCCCGCCGGGTCCAGGTTGCCAGCGGCAAACAGTCCGCCCGTACCCTGGTCTGCTGCCTGTGCGTAGTCAACGCCGGGGTATTGCTGAACGCCATGCTTGCGGTGATTGCCCGATGACGATTTGTTATTTTTCTGCGCAGTACCTGCCCACGGTGGGTGGTGTGGAGCGCTACACCTGGAACCTTGCCCGCTGCACTGTTGCCGCCGGGCACCGCGCCATTGTGGTTACCAGTGCTCTGCCCAACCTGCCGGAGCACGAAATTGACGGGGATGGCATTGAAATTTACCGCCTGCCCGTCTGGCCTGTCATGAACGGGCGCTTTCCTATCATCAAGCCGGGGGCGCGCTTCCACGCGCTGACCGCGCAAATCTGGGCGCAAAAGCTCGATTTCTGCGTGGTGCAGACCCGCATGTACACCCAAAGCGTCTGGGCTGCCCGCGCGGCCAAGCGCCGCGGTATCCCCATGCTGGTTATTGACCATTCCACCGGATACATGCCGATGGGCAGTGGCCTGCTGGGGGCCTGCGGGCGGCTGTATGAGCAGGTTGCCTGCCGCCTGGTGCGCGGCACCGGCGCGCCGTTCTATGGCGTTTCCGCCGCTGCCTGCCGCTGGCTGCACACCTTTGGCATTACGGCTGCAGGAACCATGCCCAACGCCATTGACCCCGCTGCTTTGGAACAGGAAGCCGCCCACGCGCCAGACTGGCGCGCCAAGCTGAACCTTGGCGACCGTAAGATCGTGCTGTTTGTGGGCCGCCTGATTCCCGAAAAGGGCGCCGGATTATTAGCCCAGGCCGTGGCCCAGCTGCCGGGCGTTGTTCTGGTGGCGGCTGGCAGCGGTCCGCAGCAGCAGGAACTGGCGGACCTTGGGGCCGTTACCCCCGGTGCCCTGCCGCATGATGCGGTGGTTCAGCTGCTGCGGCAGGCAGATGTATACTGTCTGCCCACCCGGTATGCCGAGGGCTTTCCCACCACCTTGCTGGAAGCCGCGGCCTGCCGCTGCCCCATCGTGTGCACCCGCACCGCTGGAACCGAGGAGCTGCTGCCGGACGATACCCACGGCATTGTGCTGCCCGGCCAGCCACAGGACGCCACGGTGGAAACCATCCGCGCCGGGCTGCAGACCCTGCTGGATGATCCCGCCCGCGCCTATGCCTGTGCCGAGGCGGCGTACCGCAATGTGTACGCGCACTTTACATGGGATGCCGTATTTGATAAAATGATGGGGATCATAAACCAAAGCTGACATCTGCCCGGTGTTTGCCGGGCAAGTGGATAAGGAACATTTGTTATGTCAAAATTGCTGATTGTTATTCCTGCATATAATGAGGAAGCCAATATTGTCAAGGTCGTCAACGGCATTGTCAAGAACTACCCGCAGTATGACTATGTTGTAGTCAACGATGGCAGCCGTGATAAAACCGCGGCCATCTGCCGGGAACATGGGTTCCGCTTGATCGATCTGCCGGTCAACCTGGGGCTGGCAGGTGCATTCCAGACCGGGCTGCGCTATGCCGCCGAAAACGGGTATGACTGCGCCATGCAGCTGGATGCTGACGGCCAGCACCGACCGGAATATATCGCCGCCATGCTGGAAGAGCTGGAAAGCGGGGCCGACATCGTGATTGGCAGCCGCTTTTTGACGGTAAAAAAGCCCAAAAACCTGCGCATGCTGGGCAGTTACATCATCAGCTGGTCCATCCGGCTGACCACCGGCCGTGCAATCTGCGACCCCACCAGCGGCATGCGGCTGTTCAACCGCGCCATGGTGGAAGAATTTGCCCAAAATTTGAACTATGGCCCGGAGCCGGATACCATCAGTTACCTGATCAAAAACGGCGCTGTGGTACGCGAAGTACAAGTTACGATGGGCGAGCGCGAGGCCGGTCAAAGCTACCTGACCTTTTGGCGCAGCATTGAATATATGGTCAAAATGTCCATCTCCATTTTGCTGATTCAGTGGTTCCGCAAGCGGGACACCGAAACGCCTTACCCGGAAAGGAGCCTGTAAGCCATGTTTGATCAGCCAATTATCCGTGTATGCCTTGTGTTGGGCAGCCTGATCACCGCAACCTATATTCTGCGCCGCGTGCGTTTGGCTAAGGTGCAGATCGAAGATACCATTTTCTGGCTTCTGTTCAGCGGCATTCTGCTGATTTTGGCCATCTTTCCCGGCATTGCCTACTGGGCGGCGTATCTGCTTGGGTTCCAGAGCCCCATCAATTTTGTTTATATCGTCATCATCTTTTTGCTGCTGGCCAAACAGTTTTTTATGTCCATCCGGCTCAGTCAGCTGGACAGCAAGGTGCGCATTTTGACCCAGCGCGTTGCCTTGAACGAAGAAAAGATCGAACGCGAAAAATTAGATTTGTAATCCCCTATCTTGTATGGTATAATATTTTCTATTGATTAAGGTGTAGCTGAAAACAAAGAAAATGACGCATATTTCGCAAACGCAAGACGGATTTAAGGCAAAAGCCGCCGGAATCCTTTGTGGATTCCCAAGGACTTTTAACGCAAAATCCGGCTGTGTTTGTAGAAACAGGCTATATTTTCGGCTTTTCGGATACAACAACAGCGAAAGAAGGTTGTAAGAGATGGCTTTTACCCCCAGTCTGACCTATAAGGGCCGCCCGCTGGTGCGCTGCGGCAACGATATTTACTATGGTTCTATGCATGACCCCTATGTTGTGTACCTGCAGGTGCTGACCACCAAAAAGGAAGGCAATGCCGACGTGGCCGATAAGGTTCACATTGTATTGCTTTCCACCGATGAAAGCAAGCCTCTGCCGGCGCGCATTGTGCGCCAGGCCAACAAGGCCGGCGGTTTGTTCAACGCCCTGACCTTTGGCGATATCATGCTGCGCAACCAGCTGAAGAACGAGAAAAAGTAAACAGGAACCCACAATGCCCGGTCCGTTTGGACCGGGCTGTTTTTGTTGTACTTCATCCCTGTGCCGCAGGGCGTTGCTACCTGACCACGCCGGAGCTTTTACATCATTGAGCATCACAAATTTTATAATGATATATTGTCTTACGGTTTCGGAACGGTCAAACATCGTCCCCCTACACATCGTCTACAGGTTTATGGCAGCGTTTGCAACCTCGCTGCAAATTACTTTCTTCCCCAATAATCAAAAAATCACCCCTGCGGCCAGAATAATCCGGCCACAGGGGTGATTTTCTACCTGTTATTCTATTTTGTGCACTTAACCGCTTACTCGATGGTCACATCGGTACTTTCGGCTTCTGCATCGGCGGGCATCTCGGCATCGTCGGGCAGAACTTCCACATCGAAAGCTGCGCCGCACTCTGCGCAGACGATCTTATCGCTGTCCATCAGGGTGTCTTCATCCACAATGTTGACGGTACCGCAGTTGGGGCAGGTGACTTCATAGCTGGTTTCAAATGCGCCGTCGTCATCCTCGTCCTCATCTTCGTCCTCATCGTCATCGCCGAAGATGCTGTCCACCAGATCATCCATATCTTCATCAATGGCGTCCAGCTCGTCAAAAGCCTGATCCAGGGCATCGTCATGCTCGCTCACAACATCGGCCATCTCTTCCAGCAGGTCCATCATTGCAACAATGATCTTGCCTTCCTGGGTGGTGGGGTCAAACTCCATCCCTTTCATCATACCGCGGATGTAAGCGGCCTTTGCATTCAGATCCATAGCCATAAGGGAAAACCTCCTTCACGCACTGTAAACAGGGTGTTTGTTTTTGCAATTTTCCAAAAAAGCCGGGACGCGGCAAAAACCACGGCCCGGCCATTTGTTTTAAGATCAGACGCGCTCCATATACTCGCCGGTGCGGGTATCGATGCGGATCTTGTCGCCCTCGTTGATGAACAGGGGCACGCGGATCTCGGCACCAGTCTCAACCTTAGCGGGCTTCAGGGTGTTGGTAGCGGTGTTGCCCTTGAAGCCAGGCTCAGTCTCGGTAACTTCCAGCTCGATGAAGTTGGGGATTTCAACGCTGAAAACCTTGCCCTTGTAGGACAGCAGTTTGCAGATTTCGTTTTCTTTGCAGAACTTGAAGTTGTCCGGCACATCGGCAGCGGCAACGGGGATCTGCTCGTAGGTTTCATTATCCATGAAGTAGTACAGGTCGCCATCCTCGTAAGAGTAGGTAACCTCACGGCGCTCAATGAAAGCCTGGGGGAACTTAGCGGTCGGGTTGTAGCTGGTTTCAACAACGGAACCGGTAATCACGTTCTTGGTCTTAGTGCGCACAAAAGCAGCGCCCTTGCCGGGCTTAACATGCTGGAACTCAACGACCTGAAGAACCTGGCCGTCCTGCTCAAAAGTTACACCGTTACGAAATTCGCCTGCAGAGATCATATAGGAACTCCTCCATAATTTTAGAATCGGGCCTGTTTGAAAAAGCGGCCCCGCCGCCCATCAAGCAATGCCATTGCATTGTCATACCTGTAAGTATTTTACCCGAAAAGCGCCAGTATTGCAAGAGGTTAGCGGGATTTTCGGGTGATATTTTGGTTTTTTTCGGCTTTTGTTGGCTGTTTTTGGGCTTTCTCAGCCTTGTTCATACAGTTTTTTCAGCGCCGCCGCATCCTCGGCCTGGGTTCCGGCGGATTCACAGATAATGGTGGGCGCCAGGCCACGGGTTTTCAGCAGCTGCATCAGCGGGGCAGGCGGCGGGCCAAACTCGGTATCCGCAAAAGTCAGGTGGCATTTTTCCCCACCCTTGGTGTAGGCAATGCGGGAAAAATGCGCGTGGAACTTTTTAGCCCGCTCCCCCGGCAAGGCTGCGGCAATGGCATCCAGAATGGCGGCGTAATCTGCCGGGGCGGTCTCATCGTTCAGCTCGGTGCCCTGGCTGCGGGCATACAGGTGGCCAAAATCTACGCAGGGAATCATGCGTTCATCCACACTGCAAAGGGCCAGCACTTCATCCAGCGTGCCCAGCTGGTTCACCTTGCCCATCGTTTCAGGGCAAAGGATACAGTCGCCATAACCGGCTTCATCCACGGCCTGAACGGCGCGGCGCATGGTGTCCAGCGCCTTTTCCAGTGCGGCTTCCCGGCTCTGCTTGCCGCAGCTGCCGGAGTGGAAGATGATGCGTCTGCCGCCCAGCGCCCGGCACACCGCCGCGCTTTGCAGCAGGTACTGGATGCTGTTCAGCCGCTTGTCCTCCTCCAGGCTGCTCATGCTGATGTAGTACGGCGCATGGACCGAGAAAGTGATGCCTTTTGCATCAAACGCTTCTTTTAAGGCGGCGGCTTTATCCAGCCCCAGGCGCACACCGCGCCCACACTGGTATTCAAACGCCGTCAGCCCAAAGGAAGCCGTATACTCCGCCATGGCCTGCGGGTCAAAGCTGCGGACACGGTAGCTGTCCGAAAGCCCAGCCGTGCCAAAGCGCGGTGCTTCACACATACAGGCGGCCCCCTTTTTGGTAATACCGGTCCAGCCAGTAGGGTTCAAACCTGCGCTTGAACTGCACACCGCGCTGGTGGTCGCCCCCACGCGGCATGGTATACAGGCAGGGGATGTCGTACAGCCCCGCGGCAAGGCGGTCCGTAAAGATCTGGTCGCCCACCATGGCCATCTGATTTTTGCGAACGCCAAGGCGGCGGCGGGCAACGGCCAGGCCGACCGGCAGCGGCTTGCAGGCCAGCGGTACCCAAGCCAGGCCCACACGGTCCGCAAAAGGGCGCACGCGGGCGGCGGTATTGTTGGAAACAATCGTCAACCGCACACCCGCGGCACGCATAGTATCCAGCCATTGCTGCACGGTGGCATCCAGCTGCTGGCTGCCATCCCCCGTCAAGGTATTATCCACATCCAGCACCAGGGCGGTGATACCGTGCTGGCGCAGGAACTCCGGCGTGATGGCCTCAATGGCACGGAAAATATATTCAGGGGTAAGAAGCATAGACAAACTACCTTATTATAAGCGCGGGGCAGCGGGCAAGCGCCACCCCGGTTTTTAGGGCAATACCGCATAATTCTAAGTGCCGATACGGCGAGCGAGGTGCGGC
>ENA-OVGH01002204-OVGH01002204.1-human-gut-metagenome-genome-assembly--contig:-NODE-2204-length-11027-cov-17.617390_pt1 | contig 11027 bp, 7 predicted proteins | sample MGYA00237770_ERZ505419 | MGnify/ENA primary metagenome ERZ505419 (study PRJEB26158, sample SAMN06016353) | human gut metagenome | biome: human gut; feature: ankylosing spondylitis patient; material...
ATGATCCTTGTGTTCAACCTGTTCGGCGATGGCCTGCGCGATGCCTTTGACCCGAAGCTGAAGAATTGATGAGGTGAACAGAAATGAGCGAGAAAATTCTTGACATCAAAGAAGAACGCCTTTCTTTCTTCACCCCTGCGGGCGAAGTAAAGGCACTGAACGGCGTTTCCTTTACCATGAATCAGGGCGATGTTCTGGGCATCGTGGGCGAGTCCGGTTCCGGCAAGTCCGTTACCGCCTACTCCGTTATGGGCCTGACCGCTTATCCCGGCAAGCTGGTGGGCGGCAAGGTGTGGTTCAACGGCCACGAGATCGAGAACATGAAGGAGAAGGACTTCCGCAAGATCCGCGGCAACGAGGTCTCCATCATCTTCCAGGACCCCATGACCAGCCTGAACCCGGTGTACACCATCGGCAACCAGATCGTGGAGGTCATCCGCCTGCACACCGATAAGAACAAGGCCGATGCATGGGCACGCGCCAAGGAGCTGCTGGAGCTGGTCGGCATCAATGAGCCTGAGAAGCGTCTGAAGCAGTACCCCCACGAGCTGTCCGGCGGTATGCGCCAGCGTGTGATGATCGCCATTGCACTGGCCTGTGAGCCCAAGCTGCTGATCGCCGATGAGCCCACCACCGCACTGGACGTGACCATTCAGGCACAGATCCTTGAGCTGATGCAGGATCTGCGCAAGAAGCTGGGCATGAGCATCATCATGATCACCCACGATCTGGGCGTTGTGGCTTCCATGTGCGAGAAGATCGCCGTCATGTACGCCGGCCACATCGTGGAGTACGGCACCACCGACGAGATCTTCTACCAGCCGGGTCACGAGTACACCAAGGGTCTGATCAACTCCATCCCCAAGCTGAACACCGCAGAGCACGAGCGCCTTGTGCCCATCGAGGGTACCCCTGTGGACCTGCTGAATCCGCCGGCCGGCTGCCCCTTTGCGCCCCGCTGCAAGAACTGCATGAAGATCTGTCTGAGCAAGATGCCCCCGCGCACCGAGCTCAGCGATACCCACTATACCTACTGCTGGCTGCAGCAGAAGGCTGCATTTGAGAAAGGGGAAAAGGCAGAATGAGTGAACACAAGACGCTGGTCGAAGTCCAGCACCTGCAGCAGTATTTCCCCGCCGGCGGTGTGGGCAAGAACCGCAAGTACGTTCAGGCTGTGGATGACGTAAGCTTTGCTATCCGCAAGGGCGAGACCCTTGGTCTGGTAGGTGAGTCCGGTTGTGGCAAGACCACCACCGGCCGCACCCTGCTGCGCCTGTACGAGCCCACCGGCGGTAAGATCTACTATGACGGCAACCTGCTGTTTGATAAGGACAACAAGATCGCAGTGGATATGCTGCCCTACCGCCGCCGGATGCAGATCGTTTTTCAGGATCCCTACGCAAGTCTGGACCCCCGCATGACCATTGGCGACATCGTGGGTGAGGGCATTGATATCCATCATCTGGCCGAGAACGAAAAGGACCGCCACGATAAGATCATCGCTCTGCTGGAGCGCGTTGGCCTGAACAGCGAGCACGCAAACCGCTACTGCCACGAGTTCTCCGGCGGTCAGCGTCAGCGCGTGGGCATTGCCCGTGCACTGGCTGTGAACCCCGAGTTCATCGTTTGTGACGAGCCTGTTTCCGCACTGGACGTTTCCATTCAGGCTCAGGTCGTCAATATGTTCGAGGATCTGCAGCAGGAGATGGGTCTGACCTACCTGTTCATCGCCCATGACCTGAGCGTTGTCAAGCACATCTCCAACCGCATCGGCGTCATGTATCTGGGCAAGATGGTGGAGCTGGCCGACAGCTACGAGCTGATCACCCACAGCATCCACCCCTACACCCGCAGCCTGATCTCCGCAATTCCGGTGGCAGACCCCATTACGGCCCGCCAGTCCAAGCGTATCGTGCTACAGGGCGATGTGCCCAGCCCCCTGAACCCGCCGTCCGGCTGCCGTTTCCGCACCCGTTGCCCCTATGCAGACGAGCAGTGCGCAAACGAGGTGCCCGAGTTCAAGGAGGTCTCCACCGGCCACTGGGCAGCCTGCCATCACCTTGACCGCGTGAAGTGAGAACACTTCACGCCGGTAAAAAGTGAAAGCAATTCAACTTAGTGCTGAAATGTTGTCACAAAATGGTTACAGTCCAAGTTTTGGGCTTGTAACCGGTATGAGAACGCATTATAATCATTCGTGTTCCTCCGGTGTACATTTGCACCGGATCGAATATAGAGGCGGCTGGGGGAACCTGGCACACTCAAATTTGATATAAGGGAAGGATATTATTATGAAACGCATTTCTCGTCGTAATTTCCTCAAGGTTGCAGGCGTGGGTGCCGCTGCTCTGGGTCTGGCAGCCTGTGGCGGCAGCAAGTCCGGTTCTACCGCAACCTCCGGTTCTGCTTCTTCCGCTGCTGGTTCTTCTACCGGCAGTGTCAACACCGCTGGCTTCACCGTCCAGTACGGCCCCAACCCCGAGACTCTGGATCCCTCTTTGAACAGCGCTGTTGATGGCGCCAACACCATCATCACCATCTTCGAGCCCCTGCTGATCATCAACGAGAACAACGAAGTTATTGGTGGCCAGGCTGAGAGCTGGGAAGCAAGCGAGGACGGCCTGACTTGGACCTTCACCATGCGTGACGGCCTGAAGTGGAGCGATGGCACCGACCTGACCGCTAAGGACTTCGAGTACACCTTCAAGCGTATGGTCAACCCCGACACCGCAGCTCCCTACGCAGAGACCTGCCTGGGCATGATCGATGGTTTTGACGCAGCTGCCGGCTTCCCCGATGCAGACGGCAACCCCACTGCAGAGCCCAACCCCGATGCGCTGAACGTCAAGGCAAGCGACGACGGCAAGACCCTGACCATCGTGCTGTCCTACCCCTGCTCCTACTTCGACAAGATGGCTGCATTCGCATCCATGAGCCCTGTGCAGCAGGCTACCGTTGAGGCCAACGGCGATGCATGGTGCACCTCCGCTGAGACCTTCGTCTCCAACGGCCCCTACATGATCACCGAGTGGACCCCCTCCGAGCGTATCGTTCTGTCCAAGAACCCCAACTACGTTGGCGGCTGGGATAGCTCTAAGATCGTTTCCGACAGCATCACCCTGCTGCTGCTGGAGGACTCTTCCGCTTGCTTCGCTGCTTATAACAGCGGCGAGGCTGTCCTGATCAAGGACGTGCCCACCGACGAGATCCCCAGCCTGACCAAGGCAGAGGATGGCGGCGACTTCTATGTTGACCCCATTCTGGGCACCTATTACGTCAGCATGAACCTGCAGCGCGATGCCTTCAAGGATGCCAAGGTCCGCAAGGCTCTGGCTCTGGCTATCGACCGCGACTACGTTGCCAACACCATCATGCAGGGCACCTACTCTGCTGCTTCCAACCTGGTCGGCCCTAGCATCGTGGACGCGCAGGGCTACTTCTACGACAACGCAAACGGCGGTTCTCCCTACATTGCAGCTGACTACGAGGCAAATATGGCCGAGGCTAAGAAGCTGCTGGAAGAGGCTGGCTATCCCAATGGCGAGGGCTACCCCACCATCGAGTACAGCACCAACGATTCCGGCTACCATGTGCCTCTGGCAGAGTACCTGCAGCAGACTTGGGGCGATCTGGGCATCACTTTGACCATCAGCAAGATGGAGTGGTCTGCCTTCACCGCTGCTCGCCGTGCCGGCGAGTACGATGTTGCCCGTAACGGCTGGGTCATGGACTACAACGATCCTTCCAACATGATCGAGCTGTTCTGCTCCGGCAACGGCAACAACGATGGTAAGTACTCCAACCCTGACTTCGATGCTGCTATGGAGGCTTCCAAGGTTGCAGATGTCGCCGAGCACTTTGCACAGCTGCACAAGGCTGAGGACATCCTGATGGAGGATATGGGCTGCATCCCCGTTGCTTACTACAACGAATTCTGGCTGCAGAGCTCTTCTCTGAAGGGCGTCTGGCACAGCCCCTACGGCTACTGGTACTTCCAGTACGGCTACATCGAGGAGTGATTTCCTCCCTGTGCTGTGCAGCGTAAGCTGAACCGTAAACTATAAGCACTGAGCACCCCGCTGACCGGAAACGGTTGGCGGGGTGCTTTTTTGCTGTTATTTTGTAAAAAAAGACGAGTGCTCGGTAAAACCGAGCACTCGTCTTTTATATGTAAACCAGATTGAAAAGGTACCATGTGCTTACACCGCAGCCATGGCGGCCAGAACGCTCTGCCAGCTCTTGCTGCGCGCGGCAGGCACCGGGGCGGGGCGGGTGCGCCGTGCTGCAGGGGCAGTATGGCAGGCCGCAGAGGATACCGTCAGGGCAGGGGAGGGGCAGAAGAACACAGCGGTGTCCTTTGCCAACCACTGCGCAGCCAGTGCAGCGGCCTGCGGGTCAGACTGCAACGCGCGGCGCTCGTTCCCGGCCAGAAAATCAGCCAGCCAGTACAAAATTGCGCCCAGCGGCAGGCAGGGGGAAGCGTCCTGATTCCAGTAGCTCCAGCGTGCGCCGCAGCCAAGGTGGCTTTCCACCGTGATTTGTGCACCGGTGCGGGCATTCTGCGGGATGATGCCAACATAGTTGGTCCCGGCGCGCTGCCCCAGCTCTTCAATAAGGCGCTGGGTGCGGGCAGCATCCAGCCGATCCTCCCGGCAGTAGGCGCGGAAGTCGGTCTGGCTCAGCAGGCTGTCGGCGCTGGACGGAAAACGCCCGGTCAGCTGCCCATCCGCATTGTGGCACAGCTGCCAGCCCTTGCGGAACAGCTGGAAATTCAGGCAGCGCCGCCCCATGGTGGAGTAGCACACAAGGGCGCTTTGCTCCCCGGGCAGCTGTTTTACTTCAAGATAGGCATCGTTGCCGCAGGTATCCTGCAAACGGACGGTAAGCAGCAACTGTGCACCGACGTGCTGGGTGGACATGGCGTTGTGCATGGCGTCAAAATAACGGGAAGCGTCCATGATTGATCTCCTTCCTATAGCAATTCAACTTTTTAATGCAACAGCAACAACGTTGAATTGCATATCGCAAATATGCTGTTTGAATATTGCACTAATTTCTTGCCTTGCGATAAAAGCAAACAGCGAAACGTTGTAAAAGCGCCAGCCGGGTGATCGGGCCGTCAGGCTGCATAAAACTTCTCTGAACATAGTATAGCATACCTTTAAATGAAAAACAACTGTAAGTTTTCCAAAACAACAAATTTTTGCAAAAATCTACAGCGCATTGCAAACAAAAGTTCAAAGTATGGTTGTACACTGAGATGTGCGGTTGTAAAAAATGACCCCTGCGGGAGATGCCGGCTAAGGCCGGAACTGCTCCCACAGGGGTCGTTTTGTTTTTTCAGTCGCCAAGTTCCCGGATCTCGTTCTGGATCAGCCGTCCGGCAGCGCGGGCAAGCTGATCCATGCCGCGGATGCGTGCCATATTTTTGCCGTAGATCTGCGCGGCGGCACCGGCACTGCTGTCCTCGCCCATAAAAACGGCAGACACCCGCACGCCCTGCCGCTGTAAGGTGCGCACCTGTGCGGCGGTATCGGCCACACCGGCGGCGTCCTCGTAGGCGCAGCCCAGCGGGTTCTCCGCTGTGGGTGGGATGCGGCGGCTGTCGTTGGGGCTGGCATCGGTCAGCAGGATCATCAGGTGGCGCGGGGCAGGGCCGGGGGCGTACCGGATCAGGTCGCCCGCCGCCCGCAGCGCCAGACCGTCCCGGTTCCAGCCCGAGGCGAAGTAGCGGAAGATGTTCTGCCGGTTTTTGTCCGCAAAGCCTTTCAGCACCCGCAGCACCGTGTAGCCCCGCAGGCTGCTAAAGGCGCTCACCCGCACCGGAATGCCGCAGTTGGCCAGACTTTCGGCCAGAATGGCACCCTGCGCCGCGATCACCTCCTGACAGTGCAGGCGGGATGCGGAGGCATCCAGCAGCAGATCCACTGTAAAGGCGGGGCAGTTCTCCTCCTCCGGGCACAAAAACACCCGGTCATCGTTCAGGTAAGGGGCACGCCACACCCGCCCGGCGCACAGATCACCGCTGCGCGCTATCCGCTGGTCGGGCTGCTGATGCACCAGAATGCAGTTGCGGATCTGCTCGGTAAGGCGCAGCACCACGCTGCGGTGCAGCTCCTGATTTTTGGCATAGTAGGCGCGGTTGCGTTCGGCCTGCAATTCGGCCTGCTGTGCCAGCTGCCGCGCCTCCGGGGTGGGTGCCTGCGCCGGGCTGGGTACACCGGCGCTGAACCACAGATGACAGCCCAGATGCACCCCGGTGCACAACTCCTGCTCGGCCTTGCGCAGCTGCTCCGGCGGGTAGAAACAGCGCCCAAAGCAGCTTTCAATGTAGGCGCGATCCTGCGCGGCGCGCTGCTTTAGAGTGATGTTTGCCCGGCGTTTGTCCACCGCCAGCCCGCTGCCTGTGGCATCCACCGCACCGGAATGCTCCACCGTCACCCGGTCTGTCTTGATCATTTGGGTGGGCATGGTTTTGGTAGCCAGCTTTGCCCAAAAGCCCTGCAACCGCAGATGCAGCGCGGGCTTTTGGCGCACCTTGCCGTCAAACAGGGCGAACTTTGCAAACAATGCCAGCAGGTCATTTTTGAGCTGTGCCGGTTCTGGTACGTTTTCCGGCTCCAGCGCGGCGGCAAGGCTGCTCTCGTAAGGGGTCATGACCGGAGCGGTGCGTCCCAGCACCTTGCGCCAGCGTGCAGCCTGCATGGTGTACACCAGCTGGTTTTTCGCCATCCACTCCTGCCGCGAAAGCTTGTACTGAATGGCAAAAAAGTAGTCCGCGTGGGCAAACCGCAGCGCTTCCAGCACCGGGCGGCGGGGAAGCTCCAGCCGGTAGGCGGCGTTTTCTAAGTACAGCCACGCCATATCGTCCAGCATGGGCTGGCGCGTGTCGCCCTCCCATGCGGAAAAAATGTCCCGGATCAGCGCGTCACCGTAGTATTTGTGCACCAGTCCCACGATGCAGTTCATGTAAAAATCAATGGTGCCGTCCGTGTTGCGGGCCAGAAACAGCGGCTCGAAGCCGTAAGCACCAGCAGCGGCCCAGACCTGATTGGCCGCACGCCGCTCCTGTGCGGTGTAGCTTTGGGCGTCCATCAGGCAAACAGCTTTCCGGCATCCAGCTTGGCCGGGATGCGCGCGGCGATCACGTCCCGGATCAGTCCCTGCTCGTAGGAGTCAAAGGCCTTGTTGGTGATGCCCATATCCAGCGCCGCCCCGGCGGGGATGCCCCTGCGGATCAGCCGCAGCGCGTCCAGCATACCGCGCAGATCCAGCGCCTTGGTGGAGATCTCGGCACTGTCGCACTTTTTCTGCAGGTCCAGAAACAGCAGTGCGAACTGGTGCACATACTTTGCGGCAAGATCCGGGAACTGCGCCCGCAGCAGCTTTTCCAGATTATCCTGTGTGATGGTGGGCATCTGCACCACCGCAAAGCGGGAGGTAAGCGCCTCGTTCAGCTCCCGGGTGCCCGCGTAGCCGTAGTTCATGGTGGCAATAAAGCGGGTTTCCTCGGCCAGCGGGATGCGGTCGTACCCGGGCACATCGATGGAGCGGCGGAAGTCCAGCACCGCGTGCAGCACCGCCAGCGCCTCGTTTTTGGCCATGTTGATCTCGTCCAGCACGCCAAAGCCGCCGCACTGTGCGCAGCGGTACACCGGCCCGGGACGGAACACTACCTGCCCGCCCGAAAAGGTATCCATGCCGATGAGGGAGGCGGCGTCCATGTTTACATGAAAGGAGATGTCCCACGCGGGGCGGCCAAAGGCGGCGGCAAGGTTTTCGGCCAGCACGTTTTTGCCGGTGGCCTTGCCGCCGGCCAGCAGCAGGTTTTCGCCGCAGAGGATGGCCGCCAGCGCCTGCTCCCACACCTCTTTGCCGTAGTAGGTAAAGGCAGGGGCGGGGATGCGCGGGCGCAGCGTCTCGCTGAGCGGATGGGCGGCGCGGTATTCCTGCACCGCCGTAAGCAGGGCGGGGTCTACCCCTTCCTGCCGTAAGGTATCCAGAATATCCGACATTTGTACAAACACCTCGATCTCTGACCGGGTGGGATGAACTGCCCGGTTTTCACGCTTATCATAGCACAATCGCGGGCATTTGTGTAGGGGGCGTGCGGGGTAAAAAGGGCAATATGACCAAAGGATTTTTCTGTTTTGACAGAAAGCAGATGAATGGATTGTTTACTACATAAGAGTATGTTACAATTGATAAAATAATGACAATTGGCGGTGGTTATAAATGGAAAACGAAAATGTGGTACGGTGCCCAGTGCATAAAAAAATTTTGCGAATGGAAACAAGAAAACTTGAAATAGTGGGAAAAGAATGCGATGTGGTTACGGGGCATTGTCCAATATGTAAGAAAGTTTACACAGGGACGCTTCTGAAAGGATGTCCGAAGTTTGTACTGGATGAAACGTTGTACTGTTCTGTTTCGGATATGGACGAGTTTCAGAATGAAGAAAGAAAAGATGTGCTGAAACTTAAAATTCAACAGCAAAATGATAGATATGAACAAGAAAAAAACGATGAAATAAGAAAAAAAGAACTAGAAAATCAAAGAAAAGAAAGAGAACAACAAGAGGTTAGGAGAAAAAAACAGGAAGAAGAACAAAAGAAACGGGAAAAAGAAAAGCAACGAGAAGCAGAACTTGCGAAAAAAGAAGAAAAGCTTAACGCTGTGATGCCGAAAACAATATATGTACTACGGGACCTGGATTATAAAGAGTGCCCAGTATGTAATAGGAAAATAGCATTTAACCCAGTATCGTTGACACTGCAGAGTGGAAAAGGAAAACTGAAAGATGCTACGATTATGGGATATTCTTGTACGAGATGTCACGCTGTTTTTGTTCCGCAAAAACTTGCTGAAAAGGAGTTTCTGGAACAATATATAGAATATTTAAATTTGGATTATCTTGAAACCAAATTACAAGAAATAGGAAGAAAAGAAGCGAAAGCACAAAAAGACTGCGAGAAATATAAGGCGAAATTTCCGTTTTTAGAGAGCCGTAAAGTTGAGGTCAATGTCGAAAGGCCTGCACGGAAGAGGTGCCCGAAACACAAAAATAACATGAAACTGATGGGATGGCTACTAACAGGAAAGAAAACAAAGCAGGAGCAACTATTATATGGATACTATTGCATAAAGTGTAATACTATATATATTTCAGAAGATGAAATAGAAAAAGCAAGTACAATAATAAACAACTGTGAAACCAAAAAAGACACGCTCGAAATTTTACCGGCTGAATTAAAAGATAAAAAGTTGAATCCTGCTGAGATTGTTTTTTCTGGAAGCAAAGGAATAAAATATAGTTCCTTACATATAAAAACTGAAAAAAAGAATAAACCAAAGTGGGATGATGTGACGTTTAAACAAGTTGCATATCAAAAATACGAAAAGGAAATTGCAGAGATTGCGGCAACAGTTGCTGACGAGGACAGGCTTATTCGGATACTGACAACTGTAAATGAGAATGATAAACGAAAATGTGTGCCAGAAGATATGCTGATTCATGAATCAGTATCAACCGGCCGTGAACTCCTTGGACGCATTGCGCACGACCAGTTAGGCGAGTTTACATCTAAATATGGCACAATCAAAATCCATAACTATAAGGTGTGGCCCGGGCAGGAGCATCATCTGGATGGGTTTACTAGGTTTTGCGACCCGGAAAATATTCAGAATATCACGATCATGAGCCAGAATAATATTTCCCGGGATTCGGATGAATACGAGATGGTCACGGCACTGGTGTACTGCGCAAATCGGGTGGAGCCGGTTTATATTGATGTGTATTACTCCAAACAGCAGAATAAATATTTCATCAATGAGGAAAGTTACCGGCAATACAGAATGCGGTATGGTTTGCCGTATGTGCATCTTGTGGCAGACGAGTATGACGGTGATATGGACTACGGCAATCTGCGGAAAAATTCGGAACTGAATCTGTATGGCTACACGGTGGCAAAAACAGCAGAAATGAGCACGGGGGAGCGTCAACGGCTGTTGCAGCAATTGATGGACAATGGCCTGATGTCCAAGCACCAGATCGTAAACCATCTGGAATGGCTGATCCATCGCCAGTCGGGGCGTGTCAAAATGGAGGACGCCTGCGATTGCTGGAGAGAGGATCTGCGTTTTGTGAATAGCTATCGGCTCAATGCACAGCGGAAGATACAGGGAAGATTTGTATATGGAAAAACTATGCTGCGATAAGCAAACTGCAGAATAACACAAAGAGGGGCAGCCCCAAATGGGACCGCCCCTCTTCACATGAAAAAGAAGAAACGCTTAGAGTATGCCGGAGAACTGCGCTTTATCAGGCGTTCTCAAGACCAGCCATCTGCTTGACGGATTTGATGGCAAAGGTCAGGGTGCGGCCACAAGCGGTGCCGCCCATGACGCAGGGGTAGTTGTTCTGGAAGAAGCTACCGGACATATCGCCGGTAATGTACAGGCCGGGAATGGGCTCGTTGTTGCTATCCTTCGCCTGGCAGTTTTCAGTGATGGAAATACCCTGCATACTGCACAGCAGAGAGGCACCCAGCCAGCAGCCGTAGAAGGGCGCGGTGCGGATGGCGCTCAGGCGGCTTGCAGGCTTGCCGAAGTCCTCGTCGTTCTGTTTGTCGTACAGCTCATTGTAGCGGGCAACGGTGGCTACAAAGTTGTCCTTGTCAGCACCGGTAAAGCCCATCTTGTCGGCAAGCTCTTCAATGGTGTCCGCCTTCATGATCAGGCCCTCACCCTCGTACTGCTCCAGCTGAGCTTCCATCATGCCGGGGATGTAACGGGTCAGTGCAGAGCAACCGATGGTGTGGAAACGATCTACGTCGCTGCGGAAGTTTGCATCGTGGATCATGGCATAAACGTGCCCCGGCTGCTGGAAAGAAGCATGGGAGGCATTGTCGTATTCCTGACTTTCGTTCATAAAACGCTCGCCATGGCGGTTGACCTTCAGGAAGGGCTGGCTGCCGGGGTTGTACTGACCCACAGTGCCGGGGAAGGCCTTGCCGCCAAAGGCAGAG
>ENA-OVGH01002207-OVGH01002207.1-human-gut-metagenome-genome-assembly--contig:-NODE-2207-length-11016-cov-2.483168_pt1 | contig 11016 bp, 9 predicted proteins | sample MGYA00237770_ERZ505419 | MGnify/ENA primary metagenome ERZ505419 (study PRJEB26158, sample SAMN06016353) | human gut metagenome | biome: human gut; feature: ankylosing spondylitis patient; material...
AATATAGCATCATCACAATTTCGACAGCTTCCCGTGCTGACTTCGACAAGGTATTTCGAAGTGCCTTATTCTTCGTTCTCAATGCTCTCGTCAGATTCTTCAGACACAATATTGAAAGAAAACTGCGAACGATCAAAACCAAACTCTGAAATCAGATTATCAATAAAGCGAATACAGGACCATGCAGACAAATTCGCTTCCAAATAGATCGTATCGGAAAGCTTCCAAGGCCACCGCATACCAACTCCATCTGTATTAAGGTGGACATGTTTTCGCTTTGTTGAATTGAATGAGTAGTGACGATTCGCAAGTTCCTGCAATTTACCGGGTTTCTTTTTGTCCAGAAGCTTGATAACATCCAACAGCATCAATGCATACTTGTTTTGTCGATAGGTTTCGCCGAAGAGTTTGAAAGAAACCAACTTTTTACCCGTAACTTCGTCATAGTGATCGAGCGTTATCGTTTCGACATACTCAAACTCAATCGAATCGTCCGTGATTCGGTCGATTGCGTATCGGTTTGCTACAATGTTTGCCAGTCGCTTTGCGCGTGCCTGTATCTGCGGAATATCCCATATATCTGCTTCCAAAACGTCCCGGTTTAAAACAACTGCCTTCGAGTTCTCGCGGATAATCTCCTGCTTTTCCTTGAAACTCTTGTTGGAAAGTTCGGAATTATATCCGGTTACGGACAGATTACCAAGCGTATGTAAGTATTCCTCGTGTTTTTCAGGATCAATGTAACTCCAATCGGCGCTCAGTGTTTGCGGCATAATGTGTTCAATCGTCAGATTCTCCACTTGCAATGTTTCTTTATTATCACCATTTTCAATATCAAGGAGCAGGAATCGGCAGAGCGCATTATTGCCATAAATATTGGCTGTCAGCAACGCTCGTTCAAACTCGTTTTCAGATGGAACAGCGTCCTTGGATGAAACTGTACAAAGGAACTTGTTTAATGACTCGTAGTATTTCCGCTTGTTCGCAGTAACTTTAAAGATGCGATTATAAAGGTATATGAACAATCCGCGTAACGTATTGGATGGAACACCGCAAACCAATCTGCGAAGCAGATAGGCGAGGATAAACTGAAGAATGCGCTCCGTTGTTTCCACATCGATTACTTCGCGGTGGAAATCATCAAACACATGGAACAAAAATGGATAGCACGTTGTCTGTTTCAGAATTCTAATTCGTTGCAGCAGTTGATTGATTCGTACTGAGTAGTCCTTGTTTCCACAGACAAAGGCACCATAGATTTTTGCATAGTACCTGAGTTCGTCCAGGATGGCCTCCTGTGTATAATTACTGCCTTTAAACAGCTTAACAAAGCTGTGGTAGAGTTGACGGCTATTTACGGGTTTGCCCGTCTTATAAACGATATACTGCATGAAAAAGTCGTCAAGATTGGAATAGTCCATCTTATTCCGAAGTGCCTTTTCGATAATCAGCCAATAATCTTCGTACAGCCGTTCCTGGTCATCGGCGTTCATCAGAAGAAAATTCCGAATCAGGTCTGCATTTGACAAGTCCAGTCCAGTGGAGTTGATGCTTTCGAAGATAACTTGTGGATCATCCTCACCCTTTGTCAAAACAATCTCAACGATCTCAAGTTTTGTAAGCGCATCAAGTACCTGTGATGGACAAATGCCCTTTTCAGCCCATCGTTCAAACCGTTCTTTGCAAAGCCGATAGTTCTGGAAAATATGCGTATCCTCATCCATTTCATCAGTTTTATTTGCCAACAAAAGCAAGAACTGATTGTTGTCCGATTTAATCGGCTTTAGCTTCACCTTGTATTTTTCATCGCAGTATTTGTTATGCAGGTATTGTTCGTCGATCTCCTGAAAGCAGGTATCGCCGCCTGTTTCAGCAACAACGGCAAGCGCCTTGAGAATAAGCATCATAGTAGTCAATCGCTGCTGACCATCAATAATTGTATATTCCTGCAGCGTAAACCCTCCGCTCTTGGCAGCCATAAATACAATTGTTCCAAGGAAATGCTTGTCCCCGCTGTTGATAATCTCATAGATATCATCAAGCAAGCGGTCACAGTTGGCTTCTGACCAATCGTAATTTCGCTGATACACCGGAATCCGAAACAGGACTTTATTTGTTCCAATAAAATCTCTCAGCATCCAAAGCTTATGCGCGTCCATATCTGCACCTCATTTCAATCTATACGTTTTCTCCGCCCCTCTGCCGACGACCTCGATCAGCCCTTCCTCGCTCATCTGGCGGGTCAGCAGATAGGCTCTGGTCTTTTTGATATGCAGCAGCTCCTGCAACTCCTCGTCGCGCATTTCACCGTATTCCTTGAGATAGTCCAGAACGATTTTCATCTGCGGCGTAATGATCGGCGCGGCAGGCTTTGCTTCTGCCGCGTTTTCTGCGCCCGCAGAAGCGGCGTTCATGTTTGGCAGCACGATTCTAAATGCATTTGTCGTTGCCTCGATGCTGGGCTGGACGGGGCAGCTTGCGTAGAGCTTGAAAATGCGGCGGATGCCGGTGCCGTAGCTTTCAATCAGGCGCAGGAGGTGAAAAATCTCTGCCAGCTTTTTATTCCTCGGCTGAGAAACGCCGAGGCGGATATCCTCCGTGGAAAGGCCGGGCAGGAGGCCGCCCAGAGAAATAAATTCCATTTTGCTGTCGTTCACGTTGATGATAATGCTGCCGCTGAAGCTGTAGTCCCGATGCACCAGCGCATTGAGCAGCGCTTCGCGGATGGCTTCCTCGGGATAGTCCTGCTTATCCGTGCGGACGACACCCTTGATGGTAGAGACTGTCCTGTTGCACAGCGCCAGATAATTGATCGAGTTTTCAAACTGCTTGAAGATCGATCCGCCAAACTCCTTGCTGTCCCGGAACTCTGTACAGGATTCATCGTTGAACACCGCGATTTTCGTCGTGTGCTGGCACTGGTCGGACAGGAGCAGCGCCAGATTGGTGTACTGGTCGTCGTGAATATTCCGAAGCCCCAGCGCAATGTACTTGTCATCTGAAAAATCCACCTTGTACCGCTTGAACGCAGCCGCAGCTTCGTCAAAGGTCAGATTCTGCTGCACGGTGCGCATTTCTTCAAACACGTCGCCGTCCGAATCTTTGATCATCTGCCGGATCTGCTCCGGCGACGCCTGTACACTCGTCGCGCCCTGCCGCACATAAACGCCGGCGGGCTTCAGACCCTTGCCCTTCAGATAATACGGCTTATAGCTGCCCTCACCGACCTCAATGCGGATGACCTTGTTCTCCTGCAGCACATAGCGCACGAACATCGTCACATCCGGTTGAATGGCGTCGCGGATGCCGTTCGTCAGCCGCGTGTATGTCTCGTCCACATTGTCAATACCTGTCACATTGCCCTGATCGTCAATGCCGATATAGATCACACCGCCATCCGTGTTCGTAAAGGCGATGACTTCCTTGTAAATATCATCTGTCAGCTGGGATTTAAATTCCATGCGCTCATTTTCGTACTGCATCGATCACACCTCCGTGTTGGATATTCATATTATAACGCAATTTTCACATGAAACAAGTGAAATAATGAAAATTCACATAAATCATGTGAATTTCTCTGCGCATCTCTAATAGCACAGAAATGCAGCAGCACGCTTTCGCGAACTGCTGCACCAATTATGCCTGACATAAAAGGTTATAAAATCTTGGATTTGATGTAATCTCCGCAGCGTTTATAGATCGTGAACAGCGCTGGGTCGCATTCCGGGTAAATGGCGGCGATCAGTTTGCCCACCTGATTGAGAAGCTGCGCCGGCTGCATGCCGCAGGCGGCGGTGATCTGCTCCGCAGTCACGGCGGTCAACTGGTGTGCAAGTGAATTGCGGCAGCTTTCGTTCAGCAGGTTGCAGCTTTTTAGCACGGGCATAGCATCTACAGGAACATCCGGCAGATGCTCCAAAATCCGATAGCACAGTTCCATGCTGACATCGCTCTCCCGCAGGGGCACACCAAAATAGGCGCAGACGCTTTGATAGACGTCCGGCAGCTTTTCCGCCAGCATATCCGGTACGAAACGCGGCCGCCGGGAATACGGACGGTCGATCACGTCTTCCAAACGCAGGTTTTTCCCCGCCAGCACGGTTTTCATTAGCTGCAATTCCAGCCGAACAACAAGCGGATTAAGACGCAGGATCATCTCCTCATACTGTTGCCGGTGGCTGCGGTTGAGCAGCACCAGATACGCCTCGCTGACCTCCGCATAATCGCTGCGCGGCGCACCGGTGCGAACCGGGTACAAAGAAAACGGCAGCTTGAGATTCTGCGCATAATTCCGCGCCGCTTCGCTTTGCATCTGGTCGCGCGCGTCCAGATGCCCGATCAGCGCTTTCAGCTGGTTTGGAAGATTCTTCATCGTGTAAATCGCGCTGTAATCGCGTACGTCAAGCAGCGTCAGAAGCTGTTCTTTGGCTCTTTGCCTCTGCATGTGCATGAGCTCCGGCTCCGAGCAGCGGTTCGGAGCATCCGGCGCTTCATCCTCATTGCACTCCAACTCGTCGGCGACGCTGTAATCAGGGGCATTTGTCCGCTCGGTGGTGCCGGAAGCGCGTTCAAAATTCTTGACCTGAATACCGCGCATGCTGCGCCGCAGATCGGCGGCGAGAAATGCAAGCGCAATTTTCATCTGCGGCGTACCGGAACTGAGATTCAGCAGCACCTCCCCATCGGGAAACTCCTCTGTCAGTGCCGCCACAGCCTCCGTAATCGGCGCACCGACGGCGTCCATGTCTGACGGATCATCAATCCGTGTGCGCACGACACGCAGCTCCGGCGCATAGCCGCCCCAGTTGTTCTGAATGTGCGATAAAACGGTGTCCAGCCGCGCGCCACAGCCGTCGAGCGCCGCAGCCTCGCCGGAAAGGAACACACAGATCAGCTCCGGGCGGTAGTGGCGGATGATATGCAGCATCGGGCCGTCGTGGTATCCGCGCACAGGGTCTGACGTACCCATACAGGTAAACAATAGTCTCATCATGGATCGTTCCTCGCTTTCGAGTTTATGAACCTTCTTACGTGTGCGAACCTCTATTTTCACAGTACAAATTAGGTCGCTGTTTTATGCGCTTCGCACGGCACTTTGCAGTTTCTCAGTTTGCTATTGATAAACCATCTGCCAATATGATACAATAAAACAGCAGAGTTGACAATTCTTTTTCCTGTTGCACCAAAAAGAATGTGCAGCTTTGCCAAAACAATCTACACCCCGCAAGGGGACGGAAACATGTTGTAGCGAAGGATACGAACCATCTTGTTCGAAACAACCCACACCCCGCAAGGGGACGGAAACATTGCCTTTGCTGTAGTTTTGTACTTCATTTTTGAAAAAATCCCCACCCCGCCAGGGGACAACTGACAAAAAAGGAGCGTGAGACACGTTGAGAGAAGAAAGCGTGCGCGTCAGCTTCGGCTGTCTGCTGCACGACATCGGTAAGCCGGTGCTGCGTGCGGGCGGACAAACTGGCGATCACAGCAGCCTCGGCTATGCGTACCTGAAAAAGCTTTGGCAGGATGACCGGGACATTCTCGACTGCGTCCGCCGGCACCATGCCGCTGCACTGCGCGCCGCGCAGCCTGCGGACAGTTCCAGCGTACCGAGGAACAACGGCAGTGCCTCTGACGGCAGGAAGCGGCCTGCGGCAAGCAGAAAATAGCGGGAGAGAACGGAAAAGACCGTAACAAACATGCAGATTTGAATTGCGTTCATCCCTGCGCGGCGCACTGACTCGGAAAAAGCTGCGGCAAAAGATTCGGGCTGCTGCGGCTTGGCAGCAGACTTTGCGGACGTGGGCTGTTTTTTCGCGGTCAAGCGGCAAACAAGTACAGCGGAAATGATTTGAACCACGTACAAAAAAGCGCCTGCCGCCGCGCCTTTGAAGACTGCGCCGCCGAGCACGCCGAAGATAAACGACGGCCCGGATTGATTACAGACGGCAAGCGCGCGTTCAGCGTCCGGCTCGGAGAGTTCACCGCGTGTATAAAGCACCCCAACAGCCTGTGCGCCCGCCGGATAGCCGCCAAGAAGGCCGAGCAGAAACGCGCTGCCCGCTGCGGGCGGCAGACGCAGAAGCTTTGCCGCCGCGCCGCCGAATCGCGCGGAAAACCGCGTAGAAAAGCCGAGCAGCAGGAATAAATTGCTGCACACAAAAAACGGAAACAGCGACGGCAGGATCACCCGTCCGCAAAGCGTGAGCGCGCTGCGTACACCATCCGCCGCAACCTGCGGCAGAGCAATCAGCAGAACAAACGCCGCCAGAAGTGCAAGCGCCTGAAATAGCTTTCTCATGCCTCTCCCCTCCCTCGGATAAAAACCTATGCAGCCATGGAAAGAATTAGTCTGTCCGGCATAAGCATATAGCAAACGAAAAACAGGAGGCGCTGCCGTTTGAAAAAACTGCGTTCGTATCTGGCCGCCGCATCCATGCGGCTGGGACTGCCGATGGATATTGCCGCAGGGCTGCCGCATCTGGAGGTCAACGGATTTCGGGAATGTTCGGTTGACCGGCACACCGGAATTCTGGAATATAACCGGGAGCGGATCGTGATCGGGCTGAACATCGGAAGTCTGACCGTTGTAGGAAGCGGGCTGGAGATTCGGCAGATGCACCGCGAACGGCTGACGATCATTGGTCAAATCGACTCTCTGACCTACGGCGAGGGAGGTCTGCGCGGATGTGGCGGGTGATCTGGTTTTTTCTCGGCGTATCTCGGCTGTCCATCACGGGAGCAAGCCCGGAATGGTGCATGCAGCGACTGGCAAAGGCGCGTATCGCGTTTCATTTCTGCGCAAAGCCGGACGACTTTACCGCTGAGATCTGGATTTTGCGGCGGGATGAGGCGCGTGCAGCGCAGCAGATTCGCATGGGTGGCTGCGACTGTGCAGTTCTCGAGCGCAGCGGCTTCTCTGCTGTGTTCGACGGGCTGTGGAAGCGGCCCGTGCTTCTTATTTTGCTGGCAGCCGCTATTACGGCAGCAATTCTTGTGCCGAAGTTTGTTTTTTTCTATGAAGTTGAGGGCAACGAGGCTGTGCCGAGTGCACAGATTTTGCGGGAACTGCAGGAACTTGGCGTAGGCTTTGGAACATATGGGCCGTCGATCAAGCCGCAGGAACTGAAAAATCAGATGCTTCTGCGCATTCCGAAGCTGCAGTGGCTGACCGTGCAGCAGAGCGGCATGTGCGCGCGTGTGGTCGTGCGGGAACGGCCTGACAAAGAGCCCGTTCTGGACCGAAAAGCACCAACGGACGTAATCGCGGCGCGCGCAGGCGTTCTGACGCGCGTGGAGGCTGTGGCCGGAAACTGCCTCTGTGTGCCGGGGCAAGCTGTTGCAAGCGGAGAGTTGCTGGTGTCCGCTTATACGGATTTCGGCTTTAAAACGCAGGTAACAGCAGCACGGGCAGAGATCTACGCCGAGACGGTTCGGCAGGCCGTGTGCATCGTCCCAGAGACAGAGCAGGTCAAGGAGCGGCGTGCTGCGCCGCGCTATGCGGTCAGTTTGCTTGTCGGACGGCGGCGTATTTCGCTTTTCTGTGCAGCTGTACCGGAGCAGTCTTATGAAAAAGAGACAAAAACGCAGTATTTCACGCTTCCTGGCGGTTTTTCTTTGCCATTGGGGATTGCAATTACAAGAATTTGTGAGTATGATACAAGAGAAGAAAAATTGCGGGCGCAGGACGCGGAAGACCGGCTTTTGGAGTTGGTGCAGGCAGATGCCTTGCGCGATATGATTGCCGGAACCATTACGGGCTGCTCTGTTCGGACGGAGCGTTCCGGCGGCTGTATCCGCCTGCACGCAAGTCTGCGGTGCGAGGAAATGATTGCTCGCATGCGGCCCGCAAGCCTAAAGGAAGCGATTGAATGACAGAACGGACCATCAATGCCGAGCGTGTCGAACAGCTGATTGATGTTTTCGGCTCCTTTGACGAAAATGTACGCAAAATCGAAGACGCGTTCGGCATCAAGATCACGAACCGCAACAACGAACTCAAAGTCACAGGCGACGAGGAAGCCGCCGACAAGGGCTGCCGCGCAATCGAGGCGCTGCTGGCGCTGTCTGCCAAGGGCGAGGAGATTGATGAGCAGAAGGTGCGCTATCTGATTAATCTTGTCAACACAGGAAACGAAGATCAGGTCAGCAAAATGGCCAAGGATGTCGTCTGCGTGACAGCCAAGGGAAGGCCCGTCAAGGCCAAGACCATCGGCCAGCAGAATTATCTCAAAGCCATTGAGAAAAACACCATCACCATCGGCGTCGGCCCCGCCGGTACGGGCAAGACGTATCTTGCCGTGGCAGAGGCCGTCGCGGCGTTCCGCGCCAAAACAGTCAACCGCATCATCCTGACGCGCCCCGCCGTTGAGGCAGGCGAACGGCTTGGCTTCCTACCGGGCGATCTGCAGAACAAGGTTGACCCCTACCTGCGCCCACTTTACGACGCGCTGTTCGATATGCTGGGGCCGGAGACGTATGGAAAGTATCTTGAGCGCGGAAATATTGAGGTTGCGCCGCTGGCATATATGCGCGGGCGGACACTGGACGACAGCTTTATCATTCTCGACGAAGCACAAAACACCACACGCGAGCAGATGAAGATGTTTCTGACGCGCCTCGGCTTCGGCTCGAAAATCGTCATTACCGGCGATATCACGCAGATCGATCTGCCGGGCGACAAGGTCAGCGGTCTGAAGGAGGCCATCCGCGTACTGGACGGCGTGGAGGATATCCAGATTTGCCGTCTGACACCTGCGGATGTAGTGCGGCATGTGCTGGTGCAGCGCATTGTCGCAGCCTATGATAAATACGAAAAGAACCGGCTGCCGGACGAACGCGCTCGAACCTTCACAAAGAAGCCGGACTGGAAGAGGGAGAAGAAATGAAGCATCGCATTGTCATCCGCTGCGAAGGCCGCAGTCTGCGCGACTTTGTGCTCAAGCAGCAGATTTCCAAATGTATCGCTGCTGCGCTGGCCCATCAGGGTGTCAACACCCCTTGTGAGATCAACGTCCTTGTGACAGACGACGAGGGCATCCGCGCCATCAACAACGCATACCGCAAAATCGACAAGGCGACGGATGTGCTGTCATTTCCGATGTTTGAACTGACAGCGGGGCAGCTTCCCGCATCGTGGGACGCTTACAAAGACCCGGATACCGGCCTTGTGCCACTGGGCGACATGGCCATCAGCCTCGAACGGGCCAGACAGCAGGCCGCAGAATTCGGCCACAGTGCCCGGCGCGAAGTCGGGTATCTGACCATCCACTCCATTCTGCATCTGCTGGGCTACGACCATGTGGACGAAGGGCCGATGAAAAAACAGATGCGCGCCGCCGAAGAGGCCATTCTGGCCGAAATTGAACTGCCGAGATGATGGAGCAGAATCTTTTTATCCGCCGCGCTGCAGTCACGGATGCGGAGTTGCTTGCCGAGACCCGGCGCAGCGCATGGGACGCGACGTATCGTGGAATCTATCCGGATGCATGGATCGACGAATATGATCTTGCTGAACAGACGCAGCGGGAACGGGCGAGGCTGGAGCAGACAGATTATATGGCATATCTGGTCATGGACGGCGGCCAGTGTGCAGGCTATTTCAGCTATGGCGCGGCAAGCCACGGTGGCTATAAGGACTTTTCTTTTTGCCTCAATTCTCTGTACCTGCTGCCGCCGTACCAGCATATGGGCCTGGGTCGACGCATCTTTGCACAGGTGCGTCAGGCCGCGCGGGAACGGAAACTGGACAGTTTTTTCTGCGGCTGCAATGTACATAATCTGCCCGCACGGCGCTTTTATGAAAAAATGGGCGGCGTGGTCGGAGAAATTGATGACGGACATGAGAATCTGGCCGAGGACCAGATGTATTTTGAATTTTGCACAGGAGAACAGATATGAAAACCAAAACCGCGATGATCACGATCGCCGGGCGGCCGAATGTCGGCAAGTCCACGCTTGCCAACGCGCTCGTCGGCGAGAAGATCGCCATTGTCTCCCATAAACCCCAGACCACACGCAACCGCATCTGCGCCATTGTTGACCGCGGCGATACACAACTGGTGTTTATCGACACGCCGGGCTTCCATCGACCGCGCACGAAGCTGGGCGATTATATGGTGAACATTGTAAATCAATCGGTTGCTGACGTCGATGCCGTTATTCTGCTCGTCGAGCCGATTGCAAACGTCGGCCCGCAGGAGCAGGAGTTGATTGAGAAAATCAAGGAAGCAAAGGTTCCGGCGATTCTGGTCATCAACAAGATCGATACCGTGGAAAAAGAAACGCTGCTGCCGGTTATTGCGGCCTATAAAGATCTGCTGGACTTTACGGATGTGATTCCCATCAGTGCAAAGTGGCACGACGGGCTGGACAGCCTGATGCAGGTCTGCGAGAACTTTGCGCAGCCGGGGCCGTTCATGTTCCCGGAGGGCATTTCGACCGATATGCCCGAGAAGCAGGTCATGGCCGAGATCATCCGCGAAAAGCTGCTGTGGAATCTGGAAAAGGAAATTCCGCATGGTACGGCGGTCGAGATCACAAAATTCTCGGAACGCGACGACGGCATTATCGACCTCGACGCAACGATCTACTGTGAAAAGGCCAGCCACAAGGGCATTATCATCGGCAAGGGCGGCGAGATGATCAAGCATATCGGTATCGACGCCCGTCGCGATCTTGAGCGCATCTTTGGCACGCAGGTCTTTTTGGAGTTGGACGTGAAGGTCAAGGCCGGTTGGCGCGACGACGAGGCTCAGATTCGCCGTTTTGGCTACAACGCCGAGGACTAAGGACGCGCAGCGCGCATGGCAGGCTCCCGGACATATCGCACGAAGGTGCTCGTGCTCGACAAGACCAAGCTCAAAGAGACCGATCTGATTCTGACGATGCTTGACGAGCGGGGTCGCCAGGTTCGTGCCGTGGCAAAGGGGGCCCGCAAACCCGGTGGGCGCTTGGCGGCGCGCTGCGAATTATTCTGTACCGTCGATATGCTGCTCGCACATGGACGCTCGCTCG
>ENA-OVGH01002213-OVGH01002213.1-human-gut-metagenome-genome-assembly--contig:-NODE-2213-length-10979-cov-19.499908_pt1 | contig 10979 bp, 10 predicted proteins | sample MGYA00237770_ERZ505419 | MGnify/ENA primary metagenome ERZ505419 (study PRJEB26158, sample SAMN06016353) | human gut metagenome | biome: human gut; feature: ankylosing spondylitis patient; material...
CCAGCTTGCAGAGGATGATCTCGTGCATGGTGCGGTTTCTCCTTACTTTAGTATATTGCTGCGGTATTGGATGGCTTCGGCTAGGTGTGGCGCTTCGATGCGGGCGGCGCCCTCCAGATCGGCAATGGTGCGGGCCATGCGCAGGATGCGGTCATGGCTGCGGCCGGTGAGGCCCAGACGGTCAAAGGCGCTTTGCATCAGCCTTTCGCCGGCAGCGTCCAGCGCGCAGAACTGCCCGATCATGGCAGGGGGCATATAGGCATTGCAGGATACCTCCGTGCCGGAAAAGCGCTGCTTCTGCACCTCCCGGGCGGCGTTGACACGTTCACGGATGACGGCGGAGGACTCCGGCTTCTCCTTGCGGCGCATGGCCTCGTACTCCACGGAGGGGACCTCGATATACATGTCGATGCGGTCCAGCAGGGGACCGGAGATGCGGCGCATGTACTGGTCCACCTGATTTTCCGAGCAGGTGCAGCGGCCGGAGGGGTGGCCGTACCAGCCGCACTTGCAGGGGTTCATGGCGCACACCAGCATGAAGCGGCTGGGCAGCGTCAGCGTTACCGCGGCGCGGGTGATGGTGACAAAGCCATCCTCCAGCGGCTGGCGCAGCGTCTCCAGCGCCGACTTATCGAACTCCGGCAGCTCGTCCAGAAACAGGACGCCGCAGTCAGCCAGACTGCATTCGCCGGGGCGGAAATTGACCCCGCCGCCAGCCAGAGAAGCGGCACTGGCCGAGTGGTGCGGGCTGCGAAAGGGCCGATGGGTGATGAGCCCGCGCCCTTTGGGCAGCTGCCCGGCGATGGAGTAGATCTTGGTCGTCTCCACAGCCTCTTCACGGCTGAGCGGCGGCAGGATGCCGGGCAGACGCCGGGCCAGCATGGACTTGCCGGTGCCGGGTGCGCCGATCAGAAGCACGTTGTGCCCGCCTGCGGCGGCAATGACCATGGCCCGGCGGGCGAGGGGCTGGCCCATGACGTCTGCCAGGTCCGGGGCATTGTTCCAGCTCTCGGCGGGGTCGAAGGGGATGGACACTGTGGGGGCGATGGGGGAGAGGCCGCGCAGCGCGTCCACCACCTCCCGCGCGGTGCGGGCCGGGTAGACCTTCATCGCGTCGCCGCCCGCCTCGGCTGCTTCGGCGGCGTTCTCGGCGGGGACGTACAAGGCCCGGACGCCGTCGGCGGCAGCGGCCAGCGCCATGGGCAGCACACCGGACACCGGGCGGAGCGCACCGTCCAGCGCCAGTTCGCCGAGGAAGGCGGTATCCTGCGGCGGGGGTTCCAGCTGGCCGGAGGCGGTCAGAACCGCCAGCAGCAGGGGCAGGTCGTAGACCGGCCCGGTCTTGCGGACATCGGCAGGGGCCAGGTTGACCGTGATGTGCCGGTCCGGCCACTTGAAGCCCAGATTCTTGACGGCGGCACGGACGCGGTCGCCGCTCTCGCGGACGGCGGAATCCGGCAGGCCCACCAGCGAAAATGCGGGCAGCCCGCCGGAGATGTCGGCTTCGACGGCCACAGCAAAGCCGGTCAGGCCATTCAGGCCGTAACTTCTCAGAACAGAGTACATAAGATCCTCCTCAGGGAACCACCGAATGGCGGCAAGTTCCCAATTTTTGGCAAAGAAACGGCTAAGAAATCGTCAGAACTCGAATTTCGACAGATTATCATCTTGATTTTCATTATAGTTTGGGGTATTGATAATGTCAATGTGTGAAATGAGGGAGGAAAGACCATGATCGTAAAGGAATTCTGTCAGTATGTCCGCTCTTATTCGGAGCTGGAGGGGCTGCAGCATGCCCACACGCTGTATTACTCTGCCCGACGCATCGAGATGGGCATCGTGCTGGAACTGGCACAGGAACAGAGCGGGAGCTGCACGGTCAGCCGGGTGCTGTGCCCGGCGGGGAATTTTCCGCAGGCCATGCGGGTGATGCGGTACCTGTGTGAAAACGGCATCGGCCCCGGCCAGTGGCTGGAAATTCTGGACGACCTGCACCAGCCATTTTGTCTGCTGACGCCGCCGGACACGGTGCAAACGCCCCCAAATGCGGATTTTGGGAAGCGATTTGTGGTATTTGTATGATTTCTTTGGCAAAACTTCTTACATAATATGGAATTGACACAGACGAGCCAAGCGTTTATAGTATAAGTAGGTTTGGAAAAACTGCCCCTTGGCAAAAACAATAAAGGTAAGGTGTGTGTAATATGTATCTGGATGAGTATAAGCGCTGGCTGGCAGCGGATCTGGAAGACGCTGACCTGAAGCCGGAACTGGCCAGGATCGAGGGAAATGATGAGGAGATCAAGGACCGTTTTGCGGTGGCCCTGAAGTTCGGCACCGCCGGTCTGCGCGGCGTTCTGGGTGCTGGCACCAATCGCATGAACATTTATGTCGTCCGTCAGGCCACCCAGGGCCTGGCCAACTGGGTCAAGACCCAGGGCGGCAATCAGACCGTTGCCATCAGCTATGACAGCCGCCTGAAGAGCGACATCTTTGCAAAGACGGCGGCCGGTGTTCTGGCGGCCAACGGCATCAAGGTGCGCATCTATGATGCCCTGATGCCCGTGCCGGCCCTGAGCTTTGCCACCCGCTACTACGAGTGCAACGCCGGTATCATGGTCACGGCTTCCCACAACCCCGCCAAGTACAACGGCTACAAGGCCTACGGCCCGGATGGCTGCCAGATGACCGATGACGCCGCCGCCATCGTTTACGACGAGATCCAGAAGACCGATGTGCTGACCGGCGCAAAGTACATCTCCTTCGCCGAGGGCGTGGAGCAGGGCCTCATCCGCTTTGTCGGCGATGACTGCAAGAAGGCCCTGTACGATGCCATCGAGGCACGTCAGGTCCGCCCCGGCCTGTGCAAGACAGCTGGCCTGAAGCTGGTGTACAGCCCGCTGAACGGCTCCGGTCTGGTGCCTGTGACCCATGTGCTGAACGATATGGGCATCACCGATATCACCATCGTGCCGGAGCAGGAGTACCCCAACGGCTACTTCACCACCTGCTCCTACCCCAACCCGGAGATCTTCGAGGCCCTGAAGCTGGGCCTGAACCTGGCCACTGAGACCGGCGCCGACCTGATGCTGGCAACCGACCCCGATGCTGACCGCGTGGGCATCGCCATGAAGTGCCCGGATGGCAGCTATGAGCTGGTCTCCGGCAACGAAATGGGCGTTCTGCTGCTGGATTACATCTGCGCCGGCCGCATCGAGAAGGGCACCATGCCCAAGAACCCCGTGGCCGTCAAGTCCATCGTTTCCACTCCGCTGGCTGACGCGGTGGCAAAGCACTACGGCGTGGAGATGCGCAATGTCCTGACCGGCTTCAAGTGGATCGGCGACCAGATCGCCAACCTGGAAGCTGCCGGTGAGGTGGACCGCTTCATCTTCGGCTTCGAGGAGAGTTACGGCTACCTGGCAGGCCCCTACGTCCGCGATAAGGATGCCGTCATCGGCTCCATGCTCATCTGCGAGATGGCTGCTTACTACCGCAGCATCGGTTCCTCCATCAAGCAGCGTCTGGAGGAGATCTACGCACAGTATGGCCGCTATCTGAACAAGGTGGACAGCTTCGAGTTCCCCGGCCTGACCGGCATGGAGAAGATGGCTTCCATCATGCAGAAGCTGCGCGACGAGCCTCTGACCGAGCTGGCCGGCCACAAGGTCGTCAAGGTCACCGACTACAAGAAGCCCGAAGAGACCGGCCTGCCCGCCGCAAACGTCCTGATCTACACGCTGGAGAACGGCGCTACCGTCGTGGTCCGTCCCTCCGGCACCGAGCCGAAGATCAAGACCTATTTCACCACCCTGGGCAAGGACCTGGCCGAGGCACAGGCCCAGAAGGATGCTCTGGCTGCTGCCATTGAGCCGATCCTGAAGTAAAAGCAAACGATTTTTGGAGCTGTTGCAGGACTCCTTCCGGCATCGCTTGTGCGATGCCACCTCCCTCACAGAGGGAGGCTTCATAGCTGACCGCAGCGTTCAGGCCCTCTCCCAGAGGGGGCTGGCGCGGCGAAGCCGTGACTGGGGGAGTTTCTTCAACGGCTCCATTTTTTATTGCCCGGTGCAGTTGCAGTTTGCCGGGCAATACGCTATAATATTCAATGTATCATTCTGTGCTTTCTGGAAGGCACGAAAAACGGAAGACAGGGTAGGTGTCAGAAGTGGAAAAACGTGTGACGGCGGTCCTGGTGGCCGCAGGTTCCTCCACCCGGATGGGGTTCGACAAACTCAGCTTTGATCTGGGCGGGGAGACCGTGGTCCAGCGGAGCATCCGCGCCTTTGCGGAGTGCCCGCTGGTGGATGAGATCGTGCTGGTGGCGGGTAAGAACCGCGCCTTTCTGGAGCAGCAGGCTGCGGCCTGCCCAAAGCCGGTGCAGGTAGTGCCCGGCGGGGCCACCCGCGCCGAGAGCGCGAAGAACGGTGTGCTGGCGGCGCACGGCGACCTTGTGGCCGTCCACGATGCGGCCCGTCCCTTTGTGAGCGAAGCCGTCATCGAGGCGGCCGTCTACGCCGCAGCGGCCTGCGGGGCCGCGGCCCCGGCGGTCCCGGTGAAGGACACCGTCAAGCGGGCTGTGCGCGGCGACGGCAAGACCGTGCCGGAGGCCTGCATGGTGGCCGAAACGCCCGACCGCAGCACACTGTATGCGGTGCAGACCCCCCAGTGCTTCGACCGTGCCGCCTATCTGGCTGCGCTGGAAGAGCTGGATGCAGAAAAGGCCCGCCTCGTCACCGACGATTGCAGCCTGTTCGAGCTGACCGGACGCCCGGTGCAGCTGACCCAGGGCGACTACGCCAATCTGAAGATCACCACGCGGGAGGACCTGCCCCGCCCGCAGCAGAAGGAAGGAGAACCTATGCGCATTGGTCATGGTTATGATGTTCATCGTCTCGTGGAGGGCCGCAAGCTGATCCTGGGCGGTGTGGAGATCCCGTATGAGAAGGGCCTGCTGGGCCATTCCGACGCCGACGTGCTGGCCCACGCCGTCATGGACGCTGTGCTGGGCGCAGCGGCTCTGGGCGACATCGGGAAGCACTTCCCGGATACCGCCCCCGAATATGCCGGGGCCGACAGCCTGATGCTGGCCCGTCATGTGGCCCGCATCGTCCGGGAGAACGGCTGGAAGGTCGAGAACATCGACTCTACCATCCTCTGCCAGAAGCCGAAGCTGGCTCCCTACATCCCCGCCATGCGCGAAAAGCTGGCCGAAGCCTTCGGGATGCCGCTGGACGCCGTGAGCGTCAAGGCCACCACCGAAGAGCATCTGGGCTTTACCGGCGAGGGGCTGGGCATCGCCGTCCATGCGGTGGCTCTGATCGAAACGCTGTAAGCAGGAGAAACTTTCATGACTCTGAACTCGATCATCGCGAATTTCCAGACGTTCAAGCTGGCGGACCTTCTGGATATTATCATCATCGCGTTTCTGATCTATCAGCTGCTGGGCATCATCAACCGCACCCGCGCCGGGCAGCTGGCCAAGGGTGCCCTGCTGGTGCTGGCCGTCTATCTGGTGGCGAACGTGCTCAACATGCGCACGGTCACATGGCTGCTCAACTCGCTGCTGCAGGTCGGCCTGCTGACGCTGGTCGTGCTGTTCCAGCCGGAGATCCGCCGTGCGCTGGAACGGATGGGCCAGACCGACCAGTGGGCCTCGAAGCTCTTCAATGTGAAGGGCCGCTACAACGACCCCAGCTTCAAGGGGGCCTGGCGCAGCGCTATCATCGCCATCTGCGACGCCGCCGAGCGCTTTTCCGAGACCAAGACCGGCGCGCTCATCGTGCTGGAGCGCAGCACCAATCTTTCTGAGATCGTCCGCACCGGCACACCGGTGAACAGCGCGGTCAACCTGGAAGTGCTGGGCACCATCTTCTACGAGGGTACCCCCCTGCACGACGGTGCCGCCATCATCGAGAACGGCCGCATCAAGGCGGCGGGATGTGTGCTGCCGCTGTCCAATAACCTGGACCTCGGCAAGGATATGGGCACCCGCCACCGCGCCTGCCTGGGCATCGCGGAGAACTCCGACGCCATCGCCATCGTCGTCAGCGAAGAGACGGGCATCATCTCCATGGCCAAGAACGGCGTCCTCATCCGCCACTTTGACCGCCAGACCCTGTACACCCGTCTGGTGGATGAGATGATCCCCAAGGAGACCGCCAGCGAAAAGACCGACAACAGCTGGAAGGGCAGAGTCAAGCGCCTGCTGAGCTGGGTGAACCAGAAAGAGGAGGACGAGCAGTCATGAGCAACGAGCCGAACAAGAGCGGCACAAAGCCTGCCATCCAGCACAGCAAGAGCATCCTGGACGACCGTCGCATCCGGTTGCTGCTGGCCGTCGTGGGTGCCATCGTGGCCTGGATGGTCGTCACCATCGTGGTCCAGCCCGGCACCACCAAGACCATCGCCAATGTGCCGGTGGATTTCACCTACGATTCCGCCGCGTACACCTCCCGCGGCCTGAGCATCGTCAACGCTCCGGAAAAATACGTCACTCTGAAAGTTTCCGGCGACGGCTACACCATCGGCAGCCTCACGGCGTCCGATTTCGTCGTCTACCCGGACTGGTCCGGTGTGCGCGACAGCGGCGAGAAGACCCTGCATCTGCAGGTGCGGGGCGTCAACGGCCTGCTGAACGGCGTTACCGTCTCCATCGAGGGCGGCGACAACAGCGTGGACGTGGTCTTTGATGTGGTGGAGGAAAAGACGGTCCCCATCACGGTGACCACCAACTACCTGACCATTGCCGATGGATATATTTTGTATGGGACGGAGCTTTCGAAGGAGAGTGTGACCCTCTCCGGCCCCAGCACCGAGATCGACAAGGTGACCACCTGCACCGCTGAAGTGACCCACAACGGCGAGCTGACGGAGTCCGTCACCCTCGATACCGCCCTGCGGTTCTACACCAACAGCGGCAGCGAAGTCAAGTTCGCGTACACCACGCTGGAAGAGTCGAGCGTGGAGGTCACGCTGCAGGTCTACAAGATGGCCACGCTGCCCGTCAGCGTCAGCTTCATCAACGCCCCGCGCGATTTTGACGACTCGGTGCTGACCTACACGCTGAGCAAGAAGACCCTGAACGTGGCGGGCCCGGCCAGCCAGATCGACAAGATGTCCACCCTGTCCGTCGGCACCATCGACCTGTCCACCTTCTCGCTGAACAAGGTCTATGAAATGCCCATCGAGCTGCCCAGCGATATCCGCCTGCTGGACAACATCTCCACCATCACCGTCAGCTTCGATTCCTCCAAACTGGAGACTAAGACCCTGAATCTGCCCGCCGCGTGTGTGCAGGTGGTCAACCTGCCCTCCACCTATACCCTGACGGTGGAGACCGAGCGTCTGATGAACGTGACCCTCTGCGGCCCGGCGGGCGCGATGGAGGCCCTGACGCCGGAACAGGTCGTCATTGAGATCGACGCAGACGACTTCGCGGTGGCCATCGGCCAGCAGAACATCGCATGCAGACTGTATGTGCCGTCCAACGGCAAAATTTTCGCGCTGGGCAGCTATGTCATCCAGTGCAAGATCGAGAGCAACTAAAACGCAGCCCGCTCCGTCCATACTGTATGCAGGGGGCGGCAATGAAAAAGAAAGCAATCATCGTATGATTTTGGTAAGAGACATCAGGCTCCCCCTTTCCGCCGGGGAGCCGCAGGCCTTTGAAAAAGCGCTGCACCTGGCCCGCATCCCCCGCAGCAAAGCCGCCCATCTCGGTGTGGCAAAGCTGTCGGTGGATGCCCGCCACGGCCAGCCCAGACTGGTCTATACCGTTGCGGTAACGCTCAAGGACGAGGGTGAGGAATCTGCATTTGCAGGGGCCTCGCCCTGCGTTGCTATCCGCGGCAAAACGGATCTCAGCGTTCAGAACGGCACCCAGCGCCTGCCCCACCGGCCCGAAGCCGGTCAGCAGGATGCTGCTGCCCCAGAGGGTGCGGCTGCGCTCTTTCATCAGGATGCCGATGCACCCTTCCGCCGTGGGGATGGCGTTGCGGATGGTCAGCTCTTCCCGGGCGAAGTAGTCTACCAGCTCTACCCCGGCCTCGGCGGCGATGGCTTTCGCCTCTGCCGACAGCATCCCGCCCAGCGCCAGCGTACCGGGCCTTGCGGCCCGCAGCAGTTCGGCCAGCGGCGTCCGCGCCGCGTCCAGCGGCAGGGGCAGCAGGATGTAATCTGCCACCGCGATCATCTCCGGCCCGCCCACACTGTACCCGGCCCGGGCCAGCGCCCGGGCCGCTGCGGCCTGCCGGGCGTCGCCGCCCACCACCGCAAAGCATTTCTGTCCTTTCACTGCAAGGCCCCCTCCCACATGCTCGGTGTGCCATCCTATGCAGAGGGTGTGCCGAGGGTGCAAAAAGGCCCGGCAGACGCTTTACAGCATCCGCCGGGCCTTACTTTTTTTATTTAAGGTTCAGGAGTGCGCCTCAGCGGCCGCAGCTCTCGCCGCTGCAATGGTCGCAGTCCTCTTCCAGCTTGCCCACGATGGGTTCCGGGTCAATGCCCTGACGACGGTAGTAGTCGGACAGAGCGGCCTTGACGGCCTGCTCAGCCAGAACAGAGCAGTGGACCTTGATGGGAGGCAGACCTTCCAGAGCCTCGACAACGGCCTTGTTGGTCAGCTTCAGAGCCTCGTCAATGGTCTTGCCCTTGATGAGGTCGGTGGCCATGCTACTGGTTGCGATCGCAGCGCCGCAGCCGAAGGTGAGGAACTTGACGTCAACGATGACGTTGTTCTCGATCTTGAGGTACATCCGCATGATGTCGCCGCACTTGGGGTTGCCGACTTCACCCACGCCGTTTGCGTCGGGGATCTCACCCACGTTGTGCGGATGTGCAAAATGCTCCATGACCTTTGCGCTATACATACCTGCCATTTTAGTTTTCTCCCTTCAGGCTGAAGTGACGGGCCGTGTTCTGGCCCTGCAGCCACATACAACTCATAGCACGACGGCGGGGAATGACTTCCTCCAGCACATCGCACAGATATTTCGCTTCTTCCATCGTGTTCTGCGGGCCAAAGGTGAACCGCATGGAACCGTGGCCGATCTCTTCCGGCACGCCGATGCTCAGCAGCACGTGGCTGGGGTCAAGGCTGTCGGAGTTGCAGGCAGAGCCGGTAGAGGCGCAGATGCCGTGCATATCGAGGTCGAGCAGGATGGTCTCGCCCTCCAGACCCGGGAAGCTGATGTTGGCGTTGCCGGGCAGACGATGCTCAAGGCCGCCGTTCAGACGGGCCTCGGGGATGTTCTTCAGGATGCGGTCGATGACGTAGTCACGCAGCTCCTTCTCGCGGGCCATGCGCTCTTCCAGATGCTCGGTCGCCATCTCGAGGGCCTTGCCCATGCCGGCGATGCCGGCGACGTTCTCCGTACCGGCGCGGTGGCGGGCTTCCTGGCTGCCGCCGTCGATGAGGTTCTGGGGCCAGATGCCCTTGCGGCAGTACAGGGCGCCCATGCCCTTGGGGCCGTTGAACTTGTGAGCGCTCATGGACAGCATATCCACGCCCAGCTCCTTGACGTCCACGGGGATGGCACCCACAGCCTGAACCGCATCGGTGTGCATCCAGACGCCGTGCTTGTGGGCGATCTCAGCGATCTCCTTGATGGGCTGGATGGTGCCGATCTCGTTGTTGGCCATCATGATGCTGATGAGGGCGGTATCGGGGCGGATCGCAGCCTCGACATCCTCCGGGCGGATGTAGCCCTCCGTGGTGGGCTTGATATAAGTGACCTCGAAGCCCAGACGCTCGAGAGCGGCCATGCTGTGCATGATGGCGTGGTGCTCGAAAGCGCTGGTGATGAGGTGCTTCTTGTTCTGGCGGGCCTTGGTGAAGGCAGTACCCTTCACAGCCCAGTTGTCGGCCTCAGAGCCGCAGCCGGTGAAGAAGATCTCGGACGTGGAGGCGTTGATGGCCTTTGCCACCTGTGCGCGGCCCTTGTCCACGAACTCCTTGGCCTCATAGCCCACACTATAATGGCTGCTGGGGTTGCCGCAGGCGCCGTTCAGTGCCTCGACCATCACAGCCAGTGCTTCGGGAGCGCAGGCAGTGGTAGCAGCGTTATCCAGATAAACCACTTTTTCTGTGTTTTCCATAGGAATGGTTCCTTTCTGCTAAAATGTGGGAGCGCCGCGCCTTCCAGGGGGCCGGGGCGCTGCCCGCATAGATTCCATTTGACGGAATAGTTATATCATATCATTCCCTAGTATGTCAATGGGAATACTCGAATTTCGTGATTCAGTCACATTTCCGGCCTTTTCCGGTGAGTTTTCCCAGCAACACCTTCCATTTCGGGTAGCCCCAGCGCTTGTCTTCGTCGAAATCGTCGGCCAACTTCCACGGAAAAGGGCTGCCGTCGAAGTAAAGATTTCCCGCTTCGTCCACGCGGTCCAGCTTTCGGGGCAGATAGTCCTCGTCGTAGTAGCTCTTGCGGCGGTCAGGCAGCGCCCAGTGGAGGGTGCCGTCGGCGTCCATCCCCTCGGCCCAGACGCCGAATACAAAGGTCGCCGCCTCGCCGTAGCAGTGCTGCTCCATCCGGATAGCACCGTCGTAGTAGAACTTGATGACTTCCAGCGTGCCGGACTCCTTTTTGCCGTCTTTGCCCAGCGTGGGGCGGTAGTCCTGCTGGTAGCGGCAGCCGCAGTGGGTGCCGGCGAACTGTTTGGCGGTAAACATCTTCTGTCCTTTCTGCTTCTGCGCGCGCCGGTGGCGCGGGGCGGGTTTTATTCTTTCGGTCAAATGGCTATGCGCTCCGCGCGGGCCAGAGCGCAGGGCTGGTTTTTTCTTTGAGCAGGTTCTCGCGCTGGTGGCGCGGGGCGGGTTTTTTCTTTTGGTCAAATGGCTTGCGCTCCGCGCGGGCCAGAGCGCAGGGCTGGTTTTTTCTTTTGGTCAAGTGGCTTTGCGCTCCGCGCGGGCCAGAGATAGGGAGGGGTGTTTCGAATCCCCCCTCCCTACCTCTGGACTCCACTCTCCCCGC
>ENA-OVGH01002256-OVGH01002256.1-human-gut-metagenome-genome-assembly--contig:-NODE-2256-length-10849-cov-3.673244_pt1 | contig 10849 bp, 8 predicted proteins | sample MGYA00237770_ERZ505419 | MGnify/ENA primary metagenome ERZ505419 (study PRJEB26158, sample SAMN06016353) | human gut metagenome | biome: human gut; feature: ankylosing spondylitis patient; material...
GGCATACGAGATGTAGCCGTGACTGGAGTTCAGACGTGTGCTCTTCCGATCTAATAGAATTAAGCAAAGAGCCTTTGAGCCGGTTAAGTCATAAGTAGACTTGATCGGTTCTTTTGTTTTATTCAGAAAGGGGAAACTTCATGTACGCAAGCAACCGTCCAACTCTCGGTAGACGAATGTTAATGACTGATGAGAGGGAAATTACGAAAGACAATATCATATCGGTTGTATCTAAGGCGTTTATGGAACACCAGGAGAATGTGGCACAGGAAGTGCAGACCGAAGACAGCGAACTGGAACAAAAAGGAATAGAAATTCCACAGAAAAATTTAAACTGGAAAAAATTAAAGGGAGTCAATCAGGATATTTACGCATGGATCTACATTCCGGGAACCGGGGTGGATTATCCGGTGTTACAGCATCCGAGTGATGATTCCTATTATCTGAATTACAATATGAATGGTACCAGGGGATATCCTGGATGTATTTATACAGAGAAGGCAAACAGTAAAGAGTTTACGGATTTTGATACCGTCGTGTATGGGCACAATATGCGCAATGACACAATGTTTGCTTCTCTCCACAACTATGAAGACCAGACATTTTTTAACAATTTTCCGTATATATATGTGTATACAAAGGAAAAGGTGCTCGTGTATGAGATTTTTGCGGCATATAAGACGGACGATGCACATATTCTGCACACCAATGACTTTTCAACGAAAGAGGGACGTGTAAGTTATCTTGAAAGCATTGTGAAAAAATCCAAGAATTCGCCGGAGGTAAAGGACAAAATCCAGCTTTCGGTGGACAGTCATCTGCTGACTTTATCAACCTGTGTGAGCAAAGAGGCAGATAAGCGGTTTGTGGTTCAGGCAATTTTATTAAATGAGGAACAGCTATGAAACAGTGCAAAGTAGGTATGGATCAGGAAAATATCATATCGACCTTTGCAAGTACGCAGTTTTACGGAGATCCGGATGCTTATATCCGGGAGTTTCTTCAAAATGCCATTGATGCATGCAATACCAGGGCGGCGCTGGAATGGAGCTGGGGAACAGAGTTTCTGGAGATGGAGGAGGCAAGAGCCTTAAATTCCATGCGAAATCCGTATTCTCCTCAAATTTCCATTCAGTATAATTCCGAAACGCAGCGTCTGGTGTTTGAGGATAACGGAATCGGAATCAATGCCAGGGATATTGAGCAGTATGTTGCCAAAATCGGCGTGAGTTTTTATCAGAGCGAGGATTTTTCCGCACAGCAGCTTCATTATGAACCGGTGGCGCAGTTTGGAGTCGGTATGCTTTCCGGATTTATGGTTGCACGGGCACTGTTGATTGAGTCGAGAAAGGACAAATCGGTAAATACCGCGTGGAATGTTACGGATCGCCAGTCGTTAGAGCCGGTTACCGCAAAATGGATTGAAGGGGCGGAAACGATGGAATATATCAATTCCAACCGGGAACAGTCCGGAACCAGAATTACGCTGGTGTTACGGCCGAAATATGCAAAGAATCTGTCCCTTCAGAGGCTGGTGCACGCAGTACAGCACTATATGCTGTATCAGCCATTTCCCATTCAGATTTCCTTTGATGAAAAAAGCGTGACGCTGCGGGAACAGAATCATATCATGGACAATCCGTTCGCGGATATTCTTGGAATCATATCGATTCGTATCATGGATGAACTGATGGAGGGGTGTATCTGGATTTATAATTCCAAACATCAGGGACTGATCGGGACATCCTGCCTGTATCAGCAGGGGTTTCTTGTGACCGATGAAAAGAAAGATCTGGGGTTAAAACCGGAGTGGCTCAGGCATATGACGTATCATCTGCATTTACGGAAAAAATTCCTGACATTGCGGCTGGCAAGGGATGATGTGGCGCATGATGAAAATCTGACGGAGCTGCGCAGGCTGATCGGCAGACGGATTGTAGAACATTTTGCATCCAATCCGCTGGGGCTGAACCAGTATATTGCCAGCGGACAGCAGCCGGTTCTGACAGAGTATGAAGAAGAGATGCAGCTGCTTGGCAAAGCTGTCACAGTGGAAGTTTATTTAAAAGGGAGAGAGATTGAACTTCCGGTTGCAACAATTATTCAGGGTTATACCGGAAAAAGCATAAGGATTGCATTTATCAGCAAGGGGCTGTTTACATATTACAGGCAGAACCATATTATGGATTTCCGGCGTTTTCTGGCAGAATACCAGCTGATTGTATTCGAAAAGAACCGGGATCTGTTCTGCCAGCTTCTGGCGCCTTATCAGGGTAGCATGCACTATGTGATAAGCAGTGAATGTCCGGGTGTTATATATGAAGAAATGGATGCAGATTTCCATATGATAAAAAGTGTGGTACCATATCGTTATCAGTATCATCTGCGGCCGGAAACGTTTCCGGATAACGAGATTTTCTGTATGGTGACGAATACGGCAAACGGAACGCTGGAACTGCGTGTCAATCCAAAGCACCGACTCTTAAGGATTCTTGAGCCTGTGATGTATCACCCGAAAGTTCACCGGATGATGGAGGTCATCTATGAGAATATCAAGCAGCGGGTTATCAATACGCAGCATCGTTGGAATAAGATTGTTGATTTCGGCGGTTCGTTCATAGATGACTGGAAAAATCAGGAGAATGTGCCGACAGTGAGCTGTATCTGGTGCCTGGAAGGCGATTTTGATGTATCTGTGAATGAATTTATTGCACAGACACTGACACAGAAAGAACGTGTCGATCTGGGACTTGTGGGACTGGTTTTCCGCAGGCAAGATTTTATTGACTGGTGGTTTGCACCAAGAGAGTAGAGTGATTATGGAAGAAAAAAAAGAAATATTGACAGAAGAAATAAAGATGGATAATGATCCAAAGGGTGAGGGAAAGGAGAAAGCCACTTCGCCTCTGCGCGAAGTGCTCAGCTGGGTGATCACTCTGCTGGCGGCCTTCGCACTGGCAATGGTTTTGAAGAATTACGTGATCATCAATGCAACAGTCCCGACCGGATCGATGGAGCATACCATTGAACCGGGCGATGACCTGTTCGGGCTGCGGCTGGCGTATCAGTTTTCAGAACCGAAGAGAGGAGATATCGTGATTTTCCGGTTCCCGGATGACGAAACGCAAAAATACGTCAAGCGTGTGATTGGTCTGCCCGGAGAAAAGGTTACCATTGAGGATGCGAAAATCTATATCAATGACTCTGAGACTCCTTTGAAGGAGGATTACCTGAAAGAGACATGGACAGAGGCAACCGGACCGTTTGAGTTTGAGGTTCCCAAAGACAGTTATCTGGTGCTTGGAGACAACCGGAATGATTCCTATGATGCCAGATATTGGGATCATACCTATGTCAGCAAAGATAAAATTATCGGAAAAGCTTATTTCATATACTACCCATTCCAAAGACTGGGCAGTCTATATAAATAAATCATTAAATAATTAACAAGGAGGCTATCATTATGCCAGAAAATTCAAGTTGCAGCGGAGCATCATCCTGTTCCAAAGAAAGCTGTGAGGGATGTTCCCATAATTCTCAGAATCCGCAGAGTATGCTCGAAGCGATGAATGCATATTCCAATATCAAACATGTGATTGGAGTGGTCAGCGGAAAGGGAGGTGTCGGTAAATCATTTGTTACTTCTTCCCTGGCGGTACAGATGGCGAAAGCCGGATATAAAGTGGGAATTCTGGATGCCGATATTACCGGACCGTCCATTCCAAAGATGTTTGGAGCACACGGTCAGCTGGTCGGTGACGAAAAAGGAATGTATCCGTATGAGACAAAAGAAGGAATCAAAATCGTTTCCATCAATCTTCTGATGGAAGATGAAGAGGCACCGGTTGTCTGGAGAGGACCTGTGATTGCAGGGGCTGTGAAACAGTTCTGGAATGAGGCTGTCTGGGGCGATGTGGACTATCTGTTTGTGGACATGCCACCGGGAACAGGTGATGTACCGCTTACCGTGTTCCAGTCCCTTCCGGTGGACGGTATCGTTATTGTTACATCTCCACAGGAACTGGTACAGATGATCGTAAAGAAAGCTTTCCACATGGCAAATATGATGCATATACCGGTGCTTGGACTGGTGGAAAATTTCAGTTACCTGAAATGCCCGGATTGTGGAAAGAAGATCGCACTGTTTGGAGAAAGCAACATTGACGAAGTTGCCGCAAAAGAAGGAACCCGAGTTTTAGGCAAACTGCCATTGGACCCGGCATATGCGAAAGCTGCGGATGCCGGTGCATTCTATGAGATGGAAAATCCGTATCTGGATGCCGCTGTGGATGCGCTAAAGACAATTTAAGACAAGAAAAAACCTGTCAGTGATTTTTCACTGGCAGGTCTTTTTTTATTTCTGGCTTTCTAAAACCGCAGATTCGGTATTGTTGTTGTCCGATTCTGTTCCTGTAACGGTTTCTTCCACGGCAGGATCTTTGTAGGTGTACGTGTTGGATTCACGGAAAATCGTACTATTGGAACCCATCTGGCACACTTTAATGGTATCACCGTCTTTGACACTGTCTTTTGGAATAATCAGACAACCGGAATTGCTGAAGGTTGTATTGACTTTCTCATCGTTTACAAATACTTTACTCCACTTGGTGAAGTTGTTTCCATAGACAAACACTTCCGATCCGCCGATGGAATCCGACGTCTCCGATACCGTTACATCGTCAATTCCCATTACAATGTCGGTTGCAGGGTATTTGTCTTTGCCATCATAGCAGTAACGGTTTCCGTAAAGAATGTCATACTGCAGATTATCCAGTCCGTCCAGATATGCAGTGTGGTCTGTGTTGTTCATCTGGGTCTGATGGTAATTTAAGATGGTTCCCTCATGAATACCTGTGGAATCCGTAATGCTTGCCATCAGCTGATATGCATACAGATCTGCATCCTGCTTCTTTAATCCCATATTATTCCATGTAACATATTTTGTCTTGTAGATATCACCGGATTTCATATCGGAGTCTTCCAGACCCATGGTTGGAAGATGATCGCCGAACGCTACCACGATGGTATCTTCATCTCTCTTGGAGAGCTCTGTAATCAGATCATTCAGGAAAGTATCTACTTCATTTAACTGGTTGATGTAATAAGTCCACTGGTTTTTCTTTTCTTCATCATCCACACCGCTGACGGTATATACCGGATTTGCGATAACCGGAGTCTTTGGATAATCACCATGTGTACCTACGGTAATGGTGTAGGTAAAGTCCGGCTGATTCGGAGTGGAATCTAAGGTTTTGATTGTTTCAGGAACAAGAATATCATCGGTAGCCCAGCTTCCGTTTGGCGTATAACTCTGAATGTTCATCAGTTCCTTGCTGGTGAAAGTATCAAATCCCATCATGGAAAAGGCATTGACACGGCTGTAAAAGTTACCGCCATTGTTATGTACGGCATGGGTTCCATATCCGATGGAAGCCAGATCAGCAGCAGTGCTCTCGCAGTCTGTCTTTTTCAGGATTGTTTTATACGGATACTCGCCGGTTCCGAAGTACTGCATACTCATACCGGAGAGAACTTCAAACTCAGTGTTTGCGGTTCCTGCGCCAACAACCGGAACTGTCAGGTAACCACTCGTGTAGTTCTTCTCGAGATTGTGGAAGGTAGGAATCGGATCCTGATTATAATTCAGAAACTTGATCTCATCCGGATCACAGAATGATTCAAGAAGAATACAGATAATATTTGGTGCATTCTTTTTGGTGACAGTTGTTTCTTTTTTTGTGTCATTTACATTTTTTTCAATCGAAGCAATTTTCTGCTCGGAGTAGTCATCCGGCTTGCTCATTCCACGGTCTACCACACTCGAAGAGAATCCATAGATAAAACCGTAGTTTTCATATCCCTGTGCAATGTTGGAGAAGTAACTTGCAACAACATTGGCATTCTGTGCAGCAGAGGTTGTAACAGGAAGACCGACAAACAGTACCGATACAATGGCACCTACTACAACAATTTTATGGGTCTTGCCCTGATAGCGCGGTCCTTTAATGAAGAGCGCAACACAAAACAGAAGGAACAGACAAAGCCCGATGACTACGATAGTGGCCTCTTCTGCCGTGAAATAGTTGGTATTGTTCATGGCAAACAGATCATTGATACATTTAAGGTCTGTAAAGCCAAATGGTGTTACACGGTTTGAAAGGATGCATCCGTTAATGATTCCAAGGAGCACCCAGAAACCGCTGATAATGATCCGCCAGAATGCACGTCTGCGGAACAGATAAACAAAGCTTAAGGATGCAAATACAATAAAGGCATTATAAAAAAATGCACCGGTATGCATCCCAACGAAGGAACATGCCGAGAGAAAACTCCTTCGGGAAAGAACCTCCACCATAAATACGATCCCACAGGATATCAACATGTGGAACAGTAGGGAATATTTATTCAGAAATGAGATCCGACGCAGGTAAGCTTCGGAATGTTGTTTTTCAACTCTGGTGAATAGTTTTTCTTTGATAATACTAAAAAATTTCTTCATCTTTACCTCTCCTTTACTCGAACTATAGATTACTAAAAAAGGATAGTAAAGACAAGAGGTAAAATTTATAAAAAAACCCCGTTAAAAACGAGGTTTTTTTGCAATATGAATAAATTGTGAACAAACGGTGTTCTTATCGGTTGGAACGTCTCCAGATGTGCATCTGGTCTGCCTCTTTGATCAGATCATCACGGAAGTCCGGATGTGCAATGGAAATCAGAGCCTCTGCCTTCTGCCAGGTAGATAATCCCTTTACATTGACCATGCCATATTCGGTAACGACATAGTGGGTATTTGCACGGGTGTCTGTGACAATAGAACCTTCTGCCAGGGTCGGGCGGATGCGGGAGTGCATAACACCTTTCTTATCCGTGAATGTGGAAGAACAGCAGATAAAGCTCTTTCCACCTTTGGACATATAAGCACCGAGAACGAAGTCAAGCTGTCCGCCGGCACCACTGATGTGTTTGGTTCCGGAAGACTCGGCACTGATCTGTCCGAACAGGTCGATATCTACACAGTTGTTGATGGAGATGAAGTTGTCCAGTGCTGCGATGGAGCGGATATCGTTGGTGTAACTGACAGGTGCGCTCATTAGTTCTGGATTTTCATCCAGATAATCATACATCTTCTTGGTTCCGGCACCGAAACCATATACCTGACGGTAGCGGTCAATGTTTTTGCAGGCACCGGTAATCTTTCCGGCTTTGGCAATGTCTACGAATGCATCTACATACATTTCTGTGTGAACACCAAGATCCTTTAAGTCGGACTGTGCGATCAGGGAACCGACTGCGTTTGGCATACCACCGATACCAAGCTGCAAGCAGGCACCGTTTGGAATCTGGTCTACGATCAGCTGTGCAACTTTCTGGTCTACTTCGGTAGCAGGACCGCCGGCACCGAGTTCTCCGATTGGAGGATTGGAGCCTTCTACGATTGCATTGACTTTGGAAATATGTATACCGTTTTCTGTTCCGCCAAGGCAGCGCGGCATATTTTCGTTGACTTCTACGATGATATGTCTGGCTGTCTCACACATCGCACCAAGATGGGAAGCACTTGGCCCGAAGTTGAAGTATCCATGCTTGTCCATTGGAGCAACCTGGAACATTGCCACATCATCCGGACAATCCAGCTCACGGTAATAACGAGGGAGCTCGGAATAACGGATCGGGCTGTAGAATGCACAGCCACGTGCGATCATATGACGTTCGATTCCGGACATATGCCAGGAATTCCATGTAAAATGCTCGCCGGCGTCTTCGCGCTCAAATACGGCAAGCGGTTTTAAGAGGATTCCGCCACGCAGGTTGATATCCTTCAGTTCATCGGTACGCTTGGCAAGTGCTTTGTCCAGTGCATCTACGGTGTTGGTACACCAGCCATAGTCTACCCAGTCACCGGATTTGATTACTTTTACGGCTTCGTCTGCTGAAACGAGCTTCTGTCTGTATTCTTCTGAAAAATCCATTCGTATAAGACCTCCTTGTATGTCTTAGCGTGAAGTTGTGAACAGAAATGCAACAACTTCGTTAATTTATTAACAACATTATAACATTTATGGATTTCAAAAACAATGGGGAGTGCTGGAAAACGTAATTATTCTGTGGTACACTTAAATTACATGATAAAACTTTCAGTCACTGTTTTTCCATTTATTCAGATTTCTTGCAATTAAGAGGCTGTAAGAATTTTGAATTCAGGGTTCCTAAGCCGGACGCAACCGTTGGAAACGCACCGTCCGGGTGCGATTCCAACTTTCCCGTACTTCCATGTACGGGAATTGCTGACTTATGACAAAATTCTAACAGACTCTAAATTGCAGAAAATTCACAAATAGAAAAACAGTGACTGAAAGTTATTTGAAACGTAAATTAAGCTTTGAAAAAAGGTTTTTGAGCTATCTTACGTTTTTGAAAATATGACAATAGAAAATTCATTATAGAGAAGAAAGAGAGAAAAGATGGAGAATCATACAATTGTTACTTTAAAAAAGGGAGAAGGCCGCACGATCAAGGCGGGTGGCGCATGGATTTTTGATAATGAGATTGATACGATTGTGGGGACATTTACCAATGGAGATGTGGTGACGGTACATGATTTTGACGGATATCCGATGGGAAAGGGATTTATCAATCAGAATTCGAAGATCCGTATCCGCATGCTGACCCGTCATGCGGATCAGGAGATTAACGAGAATTTTCTTCGTATGCGTGTAAAGAATGCCTGGGAATACCGGAAGACAACGGTGGATACATCTTCCTGTCGTGTGATTTTCGGGGAAGCGGATTTTTTGCCGGGACTGGTGGTTGACAAGTATGAGGATGTGCTTGTGGTGGAATGTCTGGCACTCGGTATGGAGCAGTTCAAGGAAACAATCGTTTCATTATTAAAAGGGGTACTGAAAGAGGACGGTATTTCTATCCGTGGAGTCTATGAGAGAAGTGACGCCAATGAGCGCAGGAAAGAAGGACTTCCGAAAGTAAAAGGATTTATTGGGGAAACATTTGATACAGAGGTGGAGATCACGGAAAATGGCGTGCACTATCTGGTTGATGTGGTAAATGGTCAGAAGACGGGCTTTTTCCTGGATCAGAAGTATAACCGGCTGGCAATGCAGCGGATCTGTAAAGGAAAGAGAGTTTTGGACTGTTTTACACATATGGGAACGTTTGCACTGAATGCAGGAATCGCAGGTGCTTCCGATGTGACGGGACTTGATATTTCGGAATATGCGGTGCAGCAGGCAAATGCCAATGCCGTGCGTAATCATCTGGAAGATACGGTACATTTTCGCTGTGCAAATGTACTGGACGAGCTTCCGAAACTGGCAGAAGCCGGAGAAAAGTATGATGTAGTCATTCTCGACCCGCCGGCATTTACGAAATCCCGTGAGGCCACGAAGAATGCCATCAAAGGTTATCGGGAGATCAATATGAAAGGGTTAAAGCTGGTAAAAGACGGTGGATACCTGGCAACCTGTTCCTGTTCCCATTTTATGACACAAGAACTGCTGGCAAAGACGGTGAAGGAAGCTGCAAAGGCGGCACACAAACGGCTGCGTCAGGTGGAATTCCGTACGCAGGCGCCGGATCATCCGATTTTGTGGGCAAATTCTGCGAATGTGCCGGAGAGCTATTATCTTAAATTTTTTATCTTCCAGGTTGTTGATGAGAAATAAGGACTGGAAAATGGCTGTAATGCTTGATTTATAAGGGATGGAAGGCATTTAACGTTTACAGAGAAAACCTCGTAAAGTATCGCAAAATATCGTATCACAGTGGTATAAAGTGGTAAGTCTGAGTGGTAAGCACCTGAAATGTAACGAGTGGTAACTATGAAATGATAATGATACCGGAGAAGATTATATGTTCGCTCTTCATAATACGAAAATTTGTAGTATAGATGTAGCGTTTTGTGGTATACTATAGAAGAACAAATACCTTTCTGTGAAAGGGAAAGGAGAAAGGATACGCGTATGACAGTTGATAGAAGAGTAAGCAGTATTGAATCCAGTTTCAAAATGGAAGGCATGCCATTTGATGCAGAATGTCGTCAAAGAGTAAGAAATGTCTTGGTCAAGAAGGTCTCTGCGGCAGATGCAATTATAGAATTAAATAAGAAATACAGAGTATCCAAGAAGCAGGTTGAAGGATCAAGAGTATGATTATTTCTATGATGATGAGCAGGACGCAAAGTACTGCTATCCGGGAACAAATGTATTAAAGAATAAACTGGATATAAAAGATTTAGCCACATTGCACGAGGCTGAAAGAGACTATTCAGCAGTACGCCAGGCAGAACTTGTAGGTCAAGGCGTTACTGGAGATTTCTCTTTTAAGCATCTTTGTTCTATACATAAGCATTTATTCAGTGATGTATATTCTTGGGCGGGCAAGACGAGAACGGTTGATATTTCCAAAGGAACCGTTTTCTGTTTGGTGCAGTTTATCGAAAGCCAGTTTGATGATTTGTATCGTAAGCTGAAAAAGGAAAATTTCTTAGCTGACATAACCGATAAGGAAGAAATGAGCGAGAGACTAGCCTATTACCTGGGTGAGATTAATATGATCCATCCTTTTAGAGAAGAATGTACGTTCCGCTTTGAGTGTAAAAACTGATTTTTGAACTGACCATATGTTAACGATAGAAACTAATATATAGCCACTTTTATTTTTATTGTAGTTGTAGTAAGATTATCATGGCAATCGAAACAGAGATGTTCCGGTTGCTTTTTTTATGCCATGGAAAGGGGGTGAAATTGCTAGGAAAGGGTAAAGGTGGATATTCTTATTTGGCAGAGTCTGGAAATAACAGGTATGTTTTGAAGCAGATACATCATGAACC
>ENA-OVGH01002266-OVGH01002266.1-human-gut-metagenome-genome-assembly--contig:-NODE-2266-length-10819-cov-3.611761_pt1 | contig 10819 bp, 7 predicted proteins | sample MGYA00237770_ERZ505419 | MGnify/ENA primary metagenome ERZ505419 (study PRJEB26158, sample SAMN06016353) | human gut metagenome | biome: human gut; feature: ankylosing spondylitis patient; material...
CTGCCGCACCTCGCTCGCCGTATCGGCACTTAGAATTATGCGGTATTGCCATAACATAAACGTTCGATTTTACGGAGAAAAGAGGAACCATTATGCGTGTTTTGATTGCTGCCGGCGGCACAGCCGGCCATATCAACCCGGCGCTTGCCATTGCCGGAGCCTTAAAGGCGGCGGACCCCGCGGCTGAGATCCACTTTGCCGGGCGGAAAGAGGGCATGGAGTACGGCCTTGTAACCAAGGCAGGGTACCCGTTCCACCATATTGAGATCAACGGTTTCCAGCGCAAGCCAACCCTGAAGAACGTGGGCCGCAACGTGGTAGCGCTCTACCACCTGGCCCTGTCCGGCCCGCGCACGGCGGCTATCCTGAAAGAGGTCCGGCCCGATCTGGTCATCGGCTGCGGCGGTTATGTCAGCGGCCCGGTGGTGCGCGCCGCCGCCAAAAAGGGCATCAAGACCGCCATCCATGAGCAGAACGCATTCCCCGGTGTGACCAACAAGCTGCTGGCCAAGGATGTGGACGTGGTGTTTGCCGCTTCCGCCGCTGCGGTGGAAAAGCTTGGCGCGCCGGAGAAGACCCTTGTGGTTGGCAACCCTGTCCGCCCGGAAATTTTGAACCGTGACCGCGCCGCCGCCCGTGCTGCTGTGCACGCGGGGGACCGCACCGTGATTTTGAGCTTCGGCGGCTCTTTGGGGGCCCGCCGTATCAACGAGGTTGTGGCAGAGCTGTGCGCGTGGGAGCAGGCAAACGATCTGCCCGTGCTGCACCTGCACGCCACCGGCAGCCGCGGCGTAAAGCTGTTTGAGGACCTGGAAGCCAAGAACCACTTTGCCCCCGGTGCCAACCTTGTAGTAAAAGAATACATTGATAATATGCCGGATCTGCTGGCCGCGGCGGACCTTGTTATTTCCCGCTCCGGTGCGCTGACGCTGGCGGAGCTGGAAGCCATGGGCCGCGCGTCCATCCTGATCCCTAGCCCCAATGTGGCCGAAAACCACCAGTATTACAATGCACTGGAGCTGCAAAACGCCGGTGCCGCCATTGTGATTGAAGAAAAAGACCTGACCGGTATCAAGCTGATCGAAACCGTGCATGCCCTGTTGGCAGAGCCCGGCAAACTGACGGCCATGGGCACCGCCGCCAAGACCCTGGGCAACCCCAAGAGCCTGGAACTGATCACCGCAAAGCTGCTGGAACTGGTGAACGGAAAGTAACCTGCCGGAACAAACCGGCAGCAAATAAAAGCTGAAACACAGAAAGGAGGTACACCCCATGGACCGCAATCAGCGCAGCCGAAACCAGAAAAAAAGTGTACCTCCCCGCAAGGGTCAGCCCAGCCATCGCAACACCAAAAGCGCCCCGCCGCAGCGCAGCAGCCGCCCGGCGGGCAGCCAGCAGCGGCCAAAGGGCAGCGGCCAGCGTCCCGCAAAACAGCCCGAACGCCAGCCGCCCAAACAGCAGCAAAAGCGCCCCCGCCCCCAACAGAACCCCCAAAAGCCGGGGTACCGTTCCAGCGCGCCACAGGTGCAGCGCCGCGTTACCCGCGCGGAACAGCTGCGAATCCGCCGCCGCAAGGCCATCATCGGGGTGCTGTGCGTTTTGGCAGTGCTGGTGGTCGGCATTGTGCTTTCCATCAACCTGTTGTTCAAGGTGACGGATTTCCGGGTGGAAAATGCGGACCGCACCACCCCCGCCAATACCGGCATTTATACCGAACAACAGCTGATCGATGCAACCGGCATTCAGGTGGGGGATAACCTGTACGGTTTTTCCACCAAAGAAAAATCTGACCAGCTGTTGGCGCAGATGCCGTACCTGGATGTGGCAGTCGTCACCCGCCAGGCCCCCGGCACCGTGATCATCCGGGTGCAGCCTGCGGTGGAACGCTTTAAGATGGAGTATTCCGGCAGCTGGCTGGTGCTGAGCGAACAGCTGAAAGTGCTGCGTGTGGAGCCGGCAGAGCCGGATAATCTGGTGCAGCTGGATGCCCTGCTGCCAGAGGGCGCGGCCACCACGCCGGGCAGCTTCCTGACACTGGATGCCCCCAGCGAGCCGACCGCCCTGGCAACGGCCATGCCAAGCGGCACCGCAACGCCGGAAAATGCAGACGAAGCCGATACGGCACAGGAGCCCCCCAACGAGGTGCTGAACGAACTGCTGGGCAAACTGGACCAGTATGGCCTGTTGGATGGCACCACGGTACTGACCATGCAGAACATGACCGAGCTGAGCTTTTTGTATCAGGGCCGTGTGTCGGTCCAGCTGGGCACGGCAAACAATCTGGATTACAAGATCCGGTTTGCCGCCTATATCATTCTGGATACCGGTGGCGATGGCCTGGCAAGCAGTGACCGCGGTACGCTGGATGTTTCGGACCAGCAGACGGACGGCACCATTCAGCCGCGCTTTTTGCCGGCGGAAAACCCTGTGGCCACCCCGGAGCCGACCCCGGAACCCCCGGCAGAGGATACCACGGATGCTGCCGCCGATGCAGCAGCAGATGGTGCAGACCTGACTGCCGATGCGCCCCAGGATGACACCCAAAGCCAGGAATAAAAGAACAATCGATCCTGCCGATGCCGTTTCCAAGCGGTACGGCAGGACTTTTTTTATCGCTACCTGTAACAAAACGGCGGCCGCGGCCACCAATATCATGTAAGGCGCCTGAACAAAGCGAAAGGAGGTGGGCCAAAGCATGAAACTGCCGGAGCTGGAGGAACTGTACCGGCGCTACCGGATGGATCTGTACCGCTACCTCTGCTTTTTGACCCACGACCCTGTGCAGGCGGAAGACCTGTTGAGCGAAACCTTTGTGCGGGTCATCAAGCGGCTGCCCACTTTCCGTGGAGAGTGCGAGGTAAAAACCTGGCTGTTTGGCATTGCACGCAATATCTGGCTGGAAAGCCTGCGCAGGCGGCACCAGTCCGTCAGCCTGGACGATTTGATGGAACGCTACATAACCGATGATGCCCTGACCGAAACCACCGCCGCCCGCCAAAAGCTGCGCCGCGTGCAGGCTTTGCTGCAGCAAAAGGACGAGCGCACCCGCAGCGTGGTATACCTGCGGGCGCAGGGGTATTCGTACCAGGAAATTGCCCAAAAACTGCAAATAACCGAAGCATCCGCGCGGGTGGTGGAGCACCGTACCCGCGCCTGGCTGAAAGCAACCCTGCAAAAGGAGGGATACGACGAATGACGCAACAAAAAGAAACAAACCGGCAAGCAGAACAGGGAAAAGCAGAAACCAAAATTCCCTGCGCGGTCTGCCGGGATTTGATCCCGCTGGTGCAGGATGGCGTTGCCAGCCCGGAAAGTGAAGCGCTGGTAAAAGCCCACCTGCAAACCTGCCCGGAATGCCGCACTCTGTGGCAGGCGGGCGGCGGGCAGGCCCTGCCACAAAGCCTGCCCGCACCCGATGATGCCCGCCTGCTGCAAAAGATCCGCCACAAATACAATACCGGCCTGCTGATGTTTGCAGCGCTGGGCATGGGCTTTGGGGTGCTGACAAGTTACGGCGAACATTCCAACTGGATCATTCTGATTTTCCCGTTTGTGTGTGCTGCGGCCGTGTATCAGGACCCCCAGATGTGGAAGCTGCTGATGGCAGTGGGGGAGGGCATTGCCCTTTGCGCGCTGCTGCGGACCTTCGTGCGTTATTGGCAGTATGGGGCCACCCTGATGGAGTACCCGGTCACCCTAATTGTGTACAGCGTTTTTATGCTGGGGCTGTGCGGCGTTGGCTGCCTGATTGGCTGGCTGCTGAACTATGCCGGTGGGAAAGGAGAGAAAAAACATGAAAGTGAAAAGTAAGCGGAAGATGGCAGGCATTCTGGCGGCGGTGCTGATTGCTTTGGTGCTGCTGGCCTTTGACTGCATCAACGGCGACCCCATCAGCGAGCGCTGGGCCATGCACCGGGCCATACAGTTTGCGGAAAAACTTTACCCGGACCAGACCTTTACGGCGGAAGGCGCGGGTTCGATGCGGGGATTCTGCTATACAACCAGAGTGCAGTCCCAGCAAAGCAAGGATACCTGGTTTTATGTGGAAACGCACTTTTGGCTTTTTACCAGTGATATCTATACGATCGACCACACCCAGTACATAGATGCGCGGCTTAATACATCTAATCGCATGGAGCTGGAGGCGCAGGATGAGGTGGCACCGGTCCTGGTTGATGCTTTGTCGGAATACGACATTCCCTACGATGAAGCGCAGCAATGCGTGATGGTGATTCTGCCGTATGAATCAGGGAAAAATGCCTTTGATCTGGGCATGGAATACCAGCAGTGGCTGCCATTGGACGCCCCGTTTGAAAAAGACATTTTGCAGCATATACCGGCCAAACTGTGGGTCACGATTGAAACCACATCGCAGCCCCAGCGCGCGGATTTCCAGCCTGCCCTGCAAAAAATAAAAGCCGCCTGCGAAGCAAACGGCTACCATTTTGCCACCTATAATGTGACCATGATCCAGCGGGATATTCCCTATGAGACCGCTCTTGCCCAATGCATAGAATCCGGCGATGTGGCGGCGGGGGAGATTTGAAGCATGATAATAAAGCCATCATTTACGGTGCGGTAGGGCGGGATGCCCTCATCCCGCCGTGATGTATGATGGAATATAATCCCCCTAAAACTCAAAAAGGCTGCTCCTTCAACCGAAGAAGCAGCCTTTCGCTTATTCATCCAATCATGATGCTATCGTAATCTTATAATTCCTCAAGCCCAAATAAATCAAACATTCAGCTCCACATGCTGGCCAAGATCCTCTTTGTTGGCGTCCAGCACGGGACGGATAACTTCGGCCAGGAACTCTTCCACCTGCTGCGGGGCGCGGCCGGTGAAATCTTCGGGGCTCAGCTCGGCCTCGATCTCCTCGCGGCTCAGGCCGAAGGCGGGGTCAGCCTCCACGCGGGCAATCATGTCATTGGGCTTGCCCTCCTGCTTGACCACAGCGGCAGCGGCCACGGCGTGCTCGCGCAGGCGCTCGTGCAGCTCCTGGCGGTCGCCGCCTTTCTTGACGGCTTTCATCATGATGTTCTCGCTGGCCATGAACGGCAGCTCAGCCATCACGCGGCTGCGGACAACCTTGGGATAAACCACCAGCCCGTCCGAAACATTCAGCAGAATGTTCAGGATGGCATCAGCGGCCAAAAAGCCCTCAGCCATGGCGATGCGCTTGTTGGCGGAATCGTCCAGCGTGCGCTCAAACCACTGGGTGCCGGCGGTGATGGCGGGGTTCAGCACATCCACCATCAGGTAGCGGGAAAGCGCGCAGATGCGTTCGCAGCGCATGGGGTTGCGCTTGTACGGCATGGCGGAAGAACCGATCTGGTTCTTTTCAAACGGCTCTTCCATCTCCTTAAAGTTGGCCAGCAGGCGGATGTCGGTGGCCATCTTCATGGCGCTCTGGGCAAGACCGGCAATGGCGGAAAGCACATTGTAGTCCACCTTGCGGCTGTAGGTCTGGCCGCAGACGGGCACAACCTTGTCAAAGCCCATCTGGGCGCACACATCGGCTTCCACTGCCTTGACCTTGGCAGAATCGCCGTTGAACAGCTCAATAAAGCTGGCCTGGGTGCCGGTGGTACCCTTAACGCCGCGCAGGGCCAGCTGGCTGATCTGGTGGTCAATCTCCTGCAGGTCCATGTAGAACTCGTTCATCCACAGGGTAGCGCGCTTGCCAACGGTGGTCAGCTGGGCGGGCTGGCAGTGGGTGTAAGCCAGGCAAGGCATATCCTTGTACTGCTCGGCAAAATCGGCCAGGTTGGCCAGCACGCCGATCAGCTTTTTGCGCACCAGCTGCAGGCCTTCGCGCATGATGATAACATCGGTGTTATCGCCAACATAGCAGCTGGTAGCACCCAGGTGGATGATACCCTTTGCCTTGGGGCACTGCAGGCCGTAAGCGTAAACATGGCTCATGACATCGTGGCGCACCAGCTTTTCGCGGGCAGCGGCTTCCTCGTAATTGATGTCATCCTTGTGGGCTTCCAGCTCGGCAATCTGTTCATCGGTAATGTCCAGGCCCTGCTTCTGCTCAGCCTTGGCCAGCGCAATCCACAGCCTGCGCCAGGTGCGGAACTTGTTATCGTCCGAGAAAGTATACTGCATCTCATCGGAAGCATAACGGGTGGAAAACGGAGAAATATAACGATCATGTGCCATTGGTCGGGTTTCCTTTCTTACAGCATGTCTTACAGTTTGAAGTAGTTCACGCCGCCTTCAAAAATCGGCTGGTACTTGTCGCCGGTAACGTTTTTGTACAGGCTGTCGCCGCTGCGCTCAGAATGGCCCATCTTGCCGAACACGCGGCCGTCCGGGCTGGTAATGCCCTCAATGGCCAGCACAGACCCGTTGGGGTTGTAGCGCATATCCATGGTGGGCACGCAGTTCAGGTCAACATACTGGGTGGCAACCTGGCCGTTGTTAATCAGCTGCTGCAGCAGGCCGTCATTGCAGACAAAGCGGCCTTCGCCATGGCTGATGGCGATCAGGTGTTCATCATCCACATTGCATTCGCTCAGCCAGGGGCTCTTGTTGGAAGCTACGCGGGTGCGCACCAGCATGCTCTGGTGGCGGTGGATGGTGTTAAAGGTTAGGGTCGGGTCGTTCTCGGTAATCGGGCGGATCTCGCCATAAGGCACAAGGCCCAGCTTAATCAATGCCTGGAAGCCGTTGCAGATGCCGAGTGCCAGGCCGTCACGCTGGTTCAGCAGACGGTTGACGGCATCGGCCACAGCGGGGTTGCGGAAGAACGCCGCAATGAACTTGGCGGAGCCGTCCGGCTCATCGCCGCCGGAAAAACCGCCCGGCAGCATCAGAATCTGGCTCTGGTCAATCTCTTTCACCAGGGCTTCGCAGCTGGCGGCAACATCGGCGGGGGTCAGGTTCTTCAACACCAGAATGTGCGGGTCGCCACCGGCGCGGCGGAATGCGCGTGCAGTGTCGTATTCGCAGTTGGTGCCGGGGAACACAGGGATGATAACGCGCGGGGTGGCCAGGCGCACAGCCGGGGCAACGCGCTGGAAGCAGTTGACCTTGTATTCCAGGGATTTAACTTCCTCGCCAGCCTTGAGGTAGGGGAAGACAGGCTGCAGCTTTGCTTCCCATACATCCTGCAGGTGCTGCAGGTCGATGTTTTCGCCGTTGACGTTGATGACGTAATCCACAGTGGTGGAACCGAGGAATTCACCGGCAGAAGCATCCAGAAGCTCCAGAATAACTGCGCCATAGCAGGGCTTGAACAGGTCGTCCAGGTTGATATCGCGGCTCAGGGACAGGCCTACGTGGTTGCCGACGCACATCTTGAACAGTGCTTCGGCAATGCCGCCGTAACCCGGCGTTGCTGCGGCCAGCACCTTGCCTTCGTCGATCATCTGCTCCACGATCTTGTAGATGGAAAGCAGGCTGCCGATCTCCGGCATGCCGTCCTTGTACTGCGGCTTCAGGATGACAACAGAGCTGTTGGCTTTCTTGAACTCAGGGCTCATGACGTTGGCGGTGTTGCCAATGGCGGTGGCAAAGCTGACCAGCGTGGGGGGAACATCCAGGCCTTCAAAGCTGCCGGACATACTGTCCTTGCCGCCGATGGAAGCAATGCCAAGGCCCATCTGGGCATCCAGCGCGCCAAGCAGGGCGGCCAGCGGCTTGCCCCAGCGTTCGGGGGCAGTGTTCAGGTGCTCAAAATATTCCTGGAAAGTCAGGTACATATCCTTGTGGCGGAAACCGGCGCAAACCAGTTTGGTCACGCTTTCCACAACGGCCATGTAAGCGCCGCGGTAGGGGTCCGCTTCAGTCAGATAGGGGTTAAAGCCCCAGGCCATGCCGGAGCAGGTGGTGGTTTCGCCATCCACCGGCAGTTTGGCAGCCATGGCCATGGTGGGGGTCAGCTGGTATTTACCGCCGTAAGGCATCAGCACGGTGGAAGCGCCGATGGTGGAGTCAAACCGCTCGCCCAGGCCTTTCTGGCTGCAAACGTTCAGGTCGCCAACCAGGTTTTCCAGCTTTTCGGCAAAGGTGGAACCGGCCCACTGGGGCTGCCATACCGTGCCGGGCAGAACATGCACATCGGCATGGCGCTCGGCACCGTTGGAGTTCAGGAACTCGCGGGAAAGGTCCACGATGGCAACGCCGTTCCAGTTCTCGCGCATCCGCTTTTCCTCGGTAACGGTAGCAACCACGGTGGCTTCCAGGTTTTCCTCATTGGCAAGGGCAATGAACTTTTCGGCATCCTCAGCGGCAACGGCAACAGCCATGCGCTCCTGGCTTTCGCTGATAGCCAGCTCGGTGCCGTCCAGGCCCTCGTACTTCTTGGTAACTTTGTTCAGGTCAATGTTCAGGCCGTCGGCCAGCTCGCCGATGGCAACGGAAACGCCGCCTGCGCCAAAGTCGTTGCAGCGCTTGATCATGCAGCAGGCGTCCTCGCGGCGGAACAGGCGCTGCAGCTTACGCTCAATGGGGGCGTTGCCCTTCTGCACCTCGGCACCGCAGGTTTCCAGGCTGGTCAGCTTGTGGGCCTTGCTGGAGCCGGTAGCGCCGCCAATGCCGTCACGGCCGGTGCGGCCGCCCAGCAGGATGATCACATCGCCGGGCTGGGGCTCTTCGCGGCGGACATGGCTGGCCGGGGTAGCACCCACAACAGCGCCGATCTCCATACGCTTTGCCACATAGCCGGGATGGTACAGTTCAGCAACCTGGCCGGTGGCAAGGCCGATCTGGTTGCCATAGCTGGAATAACCGGCAGCAGCAGTGGTAACCAGCTTGCGCTGGGGCAGCTTGCCGGGCATGGTCTCGCTGACCGGCTTGAGCGGGTCGCCTGCGCCGGTGACGCGCATGGCCTGATAGACGTAGCTGCGGCCGGACAGCGGGTCGCGGATCGCACCGCCGATGCAGGTGGCAGCGCCGCCGAAAGGCTCGATCTCCGTCGGGTGGTTGTGGGTCTCGTTCTTGAAGAGGAACAGCCAATCCTGCAATTCGCCGTCCACATCGCACTTGATTTTGACGGTGCAGGCATTGATCTCTTCGCTCTCGTCCAGGTTCTGCAGGATGCCGCGCTGTTTCAGGGCCTTGGCGCCGATGGTGGCCAGGTCCATCAGGGTGCGGTTCTTTTTATCGCGGCCGGTCTCGGCACGCAGGGCCATGTAACGGTCAAATGCAGCCTGCACAACTTCGTCGTCAATCTTGACATCGTTCAGGATGGTGCCGAAGGTGGTGTGACGGCAGTGGTCAGACCAGTAGGTATCGATCAGGCGGATTTCGGTAATGGTCGGGTCGCGCTGTTCAGATTTGAAGTAGTTCTGGCAGAACACAATGTCGGCGTGGTCCATGGCCAGGCCCTTTTCATTGCGGAAATTCTCCAACGCAGCGTCATCCAAAGCGCAGAAGCCGTTCAGGGTTTCCACAGCGGTGGGCACGGCAAATTCCATTTTCAGGGTATCGCGGGTGTCCAGGCTGGCCTCGCGGGCTTCCACCGGGTTGATGACATACTTCTTGATGGCTTCCAGATCCTCTGCGCTCAGCTCGCCGTCCAGCAGGTAGATGCGGGCACTGCGCACAGACGGACGCTCGCCCTGGCTCAACAGCTGGATACACTCGGAAGCAGAATCTGCACGCTGGTCAAACTGTCCCGGCAGATATTCAACGCTGAATACGCGTCCGTTTGCAGGGATTTCGATCGTCTCGCGATACAGAATATCCACGGGCGGCTCGGAAAAAACAGTACGGCATGCCTGTTCAAAAACCTCATCACTGATATTTTCCACATCATAACGAATGAACATCCGGACATCTTCGATCCCTGACATATTCAAATAACCGATCAGATCCTCCTTCAGTTCCTGTGCCTTAACCGCGTAACCGGTCTTCTTTTCCACATAGATCCGTCTTACGTTTTCCATTTGTCCTCCTTTTGCCGCACAGGCGGCATTTTACGTTTCCAGCTCAGTCTTACCAATTCTATCACAAAATTTCTTTTCATGGTAGCAAAAGTGTCGATTCTGCTCAAGTATCGTCGGCATTACTATTTTCGGACAGATTTTTTGTTTTCGTGTGTGCATCTTTTTCATGCAGCGGCCGCGGCAGATCCCAACAGTAATGCGTCGCAAGCACCCGGATCACGATCACCACCGCAGTTCCTGCTGCCAGCGCCAGATACAGATGGATATGGATCAAAAGCACACACACCAGTGCACCCGCAAAAGCCGCCATCGCATAGATATGCTTATACAGGATAAACGGCATCGTATCCGCTAAAATATCCCGGATCAGACCGCCGCCGATACCTGTCATCATGCCCAAAAACACTAAAAAGAAGATTCCGTGATAACCCTCGCTGTGCGCGGTATATACGCCGAGGACTGTAAAAATCCCAAGCCCAACCGCATCACAGTAATTCATAACCTGCTCATAAATCGTCAGATAACGGCTCGTCATGATCTCCTGCTTTCCATAGACAAGTAAAAATAAAAGAGCGGAAGTTCCCAGCGCCACCAGCGCATAAACCGGATCCCGGAATGCTCCCGGCGGCGTCCGCCCCAGGATAATATCCCGGACAATGCCGCCTCCGACTGCAACACACAGTCCCAGCACCAGTACCCCGAACAGATCCAGATTTTTGCGGATACCCAGCATTGCCCCGGACGATGCAAAAGCGATCGTCCCGATGATCTCCGCCGTAAAAATAATCGGATTTTCCATGATCTCCTGTCCCCAGTTCCTTTTTGTTAATACAATAGAATGCATGCTCTGCGAGCATTCTATTGTCATGAATTATGGCAGGCCGTATTTCGCCGAATGGGCGTATTCTGCTGCTTTATAG
>ENA-OVGH01002283-OVGH01002283.1-human-gut-metagenome-genome-assembly--contig:-NODE-2283-length-10743-cov-20.568394_pt1 | contig 10743 bp, 9 predicted proteins | sample MGYA00237770_ERZ505419 | MGnify/ENA primary metagenome ERZ505419 (study PRJEB26158, sample SAMN06016353) | human gut metagenome | biome: human gut; feature: ankylosing spondylitis patient; material...
CCATCTTCTCCATGCCGGTCAGGCCGGGGAACTCGAAGCTGTCCACCTTGTTCAGGTAGCGGCCATACTCCTTGTAGATCTCTTCCAGACGCTCCTTGATGGAGGAACCGATGCTGCGGTAGTAAGCGGCCATCTCGCAGATGAGCATGGAGCCGATGACGGCATCCTTGTCACGGACATAGGGGCCGGCCAGATAGCCGTAGCTCTCCTCGAAGCCGAAGATAAAGCGGTCCACTTCACCGGCAGCTTCCAGATTTGCGATCTGGTCGCCGATCCACTTGAAGCCGGTCAGCACGCTGCGCATTTCCACGCCGTAGTGTGCGGCAATGGCATCGGCCAGAGGAGTGGATACGATGGACTTGACGGCCACCGGGTTTTTGGGCATGGTGCCCTTCTCGATGCGGCCTGCGCAGATGTAATCCAGCAGTAGAGCGCCCATCTCGTTGCCGGATACCAGCTCATAGCTGCCATCCGGGCACTTCATGGCAATGCCCACGCGGTCGGCATCGGGGTCGGTGGCCAGCATCAGGTCGGCACCAGTCTTGGTTGCCAGCTCCAGACCCAGCTTCAGAGCCTCGAAAATTTCGGGGTTCGGGTAGGAGCAGGTGGTAAAGTAGCCGTTGGGGTACTCCTGCTCGGGCACGATGGTGATATCGGTGATGCCCATATCGTTCAGCACATGAGTGACAGGCACCAGACCGGAACCATTCAGCGGGCTGTACACCAGCTTCAGGCCGGCAGTCTTGCACAGGCCCGGGCGCACCTGACGGGCCTCAATGGCATCATACAGTGCCTTCTTGCAGTCGTCGCCCACAAAGCGGATCAGTCCCTGCTCCACGCCCTCGGCAAAGGAGATGTACTTTGCACCGGTCAGCACATCCGTCTTCTGGATCTCATCGTACACGATGGCAGCAGCATCATCGGTCATCTGGCAGCCATCCGGGCCGTAGGCCTTGTAGCCGTTGTACTTGGCCGGGTTGTGAGAAGCCGTGACCATGATACCAGCATTGCACTGGTAGTAACGGGTAGCAAAGCTCAGTGCAGGCACAGGCATCAGCGCATCGTAAATGCGCACCTTGATACCGTTTGCCGCCAGAACGCCTGCGGCGGTCTTGGCAAAGATATCGCTCTTCAGGCGGCTGTCGTAGCTGATAGCCACAGTCTGGCTGCCGCCCTGAGTCTTGACCCAGTTTGCCAGACCCTGCGTGGCCTGACGCACAACATAGATATTCATACGGTTGGTGCCAGCGCCCAGAACGCCGCGCAGACCAGCGGTGCCAAACTTCAAAGCCACAGCAAAGCGGTCCTTGATCTCGTCATCATTTCCCTCGATCTTGGCCAGCTCCGGCTTCAGATCAGCGTCTTCCAGCTCTGCAGCCATCCAGCGCTTATATTCATCCAAATACATCTTGCACACCTTACCTTTTGTAAATTTTTCCGCAAAAAAGAACAGGTTTGATTAAACCTACTTATAATATAAACTCTCCGCATCCATGTGTCAATTGCGTAATCTGCAACAAGATTTGCAGTTCAAAACCGGCATATGGCACAAAATTCCAAGTTTTTCCCGGTAAAGTCGGGAACTGTCCCGGCCTCGCCTGCATTTTCCAGCAGTTCATAACTCTGGCCTGTATCGTCCAGAACGTCCAGCCACTGCTCCAAACCGACGCTGTTTTCACACAGGTAGCGCAGCAGCTGCATTGCCCGGGCAAAACTGTCCTGCAGCAGCACCGCGCTGCGGCGCACCCGGCCATCCTGCTCCTGCCGCAGCTCCATTACAACGCCCTGCGCAGCGGCGGCGCCGCAATATACAAGGGTGTGGGCATGCTGCAGCCCTTCCAGTTCTGAATATGTACGGATATAGCGGCAGTATTCTTTGCTCATCATGGAAAACTCTCTCCTCTCTATCGCATTGACATCTTTCCTGCCCTTTACTATAATGAACTCAGAAGTATTTTTGTGTCGAAGTATGGCATAATCATCCATTATTTTCCACTTTTGCCAATTCTTTTCCGCCATATCATCCGCTGGGATAAGGGAGAACAACATGTATTCTGTTACCAGAAGCTTTGGTCTGAACGGCCTGAGCGGCTTTGCCGTGGCAGTGGAGGCCGACATTTCCGGCGGTCTGCCTGCATTTTCTATCGTAGGCCTGCCGGATTCCGCTGTGCGTGAAAGCGCCGACCGTGTGCGCGCCGCCATCAAAAATCTGGGCTTCAAGTTCCCAGACCGGCGCATTACCATCAATCTTGCCCCGGCGGATGTGCGCAAGACCGGCCCGGTGTACGACCTGCCGCTTCTGCTGGCAGTGCTCACTGCCAGCGGCCAGCTGGAGGATGTGCCTGCCGACGCGGCATTTCTGGGCGAACTGGCACTGGACGGCACCCTGCGGCCGGTTTCCGGCGTGCTGCCCATGGCGCTGGCTGCAGCAGAAAATGGCACCCACGCCCTGTATGTACCTGCCGAGAATGCCGCTGAAGCAGCCGAGGCCTGTGCCGACAGCATGGCCGTCTACCCCGCCCACACGGCACGCGAAGTTGTAGATGCCCTGCGCGGCATCTCCCCGCTTGCCCCGGCGGCTGTTGTTCCCTTTGACCCTGCAGACGCATGGGCACAGGTGCCGGATTTTGCGGACGTGATGGGCCAGTCGCTGGCGCGGCGGGCTATGGTCATTGCTGCCGCAGGCGGACACAATGTTTTGCTCATTGGCGCACCCGGCACCGGCAAATCCATGCTGGCAAAGCGTCTGCCCGGCATCCTGCCGCCGCTCACCCGTGAGGAAGCCGTGGAGACCACTAAAATTTATTCCATTGCAGGGCAGCTGCCGCAGGGCCGGGGCCTGATCTCTGCACGGCCTTTCCGCAGCCCGCACCACTCGGCCAGTGCCGCAGCTCTGGCTGGCGGCGGCGCACAGTTCCGGCCCGGCGAGTGCAGCCTTGCCAACTGCGGTGTGCTGTTTTTAGACGAATTGCCGGAGTTCTCCCGCGAGAGTCTGGAAGTGCTGCGCCAGCCGCTGGAGGACGGCCAGATCACCGTGAGCCGCGCGGCAGGCAGTGCCACCTATCCCAGCCGCTTCCAGCTGGTAGCCGCCATGAACCCCTGCAAGTGCGGCTACTACGGCCACCCCACCCGCGCCTGCACCTGCTCGCCCAGCGCGGTGCGGCAGTACCGCAGCCGGGTATCCGGCCCGCTGCTCGACCGCATCGACCTCTGCGTCGAGATGGACCCTGTCGCCTTCGATGAGCTTCACGCCTCCTCCCCTGCCGAGAGCAGTGCCGCGCTGCGCCAGCAGGTGCTGAAGGCCCGCCAGATCCAATCCCAACGTTACGCCGCTCCCGGCTTCGAGGGCGTCCGCTGCAACGCCCAGCTCACGGCCGGGCAGGTGCGCCGGATCTGCCGGATGACCCCCGGTGCCGAGCAGCTCCTCCGCGCTTCTTACGACGCGCTGGGCCTCTCTGCCCGCGCCCATGACCGCATCCTCCGGGTGGCCCGCACCGTCGCCGACCTGGCCGGAAAGCAGCTCCTCGACGAAGATTCCGTGCTGGAAGCCTTGCAGTACCGCGCACAGGAAAAAGTCGATCTGACGTTCTGAACGTTGCTGCATTTGCTGCATACAAAAAGGACTGCCACTCAAATGGGTGACAGTCCTTTTGCTTTTCTTACTTGTAAATATCGCCGCGATTTCCCGCATCGGTCACACGGACTGTGATGATTTCTTCTTCCACGGTATACAGAATGCGGTAGTCACCGACACGCAGTCGGTAGAATCCTTCTGAACCCGCCATCGGCTTGATATCCCCTGCAAATGGAAGCTGAGCAAGTGCCTGCATGATTCGCTTTTGCTGTGCAGGCTGTTGTTTGCGAATAAACTTTGCCGCCCACTTTTCCACTACAATGTGATACTTCATAGTGCGATCCCCAGTTCCTGTGCAAGCTCTTCCAGCGGAACCGCATCATGCTTGTGCGGGTCAGGATTCTCCCGGTAGTTTTTCAGGAGCTGCTCACAGTAGGCATCGTCCGCCTGGTCTGTTGTCTCATCTGCTATCAGTCCCTGCACATAGGCCAGCACATAGGCCAGCTTATAATCCGGCAATGCCGCCGTCAGTTCATTCAGTTGTTCCCGAACGCTCATGAAAATCACCTCTTTGCTTCAGTATATCACGGTTCCGCGTCGATTTCAATCAGAATCTCCTCCACGTATCGGGCAGAAAGAACACCAGCATCGGGAAGATCTCCAGACGGCCGGCGAGCATGTCGAAGATCATGACGAGCTTGGCGGGGTTGGAGTAGCTGCCAAAGTTCATCATGGGGCCGACCTGATTCAGGCCGGGGCCGATGTTGTTCAGGGTGGCGGCAATGGCCGTGAAGTTCGTCACCATGTCGAAGCCGTCCAGACTGATGAGCAGGAAGGACGCTGCAAAGATGAAGATGTACGCTGCCACATAGACGTTCGTTGCACGGATGGTCTCGTGGTTGAGCAGCTTGCCGTCCATCCGGGCCGGGGCTACCACCTGCGGGTGAAGGGCCTGCCTGAGCTCCTTTTTCAGGGTCTTGCCCAGGATCAGGAGGCGGCTGACCTTCATGCCGCCGCCCGTGCTGCCCGCACAGGCACCCACAAACATCAGCATGACCAGGATCTCTTTCGAGAGGGTGGGCCACAGGTCAAAGTCGCAGCTGGAAAAACCGGTGGTCGTGATGATGGAACCCACCTGGAACGCCGCCTGCCGCAGCGCCTCGCCGAGGCCGTTGTACATGCTGTAAATGTTGCAGGTGATGATGCCGACCGCCACAGCGATGATGAGGAAATAGGCGCGCACCTCTTCGCTGGCGGCCGCGCGGCGGAACCGGCGCATCAGCAGCAGGAAGTAGGCGTTGAAGTTGACGCCGAACAGGATCATGAAGATGGTCACGACCCACTGGATGTAGGGCGAAAAACTGCCGAAGCTGTCGTTCCGGAAGCCAAAGCCGCCGGTGCCCGCTGTGCCAAAGGCTGTGAGCAGAGACTCAAACACCGGCATCCCGCCGAACAGCAGGAACACGAACTCGATGACGGTCAGGCCAAAATAAATGCCGTAGAGGATCTTTGCCGTAGACTGCACCTTCGGCACCAGCTTATCCACCTGGGGGCCGGGGCTTTCGGCCTTCATCAGGTTGACGTGGGAGCCGCCGGTCAGCGGCAGCAGGGACAGCAGAAAGACCAGAACGCCCATGCCGCCCACCCAGTGGGTGAAGCTGCGCCAGAACAGGATGCCCTTGGGCAGGTCTTCCACACCGGGCAGGATGGACGCGCCGGTGGTCGTGAAACCGGACACCGTTTCGAACAGGGCATCCACCGGGTTCGGGATGCAGCCGGTCAGGACAAAGGGCACCGCGCCCACCACACTGATGAGCAGCCAGCAGAGCGCCGTGGTGGCAAAGCCCTCGCGCATATAGAAGATCTGGCTTTTGGTCTTGATGCGGTGGAGCAGTGCCCCCAGCGCCGCGCTGAGCGCCGCTGTGAACAGGAAGACGCCCATCACGAACCACTCGCCATAGCACAGGCTGGCCGCAGCGGGCAGCAGCAGCAGAGCGCCCTCCGTCAGCAGGATGTAGCTCAGCAGCCGCAAAACGATCGCATAATTCATGCCACGCCTCCGTCAGTCTTCCACGATGTCCCGCAGGTCGTGCAGACCGTGTTCCAGCGTGACCACGATGACGTTGTCGCCCACCTGGATCTGGTCGCCGCCGCGGGGGATCTTGATCTCATTGCCGCGGGTGATGCAGCACAGCAGGGTGTTCTTTTTGAGGTGCAGGCGGCTCAGGGGCACTCCCGTGGCCTGGCTCTCCTCATGGACCGTAAATTCCAGCGCTTCCACGCGGTCGTCCAGGATGCGGTAGAGCGTCTTGATGTTGCTGCCCGCCTCGTTCTGCAAGGCACGGACGTACTGGACGATGTAGTCGCAGGTCATGTACTTGGGGTAGACGATGCTGCCCAGGTCCAGCCCGGCCAGAATGTCATCAAATTCCAGGCGGTTGATCTTGGTGACCAGCTTGCCGTTGGAATGCTTTTTGGCAAACAGGGTCAGCAGAACGTTCTCCTCGTCGATGTTGGTCAGGGCCACGAACGCCTCGGTGGATTCCAGCCCTTCCGAGAGCAGGAACTCCCGGTTCGAACCGTCCTCGCACAGGATCTGCGCTTCGGGCAGGGACTCGGCCAGCACATTGCAGCGCTCCGGGTCCCGCTCCACGATGCGGACGCGGACATGGTTTTCCAGCAGCTCCTGGCTCAGATAGAAGCCGATGGCACCGCCGCCCACGATCATGGCATTGCGCACCGGGCGCACCGCCAGATGGATGCGCTGGAAGAACGCGTGCGCCTTCTCCTGCGTGGCCAGGAAGGTGACCTGGTCGCCGGTCTGCAGCACAAAGTTGCCGTTGGGGATGATGACATCGCCCGCCCGCTCCACGGCGCAGACGAGGATATCGCTCTTCAGGCGGGTGGGGATCTCATGGATGGCCACGCCGTCGAGCTCCTGCGCATCGGTCAGGGTGAACTTGATGAGCCGGACGCGCCCGTCCGCAAAGGTGTCGATCTTGCTGGCGCCGGGGAAGCGCAGCAGGTGCGAGATCTCACGCGCCGCCGCCATTTCCGGGTTGATGATGGCCGAGATGCCGATCTGCTTCTTAATGAAGTCCAGCTCATGGCTGTACGACGGGTTGCGCACACGGGCGATGGCGTGGCAGTGGCCCGCCTTCTTCGCGAACATGCAGCACAGCAGGTTCAGCTCATCCGAGCCGGTGACCGCGATAAACACGTCGGCTTCTTCAATTCCGGCTTCGGACAGGGTGGTGATGGAGGAGCCATTGCCCACAATGCCCATCACGTCGTAGGACTCGCTCAGGTGCTCCACGCGGGCCTTGTTCGTGTCGATGACCGTTACGTTGTGGCCCTCCTCGCTGAGCTGCCGCGCCAGCGCTGTGCCGACCTTGCCGCCGCCCACCAGAATGATCTTCATAGTCGAAAATTCCTTTCCTTTTCTTCCCTGCGGGAAGTGTCTTGCCAAACGAAAATACAGGTTTAGTATAACACAGTTCGATGGATAGTTCCACTGTTTATGCGGTTTTCTGGGGTTTTCCAACCGTTCTTGCATTTTGTGTGGAAATGTGGTATAGTCGATTCAACGATTTACTGGAAGGAGGGCGCACCTGAATGGTCGGAACTGCTGCACGGTTTACTCGAAATCCCGCGTCGTAGATTCAGCGTTTCCGGCTCGAAGTGCGCCCATTTTTAGGGGATATCCCTCTCCGTCTGCTGTGCAGCCAGCTCCCCCCTCGAAGGGAAAGCCATTGGCATGCCGGGCAGACCCTGCGGAACACACAGGTCTTTTTTGCGTGAACGTGCGGGCCTTGTCCTCATTGGCAGATATTTCTTCCAGCAAAGCGTGGAGCATGAATTTTGCGCTGCACAGCTTTGCTGTGCGTTTTTTCTTTTCCAAACGCAGTTTTGATACAACCTCTCCGTCAATGCTTCGCATTGCCACCTCTCCTTGTAGGAGAGGCCTTGGCAGTCCACACCGCGTGTCCGGTTTCGCCAGAGGCTCTCCTACCAGGAGAGCTGTCGAGCGTGAGCGAGGCTGAGAGGTTGTACGAAGGATCATCAAAAAGGCGCACTTTCTATTTTGAAATCGATTTGTTCAATAGAAAGGGTGTTCCCATGAACCATCCGCTTAACCTGAAAAGACAGCTCCGTTGTATTTATCTTTCCGATTTCTTCTCCGGCCTGCGCATCACGGATGCGGTCTGGGTGGCCCTGCTGGCCGCGCGGGGCTTCTCACTGCTGGAGATCGGTCTTGCCAAAAGCATCTATTATACGGTCAGTCTGCTGGCCGAGCTTCCCAGCGGGATGGCCGCTGACCTGTTCGGCCGTAAGCGCGCCCTCGTCTTGGGCGGTGTCCTGGTCGTGGCCTACAACGTATTGATAGCCTTTGCCCCGAACCTGTTTGTCATCTGCCTTGCTATGGCGTTGAACGCACTGTCCAACGCCCTGTTCTCCGGCACCAGTTCTGCACTGACCTACGACAGCTTGAAGCAAGCGGGCCGCGAACAAGATTACATTCAAGTATCGGCCAATGAGTACCAGATCACAAATGTTACCAATGCCCTCGGTTCACTGACCAGTCTTCTGCACAAATTTCTGGGCTTTTCCGGATTTTATCTTCTGAGCGCCGCTTTTGAGAGCATTTCTGCCCTTGCCATCACACGTTTAGAGGAACCCATCGTCACCGAAACGCAGGCCAGCCGGAAGCAGCATCCTCTGCGGGAGCTGCCCGCCCAATTTGCTCAGCTGATCCAGGACAGCCTGCGGGTCCTCCGCTCCTGCCCGTCAGTCGGGAGACTCATTCTGTCCAGCGCCGTCATCAGCGGCTCCAACTATCTGAGCATCATGTTCTTTCAACAGCGTCTGGTAGAACTGGGATATCCCACTTCGCTGCTGTTTCTTCCGTTACTGTTCAGCAATCTGGCTGCTATGCTGGGTACGGAATTGAGTCGTCGAATCCACCTGCACAGTTTCCGGCGGTTTTATACCCTCTGTGCCTTGCTCTGCGGCATCGGATGCCTCTGCGTGGGTGCCGCGCCTGCACTGGTGGGCATTTTGGGTTGTATGCTGGCCGAAGGCGTATTGGGTGCCTGGCTCCTGCACGAGAACCGACTGTTGAACGATGCCATCCCCAGTGACCAGCGGGCCACTCTCATCAGCATGGACAACATAGCCTACAGTCTGCTGATGATTCCCGCCAGCCCGCTCGTGGGTGCGATCGGGGACATTTTCGGGCAGGCCGGGGCCGGACTCGTTCTTCTGGGGCTTGCCGTTGCCCTCAGCGGGCTGATCGTACAAAAGCAGAACTGACACAAAAGGCAGAGCCGAAAAATCCCGGCTCTGCCTTTTGTTTGATCTCTTAATACCGTTCCACACCATCCTTGGTGACAAGGGCATACACCAGCGGGGCCTCTTCGGGCTTTTCGGTGCCGTAGACAAGGCCGCTGCGGTACTCCTCGGCGGCGGCAGCGAACTTGTCCGCTGCGCCGTAGAAGGTCGCCAGGCTCTCGCCCTTGTGGACGTAGTCGCCGCGCTTTTTGTGCAGGACGATGCCGGCAGCAAAATCCAGCGGGTCGCCCTTTTTCTGGCGGCCTGCACCCAGCAGCACACTGGCCGAGCCGATCTTCTCGGCGTCGTTGGCCGTAATGTAGCCATCCTGTTCGGCCAGCAGCTCATAGCGGGCAGCGGGCTTCTCGAACCGGTCGTAATCGTCCAGCACACGGATGTCGCCGCCCTGGGCCGCAAACATCTCCTTGCACTTGGCGAAGGCGGAGCCGTCCGCGATGACTGCTTCGGCCATGGCGCGGCACTCTGTCGGCGTGCCCTTACCGGCCAGCACCAGCATGTTGGCGGCCAGCTGCAGGCAGACCTCGGTGAGGTCTGCCGGGCCTTTTCCTTTGAGGACGTCCATGCTCTCCATCACTTCGAGGCTGTTGCCGATGTTGTGGCCCAGCGGGGTATCCATGTCGGTGATCATCGCGGCCACGCGGCGGCCATGGTGGGTGCCGATGGAGACCATCAGCTTGGCCAGCTCGATGCTCTGGTCCACGGTCTTCATGAAGGCACCGGTGCCGGTGGTGACGTCCAGCAGGATGGCATCCGAACCGGACGCCAGCTTTTTGGACATGATGGATGACGCGATGAGCGGGATGCAGCTGACGGTGGCCGTCACATCCCGCAGGGCGTACATCTTTTTATCGGCGACCGCGATGCCCTCACTCTGGCCGATGACCGACAGGCCGATCTTGTTCACCTGCGCAAAGAATTCCTCCTGCGAGAGGGCCGTCCGGGTGCCGGGCACACTCTCCATCTTGTCGATGGTGCCGCCGGTGTGGCCCAGGCCGCGGCCGCTCATCTTGGCGATCTTGACGCCGCAGGCCGCCACCACCGGCGCGATGACCAGCGTGGTCTTGTCGCCCACGCCGCCGGTGGAGTGCTTGTCCACCTTGATGCCGGGGATGGGCGAAAGGTCTACCATCACGCCGCTGTGAGCCATCACATCGGTCAGCTCGGCGGTCTCTTCGTCGGTCATGCCGCGCAGGTAGACGGCCATCATCCAGGCGGCCATCTGGTAGTCGGCCACTTCCCCGCTGACGAAGCCGTTGACGATGGCTTCCAGCTCCTCGCGGGTGTGGGTGCCGCCGTCGCGCTTTTTGGCGATCAGATCATAAATGCGCATAAAGTCACACTCCTCGAATATTCTTGTCTCAAGTATATCAAATCCTGCCGCAAAATCAAGCTGCATTTGTTCGTTTTCCACGAAAATGGGCGCAGCCGCCCGAAAGCAGCTGCGCCCTGTGGAACTGTTGCGATGCGAACGGATCAGCGGGAGCCCTTGTCGTAGGGGATGCCCTCGGCCTTGGGGGCCATGCTGTTCTTCGACGTGAACGCCAGAATGATCATCGAGGCGATGAACGGCATCATGTTGTAGATGTTGCTGGACCAGTGGAACTGGGCCAGGAAGGTGGAGTCGGCGATGTTGGCCAGGCTCTTGAACACTGCAAAGAACATGGCGGCGGCGCAGATGTTGAACGGCTTCCACTGGCCGAAGATCATAACGGCCAGGGCCAGGAAGCCTGCACCGGCCACACCGACCTCGAAGTTCCAGGTCTGGACGGGCGGCACGATGTAGGCCATGCCGCCGATGGCACCCAGCGCACCGGAGA
>ENA-OVGH01002293-OVGH01002293.1-human-gut-metagenome-genome-assembly--contig:-NODE-2293-length-10712-cov-4.016515_pt1 | contig 10712 bp, 9 predicted proteins | sample MGYA00237770_ERZ505419 | MGnify/ENA primary metagenome ERZ505419 (study PRJEB26158, sample SAMN06016353) | human gut metagenome | biome: human gut; feature: ankylosing spondylitis patient; material...
TACGACAGTGCGGAAGGTTTGCTGACTGCCATTGTGCTTCTGCTGGCGGAGTTCGCCCCACCCAAGGATGGGGAGCCGGAGAAGCGGCACATCGTATCCGCCTTCAAGCTGGTGCAAGATCTTCTGGCGGTGCCGAAGTCAAGAGGCAAGAATGGTTTTCAGCTGCTCATGGATGAACTGCCGCCGGAGCATAAGGCCCGGTGGCTGGCAGGCGCAGCCCTCACCAGTGCGGATCAATCTATGGCTTCGGTCATGTCCACCGTCATGTCCCGCCTCAACGCCTTTCTGGATACGGAGCTGGAGCAGGTCATCTGCTACGACAGCCCCATCAACGCGGAGATGTTCGCCTCGGAGAAGTGCGCCATTTTTCTCATTCTGCCGGAGGAAGACCCCGCCAAGAATTTCATCGCGGCGCTCATGATACAAAATCTGTCCCGCGAATTGTTCTCCGTGGCGGATGAAACCGGCGGCAGGCTCAAAAACCGTGTGGTGCTGTTTTGTGATGAGTTGGGAACCATGCCGCCCTTTGACATTCTGCCACTATTCAGCGCGGGACGCTCCCGCAGGCTGACGCTGGTACCCATTATCCAAAGCCTCGCGCAACTGGAAAAGAACTACGGAAAAGAGGGTGCTGAAATCATATGTGACAACTGCCAGGACACCATCTTCGGCGGCTTTTCGCCCCAGAGCAAAACGGCAGATGCCCTCTCCGCTGCCCTCGGCAGCAGGACGGTACTGTCCGGCTCCGTCAGTCAGGGGAAAGAGAGCAGCCAGTCCTTGCAGATGATGGAGCGCCCGCTCATGACGCCAGACGAATTGAAGTCCATCCCCAAGGGCGAATTTGTGGTGATGAAAACGGGAACACATCCTATGCGCACTAAGCTGCGCCTGTTTTTGGATTGGGGCATCACCTTCGATCCCGATGGGTACCGGATGCCGGAGCGGGCGGCCAGAAAAATCTCCTATGTGAACCGCGACGAGCTGGCCCGCAATATTCAGAACCGCCGCGAAAACAGCCCTTACAACACGGAGGATTCCAAATGAGCAAATTCAATTTTATTTACACCGAAAATCTAAGCCACCGGGAAAAGACGGTCTACATCTACCTCCGGGATCGCGCGGATGCCTCCGGCGTCTGCTGGCCGGGGATCAAGACCATCGCCGGTGAGCTGGGCCTCTCACCCCGCACCGTCCAGCGGGCCTTGGCAGATCTGGAACACAGGCAGCTCATTGAGAAGCGGCAGCGCCACCGCGCCAACGGCAGCCTGACCAGCAATCTGTACCGCCTGACAGCGGCAAAAAAGTCACAGTCTCCCGCCAAGGGGGGACTGTGACCTTTTCTCTCCTAAAAATCTGTCCATAGGGTGGCGTCATCATGGCGCATCCAGAAGAACCTACTCTACCGGAGGATATACCAGTACAGAGAAAGAACAAGAATATAAACAATGTTCTTCATGATATAGGTCCATTTGTTGTTGGCATGGTCTTTTCTGAAAATCCACTATAGTTATTCCTGCGGCCACTGAGGTCCTATCTCTGTGGCCGCTGGAGAGGGCTCTATACACTATAGCTATTAGAGCCTGAAACATCTGCACACTCTCTATTCAGCTGGTCTTAGAACTCTATATATTAAGGTAATAGAAATACTATGCATTGCTATTACAAAGAACAAAATATAGAGTGGTAGATTAGATTCATTCATTGCATCGACATTTGAGGAAACATCTTCTAAAAGAGTATTAAAAATAAGATAAAGGCAATAAAAACCATAGCAAATACCAGTATCGGCATAAAAAAATGTTGCGCTTTTCTTCCCCTATCTGACAAAGGAATGTGTCGATAAGCTGCTCGATGCGCCGATTTTCTGCTTCACTTTCAACATACTCCTTGCCAGAAACACAGTCACCAAGTTCTTCAAATGAACAAATCGCCTCTGGCTTTCGCTTTTCTGCGGAGAGGTATTCATACTTTTTCAGGGCAAGATTTCTGGTAATTCTACTTGCGAATACGGAAAACGGTGACGGCCTTTCTTTGGGAATGGCATTCCATAAGCCTAAATATGTATCGTTCACACATTCCTCGCTGTCCTCATGGTTTAGTAGGATATTACTGGCAATGCGAAAAAAGAGCTTTCCGTATTTTGAGGAGGTTTCTGTAATGGCATCCTCGTTCCTCTCCCAATATAGCCCAATGATTTTTTCATCTTCCATAGGCGACCTCCATTGTGGTACCGCGGTCTAAAAGCGCTTTCACTACCGTCTATATCCTGGGCGATATGGCCATGCGGGGTAAGAACAGTGCACTACTCGCGCTGGTTGCCCAGTTGAAGGGCAAGAAGATTTTGTTTCGCGGTAACCACGATGACCTGTCCGACTATCGCTATCAGCGGCTCTTTGAGGAAATCACTGACTACCGGGAGATTGCCGATTCCTTTGATGGAAAGACATACAAGCTCTGCTTGATGCACTATCCCATCCTGATGTGGAACGGCCAGCATCGCGGATCGATTCTTCTCTACGCCCATACTCATAATACTGTGGAAGAGGCATTCTTCCAGAAATGCGTCAAAGAGCTCAACGAGAACAAGAAACTGAATGTTCAACAAGGAAAGCCCATTCGCGCCATCAATGTCGGCTGCATGATGCCTTACATGGGCTACGAGCCGAGAACGCTGAAAGAAATCCTATCCGCGCATGAATAAGAAAGGAGTGCTGCCTGTGCTGCCAAAAGCACTGTTTTTGAGCACGATTGAGAAGATACGCCAGCAGGAGGCTCGTATTGATGAGTTCGATAAGGCCCTCAGTAAAATGTGCGATGGTTTTCCTGCCTTCGACAAGGACAATCTCTACCTGCTCGCACTGCGCGATTTGCTGAAGTACACTATGCAAGACCAGTATGACAATATCGGCTGGTGGTTATACGAAGCGCCGGATGCCGGTTACACCGTATCCTGGGAAGAAGCCGGCAAGGAAGTCTCTGTTGATTTGACTGAGGCCGGCGCCCTCTATGTAAAGAAGTCGAGATGCGAGTTTTTAATTTATAAACAAAATGACGATAATTTAAATCGAAACCAAAGAAAAATCGAATATAACAAAACGAATACTCAAAAATAGCAGGAAAGTGTGAACAAAGATCGCTGATTTTGTAAACGTTGGCACTCGTATATTGACATTGCTAAAAACGGGGTTATAATGAACACGATCTTAGGGAGAGGGATAAAGAGATCCCCCCCAAGAGATCAAATCAAATTATAAATACTCAAGCTCCGGACCGGGAGCTTCTCCCGGAACCGAGAGCGGGAATTGAATGGAGGAACAATTTATGTTACCCAGTATTTTTAGTGAGAACCTGTTTGATGATTTCTTTAATAGCGCAATGTTCCCGAATGCCGAACATGAGCTGTACGGCAAGCATGCGAAGAACCTGATGAACACCGATGTGCGGGAGGTCGAGAACGGTTACGAGATCGACATGAACCTGCCCGGTTTTAAGAAGGACGAGGTAGAGATCCAGCTGCAGGACGGCTGCCTGACCGTCAGCGCCGCCAAGGGACTGGACAAGGACGAGGAGGATAAGAAGGGCCGTTATATCCGCCAGGAGCGTTACACCGGCGCCTGCAGCCGCAGCTTCTATGTTGGCACCGACCTGCAGCCCAAGGATGTCAGCGCCAAGTTCACCGATGGCATCCTGGAGTTGACCTTCCCGAAGGAAGCTCCCAAGAAGGAACCTGATGTGACCCGCGTTGAAATTGGTGAATAACCGATCTGCCTTTGCGGCATAGCTGAATAAGTCTCAGCGGTGCCCCGCCCTTGACCCCAATCGGTCAGGGCGGGGCACCGCCTTTTTGTTTTATTGCACCCCTGTGGTATAATGGTTTTATAATAAATCCAACAGGGGGGCTGCTGTTTGTATGGTCGATCATATTGAGATCCGCGGGGCACGGGTACACAACCTAAAAAATATTGATGTCGATGTGCCGCTGAACAAAATCGTCGGCATTGCGGGTGTATCCGGTTCCGGCAAATCTTCGCTGGCGCTGGGCGTGCTGTATGCCGAAGGTTCGCGCCGGTATCTGGACGCACTTTCCACCTACACGCGCCGCCGCATGACCCAGGCCCCCAAAGCTGATGTGGACGAGGTTCTGTATGTTCCCGCCGCGTTGGCGCTGCACCAGCGGCCGGGGGTGCCGGGCATCCGCAGCACCTTTGGCACCGGCACCGAGCTGCTGAACAGCCTGCGGCTGATGTATTCCCGCCTTGCCAGCCACCGCTGCCCCAACGGGCATTATCTTGCGCCCACCCTGGCCGTGGCCGCCGGGCAGGAGCTGATCTGCCCCGAATGCGGGGCCCGCTTTTACGCCCCTTCGGCGGAAGAGCTTGCCTTTAACAGCCAGGGTGCCTGCCGCACCTGCGGCGGCACCGGCACCGTACAGACCGTTGACCGCGCCACCCTTGTGCCGGACGAAAGCCTGACCATTGACGAGGGCGCTGTGGCCCCCTGGAACTCTTTGATGTGGTCGCTGATGACCGATGTCTGTCGCGCCATGGGGGTGCGCACCGATGTGCCGTTCCGCGACCTGACCGATGTGGAGAAAGAGATCGTCTATGACGGCCCGGCTGAGAAGAAGCACATTTTCTACCACTCCAAAAACAGCGAGCAGGCCGGGGAACTGGATTTTACCTATTACAGCGCCGTACGCACGGTGGAAAACGCACTCTCCAAAGTCAAGGACGAAAAAGGCATGAAGCGGGTGGAAAAGTTTTTGCGTCAGGATATCTGCCCGGACTGCGGCGGTTCCCGGCTGTGCGCTGCAGCCCGCGCGCCCAGGCTGCAGGGTATCCCGCTGGATGAAGCCTGCCGCATGACCCTTTCCGACCTGGTTGCCTGGGTAAGCGGGGTTCCCGCCGCCCTGCCGGAAGAAATGCGCCCCATGGCGCAGAGCATCTGTGAATCGTTCCAAACGGTGGCCAAGCGGCTGATGGACCTGGGGCTGGGCTACCTGGCGTTGGACCGCGCCGCGGCTACCCTTTCCACCGGCGAGCGCCAGCGTATGCAGCTGGCCCGCGCGGTGCGCAACCGCACTACCGGCGTTCTGTATGTGCTGGATGAACCCTCTATTGGGCTGCACCCCGCCAACATCACCGGCCTGACCGGCGTGATGCAGGACCTGATCCACGACGGCAACTCGGTCATTCTGGTGGACCATGATACCCAGATTCTATCCGAAGCCGATTGGCTGATTGAGATGGGGCCGCAGGCCGGTGCGGGCGGCGGCCAGGTGATTGCCCAGGGCAGCATCCCGGCCATTGAAGCAAACGCTGCTTCCCGCATTGGGCCGTTCCTGGCGGGTAAAGCGCAGTGCCTGCGACCCCAGGCCCCGCAAAGCGAGTTGTTCGCGCTGGGGCGCATTCAGCTTTCCACCAACGCCATCCACACCGTAAAGCCGCTGGACATCGAAATTCCCAAGGGTCGGCTGACTGTGGTGACCGGGGTTTCCGGCTCCGGCAAGACCACCCTTGTGCTGGAAAGCCTGGTTCCCGGCCTGAACGCCGCCATCCACGGCCAAAAGCTGCCGGAGCATGTACGCTCTATTGTGCCGGACGGCATCACCCAGGTCAAGCTGATCGATGCCGCACCCATTGGCATCAATGTGCGCTCCACCGTGGCCACCTATGCCAATGTGCATGATGAGCTGCGCAAAAAGTTTGCCGCCACCCCGGATGCCAGGCAGGCCGGGTATAAAGCGGGCGATTTTTCCTACAACACGGGCAAGCTGCGCTGCCCCGTGTGCGATGGCACCGGCAGCATCAGCCTGGATGTACAGTTTTTGCCGGATGTGGAGATTCCCTGCCCCGAATGCCGCGGTTCCCGCTATGCCAAGGAGGCCGGGCAGATTTTTTACACCAGCAAGTCCGGAACCAGATATTCCCTGCCTCAGCTGATGGATATGGATGTGAACACTGCCCTGACCGCCTGTGCCGACTGGCCGGTGGTGCGCCAGCGGCTGACTGTTTTACAGGAACTCGGCCTTGGCTACCTGACCCTTGGCGAGGAAACGCCCGGCCTTTCCGGCGGCGAGGCCCAGCGCCTGAAGCTGGCCAGCGAGATGGGCAAAGCCCAGTCGGACTCTCTGTTTGTCTTTGATGAGCCCACCATCGGCCTGCACCCCGCCGATGTGCAGGTTCTGCTCGGCGTGTTCCAGACCCTGATCGAGCACGGCGCCACCGTCATCGTCATTGAGCATGACCTGGATGTGATCCGCAACGCAGACTACATCATTGATATGGGCCCGGGCGGCGGTGCCCAGGGCGGCACGGTGGTGGCCGCCGGCACGCCGGACGTTATCCGCCACACCCCCGCCAGCCAGACCGGCAAATTTATCTGATTTTATATCTTTATAAACAAGCACATCCCTCGGCAGCGCCGTATTGGGCGGCCCGCCGGGGGATGTGTTTTGCTTTTATTCGGTTTTATCTGCTTCCTGCTTCTGCTTTTCTTTTAACTCTTTTTGCAGCTCCGCTTCCACGCGGTCAAAGCGCTCCAAAAAGCTATGTTCCTGCCCTTCGGTCTTGTAGCCGGGCATGGTATCCAGCGCAACGCCGTGGATGCTGCGAAAAATGCTGTTCTCAATGTTGGGGTTATCCCGCTTTAGGCGGCGCAGCAGCACCTTGACTTCCTGCCGCTTGGAGCCACCGCCGCCGTTGTCGCAGGTGGTGCAGTTTTCGGTAAAGCGGCAGGCGCACTGGATGAATTCCAGGTCGTTATAGCGTTTCCAGGCAATGATATCTTCCTCCCGCACGCAGTACAGCGGACGGATCAGCACCATGCCGGGAAAGTTGGTGCTGTGCAGCTTGGGCGGCATAGCCTGCAGCTGGGAGCCATAGAACATGCTCATCACGGTTGTTTCGATCACATCATTAAAATGGTGCCCCAGTGCAATTTTGTTGCAGCCCAGCTCCTGAGCCTTCTTGTACAGGTAGCCGCGGCGCATGCGGGCGCACAGGTAACAGGGGGATTTATCGCTGTTGTTGGCGACCGCAAACACATCCGTCTCAAAAATTGTGATGGGGATATTCAGCAGTGCGGCGTTGCTTTCGATCTTCTGGCGGTTGATCTCATTATAGCCGGGGTCCATCACCAAAAACACCAACTCAAAGGGCACATCGCTGTGGCGCTGCAGCTCCTGCATCAGTTTAGCCATCAGCATGCTGTCCTTGCCGCCGGAAATGCACACGGCAATTTTATCTCCCGCCTGCACCAGTTCATAGCGCTTGACCGCCACAATAAAAGGGGTCCACAGCTCTTTGCGGTATTTTTTGATAATGCTGCGTTCAATCAGCTGGCAGGGTTCCATCTGGCGTTCCAATGGTCATTTCTCCTTTTGCAAATCCTTCATACAGCGGTCAAACGCCGCCAAAAATCCGTTCAGTTCCTCTTCGGTGGTCAGGTGGCTCAGGCTGATGCGCCATGAGCTCAGCGCATTTTTGCGGTCCCGGCTGACGGCAAACACCGCCTTGGATGGTGTGCCGTCGGTGGAGCAGGCCGATTTGACGGACACACATACCCCCTGCCCGCTCAACGCCTGCTGGAACACCCCGGCCTTGATGCCCGCCACGCTCACATTTACAATGTGCGGCACCGCACCCGCCGGGCTGTTGATGCGCACGCCGGGGCGCTTTTGCAGCTCTGCGCACAAAGTATCATGCAGTACCTGTACACAGGCGCAGCGCTGGGGCTGTTCATCCAGCGCAAGGGCCAGCGCCGCCTGCAAAGCCGCGGCAAGGCCCAGGGTGGGGGTGCCGCTGCGGTAAATGGTAGTGCTGGCCCCGCCGTTCATCTGGGGTTCAATCACCAGCCCTTTGCGCTTGTACAGCACGCCAATGCCGTTGGGGCCGTAAAACTTGTGGGCGGTAAAGCTCATGGTATCCACGCAGTCCAGCCAGAGGTCCGTTTTACCCACGGCCTGGGTGGCATCCACATGCAGGCGGCAGTTGGGGCAGCGGTGCACCAACGCGGCGATCTCCCGCACCGGCTGCACGGTGCCCAGTTCACTGTCCACCCCGCAGATGGAAACCAGTACGGTATCCTTGCGCAGCAGCTCTTCCAGCTGTTCCAGGTCAATTCTGCCATCCCGGCCAATATTCAGCAGATCGATCTCGTACCCCTGCTGCTGCAAGGCCGTCAATGTTGCCCCCACGCTGGAATGCTCCAGCGGGGTGGAGATGATATGCCGCCCCACATGCCGGGCTGCGCGGGCCGTGCCCTTTAAGGCAAGGTTATTGGCTTCCGTTGCGCCGGATGTATAAATGATTTCCTCCGGCAGCACCCCCAGCTGTGCCGCAATCAGGCCGGTCACACGGTTCATCTCCTGTCGGGCGGCCTGCCCGGCGCAGTGGGTGGAATTGGGGTTGCCGATAAAATTCTGCTCGGTGCGGCAGTATACTTCCAGCACACGGGGGTCCACCGGCGTGTTGGCCGAATAATCCAGATATATCATGCGCAAATCCCCCTGTTTCGTTGCCTGAGATTTAATTATACCACCATTTCCTACCGCGTCAATGGGTTGCAATGCGCCGCGCCGGATACCTCGCCGATCGTCAGCTTTTCATAAAGGCGATGATGTCCCTTGCCATCACATCCGGGTGGCCAATGATGTCGCCGTGGCCGTACCCGACAAAGAGGTGGTCCTGCGCGTTGGGGTAGGCACGTTTTAATTTCTGCATCGCTTTTTTCATGTTCGGCTCGTTGGAACCGTACCAGATGGCCACCTTTGCTTCCGGGTCAGGGGCAAAAGTGTCGATCACATGGTACTGCTTTTCCAGCAGCGGAATCACCGCTTCAAACTGGCGCCAGCTCATCATGTTGCCGGGCAGCAGCATAATTTTGCGGCTGTTTTGTTTGCCAAATTCCTGTACTTCCATATAAACGTTCCCTCCTCAGACCCCTGCGTTATTTTTGACTAACTCCTATCTCCATCATACCAGAACCCGCCTCAAAAATCCACAAAAAAGAACCTGGGAAGTTTGTTCTTCCCAGGTTCTCTGTTGCATTATTTATCGCGTTCTCAGTCTTTGTCGCGGTCGCGGCGGTCCGGCTTTTTGGTTTCCGGCTCCGGCGGGCGGCTTACCAGGCGTACTTCCTGCACGCGGCGGTTGGTGGCACGGGTCACGGTACCGTCAAAGCTGCCCCACACAAAATGGTCACCCACTTTGGGCAGGCGGCTGAGCTTTTCCTGCACCAGGCCGCCGATGGCCACCGCGTCGATTTCCTCTTTATCGCGGATATCCAGCTCCTCGGCCACATCGTCCACGCTGGCACCGCCGGCAATCAGCCAGCTGCCATCGCTCTGCTGGCGGATATCCTCCACCACTTCATCATGTTCATCCCAGATCTCGCCAACCAGCTCTTCCAGGATATCCTCCAGCGTGATGATGCCCGCAGTGCCGCCGTATTCATCCACCACAACTGCCATATGGTGCTTGCTTTCCCGCAAAGTGCGCAGCAAAGCGGAGATGGGGGTCACGCTGGTTGTGTACAGCGTGGGGCCGATCAGGCTTTCCAGCTTGACATCTTCATCGCCCTTGCGCATGGCGGCAAAACAGTCTTTTTCATGTACCACGCCAATGATGTTATCAATAGTTTCGTGGTATACCGGCAGGCGGGAATAGCCGCTGTCGGCAAAAGTTTCGGTCACTTCGTCCATGGGGGTATCATCCGCCACGGCGATCACATCCACGCGCGGGGTCAGAACGTCCTGGGCTTCCACATCGTCAAATTCAATGGCGCTGCGGATCAGCTCGCTTTCGCGGTTGGTCAGCTCACCGTCTTTTTCGGCTTCGCTCACCATGGTTACCAACTCACCTTCGGTAATGGTGTCCTTTTCGTCGGTATAAAAGCGGCTGGCCAAAAAGCTTTTCCATTTGCCAAAAATAAAGTTCAGCGGCCCAAATACCGCCACAAGGGCACCAAGCGCCGGCGCAAAGGCCATTGCAATGGATTCCGGCATTTCCTTCGCCATGCTTTTGGGGGTGATTTCGCCAAACGTCAAAACCAGTAAGGTCATGACAATGGTGGAAGCCGTGGGGCCGTAAGCATTGCCCAACAACCGGCTGAACAGTACCGTTGCAAGCGAAGACGCACCGATGTTTACAATGTTGTTGCCGATCAGAATGGTGCTCAGCAGGCTGTCATACCGTTCAGCCAGGGCCAGAACCTTGGCTGCCTGCTTATCGCCATCCTCCGCGCGGCTTTTTAAGCGGATCATGTTCAGCGAGGAATATGCTGTTTCCGATGCCGAAAAAAAGGCCGACAACATGATCAAAACGATCAGTGCGGTGATCATAAATATACTACTGCCATCGTCCATTGGAGAACCATCAACTCTTTCTTTTGTTTTTTGGCTGCCTGTGCGGCAGCGTTATCAGTATTGTATGCAGGGTATACTACACACATTATAGGTTATTATAGCATACTGTCTCCAAAAGCGCAAACGCTGCAAAGGCTTTTTGCACAAAACAGTCGTTTCAGCCAAAATGTGTGCCCATTGGGCCGCCCGCTTTGCTATACCTGCATACAAAAAGGCCCCCGCCTTACAGCAGAGGGCTTTTGCACACAATACCGGAAATTATTCCTATGGCAACACCGCATAATTCCCGCTTTACGGCTTAAGCACCGCTCCGGCGGCTGCGGCACGGCATCTGCGTTGCCAAAAT
>ENA-OVGH01002339-OVGH01002339.1-human-gut-metagenome-genome-assembly--contig:-NODE-2339-length-10531-cov-3.199217_pt1 | contig 10531 bp, 9 predicted proteins | sample MGYA00237770_ERZ505419 | MGnify/ENA primary metagenome ERZ505419 (study PRJEB26158, sample SAMN06016353) | human gut metagenome | biome: human gut; feature: ankylosing spondylitis patient; material...
TTCTCTTCCATTCTGTATGCGCGTGCTGCGCTTCGAGCCTTAGTCGCCCAGCGGATAATTCCGCAAATCCGGCAATTCCTTGCGCGTAATCACCGTATCGCTCTTATACGCCTTTTTGAGCATGTTCTTTTCGGTGTACTGTTCGCTGTAATTGTTGAAGCCCGCCGCTTTCAGCACGAACTCCCCTTCCCACACGCACCAGTAACTCCACATGATGTTGTCCCGCACCAGCTGCTCCGGGTCTGGAATGCAGCCATTCTCCGAGAGGGTAATCAGCTTGCGCGTGTCCGTGTAGCTCAGCGCCTTGATGAACCGCCTGCGACGTGTACACATGCTTGCCAGGGTAAATGTCCTCGCCGATGATATCCACATACTCGTCGCCCGGATACCACGCGGCATCCTGACCGTTCCAGACCCAAATCAGGTTGTTCAGCCCGTGGACGTTCGTCAGGCGGTCGTACATGAGTTTGTACAGCTGCAAGTACGCATCCGCGCCGGATGCGCCCCACCAGAACCAGCCGCCGCTCGCCTCGTGCAGCGGACGCCACAGCACCGGCACATCCGCATCCTGCAGGCGCTTGAGCTGCACGGCAATCGCGTCGATATCGTCCAGCAGCATCTGGTAGCCGTCCGGGTCGCTGCCGTTCAGCGCGCGGGCAAGGTTGAATTTCGTCTTGTCGGTGTAGAACGTGCCCCACGGATCGCTCTTGCTCTTATCATAGCGGGCGGCAGGGCACCAGTGCCAGCACAGCGTGACGATGCCGCGCTTGCCTTCGTCGCCGTTCCAATACTCAATCGCTCGTTCGACGACGTTGGCGCTGTTGTCGCCCTTCGCCACGCGCGCGGGAGAATAGGAAATCAAGTCCATGCCAAGCACCGCGGGATAATCGCCGCCCGTACCGCGCCAGACCGCCGCGTTTGTCAGCCCGAACGCCCCGTCCTGTGACTGCTGCCCGGACAGCACGGTCTTGCCGTACTGATCGCACAGGTAGGTCATCAGGCGCTTGGCGCTGTCCGTGGCGTTAGGGTTGATGAGCGTCGGCTTGACTTCGTACACATCAGCGGGCAAGGGCGCTGCCCTGCGGATGCTGAACGAGTCGACCGCAATCCAGCCGTAGCTGGTCGTGACAGATACGGTATTATCGCCTGCCTCCAGCCACACATACGGCACAACCTCGTCCGACCAGCTGCCGCTATTGGTGATATCCCCAACGTGCTGCCCGTTGGCGTTGACCTCGTTGACTTTCGTTCCGCCGCCGATGACCGCCGTCCGCACGATGATGTCGTACAGTCCATCTTCCGGCACGGTCACGGTCACTTCCACCCCGTCGCCGGTATGCTCCAGTCCCGACACGCACGTTCCCGTCGCGGCGATTTTCGCCTTGCCCAGCAGTGTTCCGCTTTCTGCTTCGACCGTCTGCAGTACGTTTGGCGTTTCCTCCGCCCGCACCGCGTCGACCGTCCCTGTCATCAGGATGCTCGCTGCCAGCACTGACAGCGCCGTTTTCCGCAGAATTTTCCGGCATGTAGCACGCTTGTCCATTACCCGTTGCTCCCTTTTGTTAGTCTATTATTAGCTAATAGCACTTTGCTCTTTTTGATTATACTACACTTACGCGGTTTACGCAACCCCATTTTGGTTAATTTGGGCGATTTTCAACAAATTCCTTTCATTGTTTCTGCGCAACTTTTGTTCTTTTCCTGTATCATTTGTTCGTTTTTCAACCATTCCGTTGCCTCAGCATGAATTTCCGCCCCCGTTGTTAAGTGATTCGCGCTGATGCTCTTGCATTCTGTTAGGCTAACACGTTAGCTGTCCGCACCGAAAAAAGCGACCGCACGAATGCAATCGCTTCTTTGATACTATTTTCAAATGAGAATTCGCCTAAATTCGCAAACAAGCGGCACAGATGAATGCAGAAAATCGTATCACAATATGTCATTCTTCCGGCAGGGCCAGATGTCCGTTCGCCGGCAGCGTTCCCTGCCCCTGCATCGCGTCGAACTGGCTTGACAGATAGATGATGTGCGTCACCGCGATAATCGTCGCGCGCAGCATCATTCGCTCCGGCATGTCCGCGGGGTTGAAGCGCTCCATCGTATCCGTCAGCCCGAACGTGTACTGCAGTGTCGATTCCAGCGAATCACAGAAGTAATCATATGCTTGCTGCACCGTGTACGTTTTCCTCTGCATTTGAAACAACCGCGTAATGTTATCCATCGACAGTGCCGACTTGGCCACGGCAATAAACAGCAGGTACGCAATCTGCTCCGCGCTGTACTGCTTGCGCACCGGATTGTTGATATACCCCTTCTTGACGTAGTTGCTCACCATCGACGTGGTAATTTCCATGCAGCCCAATGGTGCCAAATAGCGGTTCATGTACTTCACTGTCTGGTCGAGATACAGCCCCACATCCGGAATTTCCCGGTAACGCGGCATCCGAAACTCACTAATCTGTGCAATCACACGTTCATCCCCTTTTGTATTATCATATCACAAGTTATTCAAAACGTCAAGAAAAAGTTCCAGACCTCTTGACAAGTTTCTGAAAAACTGATAAGATGCATGTTGGAATCCTAATGCTGCTGATTTTCTTGATAGAGGGTATTGATGATGATGACGAAGATTGTCGCGGACTCCTCCGCGGATTTGCTGACTTTGGGCGATTTGCCCTTCGCCTCCGTCCCGCTGACGATTCATGCGGGCGACCGTGTTTTTGTGGACGATGAGCACTGCGATATTGACGGCATGATTGCCTTTCTGCGCACTTATAAGGAAAAGACGACGACCTCCTCCCCGAACACGGAATGCTGGCTGAAGGCGTTTGGCAATGTGGATACGGTGTATTGCGTCACGATTTCCAGCGCCATGTCTGGCACTTACAACGCGGCGATGCTGGCGGCGAAGGAATACATGGAGCTGCATCCGGAGCGCCGGGTGCATGTGTTTGACAGCCTGAGCGCCGGGCCGGGCTGCACGCAAATGGTGGAGAAGGTGGCGGACTGCGTGCGCAAAGGCTTGTCCTTCGAGGACACAGTTGCCGCTGTGACCGCCTTCCGTGACCGTGCGAATTTGATTTTTTCGCTCGCGTCGGTGCACAATTTCGTCGCGAACGGTCGCGTAAGTGCGGCAGTAGGCGCGATTGTCGGCATTCTGGGCATCCGCGTGATTGGCAAAGCAGGCGTCAAGGGTGAATTGGTCATTGCGTCAAAGTCGCGCGGCGACCACAAGGCGATGCAGAACATGCTGAACACGATGATGAAACAGGGCTGGAACGGCTCGAAGGTGTACATCCACCACTGCATGAACCAGAGCGCGGCAGAAGAGCTGAAAGCGGCGCTGCTGGAGAAATTTCCGAACGCGGAGATTGAAATCGGCGTACTGCGCGGGCTTTGCTCGTACTACGCGGAAGTCGGCGGCGTGCTGGTGGCGTACGAGGGGAATCTGCGCGCGTGATTTATACTATTTCCAGATTCACCTGCGCCAAGATGCGCCGCGAATTTTCATCTGGAAATAGTATTAGCAATCAAAAACAGGGGCATGGGCGGTTTGCATCCATGCTCCTGTTTTTGCATTTAATTGAAATTACTCTTCCGTCTCTTCCTCGCTGTCCTCGTCGATTTCCGGGAAAATCGGCTGATGGCAGTTCGGGCAGAGGGTATTCTCGTCAAAGTCAACGTCGTTGGCGTGAAAAGTCAGCTCAGCGCCGCAGTTCGGGCAGGCGTAGGCAATCAGGTCGTCGTCGGGATTTTCCTCCTCGGCGGCATCATCCTCGTCGTCTGTGTCGTCCGCGCAGTCCTCGCAGTCGCATTCGTCCGCATCATCGGCATCTTCGTCGTCCTCTTCCTCGTCGCTGAAGAGCGTTTCCGTCAGGTCGGACAAATCATCGTCGATGGACTCAACGTAGTCCTGCAGCTCCCTGTGCGCCTCGTCCATGCGCTGCATTTCCTCCGCCATGTCGCCCATCGCGCCGAGGATTTCCAGCAGCAGCTTGTTGCTGTCCTTCTCCATGTTGAGCTTCATGCCCGCCGCAAGGCCCTTCAGGTAGCTCACTTTGTCCGTCAGTTTGCTCATGTCCAACCCTCCTAATGATGGTTTTGTTTGTATCACAATCGGCTCGGAGGAAATCTGTCCACCGAGCCGGTTTGAACTTATAGTCAGATAATTACGCGCGCTCCATGTACTCGCCGGTGCGGGTGTCAATACGGATCTTGTCGCCCGTGTTGACGAACAGCGGCACCTGCAGGGAGTAGCCGGTTTCCAGCGTCGCGGGCTTGTAGGTGTTGGAAGCCGTATCGCCCTTGAAGCCGGGTTCGGTGTCGGTCACTTCCAGCACAACGAAGTTCGGCGCTTCCACGGAGAAGGGCTGACCCTTGAAGAAGCGGACGGTCACATTCGTGCCTTCCTTGACATAGGGAATGGCGTCCTCCACCTTGTCCAGCGACATCGGGATCTGGTCGTAGGTTTCCACGTCCATGAAGTAGTACAGTTCGCCGTCATTGTAGACGTACTGCATTTCCTTCGTCTCGATGATGGCCTTGGGCATCTTGTCGGTGGGGTTGAAGGAGCGCTCAACCACCGCGCCGGTCATCACGTTCTTAATCTTGGTGCGGACAAAAGCCGCGCCCTTGCCGGGCTTGACGTGCTGGAAGTCAACGATGGTCCAGACGCCGCCGTCCCATTCCACGGTAATGCCCTTTTTGAAATCGCCAGCAGTAATCATGAATCAATTCCTCCAATTGTTTCGGTGTCTGTGGGTTCTCTATTTCCAAATCCGCGGCACGGATTCAGTCAAAACACACCTGCCATTTTCAGCAAACGGCAAAGTAGGCTCATGCGCGTGCATAGCCATCTTCATTGTATCACAAATTTGTGCGGATGAAAAGCCTTTTTTGCGTCCGAAGCGAAAGAAATGCGGATTTTTTCATCCGCCAAATAGAATTCTTCTGCCGATAGCCCCCGCCCGCGCGATTCAGCAGGAATTTCCGTCTTCCGCGTCGAATCCTTCTGGCAATTCAGCGACTAATAGAAGGGGGATTTTCCCGCATGACGCTCTTTTTGACCAGCAGTCCCTGCGACAATAACGTTCCCGAAGGGCTTGATCTTCCCTGTATTTTCGACGCGCGCAACGGCTTTGTCGAGAACCTCCGTGCCAGCGTTGAACCCGGCGCGCAGCTGCTCATTATCGCCAGCGACCCGGATGCTTTCGCGGGCAATGACGAAATGGCGGCAACGTTCGAGGGCTGTTTCGCGGCGGCGGAAATCGAATTGGAGGATGTGTGCGTGCTGGACAGCCGGAACGCCGATGATGCGGCGGAGCTTGTCGCGCAAAGCGGCGTAATCCTGCTCTCCGGCGGGCATGTGCCGACCGAAAACGCCTTTTTCGCGTCGATGGACTTGCGTGATCTGCTGGCAGACTTCGACGGCGTTATCATCGGCATCAGCGCGGGCAGTATGAACTGCGCCGACACCGTGTATGCCCAGCCGGAAGAACCCGGCGAAGCGGTTGACCCGGATTATCAGCGCTTCATCCCCGGCTTGGGGCTGACGACGCGGAACATCCTGCCGCACTACAATCAGGTAAAGGACAACGTGCTGGACGGCTTGCGGCTCTTTGAGGACATCACCGCTGCCGACAGCACTGGACATACGTTCTATATTCTGCCCGACGGAAGCTATATCCTTGCGCGGGACGGCGACGAAATGCTGTGCGGCGAAGCGTGGCTGATGCATAACGGCGTGCTGGAAAAGCTGACAGAGGACGGCGAAGAATTGGCATTATAAATAGGAAGCATTGCGGCGCACCGCTCCGAACAGGAGGATGCGCCGTTTGCGTTTATTCCATTTTTTCGCGGATTAAACCGTTCCCATACGCTTCCGTCAGCGCCTCCAAATCGTCGATTTCCGTGCGCTTGCGCTGCCCCTCGTCCGTGTCGCCAATCAGAATCCGGCGCGGCGCGGTGTAGATGCGTTCGCTTGATGATTCAATGTCCTCATCCTCGTGAATCGCCTTTTCGATGCTCTCGAACGGCTGATGCGTCCGCAGCGTCATGCCGTGGCTGTTGTAGACCAGCGTGTAGCCCGCAATGCCTGTCTTCTGGTGATACGCGCTGCAAAATCCGCCGTCGATGACAATCAGTTTGCCGCCACCCTTGACCGGTTTCTCGCCCTCAATCGCCCGAACCGGCACATGCCCATTGACGATGTGGCTGTTCGGCGCAGTCAGTCCAAATTCCGCCAGAATACGCTCGACATTCACCGGGTCGTTAATCAGCCGATAATACGGATTTTTGATTTCCGCATGTGTCGCCGGATCAGCGATATACAGCCGCTCGAAAGTCGTCATGGCGCTCCGCCCGTAGATAGGCGACACCGCGCCGCACCACAGATACCACAGGAAATCCTGCCCGACCTGCCGCTGCCAGCTACCCTCCGGCGCAAAGTACCCCATGCGCGCACAGCGATCACAGCAGTCAAACCACCGCTTGCCGCTGTACTCCGCGTCCCAAAAGCGCACGGCGGTGAACTGCCCATCCTCATCCATCGGCACAGCGCCGTGGTAGAGCAGATTGCCGTTCACACAGCTGTACACCGAGCCTTGTGAAAAGAGAAATTCGACGTGCTTTTGCAGCTTCTCGCTGCCCTTAAAATCACGCACAAGTTGTGCGATAATGTCCTCCTCGCGCGGCAGCAGGCGCTCCGGCGCAGTCGCGTCAACGGTCGGGAAATCACAGTCCAGCAGCGGATACACTTTGTCTCCGCAGCGCACCGTTCCGGCGTCATAGTCGATTTGGCGCAGATAGTCGCGCCCCTGCATCTCAAAATCGGGATTGCGGGCAATCACCTCCGCTTCGAGTTTCAGCATCAGCACCGTGACCGCCTTGTGCATCCGGGCGACGCGCGCGAGGTTCGCCGGGCGGACGTCGGTCGCGTTCGGGTCGGCGTGCGGCATCCAGCGGGTCAGGTCACTCTGGGCGTAGTATTCCTCCGCGTAATGCTCCAGACAGCGCAGCGGAATGCCGTAGCCGCGCTCCAGCGTATCCACATTGTTGTACGCCAGCGTCGTTTTCAGCACCGTCAGGATGCACAGCGGGCTGCCCGCCGCCGCGCCCATCCACACCACATCGTGATTTCCCCACTGGAAGTCCACATCGTGGTACTGGTACAGGCGTTCAAGAATCATATCCGGACGTGGGCCGCGGTCGAACAGGTCGCCCACAATGTGCAGCCGGTCAACCGCCAGACGTTTCACCACATCGCACAGAGCGATGATGTACTGATCCGCCAGCCCGTAGCGCAGCATACTCGCAATGATTTCGCCATAATACTGTTCCTTGTCATGATCCTCGAAGTGCGCGTGGAGCAGCTCGTCGAGGATGTGGCCGCACTCCTTGGGCATCACGGCGCGCACATGCCGCCGCGTGTGCTTACTGGACACCAGCCGGCAGAGGTCAATCAGCTGCAGCAGCACCCGCTGATACCAGCCGTCGAGGTCGTTTTGACGCGCCTTCAATTCCGGCAGCTTCTCCCGCGGATAGTAGATAAGGGTTGCCAAATCCGCGCGCTCCTCCGGCGGGGTCGTATCGCCCAGCAGACGGTCGATTTTCTCCCGGATGACCCCCGACGCGCTGTTGAGAATATGGATGAAGGCTTCATGCTCGCCGTGCAGGTCGCTCATAAAATGCTCTGTGCCCTTGGGCAAACGGAGCAGCGCCTCCAAGCGGATGATTTCGCTGTACGCAGACAAGGCAGTAGGATATTTTTCCGCCAGCAGAGTCAGATGGCGCAGACGTTCGGGGGTGTATTCACGCATAGGATACTCCTTCTTTGTTGTGAGCAGCATTGCTGGTTCTACATACTATTTCCAGACAAGAATGCGCTGAAATGCGAAGCGAATTTTTCATTCTGGCTAACGTGAATAAAACGCAGTGCTGCGCTCGCACGCCAGAAGAGAAACAGCGCGGGCGAATCCGGAAACAGTATCAATCTCTTAACAGATTGATTGCGCAGAGGTTGCCGCCCGTGACGGGCAGCTTTTTCAGCACGATAATGGGAGGCTGGACATCTGACAAAATAGTAGCACAACTCTGTCGGATTTGCAAGTCAGCCGCCACGAAATCATCGGAATTAAATATTAGTATAAGTCCCCAGAGCACAGGGGAAATTTTGCTCTGGGGATGACCATCGTCCGCATTCCATTGAAGCATCGTTCAGAATTTACCAAACCAGCGTAAACACATCTGCCAGAACGCATCAGTCTCCGCAGAGGCAAAATTCTCTGCGCAGCACGCAATCAGGCTGCTTTCCGCTTGCTTCCCTGCTGTACCAGCACTGCCAGCATCACCAGCGCAATCGGCAAAATTGACGCGACGGACGCGGCAAACACAATCTGTGGGTTTCCCGCTGACAAGTCTTTCAGCAAGGCGGACAGTGGCTGCCGCAGCGAATCCGACACCAGCATCAGCGGCTGCTCCACCTGATTCCACCCCTCCGTGAACGTCAGTGCGAACAGCGCCAGCATCCCCGGCAGGGAGTACGGCGCAAGGCAGTACCACAGCAGCTTGACACTCGACCCGCCCTCCAAGCGCAGGTACTCCGTCAACTCGTCCGGCCAGCGCAGCAGCCATTGCCGCATAAAGAACGTTCCGAACGGTGCGAACGCAATCGGCGCATACAGCAGCATCGGGGCATTGAGCAGCTTGTTCGCATAGGCGACGCGGTAGATGGGCAGCAGCGTCATCTGCGGGGGCATGAGCATCATCAGCGTATACAAGCCCGCAATCGCCACGCACCACCGCGCCGGGTACTTCGCCAGCACATAGCCGCCTAAGAATGCGGCAATGACCTGCACGACGCACGCCCCCACCGTCCAAATCAGGCTGTTCCAGAACGCCTGCCAATAGGCGGACTGGTTGAATAGCATCTGCCACTGCTCCGCGGAAAACGGGATGGGCAGCAGGCGCAGCGGCTCCGAGCCGGTCGAAATCATCAGCGCATCGAAGGGTGGAACGAACGCCTGCACGCAAAGAAGGACGATGGGCAGCAGCACCACCGCCGCCAGCAGCACCGCGCAAATCCGGCGCACATGCTTCATCAGGCATCCTCCTTTCGCTGAAGGAACAGCCAGATGCACAGGAACAGCCCCGTCATCACCAGCGCAAAGAGCGACGAACCCGCCGACAGCAAGCCGTAATCCAGCTTTGTGAAGTGGTTGTTGACGTAGTTCTGGATGAAGTAGAGTGGTTTGGGCGGATACATGCCGTAGAGCAGATACGACTCGCGGAAGATGCGCATCCCGTTCATCGCCAGATAGATAATGGCGAACAGCGTCACGGTGCACAGCATCGGCAAGGCAATGCGGATGGCGATGGTCCGGTGCGACGCTCCGTCCACGCTTGCGGCATCGAAAACAGACGCTTCAATCCCCTGCAAGCCGATGAGGAACAGGAGATTGACCGCGCCGATGTTCTTCCACAGGTACAACGTGAGCAGGGTGATGTATTTCCAGTCCGCGTCGCGGGGTTTCAGCGTGCGCACCAGCCACGAGCTGCCGCCCATCATCACCTTCCAGAGGGGGACAATCGCCGCCGTGGGCAGGAAAATCGGGATGAGCAGCACGAGCGTCAGCCACGAAATCCGCCGACGTGAATGCCAGAAAATCATGTTCGCCAACAGAAAGCCGATGACGAGGGACAGCGCCACCGCCACGGCAAAAAAACGCAGGGTATTGCCGAAGCCCAAGCGGAAGTAGCTGCTCTGCATGACGGCAGCGTAATTTTCCAGCCCCGCAAAGTGCGCGTTTGCGCTGTTCTCCATGACCGATGCCGTCAGCGACATGCCAAACGGCACGAGATACCACAGCGCAAACCCAAGGAACCCCGGCAGGAGGAACCATGCGTCCCGCCGGGGGTAGATAAAGTGCTTTGTGTGTTTCGAGGAATGCATTCGCGTCCTCACTCCTCCAATGCCATCTCCACGAGGTACGTCACGGACTCCTGAAGCTCCGCGTCGCTGATGTGACCGAGGTACCACTCCTGCAGGTAGCTCCAGACGGCGTTATAGAAATCCCGCTGCGCATGGAAGCGGGTGACGGCAAGGTGCGAACGGTACTCTTGCGCTTCGTAATACATATGCTCCGCGTACATCGACGTAAACGGAATATACTCAAACGACCGCCCTGCCTCCACTGTGTAGACCTGTGTGCCGTTTTCATCCATGAAAACCGGATAATATGCGTATTTGTCAAGAATCAACTGACTTGGGCATTCGCGTCCGATAAACGCAGTTTCCCCCATGACGACGCCCGTGTCCAGCGCTTCTTCGGAGTACATTGCTTCGATGAATTTTGCCGCCAGTTCCTTGTGGGGTGCGTTTTTCATGATACCGCAGGCGGTCATGTAGCCCAGATAACGCACATCGTTCTTGTCGAACACCGGCACGGGCAGCAGCATCCAGCTGTTCAGCGTCGGCAGGATTTCATTCACGATTTCTTCTTCCGTAGGTCCACCTGAAAATGTCCAATTCGGG
>ENA-OVGH01002343-OVGH01002343.1-human-gut-metagenome-genome-assembly--contig:-NODE-2343-length-10522-cov-5.881341_pt1 | contig 10522 bp, 10 predicted proteins | sample MGYA00237770_ERZ505419 | MGnify/ENA primary metagenome ERZ505419 (study PRJEB26158, sample SAMN06016353) | human gut metagenome | biome: human gut; feature: ankylosing spondylitis patient; material...
CTGATGGACATCGGCCAGTGCAACGACGCATACAGCGCCATTCAGATCGCCCTTGCGCTTGCCGACGCGTTCGGCTGTGGTGTGAATGAACTGCCGCTTTCCATGGTGCTCTCGTGGTACGAGCAGAAGGCGGTGTGCATCCTGCTGACGCTGCTGTATCTGGGCATCAAGAATGTCCGTCTTGGCCCCACGCTTCCAGCGTTCCTTTCGCCCAACGTGCTGCGCTATCTTGTGGAGAACTTCGGCATTGCCCCTATCACCACGCCGGAGGAAGATCTGAATCAGCTTCTGAAGTAACAGCGCACCACAGACTCGATGTTCTTCTAACAGACATTTTTATACAACAATGCTGCAAGTCCTCAAAAAGGCTTGCAGCATTGTTTTGTTTGTGTCTTTGTCAACTGACGCTACGGTCAAATCAGAAAACAAAATCGTAACTAAATAAAATGGCTGCGATTTTGAACAAAGAAAGACCTTTGTTGTCGAGGTGGATGCGCCTGTGCGGCCACCTGACATCCAAAGGCCATTTTTGAGTGGCACCCCAGACTGGGCTCGAACCAGCGGCGTTCCGCTTAGGAGTATGGCTTACCATGTGATACACGGTTCGGATGTAACTTCCAATATCATTCCTTACGCAGAATGACTTGTAGTAAACGAACTTTATGGTGCAAAACACCTATTCTGACGCAGTTTTATGTGTCCGTTGGGTGGTCCTATTAGCAAATTCTTAGCAAGAGGGCATCCAGCCAAAGCCGATTGCTACTGCCATTCTTCACTCCCTTAGTCAAAATGACAAGGCAAATACATGGAGGTTACTATGGACAAGAAAGAGAAAAAGTCACTGCCGGAACCGCGCACATACACCGTGGAACAGATTGCAGCCATGCTCAACATTGGTCGCACAACCGCATATCAGCTCGTCAAGCAGGAGGAGTTCAGGATCGTCCGCATAGGCAATGCGATCCGCGTTTCCAAGAAATCTTTTGACGAGTGGCTGGAAAGTTTAGAACTGTGAATATCGCAAGAAACGCCGTAGGCTCAAAAAACCTATGGCGTTTTTTTATACCCATTTTGAAGGAGGCTGGCAATGAAACTGACAGAAGCAGAAATGAGGATGGTGTTTCAGATTGAAAGTACCAATCAGAACGCTGCCCTGAATGAGATTTATATGACATGGTGCTATGCGCTGAACCCGGCAACGAAAGAAACGGCGGAAGGCCTTCTGGACAAGCTCCGCCCACTGTCGGATCAGGAGTGCATGGATTTGATCCGCAAGGTGCAGGCCGAATACCGTCTGCCGGAGAAAGCCCGCACCATCGGGGAAATGCTGGCAGAGGCCAGACAGCAATCCGGGGCGCAGAAGTTATCCGGCCATGACATTATGGCTTTGGAGCGTTTCGACCCGGCGACCAGACACATGATCGTCTTTGATGTTCTTACCCATGACTCGCCTGTTGGCTGGAAGGGTGAGAAAATGCGCCTGTTCCTGACCGACGCCGGATACAGCAAGGCTTTGGGAAATCAGGAAAAGGGGCACATCAAAATCCGTAGCCATGCGAAGGTGCTTTCCGGCGACCTCCACTATGACCATAAAGACCGTGAGAGGTAGCCGCCCCCAAAATGTATCAAAATCAGCGGAAAATCTTCTGTTTCTTCCTCCGTGGCTTGCGTTCTGAACAGGGCGTGGATGTTTTCCCATGCGGGAGGCTATGAGGGCGTACAGACAGATAAACCGCTCAAAATCAACACTTTTTATTTTCACAGGAAGGAGGTGCGAAGATGGCTGTTTTTCGTATTGAAAAGACCCGTGATTATACGGTCATGTCGAACCATCACTTGAAAGATCGGACGCTGACTCTGAAATCCAAGGGGCTGCTGTCCATGATGTTGTCGCTCCCTGACGAGTGGAATTACACCACCAGAGGTCTTGCGGCGATCTGCCGGGAAGGTGTGGACAGCATCGGTGCGGCATTGAAGGAACTGGAAAACCACGGGTATATCCGGCGCACCCAGCTTCGGGATGAAAAAGGCAAGATCACGGATACCGAGTATGTCATTTACGAAATGCCTCAGTGCGAGCCGCCGTCAAGCCCAGGTACGCCTTTACCGGGTACGGCAAAGCCATATACGGAAAACCCGGATATGGGTGTCCCGGATACGGCGGAACCGTGTACGGAAAACCCCGCACAATTAAATACTAATCAAACAAAGACTGATTTATCAAGTACGGAGATATCAAATCCTATCCAATCAAATCCCCCTACCCCCGCAGGGGCAAGGATGGGAACGGATCGGATGGGAGCCAGAGAATGTTATCGTGAAGTGATTTTAGACAACATCGAGTACAGCTATCTGGTGCAGGACAGCCATATCGACCGTGAGCAGCTTGACGAGATCGTTGACCTGATCGTGGATACCGTGTGTTCTGCCCGCAAAGTCATCCGCATTGCCGGAGACGATTATCCGGCGGAGGTGGTAAAGTCCCGGTTTATGAAGCTGGACAGTTCCCATGTTCAGTATGTTATGGACTGCATGAAGGACAACACCACCTATGTCCGCAATATCAAGAAATATCTTCTGGCGGCGCTGTATAACGCCCCGACCACCATCAACAGCTACTATTCTTCCCTGGTGCAGCACGATATGTACGGGGACGGGCAAAGGGGGCGAGGCTAAATGCAAGAGGAAGTAACGCGAGGTGCCGTGACGCTCATTGTTGACGGAGCCAAGCTAAGTGAGCAGGTCTTTGAAAAGGCCGTCAAAAAGTTCCTGGAGGAAATCCAGAAAAGCCAGAAGCCCAAAATCTACCGCGGCAGGCAGAGCCTTAAACAGCTTGCCAGCCAGAACGCCGGTCTTGCCAATATCGAGATCAGTGACAAGAATATCAAGGCTTTCTCCCGTGTAGCGAAGAAATATCATGTGGATTTTGCCTTGAAGAAAGACACCGCCGCAGAGCAGCCCCGTTACCTGGTCTTTTTCAAAAGCCGGGACGCGGATGCCATCACAGCGGCATTTCAGGAGTTTGCCAGCCGGAAAATGAGCCGTGAGGAAAAGCCATCCATCCGGGAGCGGCTGACCCAGGCGAAGGAACAGGCGGCGGAGAAAGTGGAACACCGCACCATTGACCGGGAGAAAGTAAAGGTCAAAGATCGGAGCGTGCAGAGATGAACATGAAAAAACTGTTTTTGCTGAACCTTCCGTATCTTCTGTTTGTGTATCCCTTCGATAAGCTGGCACAGGCTTTCCGGCTTGCGCCCGGTGCTGATCTTTCTGGCAAGCTGCTCTCCATTGGGGACGGCTTCACGGCAGCCCTTTCCTCCCCGTGGCTCAGTTTCCATCCCACGGACCTGCTGATCGGCATAGCGGGTGCGGTGATCCTTCGCATGGCGGTCTACCTGAAAGGCAAGAACGCTAAGAAGTATCGCCACGGGATCGAGTATGGTTCTGCCCGCTGGGGTACGGCGGCGGATATTGCTCCCTACATGGACAAGGACTTTTTCCAAAACATCCCCATGACGCAGACGGAACGGATCACGATGGCGAGCCGTCCAAAGCAGCCGAAGTATGCCAGAAATAAAAACATTCTGGTGATCGGCGGTTCCGGCAGCGGCAAGACGCGGTTCTTCTGTAAGCCGTCGCTGCTGCAAGCTCATTCGTCCTATGTCTGCACTGATCCGAAAGGAACCTTGCTGCCGGAGATCGGCACTTTCCTGGAACGGAAGAAATACCGTATCAAATGCCTCAACCTGATAAACTTCCGAAAATCCATGAAATACAACCCACTGGCCTACATTCGGTCAGAGAAGGATATCTTAAAGCTGGTGAACGCCCTGATTATGAACACGAAGGGCGAAGGCGAAAAATCTTCGGAAGATTTCTGGGTCAAAGCGGAACGCCTCTATTATTCCGCGCTGATTGGCTACATCTGGTACGAGGCCACGGAGGAAGAAAAGAACTTCATCACACTTCTGGACCTTATCAATGCCAGTGAAGCCAGAGAGGATGACGAAACTTATCAAAGCCCGGTGGACCTGCTCTTTTCTCAGTTGGAGGAACGGGAGCCGGACCACTTTGCCGTCAAGCAGTACCGCAAATTCAAGATGGCGGCGGGCAAAACCTTAAAATCCATCCTCATTTCCTGCGGTGCCCGGCTTGCTCCCTTTGATATCAAGGAGCTGCGGGACCTGATGGAGTATGACGAACTGGAACTGGATACCCTGGGCGACCAAAAGACGGCGCTGTTTGTGATCCTGTCAGATACAGACAGCACTTTCAATTTCGTGGCCGCCCTCATGTATAGTCAGCTTTTCAATCTGCTCTGCGACAAGGCGGATGACTTCTACGGCGGGCGGCTGCCCGTCCATGTCCGTCTGATCCTGGACGAGTTTGCCAACATCGGCCAGATACCGAACTTCGATAAGCTGATTGCCACTATCCGAAGCCGTGAGATATCGGCTTCTATTATTTTGCAGTCGCAGAGCCAGTTAAAGACCATCTACAAGGACGCGGCAGATACCATCGTCGGTAACTGTGACAGCACCTTGTTTTTGGGAGGCAAAGAGAAATCCACGCTCAAGGAAATTTCGGAGCTGCTGGGGAAAGAGACCATTGATCTCTATAACCAGTCCGAAAACCGGGGCAGCCAGGTTTCCCACGGCCTCAGTTATCAGAAATTAGGAAAGGAGTTGATGACCCAGGACGAATTGGCAGTGATGGACGGCGGCAAGTGTATCTTCATGCTGCGGGGCGTGCGCCCGTTCCTTTCGGACAAGTACGACCTCACCCGGCATCCGAATTACAGATACACGGCCGATGCCGACCCTAAAAATGTCTTTGACATGGAACGGTACATGAAGAAGCAGCGTGCCGTGGTAAAACCCACGGACACCTTCGATGTGTACGAGATTGACGCAACGACTTAACCCAAAATCAAAAACATTTTTTAGGAGGATTATTTTATGGAATTTTTCAACAGTGCAGTTGGTGTTTTGCAGACTCTCGTAGTGGCCCTGGGCGCAGGTCTTGGTATCTGGGGCGTTATCAACCTTCTGGAAGGTTACGGCCAGGACAACCCTGCTTCCAAAAGCCAGGGTATGAAACAGTTGATGGCCGGCGGCGGTGTCGCCCTCATCGGCATCACCCTTGTACCTCTGCTCTCCGGCCTGTTCGGTTGATCGTCCGGCGGTGATCGCTTATGGGCGGCATACTCGACAAACTCGATGAATGGCTCCGAGGGCTGCTCATCGAGGGGATCACGGGAAACCTGTCGGGCATGTTCGATACGGTCAATACCAAAGTAGGCGAGATCGCCGGTGAAGTGGGACAGACGCCGCTGGCATGGAACAGCGGCGTCTTTTCTATGATCCGAAACCTCTCTGAAACGGTGATCGTTCCAATCGCCGGGGTTATCCTGACATTCGTAATGTGTTATGAGCTGATCCAGCTTGTGACAGAGAAAAACAATCTGCACGACGATGTATGCTAATAGCGAGGACTTTCAAGTCCTCGCTATTACAACGATGGTCAGCTCATTTGTGGCAGAATAGTATGACCGAAGCACGAGCTTAGAGGATCGTACAACAATATCTTTCCGTCAAGCGTAATGGCATCATCGGCTGTGTGAAACCGATGATGTATCGAAGGAACTCCAACAGTTTTGATTGTATGGCAGTTGAAAATGAACTTTTGGTGCCAACATGTAGAGGTTGACTCACGAAACATCTACTGCTGAAAGTTTAGGCCATATCCAAGTCATGCCGCCGTCGTGCGTATGAAGTGTCATGGTGCGGTCGTTTCCGTCCTTATCGAGCAGTATGATCGGATAGTTGCCGTCATTGCCGGAAAACGTTGGATTCTGCGGCTGCATATTGTATTGCGCGTATTCTTCCGGAATATCCAGTTCCAGCCGCGCCCATGTTTTGCCGCCGTCCAGCGTCCGCGCGATTTCGGGGCCGTTGTCAAAGAAGTAGCGGTAGCTGATAAAGCCGACCATTTCAGACGCAAAGCCAGCGCCGATGACCGTGCCGGTATAAAGCGCGTTCGGGATAGAAATACTCCACGTTTCGCCATTGTCCGTCGAGGTGCAGACGTTCGCTGCGCCTGTTCCGGCTGCGGGCGGCAGCGCAGCGACACACCAGCAGAACGCGCCGATTTTGCCGTAGTAGAAAGTGATGGAGTCCAGATAGCCAAAGGTGAAGGTTTCACTTTTCCTGTCACAGCCGGGGAGCGCCGCAATCAGATCATACGGAACCGTTGCGATTGGCTCCTTGTTGTCCGTGCTTTCGTACAGCTCAATCCACGACGTTTGTGAGTTGCCAACATAGCCAATCAGTTCTACAGTATCCGAAGTTCGCAAAGTATTCTCTGTTTCGGATGTGGATGTTTCTGTATTTGGTGTCGATTCACAGTTTGTTTTGAGATCATATGCAACCTGTAAACAGTTATCTGCGAAAAGCAGTTTGCCGGAAGCAACTATATCGTCACTATTATACGCCCTTTTGACGACCCACAGGCATCCATCCGTTTCGTTAAGTCGGAGTGAGTAATCATATTTCCCGCGATCCTCCAACATGTAACTTGCGCCGTTTGCATAGTCGTAGACAATGATACGGCTGTCGATCATGCCGGAGCCAAAGGTGAGCGTGGAACATAGGTCAGGAAGCCCATCACCGGTAAGATCGCAGAAATATGTGTTCCAGATGGGCATTCCGGTATAAAGCTGCATGACTTCGTTTTCCGTCACGGCCTCCATCTTCTCCGGATACCAGCGGAACGTCACGCCCGGATATTCCGGAAGTTCGATTTCAAGGTTTCTGTCCCAGCTCATTTCCTCGGGCTTTTCAAGGTAATCGAACCACGGCTCCGTATGTGCCGAAGAAGTATCCGCTATTTGCGTGAATGTCGCCTCGCGGGTTCCAAAACAAGACAAGCCGTAACCGTCCGACATTCGGAAAACCAGTTTTCCGTTATCCGCACGGAGAGACGCGGTAAACAGAAGATATTTTTCCGATCCGGCCTCCTGTGCCATCTCCGGGGTGCAGCCATAAAATTCGGCCCATCCGGCAGTTCCCCGTACACGGTATCGAATACAAAAATCTGTGTTTGTGTCGTTTTTGACGATCGTTCCGACAACGGAGAGATCGTCCTGGACGGTGAAAGATGCATCCACAGGGAAATCCGCATCATAACCAAGCTGATAGCTCCACGCGGAGCCGGGCGCCAGCAATTCCGTAATATCGTTTGAGCCCTCCGATTTTGGATTCGTCAGAAAGCAGACCGCTGCCGCAGCACAAACAATCACAGATGCCAGAACGATCCAGAACGCGGGCTTCTTATAGTTCATCACGGACTTTACACGCTCCTTTACTCCCACCTCACCAAAAGCAAGCGGACACGCCGCAATTACACGGCGGTTGACGCTGCAAGCCACAAGTGCCTGTGTATAATCGGCTCTTTGTTCATTGCCCATTTTCCTGATAACCTTTTCATCACATGCAAGCTCTATATCCCGGCACAGCAGTATATAGCTGAGCCACATCAGCGGATTGAACCAATGAATTGTCAGCAGCAGAAAACCGAGTGGCTTCCACCAATGATCCTTGCGGCGGATATGCGTCTGCTCATGGGCAATCACATGATCCATCTCGCGGCTGTCCATATGATACGGAAGATAGATTTTGGGTTTGATGATTCCCAGCACAAACGGAGAGCAAACCTTCTCGCTTTGATAGATGTTGCCCCGCAGGATTACCGCTTCGCAGACCTTGCGGTGCAAACGCCAGTAGCTCACAGCAGAGTAGAGGAAAAGGGCTGCTATTCCGAAAAGCCATATCCCCGTTAAAATCGGAATCCATATTTGCAGCGGATTTGCACTTGCGCCCGGTGCGGGCGTGAACGAGCTGCTGATTACTGGGTTGATAACATGATTGAGGGCAGGAACACCCGTCTGGACGGAAGGTGTCTGCTCCATCATAACGGTTGGGCTGATTGTTTCTGCGCTCGGTATCAGGCTCAGTACACTTTCAATCGAAAACGGGAAAACCATCCGTGCAGCGACAATGCCCCAAAGCAGAACATTTACCCATTTGGGAGCTTTTTTCAAGCAAAACCGCAATGTCAAAACCGCAATCACAACCCAGCTTGCGGATATGCTCATATTGACGATTTTTAGAAAGAGTTCGCTCATGTTGCTTCCCCCTTTCGGATCCGGTCGATCATCTGCTGCACTTCGTCAAGTTCGTCATTAGATAAATCCTGCCGCTTGGTAAAGGCAGCGATAAAAGCCGGTAGAGAGCCTTCAAACTTCTTTTCTACCAGTTCGTTGATCTCACACGCCTGCGCTTCATCCTTTGATACAAGAGCGGTCACAATACCATCTTCATTTTTCAGTACGCCGCGTTCCCCAAGGCGTTTGATAACGGTATAAGTCGTGGTTCGCTTCCATCCCAACTGTTCCTGACAAAGCTTTACAAGCTGCGCAGCGGAAATTGGTTCATGCTCCCACATAATCAGGCAGAAACGATATTCACCCTCATGAATCTTTGGTATCTCCATATGCAAGCCCTCCTTGTCTACTATGGTAGACTCTGTGTATAGTCTACACGATTAGACATTCAAAGTCAATAGAGTTCATAGAAAAGTTACACAGGCAGCCGCAGAAAAAGCGGCTGCCTTTTTTATCTGGACTTTGCCAAATCGCTCACGTCAGACCGTAGTAGTGGTGAAAAGCGGGCAGGATGATCTATCCCAAACGCTTTATTCGCAGAAGTGGCCAAAAAGCGTTTTTGAGATTGTAGTAAGAATAGAGAGAAAGAAAATCTCAGCGGTCAATGTTCCCAATGGTGTTAGCGATGTTCCCATTGGTACGTCGCAATTCTGTCGCTGCTGCGCTACCATAAAATCAGAAAAAGTCTCAGCGACGAATGACAGACTGCTGTCGCTCGTTCACAGAATGTTTACAAATACATACCCTGCTTTTTGCCGAGGAAATGTCCGTTGTAAAGTGAAGGGAGGTTTGGAGCAGCAGAGAGCAAGATTCTACCGAGGTGCCAGATTTCGCATTTCGCTCATTCTGTCCCATCAGAATCTTGTTGGGGAGTGCCTTCCCCAAACCCTGCTATACGCAGCCTGACGGCTGCGGCAACCTCGCCCAGCGACAGAGCTTTGCAAGCTCTATCGCCGCGCAAGGTTTTGAAAACCGCTCGAACTGCAACCAGCTCCCGCAGCCAGCACAGAAGAATTTTTCTCACCGGCATACTCAACAAACGGCAGATTTCTGTCCGTTGAAAAGTAGAAAGGGCAAAACATGGGACAAAACCGGAGGCTGATTCACTTAGTAAGGTGGAGAGGTTTTCAGAAATTTTTCTCTGACAGTACCAAGTTTTCGAGAAAAAATGTCCGTTGTAAATTGAGGGGCTTCCAAGCCGGAAAGCCCTTCCCGTGCCGGAGCCGGTAACAGTTTGACCCCGGCGGCACGGTGTTCCTTGACAACCGAATAGCTTTTTCAGGCAACAAGCTCTCTGTGATAGCCGAGCCGAAGGACGCGCCAAGACCTCCCGCATGGGAGCGAGCGAGAAACGTCAGCTTCGGGAAAGCCGGGTCGTTTCCGGTGGGCGATGACAGCAGAGGGCAGCTACTCCCCATCCGGAATCGTCCGAGCGTGATAACAACCGTCGCAGATCATCCGATGAAAGGCCGCATCAGTAAATTGCGGGCGTAAAGCGAGTGCCGAGAACGTCAGGCAGTCTGAGAAAGCAGAAGTTATAAAGCAAAGGGCTTTCCGTTTTGGAAAACCCTCGTGAGTTTGAGCCGGTAATAGGGTGCAAATTTGCCCCGAAAACGGCGATAAGTGAAAGGAGATGAAGCCCATGCCCCGCAAAAAGTATGACACGCTCCACCGCAGCCGTGTTGTCAAGACCCGCATGACCGAGGAAGAATACGCGGACTTTGCAGCCCGCCTTGCACCCTACGGCATCAGTCAATCCGAGTTTATCCGCAGAGCCATTCAGGGCGCAAGCATCCGTCCCGTTGTCACGGTTTCCCCGGTCAACGACGAGCTGCTTGCCGCGCTTGGGAAGCTGACCGCCGAATACGGCAGGATCGGCGGCAACCTCAATCAGATTGCCCGGTATCTGAACGAATACGGCGTACCCTACAACACCCTTTCCGGCGAGGTACGCGCCGCCATATCCGACCTTGCCGTCCTCAAGTATGAAGTCCTCAAGAAAGTAGGTGACGCGGTTGGCAACACTCAAGCATATCAACTCTAAAAACGCCGACTACGGAGCCGCCGAGCAATATCTTCTCTTTGAGCATGACGAGTTTACCATGAAGCCCGTCCTTGATGAAACCGGCAGGCTTATCCCCCGCGAGAACTACCGGCTGTCCACGCTGAACTGCGGCGGCGAGGATTTTGCCGTTGCCTGTATGCGGGCAAATCTCCGCTATGGGAAGAACCAGCGGCGGGAAGATGTGAAAAGCCACCACTATATCATCAGCTTTGACCCACGGGACGGGCCGGACA
>ENA-OVGH01002346-OVGH01002346.1-human-gut-metagenome-genome-assembly--contig:-NODE-2346-length-10517-cov-2.673389_pt1 | contig 10517 bp, 10 predicted proteins | sample MGYA00237770_ERZ505419 | MGnify/ENA primary metagenome ERZ505419 (study PRJEB26158, sample SAMN06016353) | human gut metagenome | biome: human gut; feature: ankylosing spondylitis patient; material...
AAATTCCAGCCCTCTCGATTGTTACGTAGCACGGACAGACTATACGCCTGATGGTCGTTCCCCATCGGGCCTGAAAACCGCAATACGCTGGGTAACAATCTTCGAGGGTAGCAGTTAACGCTGCTACCCTCTTTTTTCTGGAGTAGATTTATGTCTATAGACTGGAACTGGGGTATTTTTTTACAACAAGCCCCGTTCGGCAACACCACCTATCTTGGTTGGATCTGGAGTGGTTTTCAGGTGACGATCGCTTTGTCGATCTGCGCCTGGATTATCGCTTTCCTCGTCGGTTCATTTTTCGGCATTTTACGTACCGTTCCAAACCGTTTTCTCTCTGGTCTGGGTACGTTGTATGTCGAACTGTTCCGCAACGTGCCGTTGATTGTGCAATTCTTTACCTGGTATCTGGTGATCCCGGAGCTGCTGCCGGAGAAAATCGGCATGTGGTTTAAGGCCGAGCTGGATCCCAATATTCAGTTTTTCCTTTCATCCATGCTCTGCCTGGGGCTGTTTACCGCCGCCCGTGTTTGCGAACAGGTACGCGCCGCGATTCAGTCGCTGCCGCGAGGGCAAAAAAATGCCGCGCTGGCGATGGGCCTGACGCTACCGCAGGCTTATCGATACGTACTGCTGCCTAATGCTTATCGCGTTATCGTCCCGCCGATGACCTCAGAGATGATGAACCTGGTGAAAAACTCCGCCATCGCCTCGACTATCGGTCTGGTGGATATGGCGGCGCAGGCGGGTAAATTGCTCGATTACTCAGCCCATGCCTGGGAGTCGTTTACCGCCATTACGCTGGCGTATGTGTTGATTAACGCTTTTATCATGCTGGTGATGACGCTGGTTGAACGTAAAGTTCGCCTGCCTGGCAACATGGGGGGCAAATAATGTACGAGTTTGACTGGAGTTCCATTGTCCCTTCCCTGCCATATCTGCTCGACGGGCTGGTGATCACCCTGAAAATCACCGTCACGGCGGTAGTGATTGGTATTTTGTGGGGCACGATGCTGGCGGTGATGCGTTTATCCAGCTTTGCGCCCGTGGCGTGGTTTGCCAAAGCCTACGTTAACGTATTCCGCTCGATTCCTTTAGTTATGGTTTTGCTGTGGTTTTACCTGATCGTGCCGGGTTTTCTGCAAAACGTGCTGGGATTATCGCCAAAAAATGATATCCGTTTAATTTCGGCGATGGTGGCGTTTTCGATGTTTGAAGCGGCCTACTATTCAGAGATTATCCGTGCTGGTATTCAAAGTATTTCTCGTGGTCAATCGAGCGCCGCGCTGGCGTTGGGAATGACTCACTGGCAGTCGATGAAACTGATTATTCTGCCGCAGGCGTTCCGCGCGATGGTGCCGCTGCTGCTCACTCAGGGCATCGTACTGTTCCAGGATACCTCACTGGTGTATGTGTTATCCCTGGCCGATTTCTTCCGTACCGCCTCAACCATTGGTGAGCGTGATGGTACGCAGGTTGAGATGATCCTGTTTGCCGGATTTGTTTATTTCGTTATTAGTCTTAGCGCGTCGTTGTTGGTCAGCTACTTGAAAAGAAGGACAGCATAATGATTACCCTGAAAAATGTTTCAAAATGGTATGGTCACTTTCAGGTGCTGACCGACTGCTCAACCGAAGTGAAAAAAGGCGAAGTGGTGGTGGTTTGCGGCCCGTCTGGTTCCGGCAAATCAACGCTGATTAAAACCGTCAACGGCCTCGAACCGGTGCAGCAAGGTGAAATCACCGTCGATGGTATCGTGGTTAACGACAAGAAAACCGATCTGGCAAAGCTGCGTTCCCGCGTCGGGATGGTATTCCAGCATTTCGAGCTGTTCCCTCATCTGTCGATTATCGAAAACCTGACCCTGGCGCAGGTGAAAGTGCTTAAACGCGATAAAGCGCCGGCTCGTGAAAAAGCCCTGAAACTGCTGGAGCGTGTCGGGCTTTCTGCTCACGCCAATAAGTTTCCGGCGCAGCTTTCCGGCGGTCAGCAGCAGCGTGTGGCAATCGCTCGCGCGTTGTGTATGGATCCTATTGCGATGCTGTTTGACGAACCGACATCGGCGCTGGATCCGGAGATGATCAACGAAGTACTGGACGTGATGGTGGAACTGGCGAACGAAGGAATGACCATGATGGTGGTGACCCACGAAATGGGCTTTGCCCGTAAAGTGGCGAATCGGGTGATCTTTATGGACGAGGGTAAAATTGTCGAAGACTCGCCGAAAGACGCTTTCTTCGATGATCCGAAATCGGACCGCGCAAAAGACTTCCTCGCGAAAATCCTGCATTAATCACTCTGGCGCGCATACCCAATTGCGCGCCATCTCACGCTTTATCGTTTCGCCCCTCGTATCTGTTACATCCTGGCGTTACCCTTGTCGCAAAGAAGCACACAACAAGGAGCAACAATGGCACTGCCAATTCTGTTAGATTGCGACCCAGGTCATGACGACGCTATCGCAATAGTTCTCGCCCTCGCCTCACCAGAGCTTGATGTCAAAGCAATTACGTCTTCCGCCGGAAACCAGACACCAGAAAAAACCTTACGCAATGTTCTGCGTATGCTGACCTTGCTTAATCGCACCGATATTCCGGTAGCAGGCGGCGCGGTAAAACCGTTAATGCGTGAGTTGATTATCGCGGACAATGTGCACGGCGAAAGCGGTCTCGACGGCCCGGCATTACCGGAACCGACATTCGCACCGCAAAACTGTACGGCGGTAGAGCTGATGGCGAAAACGCTGCGTGAAAGTGCGGAACCTGTCACCATTGTGTCTACCGGACCGCAAACTAACGTTGCCTTGCTGCTCAATAGCCATCCGGAACTGCATAGCAAAATTGCCCGTATCGTGATTATGGGTGGCGCTATGGGGCTGGGTAACTGGACGCCTGCGGCTGAATTTAATATTTACGTTGACCCGGAAGCGGCAGAAATTGTCTTCCAGTCAGGGATCCCGGTGGTGATGGCCGGTCTGGATGTTACTCACAAAGCACAAATCCACGTTGAAGACACTGAGCGTTTCCGCGCGATTGGCAACCCTGTTTCAACCATTGTTGCCGAACTGCTGGATTTCTTCCTCGAATATCATAAAGACGAAAAATGGGGCTTTGTCGGCGCACCGCTGCATGACCCATGCACCATCGCCTGGCTGTTGAAACCGGAGTTATTTACCTCTGTTGAGCGCTGGGTTGGCGTGGAAACACAGGGGAAATATACCCAGGGGATGACGGTTGTTGATTATTATTATCTGACTGGCAATAAACCGAATGCCACTGTAATGGTCGATGTTGACCGTCAGGGCTTTGTTGATTTACTGGCCGATCGTCTGAAATTTTACGCTTAACACACGTCATTGATTAAGATCACCACGCGTTACCTGGGTGGTCTTAATCTGTTTATCTCTTTTTCTTTCAAGATATAAATGCAATGGATAATGCAGAACTCGCCATTGGTATCGATCTCGGCACTACCAATAGTTTAATTGCCGTCTGGAAAGACGGTGCCGCGCAATTAATTCCAAATAAGTTCGGTGAATATTTAACACCATCCATAATTAGCATGGATGAAAATAATCATATTTTAGTCGGAAAACCGGCTGTATCACGGCGTTCTTCGCATCCGGATAAAACGGCAGCGTTATTTAAACGTGCAATGGGCAGTAATACCAACTGGCGGTTAGGCAGCGACACATTTAACGCGCCAGAACTGTCCTCTTTGGTATTACGCTCATTAAAAGAAGATGCCGAAGAATTTCTGCAACGTCCGATTAAAGATGTGGTGATCTCCGTTCCGGCTTATTTCAGCGATGAACAACGCAAGCATACCCGTTTAGCAGCAGAGTTAGCCGGGCTAAATGCAGTGCGCCTGATTAATGAGCCAACGGCAGCCGCGATGGCGTATGGCCTGCATACGCAGCAAAATACCCGTTCGCTGGTGTTTGATCTCGGTGGCGGCACGTTTGACGTTACGGTGCTTGAGTACGCCACGCCGGTGATTGAAGTTCACGCCTCCGCTGGCGACAACTTTCTTGGTGGCGAAGATTTTACCCATATGCTGGTGGATGAAGTTTTAAAGCGCGCGGATGTCGCCAGGACCACGCTTAACGAGAGTGAACTGGCAGCCTTGTACGCCTGTGTGGAAGCGGCAAAATGTAGCAATCAATCGCCAATGCACATTCGCTGGCAGTACCAGGATGAAGCACGGGAATGCGATTTTTACGAGAATGAACTGGAAGATTTGTGGTTGCCGCTGCTCAATCGCTTGCGAGTGCCGATTGAACAGGCGTTGCGCGATGCGCGTCTGAAGCCGAGTCAAATCGACAGTCTGGTGCTGGTTGGCGGCGCGTCACAAATGCCGCTGGTGCAGCGAATCGCCGTGCGTCTGTTTGGCAAATTACCGTATCAAAGTTACGATCCGAGCACCATTGTCGCGCTGGGCGCAGCAATCCAGGCAGCCTGCCGCTTACGCAGTGAAGATATTGAAGAAGTGATCCTCACTGATATTTGCCCTTACTCGTTGGGCGTTGAAGTTAACCGTCAGGGCGTATCCGGCATTTTCTCGCCGATTATTGAACGAAACACCACAGTACCGGTGTCGCGTGTAGAAACTTACTCGACCATGCACCCGGAGCAGGATTCAATTACGGTTAACGTCTATCAGGGAGAAAACCACAAAGTTAAAAATAACATTCTGGTGGAATCCTTCGATGTGCCGTTGAAGAAAACCGGGGCTTATCAGTCGATTGATATTCGCTTTAGTTATGATATCAACGGGTTGCTTGAAGTTGACGTGCTTCTGGAAGACGGCAGCGTTAAGTCCAGAGTGATTAACCACAGCCCGGTAACATTGAGCGCGCAGCAGATTGAAGAGAGTCGGACGCGGTTATCCGCATTGAAAATTTATCCGCGCGATATGCTCATCAATCGTACCTTTAAAGCCAAACTGGAAGAGTTGTGGGCGCGGGCGCTGGGTGACGAGCGAGAAGAGATTGGCCGGGTGATCACCGATTTTGATGCGGCGTTGCAGTCAAACGATATGGCCCGCGTGGATGAAGTTCGGCGGCGGGCGAGCGATTATTTAGCCATTGAGATCCCATAATCAATGCTGCATCCGGCATCGGCGCAAAAAACACATCGTCAACTAAACAACATCGCGATTTTGCCGAGAGCATAACCTATAACCAGCACCGTTAAACTGATTTTGATAATGCTGGTAATGCTCTGTGGTTTTTCACCCTCATCATTTTTTTCTTCATGGTTTTCAGGTGTTGGCTCATCGACATCTTCATCCTCCGGCTCGAGTTTTACTTTCGTCAACAGCATCCGGGTGATAATGGCCTCTAATGGATGAGCATCTCCGCCTTCCAGCCTTGTATTAAGACGGGCCAGCATCTCTTGTTTCGGAAACGCTTCAAGTACTACCTGTTCCGCTACCCGATACAAATCCAGTAACGGTGAATCTTGCTCTGTCTCGCTACCGACTCTCGATTTCCACCACGCCCATGCTTTGCGTTTGAAGAATAGCGACTCAATAAACGATTGACCTAACGGCGATAATTTTCCGCTATGTAAAATCTCCGCCCATAACAGCCGCGTCCGGGCGCTCTCACCAGGAACATATTTCAATGGTTTACCTTGCGCATCTACCATGCTCCGCGCTTCGATAACCATCACTAATAACGCGAAATAATCCGGGCAATGACGCTTGCTCCACTGCAACAACAAATTATCAGCTTGTGTAGATGGGTAACTTTCCCAGTACGCGCAGAGATCGGCAAGCAGGCTTTCCCCCTCGCCGCAGTACAAACGTTGTGCACACAAGTAATATCGGGCATCTTCGCTTTCTGGTTCTTCCATTTGCCACTGTTGAGCTACAGGAATGAGTTCCGCCATACCTGTTTGCACCGAGCTGTACCAGCGCAACAGTTTGCGATGCAACTTCGCATCATCAGGAATGAACCACGGACCTTCCATCGCCAAAAACGCAGTGACATAGTCAGGATGGTAACGGCAGCAACGTTCCAGCGCGAAGTAATACTCAACCGTCTGGTTCTGCAACGCAATGGGATATTCCAGAAGGCTAAGGAAATCGAAACAATCACCAGCCTGAATGGCCTCAAGAAAAGCCTCCCTTTCTTCCTCATCCATTCCTTCGCTGTCATTAAACGAATGCCAGTTCAAACGCTCTGCCAGCAAAGAAGCACAATTCAATGAAAGATATCGCGCTTCTATAGCGATTGCACACAGCGGCCAGCGTAATTGATCGACATCCTCCATGTTCCAGGTATTTAATTGCTGAATAAATTTCTGCCAGGCGGAGGGCTGAAAACGATCACTTTCTGAATCCAGTAATGTCCTGAATGCACGTAGTATTTCATGTTCAGCGGTGGCATCTTTTTCTTCATCATCTGCTTCCTCGACAGGATTTACCGCCAGTCGCAGCGCCTCTTCATAGGCCTGGCGTAATGCTTTAAACCCCTGCGGATCGGTTTCGGGATGACACGACGGTAAGCGAGCAAGATAAGCCTGGCGGATAATGTCTATTTGCGTCGTGCTTTCAATTTCGAGGATTTGCCAACATGTTTTCATAGGTCGCTCACATCCTTAAGCGTTACCGGGCATTCAGGCTGGACAGTTAATGGCTGCCAGGGAAGCGTGGCATAGAAACGGTCGCTTCCCGCTGCCAGCTCTTCGAACATCCGACTCCCGGCGCTATCGTATTTGTACAGGGTTAGCGCCTCGCGTAGCGAAGCGTTGTCTTCGCACTGAGAAGATTGCCAGTAGAGACGCCCTAGTGAATAGGCAGAAAAATAGTGCATCCAGCTGTGATAGTAATGGTGAGCCCGTACATAGACGCGCGATTGCAGCCATAAACTCTCTTCTTCCGTCAGCCAGTTGTTGAGCACACCGACCCGTGACAGAAACCCCATTCGAACATAATCCCAGGCTTTGATTCCCCCTTCCCCACAGCACATAGCGGTTTGGGCAACGAATTGGGTATAAATCAACCCTCTCTCCGAGCCACCAGCAATAAATGCTTTCCACTCTTCAGGGGAAGAGCGATGCCATGTCAGATATAAGCCAGCTAAATCATTGGCATGACCATCATCAGTCATCTGATAAATAGTCTGAATTAAATCATCACGATTATTTATTCCCCAGGATGATGAGAGATCGAATTCTTTTATCCCGGTATACATTTTTGGCGAGTCATGCGCGGGTTTGCAACCCTGATTAAGTATTTCCATGGGCGCAGAAAGCGCAAAAAGAAGATATTGTTCTTCCTTATTCATTTGTTAATAATCCCTTAAGTGCATTAACTGACTACTTTTTTATTATTGATGAGTATAAACTTGACGCTTTCAAAATAAAAAGAAAATCGAAGCATTCACACATGAATAAAAAATTAATGTATATATTCGCAATTTTTATAGTTGCAGCAATTACCTGTATTAGCCAACCCAAGAAAACGACGTTGCGTGATAAAGCCATGGCGAATTATGCCTTTGATTATTTAAGCTCACCGGGCAGTCTTCCATTCACCACGGCAGCCACGGAGCTTTCCGCGATTCATGGTCACTCAACGTCGCAATATCGCCTTGGAGAATTTTATCTTCATGGTAGCGACGGTAAACCACTGGATTATACACAGGCGAGATACTGGTATGAGCAATCAGCGGAACAGGAAAATCCACGCGCGCAAAGTAAACTGGGGTGGATCTACCTCAAAGGTCTGGGGGTCAAGCCCGACACCCGTAAAGCAATTCTCTGGTATAAGGAAGCAGCTGAACAAGGGTATGCTCATGCTCAATATACTTTAGGTTTAATCTACAGAAATGGCTCAGGTATTAATGTTAACCATTATGAATCTCAAAAATGGTTAAAACTGGCCGCCAAACAACATTACAAAAACGCGGAAAGATTACTTGCCGGGCTTCCCGCACATTAACGTCGACTGTCACCCGAACAGATGGAGTATTTTCCCTATCAAACCGGCAAAGATAAAAATGTAGAAAATAATTTTGATGACGCCCAGGCAGCCCGGCCCACCATCGTCAACGGGGATCGACTGCGGTTGCGGCTCCGGTTCAACAGTCTGCTTCTCGGTAAAATTCGCCGCCTGAATTAATAATCGACGAATAATTAATGCTTCCAGTGGACAACGATCTTCTGCATCAAGACGGCTTACAATCGGCATTAATGATTCTTCTGTAGGTTGGCTGGCCTGCACTAATTGTTTGGCAACTAGATATAATGGCCATAAGGTATGTTCTGTATCACGCGTGAGTGAGATCCGCGGCTTACGTCCTTTGTGCAAAACCATCTCGACCAGTGAACGCCCCAGAGCAGAGAGTTTTTCATCGCTGAGTATTTCGTATAAATGAAAACGCGTACGGGCGCTGTCACCAGGGACATAAAGTAGCGGTTTTCCCTGATCGTTAACCAGTTCACGAGCTTCAATCATCATCACCACTAACGGGTAATAATCGACCCGATGCTGACAGCACCATTGCAATATTAAAGCATCCGCCTGGGTGGAGGGATACTCGCGCCAGTAGTCACAAAGTTCTGCCAGCAAGCTTTCGCCTTCTCCACAATAGACGCGTTGTGCGTATTCATAATAACGCGCATCTTCATTATCAGATTCAGCTTCCCGCCACGACCGGGCGTAACCCTGGAGTTCGGGAATTCCCAGGCGACCTGCGCTATACCAGCGGAGTAAATTTCTGTGCAGTTTTGCATCATCGGGGATAATCACTGCGCGATGTTGCGCTAAATACAATGTCAGCCATTCTGGATGCGATGACCAAATCCGAGCGAACATTTGGTAAAAATCGATGGTGTCATTTTGCACGTCAACGGGCAGATGCAGAATGGTCTGGAAGTTAAAAACATTCCCCTTCGCAATGGCATATAAAAAGGATTCCAGTTCTTCTTCGTCTATTTCCCCGGTATTTTCCTCCTGTAACCACCGCAATCTTTCTGCTAATAACACCACGCACTCGAAGGATAAATGGGCAGTGTTCATGGCTATTGTGCACAGCGACAAGCGTAATTCATCAATCTCATCCATCGAGCAATAATTTAATTGCTGAATGAATCGCTGCCAGGCGGAGGGCAGAAAACGTTCACTATCAGAGGCAAGTAACGCACGAAAGGCGAGCAGAATTTCATGTTCTGCTACCTCATATTCTTCTGGTTGCCAAACAGATTTAGCAGGCGACTGCGCAATCCGGAGCGCTTCCTCATACGCCTGACGAAGTTGTTTAAAACCCTGCGGATCGGTTTCTGGATGAAAGGACGGTAACAGCGCCAGATAAGCGCGGCGGATAATATCGACGTCAGTCGTTTCCTCTATGTTGAGGATCTTCCAGCAATTTTTCATAGGTCGCTCATATCCTTAAGCGTTTCCGGGCATGTGGGGTAGTCAGCCAGTGGTTGCCAGGGTAAGGTCGCGTAATATGCATCGTCACTGGCAAATAATTGATAAAACATATCATTGCCGGAATCGTCGTATTCTTTACGCGCTAAGAATTCGCGTAATAAAGGCAGATGATCATCTTCGGGAGACTGCCAATATTGCCGACCAAAGGTATAACCGGCAAAGTATTGCCGCCAGTTACTATAATAACGTAGAGCCCGTAGATGAATACGCGACTGGATCCATAGACTTTCTTCTTCACTCAACCAGTTATTAAGTACGCCCATTCGGCTTAAAAAACCCATCCGGACATAATCCCAGGCTTTGATTCCCCCTTCGCCACAGCATTCGGCGGTGCTGGCGACAAATTGCGCATAAGCCTGACCTTGCTCATTTAATTCAGCAAGATAGTCACGCCATTCACATGGAGAATAACGAAACCAGCGGTGATAAAATCCTGCCAACCGAGCGGCATGACCGTTATCGATCATTCGGTGAATTGTGCGCAGCAGGTCATCACGGTCATCAATTCCCCAGGAGGAAGAAAGATCAAAAAAGCATGTACCTAAATACATTTTGGGGGATGAATGCGAAGGTAAACAGCATTCATTGCGTATTTCCATCGGAGTGGAAAGTGCAAACAATATTTTTTGCGACTCCATGTCCATATAATTTATCCTTAAATATTCATTCAATGAATATTAACCACATTGCGAGGCTCATTTATTTATACTTTTCTGACGCAACATAATACGCATAAAATAAGGCTTACGCAAAAATGGAACACATAAAAATATAATATGTTTTATCTGCAACCATAAGGAAATGATAATGATTTTTACGTCAAGTTGCTGCGATAATTTATCAATAGATGAGATTATCGAACGTGCTGAACAAGGCGATAGTGAGGCTCAATATATTGTTGGGTTTTATTATAATCGCGATAGCGCAATTGACTCTCCGGACGACGAAAAGGCCTTTTACTGGCTGAAGCTTGCCGCTGAGCAAGGCCATTGTGAAGCACAATATTCCTTAGGGCGGAAAGGTGATGCTGCCAACTTACTGATTTAGTGTATGATGGTGTTTTTGAGGTGCTC
>ENA-OVGH01002368-OVGH01002368.1-human-gut-metagenome-genome-assembly--contig:-NODE-2368-length-10454-cov-22.874123_pt1 | contig 10454 bp, 9 predicted proteins | sample MGYA00237770_ERZ505419 | MGnify/ENA primary metagenome ERZ505419 (study PRJEB26158, sample SAMN06016353) | human gut metagenome | biome: human gut; feature: ankylosing spondylitis patient; material...
TTGTGGGTTCCCTCCGAATTGTAAACTTATTGTGATTGCATTATAGTTGACAATTAGTTGATTGTCAACTATAATTCGAGAAAAAGAGACGATGGAGGTTTACCATGCTGAAAGAAGATATTTTACAGCTGCTGAAAGCCGGAAAGGACACCTATCTTTCCGGGCAGCGGATCAGCGCACAGCTGGGCGTCAGCCGGGCGGCTGTATGGAAGGCCGTGGAAGCGCTGCGGAAGGACGGATACGGAATCGATTCCCGCTCCAACTGCGGTTACCGTCTGGTGCGGGTGCCGGACGTCATGACGCAGGAAGCGCTGTCCGATATCGGAACCCGGCAAGTGGGGCGGAAAGTTCTTTACTATGACCGTCTGGATTCCACCAACAATGAGATCAAGCGGCTGTCCATCGATCAGGTGGAAAACGGTCTGGCGGTCATTGCAGACTGTCAGACCGGCGGACGGGGACGCCGGGGACGCTCTTTCCTGTCCCCCGCCGGAAAGGGTCTGTATCTCTCCGTTCTGATGCAGCCCCACTGCTCCGTGGAGGAGCTGAGTATGCTAACGGCCTGGTCGGCTGTGGCGCTGTGCCGTGCGGTGGAGCGGGCCTGCGGCGTCCGCCCCGGCATCAAGTGGCCCAACGATCTGGTCATGCAGGGCCGAAAGCTCTGCGGTGTGCTGACAGAGCTGGAACTGGAAGCGGAAACCGGCATGCCCCGCTACGTCATCGTAGGCATCGGACCCAACGTATTGCAGACGGAAGCGGATTTCGGCCCGGAGGTCGCCCCCATCGCCATCTCACTGGAGCAGGCTCTGGGGCAGGCGCCGGCGCGGACAGCTCTGGCCAAAGAGATCCTGCGGGCCATGGACGATCTCTATCGGGATTTCCCGCAGGAAAAGGCGCAGTATCTGGAACAGTACCGAAGGGACTGCCTGACGCTGGGCAGACCCGTTACCGTGCTGCGGTCCTCCGGCGCACGGGACGGCTTTGCCACCGGGATCAACGAGGATTTTTCCCTGACGGTTCGCTGGGAGGACGGCACGGAAGAAGCGCTTTCCGCCGGAGAGGTTTCCGTCCGGGGACTGTACGGCTATGTCTGAGCCATTCCTTGTGCATTTGCCTTGTTTTTCCCGGAAAAGCCTTATATAATATGGGATGAATTTATTTCAGGAGGAACCGCCATGCCCCATGTGATCCCCATTACCGATTTTGCCGCCCCGGAGCTGGACGTTTACGCCCGCCTGACCGAAAACCAGCTGCTGAACCGGGCTGACCCCGCCAATGCGCTGTTTGTGGCCGAAAGCCCGCTGGTTATTGGCCGGGCGCTGGACGCCGGATGCGTGCCGGTGTCCTTCCTGATGGAAACCAAACATATCACCGGCAAGGGAGCCGAAATTCTCAGCCGCTGCCCTGCCGATATCCCGGTCTACGCGGCGGAATTGGACGTACTGACTCAGCTCACCGGCTTCCACCTGACCCGCGGAATGCTGTGCGCCATGCGGCGGCCTCCGCTGCCTGCGGTGGAGGCGCTGTGCGCCCGGTCAAGGCGGATCGCCGTGCTGGAAAACGACATCGCCCGCAACGAGGAGAGCGCCGAAGAACTGCGGGCCGAGCTTGCCGCCGGTCAGCAGGACAGCACCGAAGCCGCCGCCGCATTGGAGCGCCACCGCGCAGTGGCCGCCTCCATGGAAGCGGCCGGGCAGCAGCTGGCCGCAGAACTGGCGGCACTGAACGAAGCACTGGACCGTCTGACCCACGACAACGACCGCAGCGGGGCACGGAAGGACAGCCTGCGGGCGGAGATCACGGCACTGACGGCCCGGCGCACCGAGGCACAGGTGGCCAGAGCCGCCGCCGAGGCCGCTGCCGAAACGGCGAAGAGCCGCCTGCCTGCGCTGGAAGAAGCCGCCGGGGCGCTGACGGCCCAGCGGGACGACGCCAGGCAGGACCTTGCGGATACTGTGAAGTACCGCGCGATGCTGGCGGAGAACGAAACACAGCTGGCCAATGTCCGCGCGGGCCTGGAACTGAAGCACAAGGCCCGCCGCACCGCACTGGATGCCGCTGACGACGACGAGCAGAAGCTCAGCCGCGCACTGGATGCGGCCCGCCAGCGGCTCTCGGTGCTGCGGGAGCTGGAAAAGAACATGGACGGCTACCAGAACTCCGTCAAGACCGTCATGCGGGCCGCGTCGGCCCGGCGGCTGCGGGGCATCATCGGGCCGGTGTCCTCCATCCTGCGCGTGGAACCGGGCCGGGAAGTCGCCATCGAGACCGCACTGGGCGGTGCGTTGCAGAACATCGTGGTGGAGAACGAAGCCGCTGCCAAGGCGGGCATCGCCCTGCTGCGCAGCGAGAACGCGGGCCGCGCCACCTTCCTGCCGCTGGATACCGTCCAGCCCGGCGTGTTCCGGGGACGGCTGACCGGTTCGGCACGGCTGGCTTCCAGCCTGGTGCAGGCCGATGCACGGTATGCCAACATCGTTTCCAATCTGCTGGGCCGGATCGTGGTGGTGGACGACATCAACGAGGCTTCCCGCGTGGCGCGGGACCTCGGCTACCACAATAAGGTCGTCACGCTGGACGGTCAGGTCGTCAACGCGGGCGGCAGCTTCACGGGCGGCAGCGTCCAGCGCAGTGCGGGCCTGTTCACCCGCAAACAGGAGCTGGAAGAGCTGCGGGTGAAGGCGGCAAAGCTGCAAAAGGACTGCCTTGCCGCGCAGGAGAAGACCGACCAGTGCAAGGCGCAGATGGATGCCGTTTCCGCTGAGCTGACCGCCGCGAACAGCGAACAGATTACGGCTGCGAACGACCGGGTCCGGGCCGAAGCAGAGCAGAAGCGGCTGGAAGCTGCCGTGGAGCAGGCCGAAACGGCTCTCGCCGCCCGTCGGAAGGAGATCGACACCCTCAACGCCCAGCTGGCCGAAAGCCGCACCAGAGCGGCCGAGGCCGAGGGGCAGGAGGCGGAGTGCGCTGCGGCCCTTGCGGAAAAGTCGGCGGAACTCCAGCGCATCGCCGAGGGCGACGATGCCTTCCTGACCCGCCAGCGGGAGCTGGCCGACCAGCTCAGCGCCAAGCGGCTGGAACAGATCACCCGCCAGAAGGACGCCGAGCTGGCTCAGGCGCAGATCGCCGCGCTGGAACAGCGCACCAGAGACGCCGCCGCCCGCAAAGCGTCGCTGGAAGAGAGCCTGACTGCGCTGGCCGATCGCAGCGCGGTCTGCCGGGCGGAGATCGAAGCCATCCGGAAGGCCAAGAGCGAGAGCGCAGAGCAGATCGCTGCGAAGGAAGCAGAGATCCGCCGGGCCACCGAAGAGCGCCTGACCCGCCAGAAGGCTGAGACGGAAGCACTGGCCAGGGCCCGCGCCGCCGCCGATGAGCGCGAGGAGATGAGCCGGGAGATGGCCCGTCTGGCCGAGCGGAAAGCGGCAGCGGAGAGCGAGTACGATGCCACCGCCGCCAAGCTCTGGGATGAATACCAGCTGACCGTCTCGCAGGCCGAAGCGCTCTGTGTGGACTTCGACAGCCTGCCTGCCCTGCGGGCGCAGGCGGCCGAGGTGCGAAACAAGATCCGTGCGCTGGGCAGCGTGAACGTCCGCGCCATTGAGGAGTATCGGGAAGTCAAGGCCCGGTACGACACCCTGCGGGTGCAGGTGGCGGATGTGGAGGGCAGCCGGAACGAGCTGAGCCGGATGATCGCGCAGCTGTCGCGCCAGATGCGGGAGATCTTCACCGACAGCTTCCGCGCCATCAACGAAAACTTTGGCCGCATCTTTGCCGAGCTGTTCGGCGGCGGCGAAGCCAGCCTGGTGCTGGAAGATGAATCGGACGTGCTGGGTTGCGGCATCGGCATCCGGGTCGCACCACCGGGCAAGGTCATCAAGAATCTGGAAGCCCTTTCGGGCGGCGAGCAGGCGCTGGTGGCCATCAGCATCTATTTTGCAATCCTGGCCGTCAACCCCGCGCCCTTCTGCATCCTCGATGAGATCGAAGCCGCGCTGGACGACGCCAACGTCAGCCGCTTTGCACAGTACCTCCGCCGCGTGAGCGACCGGACGCAGTTCATCGTCATCACCCACCGCCGGGGCACCATGGAGGCCGCCAATGTCCTTTATGGCGTCACCATGCAGGAGGACGGCGTGTCAAAGCTGCTCAAACTCGACCTCGAACAGGTTGACGCGACACTGGTTTCGTAGGTATAATAAAAAGAGGAACCTCTCAGTAAAAGGGAGAAACCTCTCAGTCATCGCTTCGCGATGCCAGCTCCCCTGATAGGGGAGCCACTGGCGAGTCGGGAGTGGCTGTGCTGGACGAGCAAAGTTTTCTGTAATCGGGAACGGCTGGGCTCCGCTGTCTCGATTCACGACTACTTACCAAGCGCCTTTTGTTAGGGCGTATTCCCGCAGCCGCTGTCCGTTCGGACAGGGCCAGCCGCCTTGCGCCCGATTGGTGCCAAGCGAACAGCAGGGCCTGCCCGTTCTGCCAAGGGCTCCCCTACCAGGGGAGCTGGCGAGCCGTAGGCGAGACTGAGAGGTTGTACGAAGGAACCCCTGCCCTTGAAAGAGGTCGCACGGAGAAAAACGTAGGAGAAAAGCCGATATGGGACTTTTTGGATTTGGTAAAAAAGAAAAAGACAAGATGAAAGATGGCCTCGAAAAGACCCGCACGGGCTTTTGGGGCAATATCCTGAACACACTCACCGGCAGCAAGATCGACGATGACCTTTACGATGAGTTGGAAGAACAGCTCATCCTGGCCGATGTCGGCGGCGAAGTGGCGATCAAACTGGTGGACAAGCTCCGCGACCGCGTGAACGAAAAGGGCCTGAAGACCGGTGAGCAGGCAGCGGACGAGCTGCGTGAGCTCATCGCGGACGAGATGCGCCCCGAAGCGGAGATGCAGCTGGACGGCCACCCCGCCGTCATTCTGGTCATCGGCGTCAACGGCGTGGGCAAGACCACGAGCATCGCAAAGCTGGCCGACTATTACACCCGTCAGGGCCGCAGGGTCATGCTGGCCGCAGGCGATACCTTCCGTGCCGCCGCCAGCGAGCAGCTGGAGATCTGGGCCGACCGCGCCGGGGTCCCGCTGGTCAAGGCCGGTGAGGGGGCCGACCCCGCCGCCGTCATCTTTGACACGGTGAAGTCTGCCACCGCCCGCGGCTATGACATGGTCATTGCCGACACCGCCGGGCGCCTGCACAACAAGGCGAACCTGATGGGCGAGCTGGCCAAGATCAGCCGCAGCGTCAAAAAAGCGGCCCCCGATGCCAGCCTGGAGACCCTGCTGGTGCTGGATGCCATCACGGGCCAGAACGCCATCAGCCAGGCAAAAGAGTTCTGCAAGGCGGCCAGCGCCACCGGCATCATCCTGACCAAGCTCGACGGCACCGCCAAGGGCGGCTGCGTCGTGGCGGTCAAGCAGCGGCTCGGCCTGCCGGTGCGGTTCATCGGCGTGGGCGAGGGCATCGACGACCTCATTCCCTTCACCCCGGAAGGCTTTGTGGAGGAGCTCATCCCCCGCACCGGCTGGAAGCACTGAGGAGGTACACCCATGAAAATTTGTGCAGCGACCGGCAACGCCGGAAAGCTCCGCGAACTGCGGCGCATCCTTGAAGCCCAGGGCCACGAAGTGGTCAGCCAGAAAGAGCTGGGCATCACCATCGAGCCGGACGAGACCGGCACCACCTTTGCGGAAAATGCCCTCATCAAGGCCGAGACCATCTGCAAGGCCAGCGGTCTGCCCACCATCGCCGATGACTCCGGCCTGTGCGTGGAGGCACTGAACGGTGCCCCCGGCGTCTACAGCGCCCGCTATTGCGGCCGCCACGGCGACGACGAGGCCAACAACGATAAACTGCTGGAAGCGATGAAGGACATCCCGGCGGGGCAGCGCGGCGCAAAGTTCGTGGCGGCGGTCTGCTTCATCCTGCCCGATGGTCGGCATCTGACCTGCGTGGGCGAGTGCCCCGGCAGCGTGGCATTTGCGCGGCTGACAGGGGACTACGGCTTCGGCTACGACCCGCTGTTCATCCCCGCCGACTGCGGCGTGGGCAAAACGGGCAGACGCCCCAACACCGAGGGCCGCAGCTATGCGCAGCTGACCCCCGACGAAAAGGACGCCATCAGCCACCGCGGCAACGCGCTGGCCGAGATGGAACAGAAACTGCCGGGATTTCTGGCAGAACGATGAACCAAATACTCTGTACAACCTCTCCGTCATTGCTCACGCAATGCCACCTCCCCTTGTAGGGGAGGCTCTGGCGAAAAGATGGAGTGTTCCGTACTGCCAAGGGCTCTCCTACAAGGAGAGCTGTCGAACGAAGTGAGACGGAGAGGTTGTACGGAGAAGACCGTATCAACATCAAGATCGAAGGAGAAACTAACTATGCTGACGAGCAAACAGCGCGCGATCCTGCGCGGCAAGGCAAACACCATGGACCCCGTTTTCATTGTGGGCAAGGGCGAGATCGACGAGACCATGATCCAGGGCGTGAAGGACTGCCTCGACGCCCGCGAACTCATTAAGCTGAAGGTGTTGGAAAGCAGCATGTACAATGCCCGCGAGGCTTCCGTCAAGCTGGCCGAGGCCACCGGCGCAGACTGTGTGCAGGTCATCGGCTCCAAGTTCGTGCTCTATCTGCAAAAGAAGAAGGACAGCGCCTACGCTGACCTGCTGAAATGAAAGTCCTGCTGTACGGCGGCAGCTTCGACCCGCCCCACAACGGCCACCTGAACAATCTGCGGGCAGCGGCGGCGCGGGTCCGGCCGGACCGGATCGTGGTCATGCCCGCCGGAATGTCCCCGTTCAAGCGGGGGACGAACGCTTCCGGTGCGCTGCGGCTGGAGATGTGCGGCTGTTTTTCCGCGCTGGCGGAGGAGGGCGGCTTCCCGGCTCTGACCGTGAGCGGCTGGGAGGTGCAGCAGGCTGCGCAGGGGAGGCGGAACTACACCGTCCTCACGCTGGAGATGCTGGCGGCAGGATTCCCCGGCGCAGAGCTTTATCTCGCCATCGGCAGCGATATGCTGCTGAGCTTTGACGGCTGGTACCGCTGGCAGGACATCCTCAGACTGGCCCGCCTCGTGGTCACGAGCCGGAACGTCGGCGACGACCCGCTCCTCCACGAAAAGGCAAAGCAGCTGGACGCCACCGGGGCCCGCATCCTGTTCGCGCCGGTGGAAGCGCTCCCCATGGCGAGCAGCGCCCTGCGCGCCCGCCTTGCCGCCGGGGAACGCTGTGAAAACGAACTCCCGCCCCTGGTGCGCCGTGTCATCCAGCGCGAGGGGCTGTACCGGGAAACAAAAGGAGACGAAGATCAGAATGACTCTGAAACAGGCAAAAGAGCTTGTGCGCAGCCGCCTGAGCGATCAGCGCTATGAGCACACCCTGAACGTGAAGAAAATGGCCGTCAAGCTGGCGAAGCGCTACGGGGCCGACGAAGAGCAGGCCGCGCTGGCGGCGTTGCTGCACGATGCGGCCAAGGAGATCTCCAAGGACGAGATGCGGGCCATCATGCGGGCGTACCCCGAATACGCTGAGGGCGGCGAAGAGCGCCCGACCCCGGTGTGGCACGGCATCTGCGCCGCCATCCTGGCCCGCACCGAGTGGGGCGTGGAGGATGAGGCCGTTCTCTCGGCCATTGCCTGCCACACGGCGGGCAAGCCGGGCATGAGCAGGCTGGATAAGATCCTCTATCTGGCCGATATGACCAGCGCCGAGCGGGACTGGTCGGGCGTGAACAAGCTGCGCAGGCTGGAACGGAACGATCTGGATGCGGCCATGCTGGTGGCCCTCAAGCAGACGAACGACTTCGTGCTGTCTCAGGGCAAGCCGCTCGACCCCATGTCCAAGGCCGCGTACGAGGACATTCAGGCGCAGGTGGAGGCCCGCGCCGGAACGGCTTGCGGTTCGTCCGACTGACCGGAAATGAAAACCGATTGCAGATTGTGGGGAAGGATGCTATACTAAAGGGTATCATGAATGTGAACCGACCCCGAATGAAAAAGCTGGAGGAAATCTAGGAATGAGTCAAGCTCCGCGCCGCATCAACACCCAACGTTCGCTGAACCGCCCGACGGAACAGCGGCCGACGGAGGCTCCTGCCTCCCGCCCGGCTCCGCTGCAGGGCCAGCCGGATTTCTTCGAAGAGCCGTCTGTGCCGCATCCGGAGCAGAGGCCCCGTCCGGCTGCCCCGGCGCATCCGGCCCCGGCAGCAGGCACCGGTGGAAACGGCGGCAGAACCCCGCCGCCCCGCCGGGGCGGTGCCCATGCGGCTCCCAGTGAGCCGCCCCGCCGCCGCAGCGCCAAGCCCAGAAAGAAGAAAAAAAGAGCCCCCATGTGGCTTCCGCTGGCCGTGACGCTGGCGGTGCTGGCCGTCATTTCGGGCGTCGTGGTCTATGCGGCCGGCATGATAAACCGGGTGGAGGAGAACCTGAAGCCGGAGGAAAACGCTGCTTCGCTGGTGGAGGAGATCCAGACGCTGGAGGAGTACAAGGGCGACGTGGTCAACATCCTCGTCTGCGGCATCGACTACGAGGACGGCCGCGGCTATTCTTCCGATGGCACCAACGACGGCATGACGGATATGATCCTGTACTGCCAGTTCGACATCAAGGGCGGTGCGCTCCGGATGCTGCAGATCCCCCGCAACAGTCTGGTGGCGACCAAAAGCCGGAAGATCACCCTCTCCAACGGCAAGACCTATTCCGCCTCGAACTACCAGATCAACTCGGTGGCTCTCTCCAACGGCGGCAATGTGGCGGCTCTGGCAGAGGTCATCTACGACCAGTACAAGCTCCCCATCGACTACTATGTCACCATCGACATGCAGGCGCTGGTGGAAATGGTGGATAACTTCGGCGGCATCGAGGTCTATATCCCCCACGACATGTCCTTTGCAGGCAGTGCCCTGAAGCAGGGCTACCGAAATCTGGACGGCGCATCGGCCGAGTTCTTCGTCCGCTGCCGCCACGGCAAGGGCTACTCCAACTCCGATATCGACCGCCTGAACATGCAGCGCTATTTCTATGCCGGCCTGTTCAAGCGGGTGCGCAGCATGGGCGTGACCGACGTCATCAACCAGCTGCCCCTGATCTTCAACAATTATATCCACACCGACATGGACCTGACCACCATCGCCAAGATGCTGGTCTCCTTTACCCGGATCGACAGCGCCAACATCATGCTGGCCCAGACGCCGGTGTTCATGGGCGTACCCAATGTCGGCAAGACCGACAGCTTTGACGGCTACTCCTGCGTGGTGCCGGATGCCGGTTCCATCGCAGAGCTGCTCAACACCTACTTCCGCAATTATACCGGCCCCGTCAGCGCCGAGGAGCTCAACCTTGTGACCAACGACTGGCCCCACGGCACGGCTTCCACCAGCGCCAACGTCCAGTTCGTGGGCCAGCTCGACAAAGAGTCGGATGACGCCATCCTCAGCGGCGACACCGACGTGGCGGGTGCCACCACGACCGACGGCCAGGCGGCCGGGCAGTAACGCAAACAACAGATAGGAGAAATCAGATGGAGAACAACATCGACAGCAAGTCTCTTGCCATTGAGATCGCAAAGATCCTGGATCAGAAAAAGGCACAGGATGTCCGGGTGCTCAAGGTCGAGAGCCTGACCGTCCTCACCGACTACTTTGTCATCGCCTCCGGCACCTCCACCACGCAGGTGGGGTCGCTGGCCGACGAGGTGGAGTTCGCGCTTTCCCAAAAGGGCATCGAGCCCATCAGCACCGAGGGCTTCGACTCCAAGAACTGGGTCCTGCTGGACTACTCGAACGTCATCGTGCATGTGTTTGTGCCCAACACCCGCACCTATTACGATCTGGAGCACCTGTGGGCCGACGGCGAGCCCATCGACATCTCGGAGTATCTGACGCCGGATCACAGCCTGTAAGGGAACATATCCCGGCCCGATGTTTTTTCGGATGCCCTCTCCGTCTCGCATCCGCTCACCAGCCCCCCGGCAGGGGAACCTCTGGCGAAAACGGAAACGTTGCAAGGACTGCCAAGGCCTCTCCTACCCTACAAGGAGAGGTGGCATTGCGAAGCAATGACGGAGAGGTTGTATCGGGAAGGAGCGGACAATGACCGGGATTGTCATAAAAGAATCTTTGGTAGTGAAGAAAAGTCTGGAGCTGATTACAACAATGAAGTATGATTACAAGGCCGTTGAGGCCAAGTGGCAGAAGGTGTGGGAGGACGAAAAGACCTTCCACGCCGAGATCGACCACAGCAAGCCCAAGTTCTACGCCCTCGTCGAGTTCCCGTATCCTTCGGGTGCGGGCCTGCATGTGGGCCACCCCCGCAGCTATACGGCACTGGACGTGGTGAGCCGGAAGCGCCGCCAGAACGGCTACAACGTGCTCTACCCGATGGGCTGGGATGCCTTTGGCCTGCCCACCGAGAACTTCGCCATGAAGAACCACATCCACCCGGCCATCGTCACCA
>ENA-OVGH01002373-OVGH01002373.1-human-gut-metagenome-genome-assembly--contig:-NODE-2373-length-10441-cov-3.297131_pt1 | contig 10441 bp, 7 predicted proteins | sample MGYA00237770_ERZ505419 | MGnify/ENA primary metagenome ERZ505419 (study PRJEB26158, sample SAMN06016353) | human gut metagenome | biome: human gut; feature: ankylosing spondylitis patient; material...
CGACTTACAATCCCTTGTGGGAGCGGCTCTCGGCGCTGGTTCCCGTCGAACAGGCTTCGGCCTTCCTCTACTTCATCCCCGGCAGCGGGTGGCGCGAGCTGATCCACCGCTTCAAATACGACGGCGCATGGCGCCTTGCACGCGATATGGGCGTATGGTACGGTCACTGCCTGGCCGACAGCGGCCTCTACGACACGGTGGACCGGATCGTCCCCGTGCCGCTCCACTGGCGCAAACGGTTGCGCCGCGGCTACAATCAGGCGGAGTACCTGGCCGAAGGGATCGCCCGCGCGCTCCGCGCCGAAGTCGACCGCCACAGCGTCCGCCGCATCCGCAACAACCCCGCACAGGCGCTCCACCGCCACGCCGAGCGGTGGGACAACGTCGAGGGAATCTTCGCCGTGCGCTGTCCCGAAAGGCTCGCGGGGCACCATCTCCTGCTGGTGGACGACGTGCTCACTACGGGCGCCACACTGCTCTCATGCGCCGAGACGATCCTGCGCGCCGCGCCCGACTGCCGGCTGAGCGTCGCGGTGCTGGCCGTCCCGCAGCGGGAGTTCGGCCTCGACGGATGACGGGCGGGAAAATGTACCGTCAGACGCTCTGCGAACGGTGCCGATGCGGCTTCGGTTCGCCGCCGGCGGAGGTGCCGCACGAGCCGGAGCGAGTTGCAGGCCGCCGCGCGGGGCGGTGACGGACTGCCGACATCGCCGGGCGATGCTCCTCTCGGCACGAAATGTCTCCGGCCGTTTTTGCGGACGGATATTTTATTTTTTACGCTTAATTTTATTTATTGCGCAGCTTTGCGTAATTTTGAATCCGAAACCGAATGCCATGTCACAGGAAAACAATACGACACCGTCCGCACGCAACCGCGAAGCCTACGCCGCACTGACCGAAATGGGCGGCAACGTCCCGCCGCAGGCCGTCGAACTGGAAGAGGCCGTGCTGGGTGCGCTGATGCTCGAAAAGGACTCGATCATCACCGTACAGGAATTCGTCACCCCCGAAGCCTTCTACACCGAGGAGCACCGGTTGATCTACCGCGCCATCGAGGAGTTGTCGTCGGAGTTGAAGCCGATCGACCTCTACACCGTCACCGAGCGGCTCAAAGTCAAGAAGGAGCTCAAAAAGGTGGGCGGCGCCTCCTATCTGGCGCAGCTCACGCAGAAGGTCGGTTCGGCCGCCAACGTCGAGTTCCACGCCAAAATCGTGGCGCAGAAGTACGTGCAGCGCGAACTGATCCGCTCGGCCACGGAAATTCAGCGCCGTTCCTACGACGAATCGACCGACGTGACGGACCTGATCGGCTTCGCCGAGCAGGAGATCTTCAAGGTGGCCGAAGGACACGTGAAACGTTCCGTGCAGTCGGCAGCCGACGTGCTGGCGCGCACGCTGGCGCAGATCGAGGAGAACGCCAAGAACAAGAGCGCCTTCAACGGCGTGCCGTCGGGCTTCATGGCGCTCGACCGCGTGACGATGGGCTGGCAGCCGTCGGATCTGATCATCATCGCCGCCCGCCCCTCGATGGGTAAGACGGCCTTCACGCTCACCATGGCGCGCAACATGTCGGTCGACCACGAGCAGGCGGTCGCCTTCTTCTCGCTCGAAATGCCGGCGCACCAGCTCATGATGCGTCTGGTGGTGGCCGAGACGGGCATACCGGGCAACGACCTCAAACTGGGACGGCTCTCGCCCGAACAGTGGCGCCACCTCGAATCGGCCACCAAGCCGCTGGGAAGCGCCAAACTCTTCATCGACGACACGCCGGCGCTTTCGGTCTTCGAGTTCCGCTCGAAGGCACGCCGCCTGAAGATACACAACGACATCAAGATCATCATCATCGACTACCTGCAGCTGATGACCGGCAACCAGGATTCGAAGGGGAACCGCGAGCAGGAGGTGGCCTTCATTTCGCGTACGCTCAAGGCCATCGCCAAGGAGCTGAACGTGCCGGTGATCGCCCTGTCGCAGCTGAGCCGTGCCACGGAGATGCGCGGTGGGTCGAAGCGCCCGCAGCTCTCCGACCTGCGTGAGTCGGGCGCCATCGAGCAGGACGCCGACATCGTGGCGTTCATCCACCGTCCGGAGTATTACGGCATCAACCAGGACGAAAACGGAATGCCTACGGCCGGCATGGCCGAAATCATCATCGCCAAGCACCGTAACGGCGCTGTGTGCGACGTGAACCTGCGCTTCCTGAAGGAACAGGCGCGTTTCGCCGACATGGACGACTCGATGCTGCCGCCCGCGCAGGCTTCGGACAGTCAGCAGGCCTACGACGATTACGCCAGCGGTTCGAACGGCGCCACGGGGGCATCCGCCGCGCTGGGTTCGGGGATCGGCGGCGGGGAGTTCGATCTGACGCCCCGGGCGCTGGACGAAGAGGCGCCGTTCTGAGTGGCGGCGCGATGCGGCCGAAAGGGAGCCCCTGCCACGCCGGAAGACGGGCGGGGATTATGTGAAACGAACTGATAAATTTCCGATATATGTTTGTCCGGACTTATGCGGGTGCGATCGTGGGGATCGACGCCGTGGCGGTGACCGTCGAGGTCAACATCGCGGGCGGCGGGCTCGGCATGTACCTGGTGGGACTGCCGGACAATGCCGTCAAGGAGAGCGAGCAGCGCATACGTGCGGCGTTCGAGAACTCGGGGGAGCGGATGTCCGGCCGCAAGGTGGTCGTGAGCCTCGCCCCGGCCGACCTGCGCAAGGAAGGCGCTTCGTTCGACCTGCCGATCGCCGTGGGGATACTCGCGGCGATGGGGCGCGTGGATGCCGGGGCGCTCGGCGGGACGATGTTCGCGGGCGAGCTGTCGCTTGACGGGACGCTGAAACCCGTGCGGGGCGTGCTGCCGATGGCCGTGCGGGCCCGCGACGAAGGGTTGCGGAGGCTGGTGCTGCCGGCGGACAATGCCCGGGAGGCGGCCGTGGTGGAGGGTATCGACGTGCTGGGCGCCGGGAGCCTGAAGGAGGTGATGGCGCTGCTGAACGGCGAGGCGGAGATCGTGCCCGCCGTGCCCGGGGCGGCGGAGCCGTTCGAAGTCGCCGCGGGGCGATACGAGGAGGATTTCGCAGACGTGAAGGGACAGGCGCTCGCCAAGCGGGCGCTGGAGATCGCTGCGGCGGGAGGGCACAACGTGCTGATGATCGGCGCACCGGGTTCGGGAAAGACGATGCTGGCGCGGCGTATGCCGACGATCCTGCCGCCGCTGTCGCCCGGGGAGGCGCTGGAGACGACCAAGATACACTCCGTGGCCGGGAAGGCCGGGGTTGCCGGCGGGCTGATGGCGCGCAGGCCTTACAGGGCTCCGCACCACACCATCTCGCAGGTGGCGCTGATCGGCGGCGGGCAGTCGCCGCGGCCGGGCGAGGTGTCGCTGGCGCACAACGGGGTGCTGTTTCTCGACGAACTGCCCGAGTTCGGGCGCAGTGTGCTGGAGGTGTTGCGACAGCCGTTGGAAGAGAAGAAAATAACCGTGTCGCGGGCCAAATACAGCGTGGAATACCCGGCGAACTTTACGCTCGTGGCGGCGATGAACCCCTGTCCGTGCGGGTATTACAACCACCCGGCCCGGGAGTGCGTCTGCTCGCCGGGGTCGGTGCACCGCTACATGAGCCGGATTTCAGGGCCGCTGATGGACAGGATCGACATGCATGTCGAGGTGACGCCCGTCAGTGCGGCGGAGCTTTCGGCGGCGGCGCCCGGGGAGTCCAGCGCTGCGATTCGTGCGCGGGTCGTGCGGGCGCGGGAGGTGCAGGCCGCGCGGTTCCGCTGTGCGCAGGGGGTGCATACCAATGCGATGATGAATGCGGCCATGCTGCGCGAATACTGCCGCCCGGATGCCGCTTCGGCGGCGTTGCTGGAGCGGGCGATGGAACGGCTGAACCTTTCGGCGCGGGCTTACGACCGTATTCTGAAGGTGGCGCGTACGATCGCCGACCTGGCGGGGCGCGACACGGTCGCGGCGGCCGACGTGGCCGAGGCGATCAATTACCGGTCGCTGGATCGGGGTAACTGGGGACGGTGATGAAAAAATGGCTGAAGACAATGGCATGGGCGGCGGCCGCCGGGGCGGTGCTGGCTACCGTGGCGGTATCCGCCGCCGGGTATGCCGTGCAGCGGGCGACAGACGGCCGGGTATACGCCTCGCCCGGGGAGGTGCCCGCCAACCGGGCGGGGTTGCTGCTCGGGACTTCGCGGACGGTGCGTTCGGGACGTCCGAATGCGTATTTCTACAACCGGGTCGATGCGGCCGCTGCACTGTATCATGCCGGCAAAGTGGAGTACTTGGTCATCAGCGGCGACAACGGCCGCAAGGGTTACAACGAGCCGCAGGACATGAAGGAGGCGCTCGTCGGGCGGGGCGTGCCGGCGGAGGCGATATACCTCGACTATGCCGGGTTCCGGACGTACGATTCGGTCGTCCGCATGGAAAAGATATTCGGGCAGGAGAGCTTCACGGTAATCTCGCAGGAGTTCCATAACCGCCGTGCGGTTTACATCGCGCAGGCGTTGGGGCTCGATGCCGTAGGGTACAATGCCGCAGACGTGGCGGCGTACGCTGGCATGAAGACCAGGCTCCGGGAAAAGCTGGCGCGGGTCAGGATGTTCATGGATTTATGGACGGGAAAAACCCCGAAATTCCTCGGGGAACCCGTCGAAATAGGAAAATAACGGGATATGAAGAAGATCATACTTTCGGGCGGCGGAACGGGCGGACATATCTATCCGGCCGTAGCGGTGGCCGAGGCGCTCAAGCGGCGGTTCGGCGGCGATGTGGAACTGTTGTTCGTCGGCGCCGAGGGCAAAATGGAGATGGAAAAGGTGCCGGCGCTGGGCTACCGCATCGTGGGCCTGCCGATTGCGGGGTTGCAGCGGCGCATGGACTGGCACAACCTCGCGGTGCCGCTGAAGGTGCTCCGGAGCATCTGGATGGCGAAAAAGACCATCCGCGATTTCGGGGCCGATGCGGTGGTGGGCTTCGGGGGCTACGCCAGCGCTCCGGTGTTGTGGTCCGCACAGCAATTGGGGGTACCGACCGTGATCCAGGAGCAGAACTCCTACGCGGGGCTGACGAACAAGATCCTGGCCCGGAGGGCGAAGCGGATCTGCGTCGCCTATGAGGGCATGGATCGGTTCTTCGCGCCCGGTAAGATCACGATGACGGGCAACCCCCTGCGGGGCCGTTTCTCGAAAGAGGGTGCCGACCGCGGCGAGGCGTTGGCCTATTACGGCTTTAGGGCGGAGCTCCCGGTGGTGCTGGTCGTGGGCGGGTCGCTCGGGACGCGGTCGCTCAACGAGATGATGAAGGCGTGGATACTCTCGCTCGGGGGCGCCGACGCTCCGGTGCAGGTAATCTGGCAGACGGGGAAATACTACGAGCGCGAGATGCAGGCTTTTCTGGCGGCGCACCCGACGGGGAATATCTGGCAGGGAGCTTTCATCGACCGCATGGACTACGCCTATGCGGCGGCCGACCTGGTCGTGTCGCGCAGCGGCGCCGGAACGGTCTCGGAGCTGTGCCTGGTGGCCAGGCCCGTGTTGTTCGTGCCTTCGCCCAACGTGGCCGAGGATCACCAGACGAAGAACGCCCGGGCGCTGGAGGCCAAGGGGGCTGCGGTGGTGGTGCCCGATGCCGAGGCCCGCACGCGGGCGATGGCGCGGGCGATGGAGCTGCTCGCCGACGGAGAGGCGCTGCGCAGGATGAGCGAAAACCTCGAGAAGCTGGCGCGACCCGACGCGGCGGAGCGGATCGTGGATGAAATCGAAAAGGTAATGAAGTGACCGCACGGCCGTGAAGCCGCAGGGCGCAGGCGGCACCTGTCTTCACGGGACGGGCTGCGCGTGTCCGACGGGCGGCGGAGGCGGTGTGAAAATCAAGAATTGAGCAGATGGAGTTTCAAAAAGTATATTTTCTGGGTATCGGCGGCATCGGCATGAGCGCCCTGGCCCGCTATTTCCTGCACGAGGGGAAAAAGGTGGCCGGCTACGACCGTACGCCTTCGCACCTGACGGACGAGTTGTCGGCCGAGGGGGCGGCGATTCATTTCGAGGACGACGTGCGGCTGATCCCCGCAGAGTTCCTCGACCCGGCGGCGACGATGGTGGTTTATACCCCGGCCGTGCCGCAGGAGCACGGCGAGTACTGCTATTTCGCCGACCACGGGTTCCGTATCGAGAAGCGCTCGCAGATGTTGGGGCACCTTGCCGAAGGCAAGTACGTGATGGCTGTGGCGGGGACGCACGGCAAGACTACGACGTCGACGCTCGTGGCATGGCTCAACCGCGCCCTGACGGGTGGCGGCAGTGCCTTTCTGGGCGGTATCTCGAAGAATTTCGGCGGCAACCTGGTGCTGGACGGCTGCGGGGTGCAGAGGATGCGCCCGCCCGCGGGGAAGGGATGCGCCGCTGCCGGATCACGCCTTCCGGGCGGGCGGCTGGCCGTCGAGGCCGACGAGTTCGACCGTTCGTTCCTGCGGCTCTATCCCGATGTGGCGGTGGTCACGTCGGCCGACGCCGACCACCTCGACATTTACGGGACGCACGAGGCGGTGAAGGAGGCTTTCGCGCAGTTCGTGCGGCAGATACGCCCCGGCGGATTCCTCGTCATCAAGCAAGGGGTCGACATTGTGGTGGACAATCCGCAGATTACGGTGTACCGCTATTCGTACGACGTGCCGTGCGACTTCTATGCCCGTAACGTGCAGCTGCTCGAGGGAGGCCATTATAGGTATGATATCGTAGTGCCGGGCGGTGTGGTCGAAGGCTGCACGCTGGGCATTCCGGGCTGGGTCAACATTGAAAATTCGGTGGCGGCCGTGGCCTCGGTATGGTGCGCGGCCAGGGCCGAAGGGGTTGCGTTGGATGCGGACGCCCTGCGCGGGGCGCTGGCGTCGTTCTCGGGCGTGAAGCGCCGGTTCGAATTCTATGTCAACACCCCCAGGCAGGTCTACATGGACGATTACGCGCACCATCCGCGCGAACTGGCGGCGACACTGACCTCCGTGCGGAAGATGTTTCCGGGACGGCGCATTACGGCGCTGTTCCAGCCCCACCTCTACACCCGCACGCGCGACCTCTACGAAGAGTTCGCCGAGTCGCTGTCGCATGCCGACGAGGTGGTGCTGCTGCCGATCTACCCGGCGCGCGAGGAGCCGATCCCCGGCGTCACGTCGGAGCTCATCGCCCGGCACGTGGCCGTGCCGTGCCGCATCGTCGGCAGGGAGGCGCTGGCCGATACAGTCGCGGCGATGGATACGGACGTGGTGGTGAGCTTCGGGGCGGGCAATATCGACGCCTGCTGCGGGGCGCTGGCCGAAAAACTCGGAGCGAAAAGCTGACGTGCGATGAACCGCTACCTCCGATACGCATTGCTGGCCCTTTTGTGGGGCGCTGTGGCCGCATATATCCTCTATGCGGGCACCACGGCGCAGCGTCTGCGTGCCGCGAGGACGGTCTGCAAGGTCGAGATCGAGGTTGTCGACAGCTCGTCGATGGGCTATCTGGTGTCGGGGCGCATGGTGCGCGGGTGGATTGCGCACAGCGGGATCAAGACGAAAGGCACGGCAGTTGATAAGGTGCCTTTGACGCAGATCGAAGAGATGATCGCCAGGAACGGGTTCGTGGAGCGGGTAGACGCCTATGTCTCCTATGACGGGGTGCTGCACGTGGATATCAGCCAGCGAAGGCCGCTCGTGCGGCTGCTGGTGGACGGCGTGGATTCGTACGTCACTGCGGAGGGCTATGTCTTCGCCGCGCCGCGGGCATCGTCGCTTTACGTGCCGGTCGTGACGGGCAGCTACCGCCCGCCGTTTCCTGCGGCGTATGAGGGCCCCGTGCGGGCGCATATCGACACCGAATCGGCGAAAGTGGACAAACGCATCGCGGAGCTGGAGCGGGAGAAGTACCCGCTTTACAGGCGCGAACTGCAGAACGACCGCAACCTGTCGGCGCTGCGCCGTATGCGGGTCAAGAAACAGTGGTGGCGGCTGGAAAGCTCCGCCGAGTACGACAAACGGGTCGGCGAACTGCGCCGCCACAAGGTCGAAATGCGCCGCAAATACCGCTACGAGGCGCGTATGATTCAGGAGGGGATTGACCGTATCGCTCGGCAGCAGGAGGCCGAGCGGCTGAAACAAAAAAAGTTGGAGAAAAGCTACGAAGATTTCATGAAACTCCTTACCTTTGTAGAGTTCGTCGAAGAGGACGATTTCTGGAGGTCGGAAGTGGTGCAGATTGCGGCTCGGACGACCCCCAGCGGAGCGTTGGAGGTGGAGCTGGTGCCGCGGAGCGGACGCCACACCATTCTTTTCGGGCGCATCGAGCAGGTGGAGCGTAAGTTCGACAAGTTGCTGCGGTTCTACCGCAACGGGTTGCAGAACATCGGCTGGGATGCGTACAGGACGATAGATATCAGATACAAGGATCAGGTGGTTTGCAAGAAATAAAAAGGAAATATACCGTGGAAAGAAAGAATTATACCGTTGCCGTCGACCTGGGCTCGTCGAACGTCGTGGTGGCTGTCGGCGAGAAGGCCGCCGAAGGGCAGATGGAGGTGGCGTCGATCGTGTCGAAGCCCGTCGAGGGGGTCAACGCGGGCAAGATCGAGAATATCGAACTGGTGAGCCGCGCCATCCGCGAAGCCATGTCCGAAGCCGAAGAGCAGCTGGGGATCCGGATCACGGAGGCCTATGCCGGTATTTCGGGCGATTTCGTGCGCTGTGCGCGCCATACGGATCATGTTTTCGTCTACGATCCCCAGAACGGCGTCAACCAGAAGGACGTCGACGCGCTGTTCGACCGCATGCGGAACGTGCAGGCGCCCGACGACGAGACCATCATGGAGCGTGTGCCCCAGAACTATGTGGTCGACGACAACCAGGAGGTCAAGAACCCCGTGGGGTCGTTCGGCAAGAAACTCTCGTCGACGTTCAATTTCATCCTTTGCCTGCGCACGCCGATGCAGCGGCTCGACATGGCGCTCAAGCGGCTCGGCATAAAGATGCTGGGCGTGACGTCGAACGCCATCGCCACGGCCGAGGCCGTGTTGCTGCCCGACGAGAAGGAGGAGGGCGTCGCGGTGGTCGACATCGGCGGCGGCGTGACGGATGTTGCGGTTTATTACCGCAACGTGGTGCGTTACATCGCCACGATCCCGATGGGGGCCATGGCCATCAACCGCGACATCCGCACGATGAGCGTGCCCGAGAAACATGTGGAAAGCCTCAAACAGAAATACGGTTCGGCGGTGGCCGACCTGGCCCCGGAGGACAAGCTGATCCGCGTCAACGGCCGCACGGCCCGCGAGGCGAAGGATATCCTGCTGCGCAACCTGGCGACGGTGATCGAAGCCCGTGCCACGGACATTGCGGAGTTCGTATTGCAGGAGATCCGGGATTCGGGGTATGCCGGCAAGCTGGCCTACGGCATTGTCCTGACGGGAGGTTCGGCCAAGCTGAAGGATGTGGACGAGTTGTTCCGCCGCGTGACGGGCATGGACGTGCGCATCGCATCGGCCGAGACCGGCGTTGCGGAGGAGTCGAAGGAGAAGGTCGCAGACCCGGCCTATGCCACGGCGGTCGGTATTTTGCTCAAGGGCGCCGAGCAGGGTGCCTGCGCGGTGATCGAGCGTCCGGCCTCGCCGGCGTCCCGGCCTGCGGAACCCCGCCCGGGATTCCAGCCCCAGCAGCCCCAGGCCGCACCCGAGTTCCGCCATACGCCGCGGTTCCAGCAGCCCGCACAGGGGCCGGCTTCCGCGGCGGCACAGCCTGCGTCCGATGAGGATGCCGCGGCAAGGGGGCAGGAGCGGGAAGATGAGCAGCTGAAGGCCCCCGTGATCGAACCCAAGCGCAAGCGCGACTGGGGGTCGATCTTCCAGAAGACCTTCGACAAGATCAACAAGAGCTTTACGGCCGCCGAGGACGAGGAGATTTGATCCTGGGGGGCTGAAACCGGCCTTTTAAACGGCCGGGCGTGAGGAGGATTTGCGGGCGTTCGCCCCGCGTGGGAATTAATCAGAAGAAAGGAGTAAAGAGATATGACAGACGAATTGATGTCGGAAATCAAAGCCCCGAAGACGGACGGGTCGATCATTATGGTGGTAGGTGTCGGCGGTGCCGGCGGGAATGCCGTGAACCATATGTGGAACCTGGGTATACGGGGCGTGACGTTCATGGTTTGCAATACCGACCAGCAGGCGTTGGACAAGAGTCCCGTGGAGCAGAAGATACGGCTCGGAGCCGAAGGTCTCGGTGCGGGGAACGACCCGGAGAACGGCCGCCGTGCCGCAGTCGAGTCGCTGCCCGAAATCCGCCAGCACCTCGAAGAGGCCGGGACTCGGATGCTGTTCATCACGGCCGGCATGGGCGGCGGTACGGGTACGGGCGCATCGCCCGTCATCGCCAAGCTGGCCAAGGAGATGGGAATGCTGACCGTGGC
>ENA-OVGH01002394-OVGH01002394.1-human-gut-metagenome-genome-assembly--contig:-NODE-2394-length-10386-cov-2.511277_pt1 | contig 10386 bp, 19 predicted proteins | sample MGYA00237770_ERZ505419 | MGnify/ENA primary metagenome ERZ505419 (study PRJEB26158, sample SAMN06016353) | human gut metagenome | biome: human gut; feature: ankylosing spondylitis patient; material...
CCGATCTTGAAATGATGCTGGCGGGTAATCTGTTCGTGGTGCAGACGGACGGCGGGGATGATCTGCAGAGCCTGACGGAGGCAGAAATCCGGCATGTGCTCCTCAACGCGAAGTGGCTTGTCAGTCTCGTTCACCACGACATCCGCTGCGTCCTAACCAACTGTACCTACTGAGCGGGAGGACAGACTATGGCAAAAGCCGCTCGAAACGTCGCCTCAGAGCAAAAGCCGTTTTGCAAGCGGCTTTTGTCTTTGGCGGGCAAATACAGCATTTGGGAGGTCTGGTCAGACTTCATCAACGCCTTTGCTCTGGCCATTTCAAACAGCGTGGACAAGGTGCGTTTCGATGAACGCGAGGCCCTGTACCGGCGTATTATGGCGAAGTATGACGCGAAGGAGCGGGAGGTTTTCCCGCTCCTTGCTGCTGATGTGGTGTCCGCGCTTGAACAGAACCCGGAACAGGACTTTCTCGGCAGCGCGTACATGGAGTTGGAATTGGGCAACGATCATGCTGGACAGTTTTTCACGCCCTATGACGTGTGCCGCCTGATGGCTGAGGTAAGCGTCCCCGGACTGGTTCAGCAGGTGATTCAGGACGGCTACGTCACGTTCAACGATTGCGCCTGCGGGGCAGGGGCTACACTGATAGCGGGGTGTCACGCCGCGGGGAAGAGGCTGCGGCTACTCGGCCGCAACTGGCAGAACTGTGTGCTGGTTACGGCGCAGGACATAGATTCTTCTGTGGGGATGATGTGCTATATTCAGCTTTCGTTGCTCGGTGCGGCGGGGTATGTTAAGATAGGCAATAGCCTGACGGATCCCATGACCGCAGGCGACGACAGCAAAAACTACTGGTACATGCCCATGTATTTTTCAGACGTGTGGCGCTACCGCCGCATATTTCACAGCATCGACAAGCTGATGGGGCGCGAGAAAGATGCGCCCGGAAAGGATAAAGAAAATGGTTCATGAAATGACGGGCGACCTGCTGTCCTGTGATGCGGATTACATCTGCCATCAGACGAATTTCTATGGCGTGATGGGGGCGGGCGTTGCCGCGTCCATCCACAGCAAGCTGCTGTCTCCTGCCGCGTACAGCGCGTATCAGCGGCTTTGCCGCAAGATGGGGCGCGATCTGCTGGGCGAGGTGCAGTACCTTCCGGGCACTTCCAAAGAGCCGGGAGGACGGTCGTACATCGTGTTCAACCTGTTCTGTCAGGATGATCGGGCGCGGGCAGATAGAGGCTTGACCCGGTATGACTGTATGCGCTCCTGCTTGGAGCAGGTGGAGTGCTGGGCACGGGAAAACGGCTGTAAGCGTGTCGCCCTGCCGGGGAATATGGGCTGCGGCATTGCTGGCGGTGACTGGCGCACGGTGCGTCAGATCATCGAGGACATATTCGGCAAGTCACCCGTGCCCTGCACCATCGTGTGGTGGAAGGGGCGCGCCTAATGAAGATGAACCTCAACGGGTATAACGCCTATACTGCCGTCCACAATGGCGGTCTCTACAAAGCCACCGTCTGGCGGACGGACGGCGAATATCCCTTTGAACTCCGGGTGTACTACGTCGATGACGCGGGCGCAAGGCATGAGGAGTTCTGTAAGTCTTACAAGACCGCTTCTTCTGCTTTCGGGAAGCTCCAGCGGTATTTCAAGGGCGAGAGCGCGGTCTGGTCTGCGGACTGAAAGTTACCAGCAACTTGCCGTCAAGTTAAAGTGATCAGGCGTGAGGGTCAATGACTCTCACGCCTGCTTTTTTTTATTCTTCGTCGTTCATCGTCGGGGTGACGACCGCTTTGATGTACTCCGCCCGTCCCGTTTGGGGGAAGCGTATGCCGCTGAAATGCCCGCCATTTTCGGGTAGGACAGCACATAGGGCAAGCGCTCGTTCTTGCACGTCGCCACGATGGAGGCGGTGCGGAAATAGTCGTCGCTGGTCAGCTCACGCGGCGGCACTTCGTCCTGTGTAGCCGTCATTTTGTACTTTCCCGTCTTGCGGATGGCCGATAGCACTTCATTCGTCACCCGGTGTTTGAAGCGCTTTGCGGCGGGGGAGCTTGCTGGAGAAAATCAGGCTGTACGGCCCGGATTCGTTGATGATAGTCATGTTGGGGTTTTTCCCCCCCCCTGAATACCGTCACGAATCGTTACGGTATTCTTGTTCTTGTCCTCGTCGTCAACGTGGGCACCTAACGTCTTTCGCGGATTGGAGTAGCCTAACGCCACTGCAACGTCGCGTCCGACGAACCGCGGTACGTCACCAATCATCATGGAGCGGACGGCACCGAACTCATTACTGGCGAAAGTCTGCAATTCATTCATGCGTCAACCGCCTCCTTGATGTTCTCCGTGCATTCGATTACTTCACGGAGAAGCGCATCAGAAATACGGTCATCGGTGTCCATGCGGTCGCATACGATGGCGAGCGCCTCATCAATGACGGCAATCTCGCGCAGGATGATTTCTTTTTCGTTCACAAAAAGTACCTCCTGTCAGTTAAATATTCTTGACTTTCTGCTGGCAGGATGGTATGATGTAAGTGGATTTCATACCTTCCCGTGCAGTTGGTGTCACGCCATCTTGTGTGGCGGGTGTGGGGTCTTTGGAAGTAAGCGCTGACGCGGCTCAAACGTAACGGCGCTTACTTTTTTCGTCTCGCAACAGTAGCAATTCAAGGGCTTCACGAATGGCTGCACCTTTTGTGATGTTTCGACGTACACAATAGGCTTCGAGCCTCCGCTCGGTATCCGCATCGAGACGGATACTGTATCGCACGTCCTTGGGGTTGTCTACTTTGGGACGCCCCATTTTTGTTGGCATCGTATCGCACCTCCTTCTTGCCACACCAAAAGTATAATAAACACGTGGCAAAAAGTCAATCTTTTTTTATGAAATTTCTTCCAAATCTTGATTCTATCATATTTTCGCCCAAAAGTCAAATATTTTTTAACTCGAAAACAGGCGTCAGATAATTTTATTTAGCTGTATTTCGGCAGCACGGATGATGAGAACAAGCGATTGGTCAGGGCGGGTGAATCGTCCACCCTGCCGCAGGGCATAAGAAAAGCGCGCAGGAGCATTTACGCTCTTGCGCGTTACAGATTACGCCACGGACTCGCGATTGAGGCGCGCGTTGAGGATGGATGGGGTAGCGAATCGCTACCCCATCCGCGCAAGTCGCCAAAAATTAAAACAGCGGCAGAGCTGTCATTCTGCCGCTGTTTTGTGTGTCAGCACAAATACGTCTCCGAAAATCAACATTTCAGGTTCGTACCTGTGCGCTATGGTGGAGATGAGGGGAGTCGAACCCCTGTCCGAAGGCTCGCTTGCAGGACCTTCTCCGAGCGCAGACTGTGATTTGAAATTCCCGCACGATGACGCCCGCAGTCAAGCTTCAGCGATTGGTAGCTTCATGTTACGGACGCATGGCAAAGCTTACATGCGCTCGTTCCCCGCTTGAATGGCGCTGGGAACCGGTCAAGCGGGCAGACCGGGCCAGCGTCGCGCCTAATTAGGCAGCGAAAGCGTACTGATTATTGTCAGTTACATTTAAGTTCCCCGTTTTATCGTGGTCAGGGGCCACGGCTCGCTTATCCCGCCCTCGACAACCCCCGTCGAAACCGGATCATCCCCATGAATGAGATGGCGCTTCTTTTGGGGCAGCGCCGCCCTGCTGTCAGTAGTTCTTTGTTGCTTGATTTCTCTTGTTGCAGGAGGTTTCGCTCCTGCGGGAGCGACAGGGGGCTTTCCGATCGCCCCCTTGACCCCTTCGGCGCGGACTCTCCCATGCTGCTTTTGGAATACAGTTACAGTGGGAAGTTTGGTTGCCCGTTCCTTTATCGTATGTGCAAAGGTTGTGCCGAGGTTACTTGTTGTGTTCCCTGAGTGCGCGGCGGATGTCGCGGTCGGCGTCGCGCTTGGCGATGGTGTCGCGCTTGTCGTGTTCCGCTTTGCCGCGGCAAAGACCCAATTGCAGCTTCATCCGCCCGTCCTTCAGGTAGATTTCCAGCGGCACAAGCGTGTAGCCCTGCCGGGAAACAAGCCCGTCCAGCTTGCGGATTTCGCTCTTGTGCATCAGCAGCTTTTTCGCATGGGGTCACGGTTGAAGATGTTGCCTTGGTCGTAGGGGCTGATGTGCATCCCCTCGACCCAGATTTCGCCGCCGCGAATCTGCGCCCACGACTCCTTCAGGTTCACGCGTCCCTGCCGGATGCTTTTGACCTCCGTGCCGAACAGCGCCAGCCCGCACTCATATTTCTCCTCGACGAAATAATCGTGCCACGCCTTGCGATTCTGTGCCACGGACTTAATTCCCTTCTGATGCGGCACGTTCCTCGCCTCCCTTGCGCGTCTGCCTGTTTCAGCAGGAACTATTATAGCATATTCGTTTTTTTATTGCAAGTCCCAAACTTCCATGCTATAATAAAAAGGAAGATTTTCTGTGGTGCAGGAGGAAGGACAGGATGAACGATCTTCACGAGATGGCGGCAAACAGCCGGGAGGCGGCTTGGACGCTGGCGGCTTCGTCGCTGGAAACGCGAAACGCGGCGCTTCTGCGGATGGCGGAGACGCTGGAAAATCATCAGGCGGATATTTTTGCGGCGAACGCGGCGGATATTCATCAGGCGGAGGCGGACGGGCTGGCAGCGCCCCTGCTTGGCCGGCTGAAATTCCGCGAAGAGAAGCTGCGCGCCGTGACGGACGGACTTCGCGCGCTGGCTGCTTTGCCCGACCCCATCGGCGCAACAACGATGACGCACGAAATCACGCCGGGGCTGAAAATGTACCGCGTGACCTGCCCGATTGGGGTCATCGGCGTGATTTTCGAGAGCCGCCCGGATGCGCTGGTGCAGATTGCGTCGCTGGCGCTCAAGAGCGGCAATGCCGTGCTGCTCAAGGGCGGGCGCGAGGCGGAGCGGACGAACGCCGCGCTGTGCGGCGCGCTCCGGGAGGCGGCGGCGGATGTCGGGCTTCCGGCGGATTTCGCGCAGCTGCTGCATTCCCGCGAGGATGTCGCCGCCATGCTGAAGGAGGACGCGCTCATCGACCTCATCATCCCCCGCGGCAGCAAGGAGTTCGTCCGCTAACAGCCGCATTCCCGTGCTGGGGCACTCCGACGGCATCTGCCACGTTTATGTGGATAAATCCGCCGATGTGGAGATGGCGGTTTCGATTGCCGTGGACAGCAAAGCGCAGAATGTGGCAGTCTGCAACGCCTGCGAGACGCTGCTCGTCCACCGCGATATCGCCGCTGATTTTCTGCCCAAGCTCCTGCCCGCGATGCAGGAAAAGCACGTCCGGCTGCTGGGTGACGAGGCGACCCGCGCGATTATCCCCGTGGAAGCCGCGACGGAAGAGGACTGGCGCACGGAGTATCTGGATTATGTGCTGTCCATCCGCGTCGTGGATTCGCTGGAAGCCGCGATTGCCCACATCAACCGCTACGGCAGCCACCACACGGACTGCATCGTCACCCGCGATGACGCGGCGGCGAAGGAGTTCCTGACCCGCGTGGATTCCGCCGGCGTGTACCGCAATGTGTCAACGCGCTTTGCGGACGGCTTCGTGTACGGCTTCGGCGCGGAAGTCGGCATTGCGACGGGCAAGCTGCACGCGCGCGGCCCGATGGGGCTGGACGGTCTGACGACCTACAAGTACAAATTGCTGGGCGACGGGCAGCTGATGGCGGAGATGAAATCCGGTCAGCGCGCGTACACCCACCTTGTGCTGCACGAGGACTGCCCGCTATGACACAAGGCATTGCGTTTTTTGATTTTGACGATACCCTTGCCCGCGGCGATTCTATCCTCCCCTTCCTGCTGTACTGCATCCGCAAGCGGATTTCGCCGCGCCGTCAGCTATTCAAGGCAGGCTGCGCCTTTCTCTACTGGAAGCTGCGGCCGTCGCGGGCGTCGCGGGCGAAATCCGCCACGCTGTCGTTTTTGAAGGGGCGTTCGGCGGACGAAATGCTCGATGTCGCCCGCGCGTTCTTCCGCGATGAATACCTGCCGCGCTTTTATCAGGATGGGCTGACGGAGCTGTGGTCGCTGCGCTCGCAGGGGATGAAGCTGGTCGTCGTCAGCGCGTCGCCGGACGTGTACATGCGCGCCCTGCCGGAGTTCATGCCGATTGACGCGGTGCTGTCCACGCGCTGCGAGGTCGGCGGCGACGGGCGCTACACGGGGCAAGTCGGCGAAAACTGCAAGGGCGAAGAGAAGGTCCGCCGAATCAAGCAGTATTTGAAGGAAAACGGCTTCGTGCTGGACATGAAGTGTTCCTCCGCCTATGGCGACTCCCCGTCCGATGCGGATATGATGGCGCTGGTGAACCGCGCGGTGCTGGTGAATCCGAAGAAAGCGCTTCTGCGCCGGCGGCCGGACGGCATTGTCGTCCATTGGACGTGATTTTCCCTGAATGCGTCTTGGCTGCATGGGTTTCGCCTCTGCGGAGGCGAGTCGGGGGCTTTCCGATCGCCCCCGACACCCCTTCGGCGCGCCGCTTTGGGAACATTCTTTCATCAGAGCAGTACAAAACAAGATTTTGATAAACAGAAAGGTGAATTACACATTATGATGCGTCTCCAGAAGTTTCTTGCCCTCTCCGGCGTGGCGTCGCGCCGCAACTCCGAAAAGCTGATTGCCGACGGGCATGTGGCGGTAAACGGGAAGGTTATCACCGAAATGGGCGTGCAGGTGGATGAATCCGCCGACGTGGTAACGGTGGATGGCAAGGTTTGCAAAATTCAGGAAGAAAAGCACTATCTGGCGTACAACAAGCCGATGGGCGAGGTGACGACCGTCGCCGACCCCGAAGGCCGCCCGACGGTGATGGACAAGTTCCGCGATTACCCGGTGCGCCTGTACCCTGTCGGGCGGCTGGACTACGACAGCGAGGGTCTGCTGCTGCTGACCAACGACGGCGACCTGATGAACAACCTCCTCCACCCCAGCCGCGAGGTGAGCAAGGAGTACCTGGTGAAGGTGTCCAACCGCGTGACGGACGAGGAAATCCGCCGTTTGCGCGCGGGTGTCCGGCTCGACGACGACCGCATGACCTCCCCGGCGGACGTGCACCTTGTGCGCTACGAGACGTTCGCGTCCGTGCTGCTGGTGACGATTCACGAGGGGCGCAATCGGCAGGTGCGCCGCATGTTCAGCGCGATTGGGCACGAGGTCGTCGCCCTCAAGCGCGTCGGCTTTGCGACGATTAAGCTGCACGACCTGCCGCGCGGCCAGTGGCGCCGCCTGACGGACGTGGAAGTACGCAAATTGAAGGAGCTGTGAGCATGAGCTACGAGCTTCGCAGCGCCCGCTGGATTGCCGCCGATGTGCTGCGGCAAGTGGTTCAGCCGGGTGACACGGTGGTGGACGCGACGCTGGGCAACGGGCATGACACGCTGATGCTCTGCGAACTGGTGGGCGAAACGGGGCGCGTCATCGGCTTCGACATTCAGCCCGACGCGGTGGAACGCACGCGCGAGCGTCTGGCGGATGCGGGGATGCTGTCCCGCTGTACGCTCTACGCCGAGGGGCACGAGCATCTATCGGAGCGGGTGACCGTGCCGATTCGCACCGCGACATTCAATCTTGGCTGGCTGCCGGGCGGCGACAAGCGCATCACGACGCACTGGGAGACGACGCGCGCGGCGATTTCGGCGGCGCTGTCGCTGCTGATGAAGGGCGGCGTCTGCACCATTTGCGCCTATCCGGGGCACGCCGCGGGCGACGAGGAACGCGCCGCGCTGATGGCGTATCTGTCGGCGCTGCGCCCGCAGGAGTACAACGTGCTGCACCACCGGTTTTTGAACGCCGGGGCTGGCGCGCCGGAGTGCTTTGTGGTGCAGAGGCAGTAATGGGGAAACCCAAGGGTGCTGCCCTTGAACCTGCCAGAGGCGCTGCTTCTGGACTCCCTTTCGCGCAATGAAGTTGGTGACGCCCTTATACAGATTCCGCGTGTTAATGCGTAAAAAATAAGCATCTCGGATTGCTCCAAGATGCTTGCAGTGGCTGCTCACTCCATCGGCATATCCATCAGCTGCTTCGGCTGATTGCGCCGCCCGTAAATTACATCCGTTATCTGGACAATGCTCTTTTCATCATCAATCCAGAAATAGATGTTGTAATTTTTAACCAGCATTCGCCGAATACCCACGCTATGCCACGGTTCCTCCGGTGTCAATGGGATTCTCTGCGGCATCATCTTCAGCTTTGCGATCTCCACCTGAAACGTCCGCAGCATTTGCATTGCCGTTTCAGGCACTTGCAAATCCACCGCGATATAGCTGGCGATTTCCCGCATAGCCTGTTCAGCGTGCAGGGTAATGTGGATGTCATATTGCCTTTCCATTGTCGATTTCCCCAAGCAGTCTGGCAAATACGTCCTCCATCGGTGCAGTTTGATTCGCTTTCGCCTGCGCCATCCCCTCCGCCATCCGCGCGTTAAACACCTCGTCCGTCATTTCGTCCCGGCTGAGCGGGCGAATGGGCGGCTTTGCGGGGCGAAACGGCAGCCCGTTCCACAGCACAATCTGCCGATAAAACATGTTGATGGCGGTCGAGGTCGGAATCCCCAATTCGCTCAGAATCGCTTCCGCCTTTTCCTTCACGTCCGGCTCAACCCGCACTGTCACATTCGCACTTTTCATTGCTGCATCCCCTTTCTACTACTGATTATACCATATTGTATGGCGATTTGCAATACAATATGCAAATTGGAGGTACTTATGCACACCCCCGCCCCCATTGAACTCATGAACGTCTGCCTCCTGCGCGACGATGCGAACCGTATGCTCGTGCAAGACCGCACCGACCCATCGTGGCCTGTGCTCTGCTTTCCCGGCGGGCACGTCGAAATCGGCGAAACGTGCGCGGATGCCGTCGTCCGCGAAATGCAGGAGGAAACCGGGCTGACTGTCGTTTCGCCGCGGCTCATCGGCATCAAAGAGTGGATGAAGCAGGACGGACAGACCCGCGCGCTGGTGCTATGCTATGAAGCGTCGGCGTACACAGGCGCGCTGACTTCCTCCGCCGAGGGCGAAAACCGCTGGATGACGCGGGCGGAAATTGCCGCCCATCCGCGTGGGAAATCGCTGCTGGACTTCCTGCCCGTGTACGAAAATCCCGATGTGACCAGCATGTTCTACGCGCCCGACGGCTGGACGGCGGTTTACCGCTAATACTTCATATAGGCTTCACATCCGTGTGCTATCATCCCCCTAAATCCCCCGAAAGAAGGAACACGATCCGTGAAAACACCCGTGACGCACGAGCGCCTGCAAAACCACCTGACGTATTCATGGTGGAAGTATGTCCTGATGATGGTATTGGTCATCTTTTTCTGGAGCATCCTGTTCACGACGACGCGCTACCGTCCGCCGGAAGAAAAGAAGGTCATTGTCGGCGTGTACGGCGCGGGCAATCAGACGGCGCTGGACACCTACATGGAGGACGTTCGCCAGCTGCTCCTGCCCGACATGGAGGAAATGAACACGCAGTTCATCATGAGTGACGAAACCTGGGGTTCATCGGTGCTGATGACCCGCATGACGGCGCGCGAGTGCGACATTTACCTGCTGCCGAAGGATCTCTTTCAGACCTACGCCCAGCAAGGTGTGTTTGTGGCGCTGGAGGAAACCATGCCGGACTTAGTGAGCGAGCTGGAATCGCGCGGCATCAGCCTGAGCCGCGGCTGGCGCACGGACAGCGACACGGGCGAAAAGCACCTATACGGCATCCCGTGTGCGGATTTGCCGTATCTGGATACGTTCCTGTATCCGACTGCGGATTCGTACTACGCGTGCATTTTCCGCGCCAACGGCAACGAAGAAAATGTTCAAGCGTTCTTTGATTACTTCATTCGCGATATGCTCAATGTCCCGCCGGCGGCGGCTGCGGAGGAAGCCGCTTCGTAATCTGATTTTTTGCGGCGGATTGCAATTCGTCGCAAGGATTTCGCGTCTGCGGACGCGACAAGGGTGCTTTCCGCTCGCCCTCTTGACCCCTTCGGGTGCGCACTCCCCTACTTTGGGGGCATTGGAGCAGAACCGACCTCATCCGCCCATATAAATAGGAAGTTTTTCGCAAGGAGGAATCCCCATGCAGCATTGCATTTTGGTCAAGTGGACGCCCGACGCGGGCGACAGGGACGCGCTGGCGAAAGAGGCGGAGGCGATTTTCGCGCAGGCGGTGGCGGACGGCGTGGCGACCGCGCTGACCATCCGCCGCAACGTCATCAACCGCCCGAACCGCTATGATTTGCTGATTGAGCTGACCATGACACCCGACATGCTGCCTGCCTACGACGCAAGCGAACCGCATCACCGCTGGAAAGAGACGTTCGGCGCGCGCATCCAGCAGAAGGCGATTTTCGATTACGAGTGATTTCT
>ENA-OVGH01002397-OVGH01002397.1-human-gut-metagenome-genome-assembly--contig:-NODE-2397-length-10373-cov-2.175615_pt1 | contig 10373 bp, 9 predicted proteins | sample MGYA00237770_ERZ505419 | MGnify/ENA primary metagenome ERZ505419 (study PRJEB26158, sample SAMN06016353) | human gut metagenome | biome: human gut; feature: ankylosing spondylitis patient; material...
ATTGCGACGCCTGCCGTTTAGCAGGCATTTTTTATCACCAGACGACCGGGAGCCTTTATGTCATCTGAAAAACTGTATTCCCCACTGAAAGTGGGCGCGATCACGGCGGCAAACCGTATTTTTATGGCACCGCTGACGCGTCTGCGCAGTATTGAACCGGGTGACATTCCTACCCCGTTGATGGCGGAATACTATCGCCAACGTGCCAGTGCCGGTTTGATTATTAGTGAAGCCACGCAAATTTCTGCCCAGGCAAAAGGATATGCAGGTGCGCCTGGCATCCATAGTCCGGAGCAAATTGCCGCATGGAAAAAAATTACCGCTGGCGTTCATGCTGAAAATGGTCATATGGCCGTACAGCTGTGGCACACCGGACGCATTTCTCACGCCAGCCTGCAACCTGGCGGTCAGGCACCGGTAGCGCCTTCAGCACTTAGCGCGGGAACACGTACTTCTCTGCGCGATGAAAATGGTCAGGCGATCCGTGTTGAAACATCCATGCCGCGTGCGCTTGAACTGGAAGAGATTCCAGGTATCGTCAATGATTTCCGTCAGGCCATTGCTAACGCGCGTGAAGCCGGTTTTGATCTGGTAGAGCTCCACTCTGCTCACGGTTATTTGCTGCATCAGTTCCTTTCTCCTTCTTCAAACCATCGTACCGATCAGTACGGCGGCAGCGTGGAAAATCGCGCACGTTTGGTACTGGAAGTGGTCGATGCCGGGATTGAAGAATGGGGTGCCGATCGCATTGGCATTCGCGTTTCGCCAATCGGTACTTTCCAGAACACAGATAACGGCCCGAATGAAGAAGCCGATGCACTGTATCTGATTGAACAACTGGGTAAACGCGGCATTGCTTATCTGCATATGTCAGAACCAGATTGGGCGGGGGGTGAACCGTATACTGATGCGTTCCGCGAAAAAGTACGCGCCCGTTTCCACGGTCCGATTATCGGCGCAGGTGCATACACAGTAGAAAAAGCTGAAACTCTGATCGGCAAAGGGTTAATTGATGCGGTGGCATTTGGTCGTGACTGGATTGCGAACCCGGATCTGGTCGCCCGCTTGCAGCGCAAAGCTGAGCTTAACCCACAGCGTGCCGAAAGTTTCTACGGTGGCGGCGCGGAAGGCTATACCGATTACCCGACGTTGTAATCCAACATTGCGAGCGGCGTAAAGCCGCCGCTATACTAAAACAACATTTTGAATCTGTTAGCCATTTTGAGGATAAAAAGATGCGTCTTCTTCATACCATGCTGCGCGTTGGCGATTTGCAACGCTCCATCGATTTTTATACCAAAGTGCTGGGCATGAAACTGCTGCGTACCAGCGAAAACCCGGAATACAAATACTCACTGGCGTTTGTTGGCTACGGCCCGGAAACCGAAGAAGCGGTGATTGAACTGACCTACAACTGGGGCGTGGATAAATACGAACTCGGCACTGCTTATGGTCACATCGCGCTTAGCGTAGATAACGCCGCTGAAGCGTGCGAAAAAATCCGTCAAAACGGGGGTAACGTGACCCGTGAAGCGGGTCCGGTAAAAGGCGGTACTACGGTTATCGCGTTTGTGGAAGATCCGGACGGTTACAAAATTGAGTTAATCGAAGAGAAAGACGCCGGTCGCGGTCTGGGCAACTAATCTCCTGCCGGGCGTGAACTCATCGCGCCCGCATCTTTACTGCATCGACAAGTAATATTTGTCATAATGCGTGCTGCAATTTATCCGTATTAAGAGAATCAGATGTCCGATAACGCTCAACTTACCGGTCTGTGCGACCGTTTTCGTGGTTTTTATCCTGTTGTGATCGATGTTGAAACAGCCGGATTTAACGCCAAAACCGATGCGCTGCTTGAGATTGCCGCCATCACCCTGAAAATGGATGAACAAGGCTGGCTGATGCCGGACACCACATTACATTTCCACGTCGAACCATTTGTCGGCGCAAATTTGCAACCAGAAGCCCTCGCCTTCAACGGCATTGACCCGAACGATCCCGATCGCGGCGCGGTCAGCGAATACGAGGCGCTGCACGAAATTTTTAAAGTCGTACGTAAAGGTATTAAAGCGAGCGGCTGTAACCGCGCCATTATGGTGGCGCACAATGCCAATTTTGATCACAGCTTTATGATGGCCGCCGCAGAACGCGCCTCACTGAAACGTAACCCGTTCCACCCTTTCGCCACTTTTGACACTGCTGCACTGGCCGGGCTGGCACTCGGACAAACCGTATTGTCAAAGGCTTGCCAGACCGCTGGCATGGACTTCGACAGCACCCAGGCGCACTCCGCGCTGTACGACACCGAACGCACTGCTGTGCTGTTTTGTGAAATCGTCAACCGCTGGAAACGTCTGGGAGGCTGGCCGCTATCTGCCGCCGAAGAGGTGTAATCGAGTCGATGCCTGATGACATGCAATGATTCAGGCATCTATAGTGAGGCTATTCCACGCATCCTGCATGATATTCACGGGGAATAGCGTTAATGGCAGATAATCCAGACCCTTCATCGCTCCTGCCGGACGTGTTTTCACCGGCGACCCGCGACTGGTTTCTTCGCGCCTTTAAACAGCCGACCGCTGTCCAGCCGCAAACCTGGCATGTGGCGGCGCGAAGCGAACATGCGCTGGTGATTGCACCGACCGGCTCCGGGAAAACGCTGGCAGCATTTCTCTACGCCCTCGATCGGCTCTTCCGCGAAGGCGGCGAAGATACCCGCGAGGCGCATAAGCGTAAAACCTCACGCATCCTCTATATTTCACCGATAAAAGCCCTGGGCACCGACGTTCAGCGCAACTTGCAGATCCCGTTGAAGGGTATTGCCGATGAACGGCGGCGGCGCGGCGAAACGGAAGTCAATCTTCGCGTAGGGATCCGTACTGGCGATACGCCTGCACAGGAACGCAGCAAACTCACCCGTAATCCGCCGGATATTCTGATCACCACACCCGAATCCCTCTATCTGATGCTGACCTCCCGCGCGCGCGAAACGCTACGCGGCGTCGAAACGGTAATTATTGATGAAGTCCACGCGGTAGCGGGCAGTAAACGTGGTGCGCATCTGGCGTTAAGTCTGGAGCGGCTCGATGCGCTGCTCCACACCTCAGCACAGCGAATTGGCCTTTCTGCCACTGTGCGCTCAGCCAGCGATGTGGCAGCATTTCTTGGTGGCGATCGCCCGGTTACGGTAGTCAACCCGCCCGCAATGCGCCATCCGCAGATACGAATTGTCGTACCGGTCGCCAATATGGATGATGTCTCATCGGTCGCCAGCGGCACCGGCGAAGACAGCCATGCCGGCCGGGAAGGCTCCATCTGGCCATATATTGAAACGGGTATCCTTGATGAAGTGTTGCGCCATCGCTCGACCATTGTCTTTACTAATTCGCGGGGGCTGGCGGAAAAACTGACGGCACGATTAAATGAGCTTTACGCCGCACGCTTACAGCGTTCCCCGTCTATCGCCGTTGATGCGGCCCATTTCGAGTCGACCTCCGGCGCAACCTCTAACCGTGTACAAAGTAGCGACGTTTTTATTGCCCGCTCACACCACGGCTCCGTCTCTAAAGAACAACGAGCAATCACCGAACAGGCGCTGAAATCGGGTGAATTACGCTGCGTGGTCGCAACCTCCAGTCTTGAACTGGGGATTGATACGCATTGGTCGCGCCGGACATCAGGTTGGCGGTGTATCTAAAGGGCTGTTTTTCCCCCGTACCCGGCGTGATTTAGTCGATTCCGCAGTCATTGTAGAGTGTATGTTCGCAGGCAGGCTGGAAAACCTGACACCACCGCATAATCCTCTCGACGTCCTTGCGCAGCAAACCGTTGCCGCCGCGGCGATGGATGCATTACAGGTAGACGAATGGTACTCCCGCGTACGCCGTGCCGCACCGTGGAAAGATCTGCCAAGACGTGTTTTTGACGCCACGCTGGATATGCTTTCCGGGCGCTATCCCTCTGGCGATTTTTCTGCTTTTCGCCCCAAACTGGTCTGGAACAGGGAGACCGGGATATTGACCGCCCGGCCTGGCGCTCAATTGTTGGCGGTTACCAGCGGCGGCACCATTCCGGATCGTGGCATGTATAGCGTGTTATTACCCGAAGGTGAAGAAAAGGCCGGTTCGCGGCGGGTGGGTGAACTGGATGGTATATGAGTCGCGGGTGAACGACATTATCACTCTCGGCGCTACCTCATGGCGGATCCAGCAAATCACCCGCGATCAGGTGATTGTGACTCCTGCTCCGGGTCGTTCTGCCCGGCTCCCCTTCTGGCGTGGTGAAGGTAACGGACGTCCGGCTGAATTAGGCGAGATGATCGGCGATTTTCTTCATTTGCTGGCGGATGGCGCGTTCTTTTCCGGGACTATTCCCCCGTGGCTGGCAGAAGAAAATACGATCGCCAATATTCAGGGGTTGATTGAGGAGCAGCGCAACGCGACGGGCATCGTTCCGGGGAGTCGCCATCTGGTCCTCGAACGGTGCCGTGATGAAATTGGTGACTGGCGTATTATTTTGCACTCTCCCTATGGAAGACGGGTGCATGAACCCTGGGCGCTGGCGATTGCCGGGCGAATACATGCGCTATGGGGCGCTGACGCGTCGGTGGTCGCCAGTGATGACGGCATTGTTGCACGTATTCCTGACACCGATGGTAAATTGCCCGATGCCGCGATTTTTTTGTTTGAACCAGAAAAGTTGCTGCAAATTGTCCGCGAGGCGGTAGGCAGCTCGGCACTTTTCGCCGCCCGTTTTCGCGAATGCGCCGCGCGGGCATTATTAATGCCGGGGCGCACTCCGGGCCATCGCACCCCGCTTTGGCAACAACGGCTGCGCGCCAGTCAGTTGCTGGAAATCGCTCAGGGATATCCGGATTTTCCGGTCATTCTCGAAACCCTACGCGAATGTCTGCAAGATGTTTATGATCTTCCCGCACTGGAACGTTTGATGCGTCGCCTGAACGGTGGCGAAATTCAAATATCCGATGTAACGACCACTACGCCCTCGCCTTTCGCCACAAGTTTATTGTTCGGCTATGTCGCGGAATTTATGTACCAGAGCGACGCCCCGCTGGCAGAGCGCCGGGCATCCGTACTGTCGCTGGACAGCGAGTTACTGCGCAATCTACTCGGACAGGTCGATCCGGGGGAATTACTCGACCCGCAGGTCATTCGCCAGGTGGAAGAAGAGTTGCAACGACTGGCTCCTGGCAGAAGAGCGAAAGGTGAAGAAGGATTGTTCGACCTGCTGCGCGAACTGGGGCCAATGACCGTTGAAGACCTGGCGCAACGGCATACAGGCAGCAGTGAAGAGGTTGCGTCGTATCTGGAAAATCTTCTTGCAGTAAAACGAATCTTCCCAGCGATGATTAGCGGACAGGAGCGTCTTGCCTGTATGGATGATGCCGCCAGGCTGCGTGATGCCCTCGGCGTACGACTACCAGAGTCATTGCCAGAGATTTATTTACATAGAGTCAGTTACCCGCTTCGCGACCTCTTTCTGCGCTATCTCCGGGCTCATGCTCTGGTCACGGCTGAACAACTGGCTCATGAGTTTAGTCTCGGTATTGCCATTGTCGAAGAGCAGCTTCAGCAACTGCGTGAACAGGGTCTGGTGATGAATCTGCAACAAGACATCTGGGTGAGCGATGAAGTATTTCGTCGTCTGCGTTTGCGCTCGCTGCAAGCCGCCAGAGAAGCGACGCGTCCCGTTGCAGCCACGACCTATGCGCGATTGCTGCTGGAACGTCAGGGCGTATTACCCGCCACCGATGGTAGCCCGGCGCTCTTTGCCTCAACATCGCCAGGCGTTTATGAGGGCGTAGATGGCGTGATGCGGGTGATCGAACAGCTTGCCGGAGTCGGTTTACCCGCCTCACTCTGGGAAAGCCAGATCCTGCCTGCCCGCGTACGCGACTATTCGTCAGAAATGCTCGATGAATTACTGGCAACCGGTGCGGTTATCTGGTCGGGGCAAAAAAAACTGGGTGAAGATGACGGCCTGGTGGCACTGCATCTACAGGAATATGCTGCAGAATCGTTCACTCCCGCCGAAGCGGATCAGGCGAATCGTTCGGCGCTGCAACAAGCGATAGTCGCTGTTCTGGCTGACGGAGGAGCCTGGTTTGCACAACAAATCAGCCAACGGATACGCGACAAAATCGGCGAATCGGTTGATCTCTCTGCCCTGCAAGAGGCGTTATGGGCGCTGGTCTGACAAGGCGTCATCACCAGCGACATTTGGGCACCGTTACGCGCCCTCACCCGCAGCAGTTCCAACGCACGCACCTCAACTCGCCGCAGTCACCGGGCTCGTCGTGGACGTCCTGTCTATGCGCAACCCGTCTCGCCGCGGGTATCTTACAACACACCAAATCTGGCTGGACGCTGGTCGTTATTGCAGGTGGAGCCACTAAACGATACCGAAAGGATGCTGGCGCTGGCGGAAAATATGCTCGACCGCTACGGCATCATCAGTCGTCAGGCGGTGATAGCCGAAAATATCCCTGGCGGGTTTCCATCGATGCAAACGCTTTGTCGAAGTATGGAAGACTCCGGGCGAATTATGCGAGGTCGTTTTGTAGAAGGTCTGGGTGGCGCGCAATTCGCTGAACGTCTGACTATTGACCGATTGCGCGATCTGGCGACACAAGCCACGCAAACGCGCCACTATACACCAGTGGCGCTCTCTGCCAACGATCCGGCTAATGTGTGGGGAAATCTTCTGCCCTGGCCTGCACATCCGGCAACGCTGGTTCCAACGCGTCGGGCGGGTGCGCTGGTGGTCGTTTCTGGCGGCAAATTGTTACTCTATCTGGCGCAAGGTGGCAAAAAAATGCTGGTCTGGCAGGAAAAAGAGGAATTACTCGCCCCAGAGGTTTTCCACGCGCTGACTACCGCACTGCGTCGCGAACCACGGCTGCGCTTTACGCTAACAGAAGTGAATGATCTACCGGTCCGGCAAACGCCGATGTTTACGCTGCTGCGTGAGGCGGGATTTTCAAGTTCGCCACAAGGGCTGGATTGGGGATAGAGAAAGGACTGACGGATGCCCGTTCGCATCCGTCAGTATTGCAGGACGGATTATTCCGCGTCCGGCTCTTCAGACTTGTATTTAGCGGCAGTTTCTTTGATCAGCTGCTGCAGTTCGCCACGCTGATACATTTCGATCACGATATCACAACCGCCGACCAGCTCGCCGTCAACCCACAGTTGCGGGAAGGTCGGCCAGTTAGCATATTTCGGCAGTTCCGCACGAATGTCCGGATTCTGCAGAATATCAACATAGGCAAAACGTTCGCCACATGCGGCAAGCGCCTGGACTGCCTGGGCAGAGAAACCGCAGCTCGGCAGTTTCGGTGAACCTTTCATGTACAGCAGGATCGGGTTTTCAGCAATCTGGCGTTGGATTTTTTCGATAGTGGTGCTCATTGTCTTGCTTCCTCAAACTTCTTTACGGCAGTAATCTGACATTGTAGCGGGTCAGTGCGGCATCGGAAAATAACATTTTCATCACGCTTTTGCTATTTTATCCCTTTGCTCTATTTGTTGCATTTCAAATATTCGTTTCTTCTCTGATGCCGGCAAACTGGCGTATTTATAACCATTTTTAGCTTTCACTGCTGCATTTTTTTGCGCTCGCCAACGAAACGTATTTTTTAACAATAAAAGCTATTAACTTTCTCTTCTTCTATGCATTAGAATCATCAAGTTTTGTAAATCAGACGCAGGCATGATAGACCTGCCTTAACAGAGGGACGCTCAGTGGCGCGGATAAACCGTATTTCGATCACGCTCTGTGCTTTACTTTTTACCACCCTGCCTTTAACGCCTATGGCCCATGCTTCAAAGCAAGCCAGGGAGAGTTCTGCTACCACTCATATCACCAAAAAAGCAGATAAAAAGAAAAGCACGGCAACCACCAAAAAGACCCAGAAAACAGCGAAAAAAGCCGCCAGTAAAAGTACGACCAAAAGCAAAACCGCTTCTTCCGTTAAAAAATCTTCCATTACCGCTTCTAAAAACGCCAAAACTCGCAGCAAACACGCCGTCAATAAAACGGCCTCAGCCAGCTTTACCGAAAAGTGTACCAAACGTAAGGGCTATAAATCGCATTGTGTGAAAGTCAAAAATGCCGCGTCAGGAACTCTTGCCGACGCGCACAAAGCGAAGGTGCAAAAAGCTACGAAAGTGGCAATGAATAAACTGATGCAGCAAATTGGTAAGCCATATCGTTGGGGTGGCAGCTCACCGCGTACCGGTTTTGATTGCAGCGGCCTGGTTTATTACGCTTATAAAGATTTGGTGAAAATTCGTATTCCGCGTACGGCGAATGAAATGTATCACCTGCGTGATGCAGCGCCAATCGAACGTAGTGAACTGAAAAACGGCGACCTGGTCTTTTTCCGTACTCAGGGACGCGGCACAGCCGATCATGTCGGCGTGTATGTCGGCAACGGCAAATTTATTCAGTCACCGCGCACAGGTCATGAAATTCAAATCACTTCTCTCAGTGAAGACTACTGGCAGCGCCACTATGTTGGCGCTCGTCGGGTAATGACCCCAAAAACACTTCGCTAAAACTTTACCCTGTTGTTACGGCAACAGGGTAAGTTCATCTTTTGTCTCACCTTTTAATTTGCTACCCTATCCATACGCACAATAAGGCTATTGTACGTATGCAAATTAATAATAAAGGAGAGTAGCAATGTCATTCGAATTACCTGCACTACCATATGCTAAAGATGCTCTGGCACCGCACATTTCTGCGGAAACCATCGAGTATCACTACGGCAAGCACCATCAGACTTATGTCACTAACCTGAACAACCTGATTAAAGGTACCGCGTTTGAAGGTAAATCACTGGAAGAGATTATTCGCAGCTCTGAAGGTGGCGTATTCAACAACGCAGCTCAGGTCTGGAACCATACTTTCTACTGGAACTGCCTGGCACCGAACGCCGGTGGCGAACCGACTGGAAAAGTCGCTGAAGCTATCGCCGCATCTTTTGGCAGCTTTGCCGATTTCAAAGCGCAGTTTACTGATGCAGCGATCAAAAACTTTGGTTCTGGCTGGACCTGGCTGGTGAAAAACAGCGATGGCAAACTGGCTATCGTTTCAACCTCTAACGCGGGTACTCCGCTGACCACCGATGCGACTCCGCTGCTGACCGTTGATGTCTGGGAACACGCTTATTACATCGACTATCGCAATGCACGTCCTGGCTATCTGGAGCACTTCTGGGCGCTGGTGAACTGGGAATTCGTAGCGAAAAATCTCGCTGCATAATAACTGATGGCAAATGCAGCATTGCCTGAAGCGCTACGCTTATCAGGCCTACGCGGATCATCGATGTAGGTCGGATAAGGCACTCGCCGCATCCGACAAGCGCTGCATGATACGACGCCTAACGCGTCTTTTCATGTCAACGCGGATGAGTCGTTAACACCGCATCCGGCAAGATAAATCGCACGTTGTCAGCAACTGTAACGCAGAAGGTTATCCTTCTGCGTTTTTGTTTAATTAGCTGTTAGCAACGCAAACTGTTTCAGGTTGTTTTCTGGCTGACATAAACACCAGCAATAATGCCAGTCCCGCGACAATCGCTCCCATCACTGGCACAAAGCTGTATCCCAGCCCAGCGGAAATTACCGCACCACCAGCAGCTGCTCCCAGCGCATTTCCAAGATTAAAGGCACCAATATTGACTGATGAAGACAGACCCGGCGCTTCACTGGCGACACGCATCACGCGCATCTGTAACGGCGGTACGACCGCAAAGGTTGCTGCGCCCCACACCACCATGCTAATAGCTGCGCCGAACTCATTGCGGGCCAGGAACGGGATTGCCAGCATAATCACCATCAGCAGCAACAAAAAGCCTTTCAACGTGCCGTTAACTGAACGAGATAGTTACCGATAGAGAATCCGACACCAATCAGCACCAGCATTGCCGTGACGAACACCGGTGTTGCGTGGGTAATACTTTGCAGTACCGGAGAGATATAGGTGTAGAGAGTAAACATTGCACCAGCTCCCAGTACCGTCGTCAGCAATGCAGACAGCACCTGCGGACGCATTAATACCGCCAGCTCTTTTTTCACTTCAGGTCGTGCCCCTGCACCACCTTTAGGTAATGAGAAGAACAGACTTACCATTGAAATCACTCCCAGCCCCGCCGTTGCCAGAAATGACACCCGCCAGCCGATGGTTTCACCCAACCAGGTCGCCGCCGGCACGCCACCGATATTTGCCAGGGTTAACCCCATAAACATAGTGGCAACTGCGCTGGCCTGTTTATGTTTTGGCACCACGCTTGCGGCCACGACTGAACCCAAACCAAAAAATGCTCCGTGATTCAGGCTGGTCAAAAT
>ENA-OVGH01002417-OVGH01002417.1-human-gut-metagenome-genome-assembly--contig:-NODE-2417-length-10291-cov-2.955549_pt1 | contig 10291 bp, 5 predicted proteins | sample MGYA00237770_ERZ505419 | MGnify/ENA primary metagenome ERZ505419 (study PRJEB26158, sample SAMN06016353) | human gut metagenome | biome: human gut; feature: ankylosing spondylitis patient; material...
AGAAACGCTTTCAACGGTATATGGAACCTCACTTCCTGCATGGGTGATGCTTCCTGAAGCAGTTGCATTTCCGTCCAAAATATATAGTCGCAAGTTTTTCATACCGGAAGCCGGAGTTAATTTGGGGAGATAAGCAAATTTGTATTTATCTACTTCACCATACAATCCGTACAAGTAATCGAATAATGATAGTCCATCAAATTGCATCATTGCCTCCATTGCACTTATAAATTGTCTCAAAATCTCAAACTTTGGATAGAGTCCTATCATCCATTCATATTCTTGTTTAAACACATTAAATAAATCATAGCATACAATATGTTCATAATAATATCTCGCCTGACTCAAATCCGGCTTACTTTTCACTATTTCTTCAGCAAATGAAGCTATAAAGGAATGGTCTTGCGAGTTCAGAAAGCGAAGAAAATGCTGGTTATCCACTTCTTCTTTAAGTACTTCTATTCCTGACGCAAAAGTCCGTTGTTGTTTTCTCAAATAATTGATAGCAAATTTAAGATCAGCCTCATCTATCGCCTTTCCCACTCCCTTATATTCGAAGAAGGAATGGAAAAGGCTATTTTCTATTTATAATTTATAAAATTCATCCCAACCTTTACGCGGTGGAAGTCCCGCCAGCATTGCATTAGCAAATTCATTATTTGTAATCTGCTTCGTACGAGGATCAAAGAACAACTGTGTATTAAGTCGTTGAGCCATCACCCCCAGTGAGAATACCTGACTCAACACTCCATTGATTTCGAACGGTGAGCGTGTCTTTTCAATACCGTTACATGCCAACAAGAAGTTCTCGAAGTGATTGGAAGGACTTTTAGGAACCTCCGGCAACTTGTCTGCCATCTCTTTGGCTTTCTCTTCCGGAATAATAGACAAAGTGCTTCCATGACTACCACCCTTGAAGATCAAATCCTTAGTATAAATGATTTTTCCAGGATTCAACTTAGATTTCGGAGTATCTCCCTGATTAGTTACCGGGATGTTCGGATCTAATCCCGAAACTCCATAACCAGCAGGAATAGGAGGAAGATTATCCAGACCATCATACCAGGTAATATCTACCGGTGGCATTCCTTTACGTTGCGGGAAACGGAAGAGAATCGTGGAAGAATATGGGAAGAAATAATCATTATGTCCATTTGCGTATTGCATAGTGACTTCGTATGGCAATCCCAGTTCCAGGAATTCGTGAGCCGTGTCGAGGATATGTGCTCCCCAGTCGCCCAATGCTCCCATACCAAAATCATACCAACAACGCCATTGTCCCAAATGATAATCTTTATTATACTCGTGATAAGGAGTAACTCCGAGCCAAGTGTCCCAGTCCAGATCTTTCGGCAGTTGCTGTCCCGAAGGAAGCTTATAGATATTAGTGTCCCACTTATGCCAACGGCGCGGGTTATTCATGTGGGCAGTGATAGCAGTAACGTCCTTGATAATTCCTGCATCCATCCAGGCTTTAAACTGAAAATAGTTTGCTTCAGAATGTCCCTGATTTCCTACTTGAGTAACCAGGTTCGGACGTTTAAGCGCAGCTTGCATCAACAGTTCCGCTTCATAGAAAGTACGTGCCAACGGTTTCTCCACATATACATGCTTTCCGGAAGCCAAAGCCAGCATACTGATCGGAAAATGCGAATGGTCAGGAGTAGCAATTGCTACAGCATCAAATTCGTTACCGGCCTTATCAAACATTTGGCGGAAATCCCTAAACTGCTTTGCTTTCGGATATTTAGCCATTATCTTTTGTGTATGTTTGGCACCCATATCTACATCACATAAAGCCACCACTTCCACCATACCTGTCCGTGCAAAGTCTTCAATAATCTGCTCTCCACGGTTACCAATGCCGATATAAGCAATTTTCACTTTGTCACCTCTTCCTTTTTTAGGTGAAGCGGTTTGCGCATGTAATAAATCACCGGTTCCTAATGCCAATCCGGCTGAAGCCATCGACATCGTTTTCAAAAAATCCCTTCGTGTTACCATAAATTATTCATTTTCATTGATATTGATTAAGTTCTTCTTTTAAAATTATATAGGAAAACTATCAACTCCTGCCCTTCTTTTTAAATAGTGCTTGCATTCCATAAAATAAAAGGCGCAAAATCCCCCAACAAGCATAAAGCACAAAAGTAAATATAGACGTTATCATCTCCGTAAATGGCGCATGATAAGCAATAATTGCATAAAGATGTATCAAATTAGATACTACGAAACAAACGAGTAAAGTGATTAACTCAATTTTCTTACGTCGTGCGGTTACAATCGTGTCTTTCATATTGCTTCGGGTGTTTTTACAGATTGATGGTTCAGATAGTCTATTTTATACTCATCAGGGAAATAGAGCGTCCGTTCTTCTTCCAATGCCTGATGTCCCAACAAACAGAGCATACTTGCATAATATCCTTCTTCCGCGATGTTTTTAGGTTGTTTTTGTGTTATGACGGCCTCAACAAAAGCTTCCAACAACAATGATGTACCATCGCTCTTGGGACGTTCTCCGATAATGAATTCTCCTTTGTTTTCGTTTGCAGTTTCCGGTGCCCAGCTTGTTCCGGCAAAAGGCAGAGAATCGAATACCTTGTTCTCCCAGTCATTCACCATCTGCAGGAAGGCCGGTGCAGGAGCTACACTCTCAAAGTAATATTTTCCCTTTTCCGGTTCTACCGTTCCGAGATTACCCATGATCTGTTCTTCCAGTCCATAGAATTTATTGGAAATGACAGAATCGAATGTCATCTTTACCCCATCATCAAACACATATACACAACTCACATTGTCATACACATCCCTGCCATCTTTCCAATAAGTGATGGCACCGTGTCCCATCACCTTTTCGGGTATCTTACGCAAAGCCCAGCTTCCGATCTGAAGCTGATGGCAAGCGAGTTCCGTCATCAATCCTTTTGAGAACTCCTTGTAAAGACGCCAGTTTATCAGACGTTCCAGATTGGGTGAAGGTACCGAACGTCTCCAATCCCCATTCCGGTTCCAGAAGGTACGGATTGCATTTATTTCACCGAAGGTACCCGCATGAATCATCTCCATTGCTTTAATGTAACGAGGATCGAACAGACGCTGTTGCCCTGTGAAGAATATTTTTCCCGTGCTACGGTGTTTCTGATACATACGATAACATTCCTCCATCGTGAAACCTATCGACTTTTCGCAAAAAACGTGCTTTCCTGCGTCAAAAGCATCCAGCACTATCTTACAATGCGAACTAAGAGGAGTAGCCACGAGTATGGCATCTATCGACTTATCTTCCAACACTTCTCGATAGTCACCGTACACCTTGGCATTAGGAACGAGCTTCAGTGCTTTTTCAATAGACGGTTTATAAATGTCGCACAATGCAACAATATCGACTTTAGGATTTTTAGTCAGAAATCCCATTAAAAACTGTCCCCGGGAACCGGGACCGATAATTGCCAAACGACACTTTTCGTTTGAGGTGTTCATCACCTCCGAAAAAGCAGAAAGCCAAGGGCTTGCTGCAAGAAGAGTGCCAGCCCCGGCTATGCCTAAATTCTTTAGAAAATCCCGCCTGCTAATAGGGGTATGTTTCATGCTTGTGGTATTTAAGATTATAATTGGTTTATTTGAAAATCAGTTATTAAATACAGGTGCTTTTTGTGTTTCGTAAGAAGGAGATCCTCCCTCTACGTAAGGCCAACCTTCTTGGTCCCACTTGATCTGGTCCAACAACAGAATACGTCCGTTCTCCGGAGTTGATCTTGAAAATCCATGATACAGAAGCCAGTCTTGTCCGGCATCATCCTGGATAATCTGCGAACCGTGCCCATTGCCTACAAAATGATCATTCGCACCTATCACCAAAGAATAACCATTTTTCAACATCGGTTTACCAGTCTTGTCTTTGTACGGGCCCCATACTTTCTTGGAACGTCCCACTACGACTTTATATGTACTTTTCACTCCTTGACAACAACTTCCTATGGAGGCAAACATATAATAATAATCACCGTGCTTATGGATATAAACAGCTTCAAAAGCAGTTCCCGCTATTCTCTTTTTTTTCGCTCCCGACATGATCGACAGCCCATCCGCAGTCAGTTCAATAACATATATTCCCCGGAAGCTGCCCCATACCAAATAGTTTCTCCCCTCATACTGCAGGAGACTGGGATCGATCGAGTTCTGTACACCAATCTCATTACTGCGGAACATCTTACCATGATCCGTAAAAGGTCCCTGCGGAGAGTTGGCCGTAGCTACCCCAATTCCGCACGTTTGTTCTCCTCCCCACACCGACATTGCATAATAAAGCACATATTTACCGTTAATATAATTAATGTCAGGTGCCCAGATTCCAGCTTTAGGTTCAAACCTGGGACGAGTTTTATTCGTGAATGCAGTGTTGCAATACGTCCATTCCACCAAATCTTTCGACTTCATGATCGGAACGTTTCTGGTAGATTCGGTAGCATACACATAAAAGTAACCATCTGCAGCTTTAATCACCGTAGGGTCGGGCATGGCAATATCTACAACCGGATTCTTATAACTCACCGCAGACTTTGTCTGTGCTCTCCCCTGCGAAAGACAAGCACCTATCATGAATACGAAAACGAACAAATTTACATACTTTTTCATCAAATCATTCCTTTAAAAGCTCCTTTTTACCTTATCTTTATAGCTATAAATTAATATTAACTTACAAAATCTTTGGGTAACACTCCAAATTGCTTCTGGAAACACTTGGCAAAATAAGACGGAGAATTAAACCCTACCATATAGCAAATCTCATTTACCCGGTTTTCTCCTTCTTTCAATAATTGAGCAGCTCTCTTTAAACGCTCCAGACGAAGATATTCATTCGGACTCAAATCCAAGACGCCCTTTATCTTCCGATAGAAATTGGAACGGCTCATATTCAGGCTATCCGCCATATCATCCATGCTAAATTCCGGATTACTATAATTCACTTGGATAACCTCATTCAACTTCTTTATAAAATCTTCGTCAGCTTTTGTCAACGCCATCGTATTGGCAGCCACAAAAGGAGACTGTGCAAAAGCCTTACGTAGTTTCTCTCTATTCTGAATAAGGCTGGAAGCACAAGCCTGCAAATATTCCACAGAGAAAGGTTTCTCCAGATATGCGTCTGCTCCCAATTCCATTCCCTCTATCTTAGACTGGATATTCGTCTTCGCAGTCAACAAAATAACGGGAATATGGCTATAATTCAAATCTGACTTGATCGTCTTACACAATTCAAAACCATCCATCACAGGCATCACAACATCACTAACCACCAAGTTCACATAATTACCATCCAACACTTGCAACGCTTCCGCACCATTAGTGGCAGTCAATACAGTATATTCTTTCGATAGCTGACGCACTACAAAGGCAAGCATATCCGGATTATCTTCTACAACCAGCACTGTAGGCCGGTTATCTTTCTTTTCCGTCTCTCCAACAGGAATTTCATTCATCCTGTCTATTTCAACTTCCGGTTCCGGGGTTAAGGTTATTGTCATGTCCTGAACAATCGGCAAAATCAAACAGAAGGTATTATTTTCTTCCCCTTCTCCCATAGCTAAAGTCCCTTGATGCAGTTCAGCCAATGAACGGGAAAGAGCCAAGCCGATTCCTGTTCCGGTAGTCACCTTGCCGTCTTCTTTTTCATTGAAACGAACGAAAGGCTTGAATATTTCCTCCTTCATCTCATTGGGAATAATCACTCCATCATTCTCCGTACGAATACAGAATGAATTGTTGTCATCCGTTTCCGGCACTTCCAAAGATATGTGTACGTAGCTTTCAGCATACTTCACCCCATTATTCAACAGATTACTGATAATCTTCGTAAACGCCTCCCGGTTCACATGCGCATAGAAATCCTCCTCGGGCACTTGCAAAGTAAACTCCAAGCCTTTCTGTTTGGCAAGGGAAGTAAAACGCACATGAGTCTCTTTCAGCACCTCCGTTACATTACATTTCGCAAAATTCAGGCGGAATCCCTGACTTTCCGTTTTACGGAAATCAAGCAACTGGTTAGTCAGGTTCAACAACCGTTCCGTATTCTGCTTCATTACATTCAAGTCTTCCCTCGTTTCCGCATCGACCTGTTTCTTCAATATGATGTTTTCCAAAGGACCTTTAATCAGCGTCAACGGTGTACGTATCTCGTGGGCCACATTCGTAAAGAAATCAATCTTTGCATGATAAACTTCACGTTCCTTCTCCTGCTCGAATTTCTCCATCTGCCTGCGGTGTTTGCTGTTACTGCGTCTCTTGAAATACATAACCGTATACAGGGAGCAGCCGATAATCAGCAGAGCATACACACAATACGCCCATATAGAGAGGTAAAAAGGAGGAAGAATATGTACCCCTAATGACACTTCGTCGTCACTCCATACACCGTCGCTATTAGCAACCTTTACCCGGAAGGTATAATCACCGTAACGAAGATTGGAATAAGTAACGATAGGGCTTTCGCCAACCGTCAGCCAATCCGTATCAAAGCCCTCCAGTTTATACATAATCCGGCTCGTTTTCGGAGCCTGGAAATCCAACGCTGCTACACGGAAAGAAAAAGAATTCTGATTGGACTGGAGCACAAGCTGGTCGGAGAAAGTTATACTCTTCTCTAACGGAGATCCCGGTTCGCCGGCATACACCTCCTTACCAAACAGAAAGAAATCAGTAATGGCAACAGACGGAATGAACTTATTCTCCGAGAAATTCTTGGGATTAAAAGCGATAAAACCATCGATGCTACCCAGATAGATCGTACCATCTTCGGTTTCAAAGCTTGAACGATAATTAAACTGGTCGCCCAACAAGCCATTAGAGGTGGTATATACTTTCATCACTCCGGTGGTAGGTTGGAAGCAAACCAGACCGTTGTTGGTTGTCAACCACAAAAATCCTTCTTTGTCCTCCACAATCTGATATACAACATCGTTCGGCAATCCGGCCGACAAATTATAATTGGCAAAAGTCTCCGTATCCGGCTGAAAACGACAGAATCCCCCTCCTTGGGTAGTCAGCCAGATTTGCCGGTGAGAGTCTTCAAAGATGCTCAATACCTTGTCATACGGAAGGCTCTTCGGATTATTTTCATCGTGCAAATAGTTCTTCCATTTCTTTTCGCTCACATTGTAGCAATAAGCTCCATTTGCATAAGTTGCCAGCCATAGATTACCACCGGAATCTTCCTTTATATCATATACAAACCTGCCGTTCAGTTCCGGTATCCGGTCAAAATCATCAGATTGTCTGTTGTATCGCAGCAAACCGAATAAAGTACCCAGATAAATATCACCCGTCGTTGTGCGGCAAATAGAGAACACGCTATTGTCTATCAATGAACGGGGAGAGTCTGTTTTCTGATAGGTTTTCACGATAGCTCCCGTACGCGTATCTACTACTTTCACTCCTTTTGAGAAGGTTCCCACCCAAAGATGGTTATCAATCAAACACAGACCATGCACATTGGTAAAAGCACTGCTAGGGGTAAAAAAGGAAAAAGTCTTGGTCTTCGGGTTGAAACGGTTCAAACCGCCGTCTTCCGTACCAATCCACAGAATACCCTGATTATCCTGGCAAAACTCACGTACCCGTTTTCCATGCAAACCATTATCTGTTCCTTTGGGATAATATTTTTCAAAATACGTATAAAAACGCGGATAGTAGTTCACACCTCCAAAATAAGATCCAATCCAGATACCACCCTCTCGATCCTTACACAAGGAATAAATAGCATTATCGGACAAAGAATAAGGGTCGTTGATCGAACTGCGCAAATGAACATATTTACCCATTCGAAGATTATAAATATAGAGTCCCGATTCTGCACCAATCCACAATTCATTATCAGAAGCGACCAGCAGTTCGCGACAAAAAACAGACTCTCCATTTTCATCCTCTGAAAGTAAGTCATGTAGTTTGTTAGAGGTCAGGTTCAGTTCTTTTACTCCTCCCTTTAAAGAGCCTACATATAGACAATTATATGCTCCTTTCACCAGGCCTATCACGACATCATTCTCATAAGTTTTTTGATTGTCTACAGGCGAGACATAAGGATGAAGGGTTTGCAAACGGTCTTTCGAAAAGAAAAGTCCATCACCATAGCAACCAATCCAAAGAGTTCCGCTATTATCGAAAACAAAAGACTGAACATTGGTGGAGATAAAAGGAAAGTTCTTCAATGTATAATTCCGGAGCTTTCCTTCCTCCAAATCATAACAAAATAATCCCTGTGACTCTACCGCTACCCAGACACATCCCTTATTGTCTCCGGAAATTGCAGTTACGGTATGTTCAATTTTCGTATTTTCTATGCTCAATTCAGCAAAATGCCGGAAAGAATCTTTTTCCGGATGATAGATATAAAGTCCTACATCCGTACCTACCCAGATATCTCCTTTTGAGTCCTCATAAAGAGCTGTGATAAAATTATTACCAATGCTCCGCCGTGTGCGGTCATCATGTTTGAATTTGCGGAATGACAAACCGTCATATCTATTCAAACCATCTTTTGTGCCGAACCACATAAAGCCCTGCTTATCCTGCAAAATCGCATTGACCGTATTTTGAGATAACCCGTTCTGTACACTAAGATTTTTGAAATAATAATGCTCGTCCGCCATTTGCGCATGGCAGCCGATCTGATAGCCGATTAAACAGATTAAAAATATGAGAACTTTCTTCATAAATATACGTATTTTCTATCCTTCCGTTTGAGTTACCAAATGTAGGCAAAATCACAGCGGAAAGATAGTAAATATGTCTCAATGAATGAAAGAATAGTCCTATTTTTCTATCCTGATACGCGCGTCAACTGCTACAACGGCCTTTTCTGTTGCTAAGAGCGGATTTATATCCATTTCTTTGATCTCTGTAGCGAAACGTAGTAAAGTGGACAAACGGACAATAATTTCAGCAAATTTATCTTCGTTGACTCCCTTTTGCCCACGTGTTCCCTGAATGATTTTATAAGCACGCAAAGAATGAATCATTGAATAAGCTTCTTCGTAAGAAAGCGGAGCCAAACCGGAAGATACATCTTTCAGCACCTCCACAAAAATACCTCCCAAACCACAAAGTACCACGTGACCGAACTTCTCTTCATATTTTGCGCCAACAAACAGTTCCGTACCTTTCAGCATCGGCTGTACCATAATTGCTCTTGCATCAAGTATCTGCATCATACGATCGAATTCCAGTGCCAGATGTTGCTCACTTTTAATGTTCAAAACGACACCACCGACATCTGATTTGTGCACAGGACCAACAACCTTGGCAACTACCGGAAATCCGCACCGACGGGCAAAAGCTACTATCTCCTCTTTATTGTCGGAAACAAATTCATCTACCAACGGAATACCGGCAGCGTGCAACAATGCCTGTACATAATTGGGAGCGATATAACCATCCTCCGGAATAGAATCAATAATACGACGAATCCTCGGAACGTCCACTCCGAACAGTTCTATTTCAGGAACTGCCGGTTTAGGAGCATTCACAATGCGGGAAAGAGCAGTCCCTAATGTGACCTCATCCGAAAAGTTCACGTGACCTTTAGCAAGGAACGCTGCCACTTCCGCTCCGGCTGTATTGATGGAAGGAAGTATCGGGAAAATCGGCTTACTGCAAACCTGCATTTTCTCATGAAGCACATCGTACATCTCGAACATAGTGACTAGTCCCGGAGTTCCAAAAATGGCCATCACAGCATCTATATTCTCAAATTTCTCTTCACAATAGTCAATACAAAGACGCAGATGTTCCGGGGTTCCCGTAGCAAGAATATCAATCGGATTACCGACAGCAGCTCCCGGAAAGAGTTGCGCTTTCAGTTCTTCTGCCAGGTTACCTTCTAACTTCGGCACATTCAGCCCCCCCTTGCTCAACGCATCCGTCAGCATTACTCCGGGGCCTCCGGCATGAGTGATAATCGCAAAATTCTTTCCCTTCAGTTCGGGCAAGGTAAACACACAACCGACAGTAGTCAGCTCCTCACGTGAGAAACAACGTACAATTCCCGCTTTACGAAACAAAGCCTCAACAGCAGAATCCGAGCTGGCAATAGCTCCCGTATGCGAAGAAGCCGCACGGCTTCCACTTTCCGAGCTTCCCGCCTTAATCGCTGCAATCTTACACCCTTTTCTTATCAATGAAGAAGCATGGAATAATAATCGGTCCGGATTTTGGATACTTTCAATATAGAGCAATTTGATTCGTGAATCTTTTTCAGAATCGAAGTTCTCATCCATAAACTGTAATACATCCTCCA
>ENA-OVGH01002422-OVGH01002422.1-human-gut-metagenome-genome-assembly--contig:-NODE-2422-length-10280-cov-2.961076_pt1 | contig 10280 bp, 1 predicted proteins | sample MGYA00237770_ERZ505419 | MGnify/ENA primary metagenome ERZ505419 (study PRJEB26158, sample SAMN06016353) | human gut metagenome | biome: human gut; feature: ankylosing spondylitis patient; material...
AACACGCGCTACGGTAAAAATACGCTCTGCTTTGCTGCTTCTAAATTAGGCAAAGACGCTTGGGAAATGTCCCGTGCGCGTTTGAGCCCGGGATATACAACCTGCTGGAAAGATTTGCCACGCATTGGACCGCTCTTAGAAGAAACCGTTCCGTTCTGATTGAACGGTTAGGGCTCTTCTCACTTAGAAATTTTTAGTAAGCAAAATAAAATTTTTCAATAATTAATTCTTAAAGCTCCTCTAAGAAAGAGTGAGCCTCTACAAAGGCATTCAAAGAACAGTTTTTTCGTCTTTCCCCGAAGGTTTCCGCCAGTGCTGTCTTAAGACAGTGCTGATGGAAACGTTTGCGTTTCTTTCCTAGGAGAAAACATATGAACAAAATCTTTAAAAAAATTTGGAACAAACGGCGGGGATGCTTCGTCGCCGTTTCCGAAGCGATGTCTTCTGTTTGTCAGGGCAAAACAAAAGCTGTTCTTGCAGCTTCGCTCCTGCTGGTTGCCCAAGTACCTGCATTTGCACTGGTGACTATCAACGGGGACGTAGTAGGAAAAGACCCACAATTCCAATTCCAAGGCCGGGGTCCTGCACTGGCCGATAGTCATACCATAAATGGAAATTTAACTTGGAACTTAGGGCGAGAAGGGGATTTCAGAAGATCTTTCCTTTGTGTTTCTATTGGGGCAGGCTACTTCAGCTCTCTCAGTAACACATTGATTGTGAACGGAAATTTCAATATCAATAACAATTCATGGGTACACATCGCTCATAACGGTGACGAAGGGGGAAATATCTATAGTGCCCTGAATATTTCCAAAGATCTAAACATTTCGAGTGACTCCGAGCTTTCTCTAATCAGTAATGGGGGAAGCGGTAACGACCCAACAATTCACGCAAGTCTTAATGTCGGAGGAACCGTTTACAACTCAGGACGCCTTATTTCCTACGGTGGGACTCAAGCGGGAAGAACATACGGATCGTTCTCAATCAACAACCTAGTAAACAACGGTACATTTGTTTTTGACTCTCCGAACGCCTTAAACGGTACTTTTAATAATATTACGCAAGCCGGTGGCTACTTTCAGCAAGGTGGAACAAATGACTTCCACATTAACGGTACTCTGACAGTCAGCGGAGGAACGGTTGGAAATAATGATGCAATTGTTGTAGGGGCCGATCAAGGTAAGTTTTCCGTCGGTCAAGGTTTGAACTTGGCTGGAGGTGCCGTTGGGAATTTATCTGTCCTCACTCATGTCGGCGGATCAGTTATGGTTTCGGCCGGTTCTTATGGGATCGGGACACTGAATAAGTCCAATGGCACGCTTACAAACAAATCCACACTCACTGTAAGCAACTTTAATCAGTCCAACGGAACGACGACCAACAGCGGAAACTTGACCATTGGAAACGCTAACTTGGGCGGTACTCTGAACAGCACAGGTACTCTCAATCTGACAGGAAACGTCGTTACTCGCGGCAACTTGACCAGTACTGGTAACCTGAATAATCGGGGCAATTGGACAGAAACCAATCGTTATACAATTGCAGCCAACCTTAACAATTCCGGTAGCGTTAATTTTCAGAACGGATTCGAGTTCAGCAATGGACGCTTAACCTCCTCAGGTACTGTCCAAACGAATAATGTCTTTGACGTTTTCGACAGCATTGGAGAAACTGGACAGCAGGACCTCAATTATGTCGGGCTTGGTTCTTCCGTTCCGCAGGAAGTTAAAACAAGTCTTACAGACTTTTTCCTGAAATATTTACCTGGCAAGCTTGCCCAGAACTTAATCAGTCACGCCTCGTTTACGGGTGGAAAAGTGGTTGTCACCGGAGTGGAACTCACTCAAACACAAGCTGACGATCTGAAAAAGGCATTTAAAGACAAGTTTGGAGGTAATACAGCTCTTGAGTTCCAAGGCACGATAGCGGGCGTTTCACATGATGATAAATTAACCGTCGCAAAAACCAATGAGCTTTATGACAATGTAGAGCACTTGCGCGATGTTATTTTCGTTGATCGCAAACTTGAAGGCGAAAACGGAGCAATCGTTGTCGGAGATTCCGGTTTGCGAAACAACACAGGGTTCACAGGCATCAATGAAGCAACCGGCACGACCATCCAGGACGGAAAAGAGCTAACCCTTATCGGCGGCAAATCAGATGGTACAGGTAATCGCTTTACTCTTGCCGAACGTATTATCAGTGCGGTTGGTGACGGAGCAAAGCTCATTCTTGGCAGCTTGGGAATTAAAGACTTTTCTGTCTACCAAGGACAGGCCGAACAGGTTCATCTCTCTGATAAGGGAGAACTTAAGGTTGCCGCCGGCGATTACCTCGTCAAGAACCTTAATTCTTCAGGCGGAAAGACCACTGTCGATAAAAATGCTGTTTTCAACAGCGAAAACGCTACCTTCACAGACAAAGCAGTCTTAGAGAACAATGGAGAAACGGTTCTTGGTACTTTGACAGGTTGGAACGGTGCTGAAGTTCACAACAACAGCAAGCTAACGGTCAACGGTATCACACAATTCGGCGGCAGATTCATCAATAACGCAAACGCCAAATTGGTAGGAACTGCGGACCTGGACGGTACCCTCCAAAACAGTCAGGGTGCTTCTTTAATCGCGAATACCGTAAATGTCAACGGAACACTGCGGAATTTCGGTTACATGGAAGCGCTGGATAATTCAACAGTATTCGGCACTCTTGAAAATCCGGGAGAAATTCGTCTGTTCAATACGGCCATTGGTTCGCGCGGCGAAGGTGACATTGGCACAATCGGCAATACTTACACTCTTAAAGCAACCGGTAAAACTCAAGTTTCCGGTCTGATTGCTAACGCTCAGGGTGCAGTCGCAGAGTTTTCAGGAGATGATGCCGAGCTGTTGATTCTTGATGGCGGTGTAGTTTCCAATAATGGCACGCTCATAGCGGATTCACTAATCGTCAATGACGGCGGCTATTTCATCAATGGAGACAACGCGCAGCAAACGTTCACAGCTTCTCCGTTGCGCCTCAGAGCCGTCGCAAGAGCAGTTGCCAGAGCAACAGAGCAATTAAAGAATCTGACGGTTTCCGAAGGCGGAACAAAGACAAATAACGGATTGGCCTACTACGGTACAGGTACGATTGCGGGTGAATTTATCAATGCTACAGGCGCCGAAGCTTTCGGCGGCGTGTCTGACATTTTCGTTGACGGCAGCGGATTAGGTATTACGAATACCGGCTCGATCAAAAATGCAGGTACGTTTACTTTCGGCGGTACTTTGAACAACTCCGGCTCGATTACCGGGGACGGTCTGATAGTGTTCAAACGCGCGGGTCTTGGCAACGATACCTTTACGAATGCCGGACAAATCAAAACCGGAAGCCTTGAGGCTGACAATATTAAATATGTCCAGACGGCAGGCAGTCTTTCGAGTGCTTCGGGTTGGTTCAGCAATTCAACAGTTGATCTGACCGGCGGAACGATTGAGCACACTGTCCTCGGTTCCGGCAACACCTACAATCTTGGCGCGGGCTCCGGTTCCAATGACGCGGCAACATTCACCGTAGGAACACTGGACAGTTCCTCCTATGTTGAAATTCGTCGCGGCGCCACTCTGAGAACCGAGCACATTGCGATGAACGGCAATAAGACAACCAATTTGGTAGGCGGTCGTTTGTCCACAACTTTGGATCAGATCTTTACTGATCTTGATTACAGTACATTAAATCTTGATGCAGTAAATCCTGAAGATAAAGTTGAAGTCAGCAGCAATCCTCAAATCGTCACGGGCATCGGTAACGTTATCGGTTCTGTTGCACAGGGTATCGCTTTTCAATGGGGCACTGTCGCGTTTGACGACGCCTCCTACAGTGCTGCTCTTGCCGGTGATGCAGTTAATAAGCTCGTAGCAATCGGAGATGTTCCTGCGGATCGCCGCGGAGAACTTGAAGTTGCATTTAACGGCAAAGCTGCTGAGAGATTTAATGTAGATCTCGCAAATTCCATTAGAGCCACTGCCGACGGAACTCTAGCCTACGCAACCTTTGCTAATGAAACGCTTTCCAATGAAAGCGCTGCAAATCCGGGCGCAACTTCTTTGGTTATAGGTGTTAATGATCGTACAGCGGTTGTTGTTCCGACTTCCGGTACGCCGAACGTTTTAAACCAGTCAATGGGGTTTATGAACGTAACCGGCGTTTCTGACGGCCTCTATATTAATAGTGGCAGCCACTTCGTTTTGGTTGGTCAGGCCCAGCCCAATCCCAATCTCGCTCCGGTGGAATTAGCAGACGGTGCCGTGTGGGTTGGCGGCAACAAAAACATTGACGGTTCCGTCACTCCTTCCAAACTAACACTTGGTTCTTACGGTTCTGCTTCTGAAACAAAAGGCCATCTTGGTGAGTTAAACATTGGAGTATCCCCTGCGAATCCCGCTCTCGGAGGTGCCGGTGGTCAGGTGATTGTCAAAAATGGCGAGTTCACTGTTGACGTGCTGAACAACGGCTCTGCCGGTTACGGCAATGATAAAGAAGGATTGGTTATCGGCAACGCCGATGACACAGCCACTCAGCTGATTGTCGGCACCTATACGGCTGTTGACGGCAGCGCGATGAGCAATCACGGTATTTTCAAAGCTCAAAATATTGCATCCCGCAACACCAATAATTCGTTTGTTAACTACGGAACCTTTGAGATCGGTACTGCCGACATCAGCGGCTACGTGGAAAACAACGGTCAAGCAGCCTTTAATGAGCTGACACTACGCGAATACGGTTCTGTTAATAAGCAAGGTGCTGAACTGACAGCCGGAAAACTGACCGTTTCCGGTAACGCTCTTGCCGGTGCTTCGGGAACTTACGGCATTCGTGGATCGCTGGAAAATCAGGGCAAACTGTCCGTTACGGATGAGCTAACTGTTGCCGGTGATATGACCAACAGCGGCGAAGTGGACATTGCAAAACTTACCGTTCAAGCCGCAACACCCGTTCAGGATGCAACGGCGGGCAGCTTCATTAATAACGCACTTGCCAAAGTGGATTCAATGCTGACAGAAGCAGGATCTTTTGTCACGAATGCTGCGGATGCTGTCCTGACAATTGCAGGTCTTAAAGGAGCCTCCGAACTTAACGGAACCGTTACCAATGACGGAACTCTCAAAGTTGACGGAACTGCGAGCGTGACGGTTGCTTCCGGTGAACTCAACAACAACGGCACAATGGAAAATACCAATGCGCTGAATGTCACAGGCGGCACGGTTGGCAACAACGGCTCCTTAGCTTTGAACGGTTTGAATATCACCGGCGGTCAGGTACAAAATTCTGCCCAAGCCGATCAGTTCAAAGACTCAGGGACAACTCAGATTGAAATGGCTGACGCCTCCGACGTCGGTATTGCCAATGAAGGGCACCTTGAGCTTTCAAACCTCATGTTACTGAAGGGCATGATTCAGGGCGGTTCCGTCGGTTCTAAGGATGTGACTCTGGCAGATGTCCGGCAGGATGCCTCGATTGAGGCCGAAAAGGTTCAATTAAAAGAACTGAACAATGCCGGTACGGTAAAAGTCATTGAATTTGCCGCTACCAAGACCGAAAATACAGGCACCGTTGAGGCCGGACACCTCGTTTTAGCTGAGAACGACCGCTTCCTTAACCAAGCAGCCGGTTCAGTCAAGGCCGATCAACTGGTTCTTAACGGCGGAGAATTTGTCAATGCCGGTGGAAACACCTCGGATATCGCTCTGACGCAAATCGCGACCGGCGGTCAGTTCACTTCCGATGGAGACAGCAACCTTCAGAAGGTTGTGTCCAACGAAGGAACGATTAACCTTAACAAGGGCAATCTCAATATTGCCGAGCTCGATGCAAAGAACTCCGTCTATAACCAGTTGGGCGGACACTTCAAGGCTGATAAAGGATTCTTTGCAGATTCCACGCTCAACATAAAGGGCGGTATTTTTGATGCTTCCGAAGTTCGCGATTCCGAAGGTAACGTTACCGGTCTCCTCGGCAATAACACCGTTAACATCTCCGGCGGCAATAAGACTCCGGTGATTGATAACGAGGATTCTGCGGAAGTTAAGTCCCACTACAAAGATAATTTAACGCAGGTTATTGCGGGCGTAGTCAACAGCGACACAACGGTCAACATTATGGCGGGCGGCGTCCTCGATGTTGCCAAGATCGAACTTGACGGAAAAGCCGATAGCATCAATCTGAAGGGCGGCGTTCTTCAGACAAGCGCTGATCAGATCTTCGGTTCAGTCACAACTGAGGCAATTCGTATCGACGCAACGGACGCCGAAACAGGCACCGTACAACTTCCGACCACCGTGCTTTCTGCAACTACCGTCGGCGCAGTTAAAGATGAGATCAAATCCGGGCTGAATGTCGAAAGCGGCAACCTCGCCTTGGATGATGATTATTTCAGCGCTTCGCTGATTGTCAGCGTCACCGACAAAATTTCGAATGCATTTGAAAACGCAGCAAACCTGACGATTAATTTCCTTGGTCAGATGACCGCCCCGTTTACTATTACGACGGCAAACGATTTGGAAAAAGAAGGGCTCGATGTCGTTCTGAACCCCGGCATTGTGCTCAACACGACGACTCTGCACAATGAGTTTGCGGATGAGTACAACAAAGACACTGATGCTTCTCAGACGATCAAAGGTTTGATCATTGGTGCCGAGTCCAATGATCCGAATACCAATTCGATCAATATTAGTATGGGATTCAAAGATGTCTCTCATACCGATAAAGTCACAATCGAAGGCGGTAAGGAATTGGTTCTTGTCGGCAATGCCGTCAATGCAATTCCTGAAGGTTCTTTTGGTGATGATGCCAATAAACTGCTGAAGGATTCCGCCGACGGCGGTTCCATTGACGTGAATAACGGTACGTTTACGTTCGGCTCTCACGGCGGTGTTACACCGACAGTCGGATGGATTCTTTCCTCCAATATTGGAGAAAACGGAGCTTTGGAAGCCAAGAACGGCGAATTTGCAGATTGGACTATCGCAAACAACGGTAATGTTCACGTTCACTCCAATGCCATTTTGCACACCAACAGCCTGACCGGCAGCGGTTCGACCGTTAATGAAGGAAAAGTCTCTCTGGACGAAAAAGACGGAAGTCTTCCGGTCTTTGATGTCACCGGAAATTTCCTGAATAAGGGCCAGAACTCCGTCTTGGACGCTTCCAAGGTTGACAAGGTAACGGTATCCGGCACACACGCCAATGAAGGCAAAGCCAATTACAACGATATGCTGATTGCCGAGGGTGGCAGCTCTAATAACAGCGGTACGGAAAAAGGAAACATCCTCACCGTTGAAGGAACTCATACCAACTCCGGTACGTCTACTTGGAACGGTGTCACTGTTGCCGATAAGGGCAAAGGCGAAAACGCAGGCAAGCTCGATGTCGGCACTGTGTTCGATGTGATCGGTGAGTTTGTCAACAAGGGCAAAGACGCTGTTCTTGATGCTACCAAGACAGCCGTGACAACTGTTGCGGGTCTGCTGCGCAACGAAGGAACGGCAAACTATGACGATATGACCGTCGCTTCGGGCGGTACGTCGAACAACTCCGGTTACGAGAAAGGCGACATCCTGACGGTTGCCAACGGCGGTCAGCACACCAACAGCGGGACGTCGATTTGGAACAATGTCACGGTTCAAACCGGAGCAACTTCAACTGTTGATGTAGGCGGCAAGGAAACAATCAACGATACCTATGACATTGCGGGCAAACGAACCAACAAAGGCGAAGTTGACGCAACGAAGGTTGCCAATACTCAGGTTTCTGGGTCACTCGACAACCAAGGAACCTCGAATTATGACGATATGACCGTCGCTTCAGGCGGTACCTCGAACAACTCCGGTTACGAGAAAGGCGACATCCTCATCATCGAAGACGGCGGTGAGCACATCAATTCAGGAACCTCGATCTGGAACAACCAAACCGTTCAGGTCGGAGGCTCGGCCACTACCGAAGAAGGAGGCAAAGAAACCATTAATGACAAGTATGTCATTGATGGTGAGAAGACGAATAAAGGTGAAATTGACGCCACCAAGGTCACCGATACCCTTATTTCCGGGACACTCGACAATCAAGGCAAATCTGAATACGACGATATGACAATTCAGGGCGGCGGTACGTCGAATAATTCCGGGTACGAAAAAGGAGACATCCTGACGATTGACCCGGACGGCGAACACAATAACTCCGGCACGTCCATCTGGAACAACGTTGTTGTTGCGGGCGGAGACGTGAACAACACGGGAGATATTGAGACCGGCAAACTCACCATTGATGACGGCCTCGTCAAAATCGACGGCGGCAGCTTGAAAGCAGAAGAAACCGACCTTAACGGCGGAGACCTTGTTATTGGAAACGACAGAGAACCGATCGAGGAAAACCACGTCAAGGCTGAAATCAATCCGAAGAACGACGTGATCGACACGAACATTTACGTGAAGAATAACGGCGACTTGAACTTGGGACCCACAGGCGGTCTTGATTGGGCCGATTCCATCGGATCTCCGACCGTGCCGGGCGGCACACCGAGCCGATTGGTTATTACTAATAACGTGACAACCGGTCCGGGAGGAGGCATTGCCGTAGGCCCCAACGTTTGGACAGATAAAGACAATCATGTCCAGATCGGAAACGGTGATTTGTATTTTGCCACAGACTCTCTGACGGTTATTGACAGTTCTATCCTGACTGACGGTAAGAGCGCATTCAATACCACAAGCGATATTGCGAAAGTGACTGTCGAACCGGGTGCAAACCTTGTTTTAGGCAATATTGAAGAAGTCGGCGACTACACGATTGTCAACGGCTACATTACGGGCGGAAACGAGACTAACGGAATGTGGACCGGCGGCTGGACAGGCGACAATCTCTACGCTCTGCCTCAAGACGGCTCCGGCATCAACTGGATTCTGACGCTGCACAACGATCCGAGCAAGATTTGGGTCAATGCAACGCTGGCCGATGTCCGCACTGTCTATCCTGACATCGCCATTCCCAACATTGCTAACGACGATCTGCTGCACTGCAAGAGCGGTGACGCAGGAGCCGAATTTGTTTGCCGCGTTCTGCGCGATAAAGAGCTTGATGTTGCTGGTAAGACCAAAGTCATCAACTCTGTAGCAAATATCGCCTTTGCGGGCGGCGCTATGAGCGTTTCCATAAACGACCTCAACACGGCTGCCGACTCCATCGAGGGCAGAGTTTCCATGCGGAACGAAGCCTTTACCGAGTACGGTGTTATGCGCGAATGGGATCGCGGAAACGATCTTTGGGTCGATGTTATCGGAGGTAAGCAGAAGTACAAGAGCCTGAGTGCCACCGGTATTTCTAAAGCCGGATTCGATACGAACGCCTACGGTCTTGTTATGGGCTATGACCGCAAGCTTGCCGGTAAATCCGTCATCTTGGGAGCGGCATTCAGCTATAACCACGGCTCTCTGGATTCCACCGGCGACGTGCTGAAGACCAAGAACAAGTATGACAGCTTCGGTCTGCACGCTTACGGCGCCTATGCCCCTGTCGATAGAGTCAACCTGATCGGCACCCTGAGCTGGATGCATAACTCCTCTGATATTACTCAGAGCATTAATGCAGCCGGATTCAACAAGGCCGACGCAGATGTTAAGACCAACTTATTCAGTCTCGGCGCTCGAGCCGAAGCCACTCTGCCGGTAGGCAAGGCAAACGTGATTCCTCACGCAGGACTGCGTTATGTGTGGGCCAAGTCCGGCAGCTACGACACGAAAGTAGACGGTAAGAAAGTATGGGGCAACACACCTGATGCCACCAATACTTTCCAGCTGCCTGTCGGTGTTGCGGTTCGAGGCGACATTATGACTGCTTCCGGCTGGAATGTCCGTCCGCAAGCTGATTTGACGCTCATCCCGCAGTTCGGAGATACCGAACAGAAGACGAAACTCAGCAACTTCAACGGCGTCAGCGACAAGCTCTCCGGCGAATTTGCGGGCAAATTCGGCACCAACATCAATCTGGGTGTTCAGGCCGATAAAGGTCCGGCAACGTTTGGCGTCCGCTACGGATTCACGGGCGGCACCAAAGGAAAAGCAGACCATGCCTTCAAGTTCGAGGCCAGATACCGCTTCTAAAGAAAACCCTTTGCGGGGCGCTCCCGAGTGCCCTGCAAAGAATTCAAAACACTAGAAAAAGGTACTCATATGCATACAGCCCAACAAAATCCAAACACTAAAAAATGCGTTGAAATTCTTGCCCGCAACACCCGTGAGGCGATGGTCAGA
>ENA-OVGH01002431-OVGH01002431.1-human-gut-metagenome-genome-assembly--contig:-NODE-2431-length-10255-cov-2.645294_pt1 | contig 10255 bp, 9 predicted proteins | sample MGYA00237770_ERZ505419 | MGnify/ENA primary metagenome ERZ505419 (study PRJEB26158, sample SAMN06016353) | human gut metagenome | biome: human gut; feature: ankylosing spondylitis patient; material...
GTGCCATGCACATTTGTAGTATCCACCAGAACGGTCCCTGCGAGCCGGTAAAAGTCGCATCAGTCAGGAACTCGTTCGTTTGAAAAATCACATCGTCAATTTCTTCTTCAAGGATATTAATACCGAAATCCGAGAGTATATTTCCGTCTGCCATACGTTTTTGTTTTTTCAGTTCCCTTTATTTACTGTTTCATCTCCGTCGCCGCTGCCACCCGTGTTATTGCCAGATTGCGGGCCGCGCACGGCAAAGCGCGATTCGTGCCATCGGTTCACCGCATCGCGGACAATACTCTCCTTATCCAGAGTACGGTCAGCGGTAGTATTCAGTAGCGTACTTGTTATCGTAGTATTCTGCCGTTTGGCAAGGTAGCCGACAAGGATTTCGTTCTGTCGAGTTATATCCTCGTAGATGCGCAGATACTCTTTCTTCCGCTGTGCGTTGGGCATATAGGCATCTTTCGTTGCATCAATGGCGCACTGGTAGATATGGTAATATTCCGTCCATCTGTCTTTATCCTCCGGTGTCCCCCCGACAGGCAAGATGCGGTCTATGTTTCGTTTGAACCGTACCATCTGTCCGTTGACCTTATCGCCTTCAGCGACCCATGCGATGTCCGCTTGACGGTCAGCCACGTTCAAGGCTTCTATCTTTGCCCGGCTCACCAATGCCGAGTCGATGGCTTCAGCTTCGTCCGTTTGGTTGTATAGGTTGACGCCCGCCAGTGTGCGGAATGACAGTTTGTTCTTGACTGCTGCCGACTTCTTATACTTGTTGTGCAGTATGGAATAGTAGAGGTCGGGCGAGAGTGCTCCCGTACCGGTTTCCATTACTGTTACTTGGTTTTGTTTCGGCGAATCGTGGTTATAGGTCACGGATTGTGCCTTTGCCGCCGTGGTTGCAATTATTGTAACCGTCACGAGTAAGAGTATTCTGTCCATATTTACTTTCGGTTATTTGTTATTAATCTTTTAATACTCAATGTGTTTCAATCAGTTAATCACCAGGATTATTCCACATTTCTTTTTATATTATATTCATTTCTAATCCTTTCCTCTCCCCGCAAGAAGTGCATATCATCCTTTTCAATACAAATACATTTTCTATTCGTATGAATACAGGCGATTGCAGTGCTCATGCTTCCAGAGGCAAAATCAAGGACTGTGTCACCCTCTTTCGTGTATGTTTTTATCAGATATTTCAACAATGCGACTGGTTTTTGATTAACATGAATCGTTTTGCCCTCTGATTCCGCAGTTTTAAAATATTTCACACTTCGTGGGTATCTCGTTCCTTTGTTTTCATTTCTGAATATAGGATTTGGTACCTTGTTTACTCCTGTCCAGTTACTTCCTCTCTTTGTACGATTCTCATAAGGCTCACCTTCCTCCATGATTGGATAATAAGGAGTTCTGCCGTTACAAAAGATACTGATTAGCTCATGCGCTTTTAGAGGTTGCTTTTTAGCAAGAAGGAAATTGCTTGCTTTTGACTTTTCCCAAACCCAGTCATATTTAAATTCGGCTAAATTGCCACAGCGTAAAAGGCTGCTGAACGGTTCGCTGCCAAATAAAGCCGTAGGCGCATTATCCTTTCTCACTCTTCTAATCTCCTCCCACATTTTCGAGAATGGTATTATCTTATCCCATTGCGAGGCTGTAATTCCAAAAGGTGGGTCGCATAGAACTAAATCAATACTTGATTCTGGGAGAAGAGGCATTACTTCAAGGCAATCGGCTTTATATAGCGTAATGTCTTTTTCAAAAACGATCTTTTTCATTACATCTTTTATTAATGTCCATTTGCCTCTTGGTTATAGGCCAGATAGACTTGTTTGTACTTAAAGTTTCTTTCTCTGTTTGTACTTCTCCGAACATTCAGGACGAAACGCTTTTCCTGCGTTTTAAGATATTCCTTATCAATTTTGGTACATAGAAGTCATAATCTAACTTGTGGCATTATTTACCTCCTTCCTCTTTTACCGTCAATAATCCAGTCGCCCCGCATTGCGCCATCGTCCGAAAGCACCGTCAATAATTTCCCGTTTGGTACGTTCCCGGTAAATCTTCGATTTCCAGTAGCCGATACGTACCTGTATGTATCTCCATGTCTCGATGTATGCCCGGTTCAAGTGTTGCTCAATGCTGTCCAGCGACTTGTTCACGGACTCCAGTACCATAAGCAGGTCGCTGGTCGAGCAGGCCGCTGCGCCCGTGGCATACAGTACGAGGTCGCTCACCGACTTATAGAGGTGTTCGCCCTCGTTGGCGATGTCCCGTATTGCTTTTTCATTGATAGTCAGTATCAGTGCGTCTGACGGCTCGATGTTCCCATGTTTCAGGATTTTCTCATGGAAAGCCTCCAGCATGGTCTTATAGTCACCGATACGGTCACTTACCGAGCTGTAGGTATCCTTCACGTTCAGCACCGTCCGCAGGGATTGGTACATCACGTCGATGACATCAAAGGCACGGGTATAGCGGTCAAGGTCGATATTTACTTCCTTGTATTTGCCCGTCTCCTCACGGCTGTACTCGTGCAGCAGTTGGTTGCTGTATTCCAGCGTGCTTCGGGCCAGCAACAGGCTGCGTTGTTTTTTGTGGTCATTTATGTACGCTTCCACCGACACGATATCGAATGTCCATTGGCCCTTGGCGACATCGGGTAGTAGCGCAAGCAACGTAATGGCTATCAGTATAGTGCGTTTCATGGCCGTACCTCCTTTCTGCCACTTCGGGATGTCCGTGCGTTTTCTACCCAGCGGTCATGGCACTCTTCCACGAGTGTCAGCCTACGACCCTCGTCCGTATCGAGTTCCGGTAGCACATCCTTCAGTACGTCGATGATGTTCCGCTTGTAGTGCATCATCTTCTCCAAGGATATGAGGTCGGCGTATATTTTCGTGATACGTGAATCCACTTCTCGTGCGATTTCGAGGCGGTCACTTGACCAAAGCAGGTGGTACACGTCGCTGTTCGGTACTTCTTCCATAGGTTCTGTACGGGCATACTCGGTAGTGATTTTACAGTTGGGATATTCCCGTGCGATTTCCGATATGCGATTATTCACGATTTTAGTCTTTTCCTCGTTCGGCAGGTTCGGATCGAGTGTCAGTACATCGGCAACGTGCGTGTCTGTGTATGCCGAAGTCAATTCCCAACTGATTTGGATAATGGCACGGTGAATCTTGATACCCAGAAAGTATTTCGGCTTCCGTGCGATAGAAATAGTCGCACGGAACGTAATGATACCATTGATGTTCGGCATCGTCGCCTTACGGACGAACGTATAGCCGCTCCATGTACCTCCGTCCTGCCAAGTGAGGCTATAGGCTGTCTTGCAATCCTGCATGATAGCCGGTAGGCGGTAGTAATCATCTGTCGGCACATCGTTCTCTGCTTCCGCTTCCTGCTTCGCATCTGCGTACTCCTTCTGTTTTTGTTGCCACTCGGCAAGTTCGCTTTTCAGTTCCTCGATACGTGTCCGGTTGGAGTTATATTGTTGCCGATAAGCTGCTGCGTCTTCCACGCTCGCCTCGGCAATTTTTTTCAGAAGGTCGGCGTTTTCCTTTTCCAAGGCACTAATCTGAGATTGAAGAACGGCGACTTGATTGTCCGCTTCCCGTATCAGTGCGTCCAGTTCTGAAAGATCCAGTTCGTTCTCCGTTACCGAGGTGACGCACTCTTTGGAATGGGCGTCCAGTGAGCCGCCACACTTGCGACACTTGTATTGTGTCGAGCCTTGTCCCAGCGTCGCCCCGTCTGAACAGGTTACACTGATGGTCACGCTTTCGCATCCCTGCAATTTTGCGGCGTCCGTCGCCTGATAATAGTTCCGTGTATCGGATGCTATGTAATAGACATAGCCTTCCTCGTTGTCATTGAACTCCGAGAGGCGGGCATTGAGTTGCGCTTTGAACGTATTCAAATCCATCGAATAGGAGTCGAAGACATCCTCATAGACCACCTCCGTCCGATTCCAACTCTGTGTCACGTGTATCTCGTAGGCGTATGCCTTCTTTGTCTGTTTGTTACCCTTACTGATGATATAGGCCTGTTGTCGGGTATTGATAGTATAGGTGTAGCCATCGTTGCTATTGTTGAGCTGTTGCACTCGGCTTCTTGACCATCCGGCATACCGTTCTGAATTGGCGAGGGCCTGCTCCCGTTGCGAAGCGTTCGGATAAAATCCCGGATCACTCGTGTTAAAGCGTGTCCATGCACCCCCGTTCAATATGCTGTTGTCGTCTGTCGGTGGGTAGTAGTCGCATAGAGAAATGCTTCCTTGATCACGCCGTGCGATATACCACCGTTGCGTGTAATAGTTCCCGACAGCATTGTCCATATAGTCGGTCATCCACGATGTGAGGTCGTAATTGCTGAAATTGAACAATGCGGCCACGCTATCCTGACCGCCCACCATGTCGATTAGCAGACTGCCGATGTCATGTTCCGCCTGCTCGAAGAGAGTACCGTAGTGTTCATACAGGTTGCCGATTTCATTGACTTTGCCACCCAACAGGTCATGGAACGCACTACTTTGCAGTAGAGCGTCACCGAGGTTCTCCATACCTGATGTTGCCAGCCCTACGCCCATGTTATAAAGGTTGTCAATGTCGCCCTTTAAGTTCTCAATCGTGAAATTGCCCGGCACTTTGGTAAAGTTGTCCAACATCCGTTGCCAATCGGTACCGCCCAGTTCTGCGAGGTTCAGCAAGGTGGCAATGTCGCGGTCAATTTCCAGAAAAGCGATGTCCGAGAACGACAGCGTGCTGTTTGTCACCACACTTTCGAACTGCATACACAGGCTCTTCGTATCGTCGCACACCTTCATCAGGTAGCTGCCCCAGTGGATTGCTGTTTGTGGTGAGCGCAGCATCAGCTTCGCCACCACCCATATTTTCGGCATGATTTTTTCTGCCACCATGTGGTAAATTCGACGATAGTAGTAATTTTCCGTGCTGCTGCACCAGATGCCAAGGTCGGACAGAGCCTTGTGTTCCAAAAATTTGGAAGAAAATATCCCTGCTGCCGCCACTTCTGCCGCCGTATAGTGTTTCAGAATATCATCCACCTGCTCGCGGTAGTAGCTTTCGGCTACTGCCTCCGTGCCGAATGCTGCGGCCATGGCCGCCACGGTACGAGCGTCATAGTTCACGCTGTAATATTGTGCGTGAACGTGCTGTGTCAGGGCAGGCAATAGGATAACCCAAAAGATAAACAGCCGTTTCATCGTTTCAGACCTCTTTTATGTATTCCGGTTCCTTGTGATTGAAATACCACCGTTCAGATTCGATACAATTCTCCGTGACAAGTCGGCAGAACATATCATGTATGATGGTAGTATCCTTGATGGCCCTTTTGATCCGGGCTTCTTGGGAGCCGAACCATCTCAAAAAGAAAGGCTGGTTTAGATAAGTTTCGCGCACGGTCTGATAACGTAGCCATCCCAAGTCACTTAGTCTTTTTTCACTCATCGGACTACTGTTCAGTTCCCTGAATAGTTCTTCTCGAAACCTGTTTTCATCGAAGACAGGTTTGCTGTTACATAGCCTGTCGCACATATCGTAAAACTCCTTTTCTTTGGGGTTTTCTTCATAATACCGGTTCAAATACGCTTCCAGTTCTACATCGGACATACCCAACCGAAGGGAATACTCTGCCAACAACCGTTCGATGGCGGCTACTTTGTCCGGTGTCATGTCATCCATGCGGAGCAGGTTCTCCTTGGACAGCATACAAAACTCCCGGAGGGACAAAACAGTGAGTTCCGGATTGCTGACAGAGATTTGTTCGCGCGTCAAGCTGCTTTCAAACCCCATCATATTTATCCCGTAGCCCAGTGACAGGGTGATTAAAATCCTTTTCGTTTTCATTATGATGTTATTTTAGTGGTTAAGTTCAGTACACATCCCGCTTCATTAACTTTCTGCGCAAACGGCAATGCCTTGCCGATACCGCTGGTATTCCAGTCGCGGCAATATGCCTCGATAGCCTCTTGGTGGCTGCATTGTAACTCGCGCTTGTAAAGCTTCAGAGCCTCTTTCTCCGCTCGTTCGGTCGTGTAAGTCATGTAGCACTCGCGCGGTTCTTCCACGCCATAAACACCGCTGGTCGTGCCCCGACGGATAAACACCTCGCGGAAGAAGCTGCGTCCTTCCTTGTTTTCAAGGCGGTTAATGGTGAAAATTTTCTTACAGTCCACGTCCGTTAGGCCAAGAATCGTCTTGATGGTGTCGAAACGTTCCTTGAATTTGCTCTGGTCAAGCAGCATCACCACATCCGAGTTATTGATGATGGCCTCTTTCACGATTTCGCTGCCGATGATGTCTTGTATTTCCTGTGTCACCACGCCCACACTGGCCCAGAATTTACGCGCTGTTTTGTACATAAATTTAATGTACTCCGCCATCAGCGGGCTGGCGATGGCTTTCCATGCTTCCTCGATGACAAGGACTTTGCGGTTCTTCTTGATGCGCATTTTTTGCAAGAAAACATCCATGATAATCAGCGTGACCAAAGGAAAAAGCAGCGGGTCATCTTTTATGCTGTCGATTTCGAAGACCACGAACGTCTCGTCGAACAGCGAGCTGTCCATGTTCTCGTTCAGCGTTTTTTCGTGGTTGCCGCCCAAATAGAAGTCCTTCATCATATAGCGGTATGTCGAGAGGTCGATGCCCGTGATACGGTTCTCCTCACAGATATCCGGGATGCGCTGCACGGAATATTCATAGAAAGAGTTGAATGACAGTTCCTCCACTTTCAGTTCCTTGCGTCGGCCCTCTATCTCGTCAATGATACCCTCGATGCGGACCGCGCGTTCCCGTTCGCTTTCGTGCCGCTTCTCACTGCTGTTGCGGTCATCAATAACGAGGCTCTTACGCAAGTCCTCACGCTGTTGGGGTGTGAAGCCCTCGAAACCATTGAAGTAGGCGTCGTAATATTCCGTGATGACGTGCTCTATCAGACGGTCTTCCGTCTTTGTGACCGTTCCCTGCGTACCTTTCCAGATAAGCAAGACGAGGTTTTTCAAGAATCCCGTTTTTTCTACGTTCATCTCTTCCCGATTGATGCGGAACGGATTCATCGTGATGGGCCGTTCCTCGGTATAGCTGATATACTTGCCGCCGAAATACTCGCATAGCCCCTCGTATGAGTTACCCGTATCGACCATTACCACGTCCGTCCCCTGTTCATGCAACTGGCGCACGACGGAGTTCATGTGGAAACTCTTTCCGCTGCCCGAAGGCCCCAGGCAGAAAAAATTCGAGTTGTCGGTCAGCTTGTTCTTTCCCTCTTTTCCCGTGATGTCGATAGCTACCGGAACACCTTGACGGTCAGTATAATAAATTTTTATCGGCGTTTCCTCACTATGCTGCACCCGTTCCTTGTACATCAGGCATACCGCAGCGTCGGAGAGGGTCAGAAAACGGTCATATTCCTCGTTCAGGCTGTAACAGTTGCCCGGAAATGAACTGACGAACAGTTCCAGTTGGTTGTATGCACGCTTACTGATATGTATGCCCATGCGCCCAAAAGCGTTTTCCAAGTGATTCGTGCATTTTTGAAGGTCGGTGTCGGCAGGCACGCCCACCACCATGTTGAAGTGCGTGTACACGAGCAGTTTGCTTTCACGGGCTATTACGTCCTGTACCTGCTTGATGTCCTCTACGGCCATTTGGTTACTCGGATTGGGGATGCTTGCGTGCCGGTTCTTCTTTTTGTCGAGTAATGCCAGTTCACGCTTCTGACTGGGCAGGAAAATAATTTGGTTGTACACCACCGTTTCTGCGTTCGGAATATTATCCACCACCGAGACAAGATCCACTGGCATCTCGGTATTATTCACCTCGATATTGGTATAGGGACGTATCAGCGAGGGGAGTGCGGCGCAGTCCACGTCCACGAGGCTGTACACCTTACAGCGTTTATCACCCATAGATACCGTTTCGTCGTCAGCCTTGACATTCGTCATCGAGACCGTACGGTCTTTGAAGTTCATCGCAAAGTAACGGTCCACATATTCGCTTGCCTCGGCTTTGTTCAGGAATTTCACTTGTACACCGCTGTCGCGTAGTAGGTCTCGAACCTTATAAATCTTCACGAGGAAATCGCGCCATTTCTTGCTATCGTAAGAGAAAAGACGGCTCTTCTTGGCTTCCTGTGTGATAGTCAGATAGCAAAGGCTGTCCGTGTACGGACGCCCATTAAAATAACGGAAGTACGATGCTGAGAGAAATTCTTGATTATGCTCCGGCTCGTTCGCGAACTGTTTTCTCACGAAGATGTCCTGTTTGTGTAAGGCATATCCTTCGCCCAGTGTTTGCGCAAGGGCAGAGAATAGATGCGTGAAATCGTAATAGCTGTCAATGTCTGCCGAATACTTCTGTACTGGATTTTCGATTTTCAAGACGGCGGAATATTCACCCGTCTTGGTGTACAGCACACCCACACCATCTGTATCTTCCACAGAGAAATAGATATTCTGAAAGATGTGCTTGCGCTTGCCGCCCGTACCGAACGTATAGACTGACAAGGCCATACCCGTACATAGGGCGATGAAAAATAAAATGATATATAGGGTCATTCCGATATTCGTTCATTAAATAGGGGCAGGTCTGCCTCGGCTGGAGGCGGACCCGCCCGCGTTCAACAATCAATCAGCCACACACATTGCCGTGATGGTTTTTCTTATAGTCATACTTTGTGCGAATAGGCATACACATACACTCCACGTTTTACATTTTTGCTGTGCAGCCCTTTTCGCTGTTTGAGGATGATAAGCACGATTCCCGCAGATAAGACAGTTGCCAATACGACCGGCCACAAAGCCCATAAGACAGTAGGCGGCGATAAAGCCCACAATGGCTCCACCAGCCACGCCTGCCGCCCAATAGATGTAGCGGCCTTGTAATCCCATCAGCTCCAAAGGCCGTTGTAACCCCTTGAACAGCGGATAATCCGGATAACGTCCGTCACTAATCATTTCCTGACTGTTTATGCGTTAATTCCGAAGAATAGAGGTAATGCTTGGGCCGCCGCAATCAGAAAAAGGCACGCCCCAACTACCATCATGATCTTCTTCTTGACATCCTGTTCCTCGTTGTTCATGGCGATATACACCGAAATGGCTCCGATGATGGCCACGACACCAGCAATGGCATAGCAGAGTTTGACCATGACAGGAACGTATTTCACAATTTCCTCCGCTACGGTTGATAGAGCTGTCGTACCGGCCGAGTAATCACCTGCCGTACTTTGAGCCATAGCAGGTATGCCTCCCAACAGGGCAATGATTAACATTCTTACTTTGGTGGAAACTTGCATGATAGTTTTCTTTGCCTTTCGGCACATTCTTTTAAATTTCTGAAACATATTTATTACATTTTTGTGGTACTCTTGTTTTTGAATTTATTTTACACTTCTATCAGCCACCTATATGCGGTAGCCGAAGAAAGCAGGGAACACGATTGAAGCTCCAATGATGAAGAGGCACGCACCGACAAGTGATACGATAGACTTCACCACGCCGTCCTCGCCTGTGTTCATTTTGATATAGATCTGGAGCGCGGCAACGACTACGAAAACCGAGGCGACAGCGTAGCAGATGTACAGCACGTACAGCATCATCGTCACCACGAAGTCGTGCATCGTTGCCAGTGCGTCTGCACCCCAACTGTAGTTTACGCTGCCACTTTTGGCGAATGCCGCATAAGGGACAAAGCACAGTGCACATAATATTTTTTTTGCTTTCGACATTTTACAATCGGTCTTTGAGAGGTTTCCATACCAGTTTCGGACGGGTGCCCGTCTTTGTATAGTTCGTCTGCCGTGTATGCGTCCGACAGGTAGGTCTCGGTTTCTTCCATCTGTTCCTCCGCTTGGGCTTTCAGGCGTTTTAGCTTCTCCGCCACGGCTATCTCGCCATTATTGTCTGCGGTTTCCGTCTCCTGTGGTGCAGGCGAAGCGGTAGGGGCAACATCTGTTTCATATTTCTCATTACCCACATTGAATCCCGTATCGCTCTCCGTCACGTACACACTCTGTTCATCTTCTGGCGCACCGAGGTCAAATACCTCTTCTTCCGGCTTGCCATTTCCTTTTTTTCCATAAAGGTCCTGCACGATGATAACTGCATAATAGACGAGATAGGCAACCGTCAGGACAATGGTGAAAATAAAATATGATTTCATATATTTTTGTATAATATGATTTTTATATTTGGTTGTGTGTGCAAAATAAGAATGGATAATTTGAA
>ENA-OVGH01002434-OVGH01002434.1-human-gut-metagenome-genome-assembly--contig:-NODE-2434-length-10249-cov-5.806357_pt1 | contig 10249 bp, 8 predicted proteins | sample MGYA00237770_ERZ505419 | MGnify/ENA primary metagenome ERZ505419 (study PRJEB26158, sample SAMN06016353) | human gut metagenome | biome: human gut; feature: ankylosing spondylitis patient; material...
AGCTGCCGGAGCGGTGCTTAAGCCGCAAGGCGGGAATTGTGCGGTGTTGCCCTAAGTTCTAAATGGATAGATATAAAAAACCGCCCGTCACACAAAATGTGACGGGCGGTTGAGTTTTAGGGGTTAGGTATCAGGATCAGCCGAACATGTTGATCAGGATGCCGGCGGCGACAGCGGAACCGATAACACCGGCAACATTGGGACCCATGGCGTGCATGAGCAGGTAGTTACGGGGGTTGTATTCCTGGCCGACTTTCTGGGAAACACGGGCGGCCATGGGAACAGCGGAAACACCGGCGGAGCCGATCAGCGGGTTAATCTTGCCGTGGGTGACAACGCACATGACCTTGCCCAGCAGAACGCCGCCTGCGGTGCCGACACCGAAAGCAACAATGCCCAGAACAATGATCTCAACGGTCTGGATGTTCAGGAAGGTTGCGGCATTGGTGGTGCAGCCAACGCTGAAGCCCAGGAAGATGGTGATGATGTTCATCAGTTCGTTGCCGGCGGTCTTTTTGATACGCTCAACAACGCCGCATTCCTTCATCAGGTTGCCCAGCATCAGGCAGCCAACCAGGATGGCGGCATCGGGCAGGGTGAGGGAAACGATGATGGTAACAATGATCGGGAAGAGGATCTTCTCAGTCTTGGAAACCTTGCGCGGGCTTTCCATCACGATTTGACGCTCTTTTTCGGTGGTCAGAGCTTTCATGATGGGCGGCTGGATAACAGGCACCAGCGCCATGTAGCAGTACGCGGCAACCGCGATGGAACCCAGCAGGTGCGGGGCCAGGCGGGTGGTGACGAAGATAGCGGTCGGGCCGTCGGCACCGCCGATGATGCCGATGGAAGCGGCTTCCTGGTTGGTGAAGCCCAGGATTTTGGCGCCAACGAAGGTGAAGAAGATGCCCAGCTGTGCGGCAGCGCCCAGCAGCAGGCTGGACGGACGTGCAATCAGCGGCTCAAAGTCGGTCATGGTACCGATGCCAAGGAAAATCAGCGGGGGATAGATACCCAGCTTGACGCCTAAGTAAATATAGTCCGCCATGCCGCCGGATGTACCCAGCAGTTCCCAGTTGATGTGCTGCGTTTCGTTGATGAAGATGTCCATATGGAAGATGCCGTCCAACGGCAGGTTGGTCATCAGCATGCCAAAGCCGATGGGCAGCAGCAGCAAAGGCTCAAACTGGTGGACAATGGCCAGGTACAGCAGCACGCAGGCCACGCCGATCATGACGGCATACTTCCAGCCGCCCTCGGCAAAGAAGATCTGCGCCCAACCGGAGTTGGCAAAGATCTCAGCGATGTTGGTAAAAATTGCTCCCATTGTTTCGTCCCCTTTCCATCACATAAACGGCGTGGTGTTCTGGGTAACGCCGGCGTCGCCCCAGGCGCCGCGGCGGGAACCAGTAGCCGTCTTTTTCTGAACGCGGTGAATGCCGCGGATGGTCAGGTTTTCACCCAGAGAGGCAACGGCTGCAGCAATGGCAGCAACGATCTCGCCGGGGATGGAGCCGTCAGCAGCGGGTGCTGCGGGGGCGGCAGGAGCAGCCTTGGCGATGTTCTGTGCGGCCGGTGCAGCGGGCGCTGCAGGGGCGGCAGGTGCCTTGGGGGCGGCTTTGGTGCCATTCTTTTTGTTCTTGATGGCGTCAAAAATCTTGCCTTCCACAGTGATAATGAGGCAAAGCGCAACCAGCATGGCGAACACCAGCGTGATGCTGGTCAGAACCACAGTGCCGTCAGCGGCCTCAAGGGCGAGCAGAGCGATAGAATTGCTCATTGGGCAGTATCCTCCTTTAGCTTGCGGTGCACAGCACCGTTGATTTTCCCCCGTACACGGTACAAAAACCGAGCCGGGCAAATTTTACCCAAGTATGGTTTTATTATAACACAGCGGCTCAATTTTTGGTAGCGGGTTTTGAAAAAATGTGACAAAAATATTGTGAAACCGTGTCTTTACGATGAAAAATGTAAATTTGCGCGCAAAACACCATGCAGAATAAAGTTGACAGCCGGGCAGAAAATGCAGGTTGCACAAATAAGTGGAAGAACAAAACGGGGAACGCTGTGCAAACTGCACATTTTGACAAAAAATGAAAAGTTTTGCTTGACGGCGGGGCTTGCCGGGGTTACAATGTGGGCAAATCAAAACCACGGCAATGGCGACGGGCAGGTACATCCTGCCCGGCGCTTTTGTTATTTAAGCATCTGGCTTAATGCGGCTTAATGCGGCAAGAAAAAATAGAGGAAGCGCCGTGGTTTGATCTTGAGAGGAGTGGTTTGAATATGTACAACTCATCAACCGTCATCTGGGTGCTGGTTGCGGCATTCCTGGTGTACTTTATGCAAGCAGGCTTTGCTTTGTGCGAAGCTGGCCTGACCCGTGCAAAGAACACCGGCAACATCCTGATGAAAAACATGATGGACTTCTGCATCGGCACACCGTGCTTCTGGCTGGTCGGCTTCGGCATCATGTTTGCAGGTTCCGGCCCGCTCATCGGCGGCTTTGCCCCCTTTATGAGCGGCGACTACAGCGCCATCCTGCCGGAGGGCGTGCCCCTTTGGGTTTATGCCGTGTTCCAGACCGTGTTCTGTGCAACGGCAGCAACCATTGTTTCCGGCTCCATGGCAGAGCGTACCAAGTTCAGCGCTTACTGCTGCTACTCGGCCGCTATCAGCCTGATCGTTTACCCCATCTCCGGCCACTGGATCTGGGGCGGCGGCTGGCTGGCACAGCTGGGCTTCCATGATTTTGCCGGTTCCACCGCCGTTCACTTTGTTGGCGGCGTTACCGCCTGCCTGGGCGCCTGGATGCTTGGCCCCCGTATTGGTAAGTACGGCAAGGACGGCAAGGCCCGCGCAATCCCCGGCCACAACCTGACCGCCATGGCCTTGGGCGTGTTTATCCTGTGGTTCTGCTGGTTCGGGTTCAACGGTGGCTCCACCGTGGCAATGGCAAGCGATGACGCCATGGTTTCCGCTGGTCTGGTCTGCTTCAATACCAACCTGGCCGCTGCGCTGGCTACCGTTGCCGCGCTGATCACCAGCTGGGTGCGTTACGGCAAACCCGATGTCTCCCTTACCTTTAACGGTGCTCTGGCCGGTCTGGTTGCCATTACCGCAGGCTGCGATATGGTTGATCCGTTCGGCGCTGCCATCATCGGCATCGTTGCCGGTGTGCTCTGCATCTTCTCCGTTGAATTCTTTGATAACGTTGTCAAGATTGATGACCCTGTCGGCGCTGTTTCCGTGCACTGCATGAACGGCATGTGGGGCACCATTGCAACCGGCCTGTTCTCCACCAGTGAGGGCCTGCTGTACGGCCATGGCTTCCGTTTCTTTGGCGTTCAGGTTTTGGGCGTTATCTGCGTGGCTGCCTGGGTGCTGGTTTCCATGACCGTCATCTTTACCATCATCAAAAAGACCATCGGCCTGCGTGTGACCGAAAAAGAAGAAATCGACGGCCTGGATATCCACGAGCACGGCCTGGCTTCCGCTTACTCCGGCTTCTCCATCTCTGACCCGACTTACGCTGAGATGAGCGTGAACGAGAACACCGACCTGGGTGAAGACGACATCACCATGGCCAGCGAAGCCAAAATCAATGCCGCTGTCAAGGTCGTCAAGGAAGAACCTCTGCCCGCTGAGCTGGATTCCGGCATGCACAAGGTCGTTATGATCGTGCAGCTGGCCAAGTTTGAAGCTTTGAAAGCTGCCATGAACGCTGTCGGCGTGACCGGCATGACCGTTACCCAGGTTATGGGCTGCGGCCTGCAGAAGGGCAGCGGCGAGAAATACCGTGGTGCTGAGGTTGACGCAACCCTGATTCCCAAGGTCAAGGTTGAAGTTGTTGTCAGCAAGATCCCGGTAGACAAGATCATCGACACCGCCACCAAGGTTCTGTACACCGGCCATATCGGTGATGGCAAGATCTTTGTTTACAATGTGGCCAAGGTGGTCAAGGTCCGCACCGGCGAAGTAAACTACGCCGCTTTGCAGGATGTTGAATAAATAGCTACCTATTATATAGGCAGTTGGCAAGCAGCTGCCTGTATCGGGTGACGAAAGCCTCCAATATCTTCCCATAATAGAAAAGTCCGGCGCACTGTGTGCAGCAGAGCGCCGGACTTTTTGCTATGTCTATTATGATTTGTGTTTCAGCATCTGTACCTTGAAGGCAATGATTTTATTGCCGTACTTGCTGGTGAAAATGGCACCCACGATCAGCATACCCAGCCCAATGCCCAGGCAGGCACCCTGGATGGCCTGCAGCACGGGCGAACCGGAAAAATCAAAGTGGTTCATGACCAGGTAGATCAGGACGGTGGCAATCGAGATCAGGTACATGTAATGGAACCGGTGGGTCACTTTTTCCATCACGTCATTGCTGTAGTCCGCAACCTTGCGGGCGGTCTCTTCGGTGGCACTTTTGGTTTCGGGGGTGTTCATTGCATCAGGCTTCCTTTCTCCGTCTAACAGTTCACGCAGCTCCACGCCGTAAAAATCGGCAAGCTGAATGAGGGTGGGGAGGTCGGGGAGGTTGACACCGTTTTCCCAGCGGGAAACACTGCGGTTGGTCACGCACATGATTTCAGCCAGGTTTTCCTGGGTGAGCTGGCGCTCCTGACGGAGCTGCTTCAAGAAAGTGCCGATTTTCTGTTGATCCATTGGATTCATCCTCCCTATAGCTGCATGATACCACAGCCGAAGCAAAAAACACCACGACACAGTGCGGGAACCGGGGCAAAAGCGGCCGGATATGGGGCGTCGGGTTGGGAAGAGTATAGCATAAATGGGAGAAAGATTGAAGTTAGGAGGGAAAACAGTTAGGAGTTAGGAAGTAGGAGTTAGGAGTTGAATGGGGCGGGGCGAGTGGCAAATAAAAGAGCCCGGCGCGGGGCCGGGCGGGATAAGAGGGGGTTAAACGTTGAGTTTGACGGTGTGCTTATAAACGAAGGCAGCGGCGAGGGCACTGAGAAGCTCGGTGACCCAGAAAGCGTGCCACACGCCGACAGGTCCGAACAGGCGGCAGAGAATCCACGCAGCGGGGATCATGATGATGATGTAGCGGCACAGTGAGATGATGAGGGACTGGGTGCCCTTGCCCAGTGCTTCCAGCGAGCCGGAGGCCGTGACCGAGAGGGTGGATACCAGGAAGCCCGCGCTGATGATGTGCAAAGCAACCTGACCGGCGGCGATGGTATCGGCGTTGGTGGTGAACATGCCGATCAAAGCGGGGCTGCCCACCAGGCAGATGATGGTGCCGGCGGCCATGATGGCGGCGTTCATACCCATGGCAAGGTTATAGATCTTTTTCACGCGGCCATGCTCCCCGGCGCCGTAATTATAGCTGATGAGGGGGCGCATGCCCTGCACAATGCCGCCCGCGGGCAGGTACAGGAAGGTTTGCAGCTTATAATAAATACCCAGAATGACCACATACCCCTGCGAGTAAGCGGCCAGCAGAGAGTTGAGGAAAGAAACCAACACCGAGGGCAGCGCTAGGTTGAGAATGGCGGGAACGCCGATGGAGTAAAGCTTGGCATCCAGCCGCCAGTCCGGCTTGATGCAGCTTAGCCGCAGCTGTACGGGGAAACGGTGGGTGCAGTAAATAATAAGGTAGACGCTTAAGGTGACGCACTGTCCGATGCCGGTTGCCAGCGCCGCGCCGGAGATACCCAGCATGGGAAAAGGCCCAAGGCCGAAGATGAGCACGGGGTCCAGAATGATGTTGGTGATGGAACCGCACAGCAGGGCGGCCATCGTTTCGTTCATGCGGCCAACGGCCTGGAACAGCTTTTCAAAGCAAAGTCCCGCCATGATGACTGGGGCAAAGAAGAACGCAATACTGGAATACCGCACGCCGAGGGCAATGACGGCTTCATCGCCAGTGAAAAGCCGCAGAAAGCCGGGCATCATGGCGATGCAGACAACGGCAGCAATCAGGCCATGCAGGATGGAAAAGACCAGGCCGTGGGTGGCGGCGGTATCGGCACGGCAACGGTCCCCCGCGCCGGAATACAGCGCGACCAGGGCGTTGATGCCGACGCCGAAGCCAATGGCAATGGCGTTGATCATGTTCTGCACCGGGTACACCAGCGAAAGCGCCGTCATGGCCTGCTCACTGATCTGGGCAACAAAAAAACTGTCCACAATGTTGTACAGCGCGTTCACTGTCATGGAAAGCACCATGGGCAGCGCCATGGAAACCAACAGCGGGAAAATAGGCCGCTCTTTCATAAAAGTATCGTTCACGGGTAAAGCATAGCTCCTTTTTAGTTGGAATGCAGTGGGAATGGCGGGCAAAAACGGCACAAAAAAACCACACAACCACGCGTTAGCGCGGTTGTGTGGCGAAAAGTAGCAGTGCTGTAAAAATCCACACCGGGTTTTAGTAGGTATAGAATAGCATACACGGTGCGGGGTGTCAAGTGGCGAGGCAGAATGTTTTTGCGCCAGGGGCTTTGCAGGCGGGCGGGGGCGTGGTATAATCAAAATGTTCCAACATTATTATGGCAATACCGCATAATTCTAAGTGCCGATACGGCGAGCGAGGTGCGGCAGCTGCTAAGCCAAAAGCGCAGATAATACTTTGTGTATTATCGAGCATTTTGGCAACGCAGATGCCGTGCCGCAGCCGCCGGAGCGGTGCTTAAGCCGTAAGGCGGGAATTGTGCGGTATTGCCTTATATCTAAAACCAAAGAGAACAATGCTTTCCGCAGGCATGCGGGAATTCTCAGTTGCTGTGCAGGGCTTTGTGGTTGCGGCGCTGCGGGTTCATCCGGCGGGCAAGTTCTTCATGCGAGCGCTTGCTGCGCGCAGCGTTTTGCGCGTTGCCCGCCCGCGATATGCTTAGTATAATGCCCATCTCACACAATAGAATCAGCAAGCTGGTACCACCGGAGGAAAAAAACGGCAGGCTGATGCCGGTATTTGGGGCCACATTGGTGACCACCGCAATGTGGATCATGGTCTGCCAGGCAATTTGCGACATAATGCCAATACCCAGCATCGTACCAAAATAATCCGGCGAGTTCAGGGCGATGATAACGCCCTGAATGATCAATGCGGCAAAAAGGCCCATACAGATCACCGCGCCGATAAAGCCCAGCTCTTCGCACAGAACGGAAAAGATAAAGTCGTTGCTGGCTTCCGGCAGCCAGAGGTGCTTTTGGCGGCTGTTGCCAATGCCCAGGCCGGTCAGCCCGCCGGACGCAATGGAATACAGGCTCTGCTGGGTCTGGTACAAAATATCGCCCTCGTCACCGTTCCATGCGCCGAGGCGCTGCTGAACATAGTTATCCTGTCCGGTCAGCATTTTGTAAATCACAAACACAGCCGCGCCTGCCGCCGGGATGCACCAGAACCGGCCCACACCGCCACACAAAATCATACTGCCCGCAATCAGCAGGATCAGCATGATAGCAGAGTTATGGGGTTCCTTGTACAGCAGAACCACCACCGGCAGCAGCGGCAGCACGGGCAGCACAATGCCGTAAAGCAGTGTTCCCCGTTTTTCATAATACCGGTCCGCAAAGCAGGCAAGACCCAAAATAGCCGAAAACTTTGCCAGCTCTGAAGGCTGCAGGGTTGTGCCAAACATATACACCCAGCGGTAACAGCCGTTGTACGGCTCACTGAACAGGGCCCACACCAAAAGCAGTAGCGTTAAAATGTATAAGTACCAGTTCATGTGGCGCAGGCTGCGGTAGTTGATGTTGGAAATCAGATACATCAGCACCAGCCCCACAACCGCCAGAATTACCTGCGGGCGGATAAAGTGGTAAATATCCCCCTTGAAGCGGTAATACCCGGTGGAGTAACTGGCGGAGAACAGCATGATCAGCCCGTAAGTCAACACAAGGATCAGCGTGCCGACAAGGCCATAGGAAAGTTTGCCGCGTTCCTCTTTTTTGAACGCGATTTCCTTAAAAAACCTGCCAATGTTGCCAAAGGCCAAATCGAAAAGCTGGGCAAGCGTCATTTGCGGCACAGCCCCCTTTCTGAACGCTAAGAATATTTTATGCCATGTAAACGTACATCAGGCCCAGCACCACGCCGATAATGGCGATCAGGCTGAAGAAAAAGTCGATCTTGACTTCTTTCCAGCCGCGCATCTCGAATGCGTGGTGGATTGGTGTCATGCGGAAAATGCGCTTGCCGTGGGTCAGCTTGAAGTAAACGCGCTGGATCACAACGGTCATGGCGTCCCAGATGTACACGATGCCGAAGAAGAGCACCAGTTCGGGGCGCTGCATTACAAAGGCCAACGCCGTGACGATGCCGCCGAAGAACATACTGCCAGTATCGCCCATGAACACTTTGGCCGGGTAGAAGTTCCACACCAGGAAGCCCGCTGCCGCAGCAGCCGTTGCCGCCGCTAGAACGGCCACATGATAAAAGCTGAGCATGCTGGCAGCCAGCAGGTAGCCCAGCATGGAAACAAAGGTCACACAGGAGCACAGGCCGTCCAGACCATCCGTCAGGTTGACGGCATTGACCAAAAAGATGATGCCGAAGAACGCAATGGGGTAATACACCCAGCCCAGATCCACCGCACCGATAAAGGGCAGCATAATGATGGTGGTCAGCAGGCCCTGCATGTGCAGCCCCACCAGGAAGCCGCCGGTAACAATGAACTGCATGATAAGCTTTTGCCAGGCAAGCAGGCCCAGGTTGCGGTGCTTGACGACCTTGATATAGTCATCCAGAAAACCGATAAAGCCGGAACCAAACGCCAGGAACAGCGCCAGCAAGGCGGCGCGCACCTGCACAATGCCCAAAAGGTCCTGTGCATAGCGGTAGAACCCGGCATACACCAGGCCGCAGGCCACCAGAATGCCAAAGATGAAGCACAGGCCGCCCATGGTGGGTGTGCCCTGTTTTTTGTTATGCCAGGTCGGGCCGGATTCCCGGATGGTCTGGCCGAAGTGCAGCTTGTGCAGTGCCGGAATTACAAAACAGCCTGAAAGTGCCGTAACGGCAAACGCACCGATTGCCGCGGCAACCAGCATCCAAGAAACGATCATTCCCATGTGATATTCCCCCAAAATATGCAATTATGCGTTTGGCAGCGCCGCGTAAAGCTGCTTTAATACATCATCCAGCTTCATGGCGTGGCTGGCTTTTGCCAGCACAACATCGCCGGGGCGGACGTTCTGCCGTAGATATTCTACTACTTCCTCCGCCGCTTGGCAATGGATGGTTTGCAGCCCTTTCTGCCGGGCTGCTTCGGCCATGGCTGCGCTCAACGGGCCGTAAGCCACCAGCAGGTCGGCGGCATCGGCAGCCCATTTGCCGGTCTGGCGGTGGCCGGGTTCACTGGCAGCGCCAAGTTCCAGCATATCGCCCAGCACGGCAATGCGGCGGCCGCCGGGGCCGGGCTGGCGGTGCTGTACCTGGGCGTGCTGTACGCCCGCTGGCGGCAGAAGCAGCCCGGCTTCTGGGCAGAGTTCCGCACGGCAGCGGTGGGCGGTGTACTGTTCTATGTGCTGCTGCCGCTCTGCATCTACATTGCGTCCTACCTGCCGTACTGGTGGCGCGACCACAGTTTTGGTCTGGCCGACTGGTGGCGGTGCCAGGTCTCGATGTACAATTACCACTCCACGCTGGAGGCGACCCACCCGTTTGAGAGCCGCTGGTATACCTGGCTGCTGGGCCTGCGCCCGGTGTGGTACTACCGCAATGGCTATCTGCCCTACGGCACCAAGGCCAGCATTGTGGGCATGGCCGGGCCGGTCATCTGGCTGGCCGGGCTGGCGGCGTTGGTGGGCCTGCTGTGGCGGCAGGTCAGCGGGCGCGGCAGCCGCCAGGGCGCGGGCGTGCTGATTTTGTACGGCACGCAGCTGATCCCTTGGATGCTGGTGTCGCGGTGTACGTTCTTGTACCATTATTTCCCCAGTTCCATGTTCTGCCTGGCGGCGCTGGCCCTGGTGCTGGCCCGCATGAAGCGCCGCGACTGGGCCAGGCGCATTGCGGGCGGCCTGTGCGTGGCGGCGGCCGTTCTGTTTGTGCTCTACTACCCGGCCCTATCCGGCCTGCCCATCCCCGCCTGGTGGGCGGATGCCCTGGAAGTGCTGCCGAGCTTTGGGTTCTATTAAGCTGTGTGGGAGAACAATGTTTGCCCCTGCATTCTTTGCATACATAAACGCCGCAGTAACGGAAGTGATTTCCCGTTGCTGTGGCGTTATTGTATTAAGGCAACACCGCACAATTCCCGCCTGACGGCTTAAGCACCGCTCCGGCGGC
>ENA-OVGH01002440-OVGH01002440.1-human-gut-metagenome-genome-assembly--contig:-NODE-2440-length-10238-cov-3.175292_pt1 | contig 10238 bp, 8 predicted proteins | sample MGYA00237770_ERZ505419 | MGnify/ENA primary metagenome ERZ505419 (study PRJEB26158, sample SAMN06016353) | human gut metagenome | biome: human gut; feature: ankylosing spondylitis patient; material...
ACGGCCACATGGGCCGCGAGGACCTGGGCGTGAAGTGGGAGAACACCGACCGCGTGGAAGCACTGAAAGCCGCTGTTGCTGAGCTGTAAATCGTATTTATCCTGATCTTTTCAGATTCATTCAAGCCTGTACTGCCATCAAAGCTGTACAGGCCTTTTTATTTTACCTTGATTGATTCTATCAAAGGGGTTACAAAAATGAAAAAACTGCCGCTTTTCCTGCGCATTGCCTTGCAAACAGCGGCCAACAATAGTAAAATAAATAGTAAATATGTATTGGCGTTTGCTGCCTTTGGGGCGCTCCTGATTGCAGGTTACGGCAGGCGCTGCCTTGTAATGCTTTGATAACGAGGTGTAGGAATATGGTACTTAGTATGACCGGTTATGGCCGCGCGGAGCAGGTTTTGAACGGGCGCGATATCGTTGTGGAACTGCGCAGCGTCAACTCCCGCTTTTTTGAATATTCGTCCCGTGTGCCCCGAACCTGCTCATTTTTGGAAGATAAGCTCAAAAAGCTGGTGGCTGCCAAGGTTAGCCGCGGCAAGGTTGAGCTGAACCTGAGCATTCAGAATGTTGCAGCGGCAGATACCGTTGTTCAGGTCAACTGGCAGTTAGCCAAAAGCTACCAGACCGCCATGCAGGCAATGTCGGAAAAGCTGGACCTGAAAAACGATGTTACCGTCAGCACCATCTGCCGTTTCCCAGATGTGTTGACCCAGACCGCTGCGCCCGCAGACCCGGATACCCTATGGGCTGATGTGGAGCAGGTTGCCCAGCAGGCGGTTGCCGCGTTTGTTTCCATGCGTGCGGTGGAAGGCGAAAAGCTGCGCACCGATGTGCTGAACCGCTTGGCAGCGATTGAAACGCTGGTTGCCCAAATCGAGCAGAACAGTGCCGGGCGTGTGCAGGCATATACCGAACGGCTGTACACCCGCCTGAAAGAGCTGCTGGAAGACCGCAACATTGACGATGCCCGCATCGTGACAGAAGCTGCTATCTTTGCCGATAAAACTGCAATCGACGAAGAGACTGTCCGTCTGCATAGCCATGTGGCCCAGTACCGCTCTATTCTGGAGCTGGACGAGCCGGTTGGCCGCAAGCTGGACTTTTTGACGCAGGAACTGAACCGCGAATCCAACACCATCGGTTCCAAGTGCCAGGATATCAACATCACCCGCCTTGTGGTTGAGCTGAAATCTGAGATTGAAAAAATCCGCGAGCAAATTCAAAACATTGAGTGAGGCCCGGCCATGAAGCTTATCAACATCGGCTTTGGCAACATGGTCAACGCGGACCGTGTGATCGCCGTTGTCAGCCCGGATTCTGCACCCATCAAGCGTATTGTGCAGGATGCGCGCGACAAAGGCGCGGCCATTGATGCAACCTATGGTCGCCGCACCCGTGCGGTGATCATTACGGATTCTGACCATGTGGTGCTTTCGGCTTTTGAGCCGGAGGAAGTTTTAGGACGTTTTGAAAAAGAACAGGATAAACCAACCGTGTAACCGCCTGTATAATATGTGTTAGGGGGATTTTGCATGAAAGGCGAAAAATATTTGTTTGTTGTTTCCGGGCCTTCCGGCACCGGCAAGGATACCGTTGTGGCAAAGCTGCTGGGCAGCCACCCAGAAATCGAAAAGACCGTTTCCGCCACCACCCGCACCATGCGCGAAGGGGAAGTGAACGGTAAAAACTACCATTTTTTGACCAAAGAGCAGTTTGAAACCGCTCTGGCAGAAGGCAATATTGTTGAGCACACCTGCTATTGCGAAAACTATTACGGCACCCTGCGTTCCGAAGTTGAGCGCCATATGGAGCAGCAGATCCCGGTTATTCTGGTGATCGAAGTGGAGGGTGCCGGCAACATCAAGCGGATGTACCCCGGTTCCACCACCATTTTTGTCATGCCGCCGGATATGAAAGAGCTGGAACGCCGCCTGCGTTACCGTGGGACCGAAGCGGAGGAAGTCATTCAGAAGCGCCTGCGCCGTGCCGAAACTGAGATTGCCCGTTCGGCTGATTATGACGAGCATGTGGTCAACGATGTTGTCGACACCTGCGCCGAAGAGATTTATTCCATCATCCAAAAGCGCATTGCCGAGCCCGATGCCGAATAATCCGCTGCCCCAAACGCCAAAACAGGAGGTGCGTGTTTGCCCTGCATTGCAAAAGTGGCGGTAAACGACGCCACCATCCATTTTGACAAGCTGTATTCCTATCTGGTTCCGCCAGATTTTTCGGAATCCCTCTGGCCCGGCAGCATTGTGTTGGTGCCGTTTGGGCGTGGCAATCACCCACGGATGGCTGTTGTTCTGGAAGTAGGAACGGAAGAAACCCCCGATCCACGTTTAAAAAGCCTGCTGGCCGCCGCGCCGGAAAAAGCCCGCTTGACCCCGGACCTGTTGGAGCTCGTGCATTTTTTGAAAGATCGTTATTTCTGCACCTGGTACGAGGCAGTCAAGGCGGTCATTCCGTATGGCGCGCAGTACCAGCCCGGCATGGAAAACGGAAAGCCCGTATTAAAAAGCCGCCTAACCCGCACGCTGGAAACCGTTTATGCCCTGGTTGGCGAACTGCCGGAGAAACCAAAACCCGGCGCACGCCAGATTCAGGCCGTGGAAGCGCTGCGCGCAGGGCCTTGCACCAAATCCGCTTTGGAAGCGCAGGGGATATCTTCCTCCACTTTGAACGGGTTATGCCAGAAAGGCATTCTGAAAACCGAACAACGGGATAAATCGCTGGATTTATTTGCTGATATCCCCTTTGACCCACAGCCGCTGGAACTATCGCCGGAGCAGCAAACCGCTTACGACCAGCTGGAACAGGATTTGCTGAGCGGACAGACCCGTGCGGCATTGCTGCACGGCGTTACCGGCAGTGGCAAAACCGCCGTATTCTTAAAGCTGATTGAAAAAACACTGGCGCAAGGCAGGCGGGCTCTGGTACTTGTACCGGAAATCAGCCTGACCCCGCAGATGACACGCCGCCTGAAATCCATGTTCGGCAGCCGCCTTGCGGTGCAGCACTCCGCGTTGAATAACACCGAGCGCCTGCTGCAATGGCGGATGATCCAAAATGGCGATGCCGATATCGTGATCGGCACCCGCAGCGCTATCTTTTCACCGCTGCAAAACATTGGGCTGATCATCTTAGATGAGGAACAGGAACACACCTACCAAAGCGAATCCGCCCCACGCTATTCCGCCCATGACGTTGCCAAAAAGCGCGCCATGATGGAGCATTCGCTGCTGCTGTTTTCCTCCGCCACGCCGCGCACCGAAACCTATCACGCCGCCATAAGCAGCCGGATGCGGCTTGTTACGCTGACCCACCGTTATGGTGGTCGCCCGCTGCCAACGGTTGATTTTATTGATATGCGCGCCGAACTTGCCGCCGGGAACCCGCGGGAAGTCAGCCAGCGGATGGTACAGGAACTCGCTGCCAATCTGCAGCGCGGGGAACAGAGCATTTTGTTGCTGAACCGCCGCGGCTACCAGACCGTTGGCATGTGCGGCACCTGCGGCCATGTGCTGAAGTGCCCCAACTGTTCCGTGCCGCTGGTTTATCATAAAGCGCAGCACGCGCTGCTTTGCCATTACTGTGGACACCGGGTCAGCCCTGTACCAGGGCTTTGCCCGGAATGCGGCGGCAAAATCGTGTACAGCGGTTTTGGTACCCAGAAAGTGGAGGAGGAACTGGCCGAACTTTTGCCCGGTACGCGGATCCTGCGCATGGATCAGGATTCGACCATGCAAAAAAACGCTCACGAAAAAATGTTGGCCCGTTTTGCCAAGCAGGAGTATGATATTCTGCTTGGCACCCAGATGGTTGCCAAGGGCTTGGATTTCGGTAATGTCACCCTGGTTGGTGTGCTGGGCATCGACTCCCTGCTTTTTGGGCAGGGGTTCCGCTCCTATGAGAATGTGTTCAGCCTGATCACTCAGGTCGTTGGCCGCGGCGGCCGGGCGGAACTGCCGGGTCGGGCGTTGATTCAAACCGCCGTGCCGGATCACCCTGTGCTCCAGTTGGCCGCAGCGCAGGATTACCCCGCGTTTTACCAGCAAGAGATCATGTTCCGCAAGTTCTCGCTCTATCCGCCGTTTTGCTCATTCTGCGTGGTCAGTTTTTCCGGCGCGCAGGAGATGGAAGTATTTCAGGCTGCGCGGCGTTTTGCCGCCATTTTGGGGCAGCAGTTCGCTGCACACCCCGGCCAGCCGCTGCGTGTGCTTGGCCCCACCCCCATGAACATTGCCATGATCAGCGGGAAATACCGCTATAAACTAACATTGAAATGCCGCAACGATGCGGGGTTCCGTACCCTGATGCACGCCGCATTGGATGCTTACGCCGCCGAAAAGCTGCCCGCAAAAGCCGGGATCGCTTTGGACTTTAATTCCGACGGCGATTGAATTTTAAGGAGGATTTTTATTATGGCTCTTCGTACAATCGTAAAAGATGGTGACCCTATCCTGAAAAAGGTCTGCCGCCCCATTACCAAATTTGATGACCGCCTTGCCACCCTGCTGGATGATATGCAGGATACCCTGGTGGATGCTGACGGTCTTGGCCTTGCCGGCCCCCAAGTTGGCATGATGCGCCGCATTTTCATCTGCCTGGATGACCGCAACCGCCCGGAAGATGCCCCCGCCGATTACAAAGATACTTTTATTGAGTTCATCAACCCCGAAATCGAATACCTGAGCGACGAAACCGATGAACTGTATGAAGGCTGCCTGTCTTTTCCCGGCCACAACGGCGCTATTACCCGCTCCAAAAAGGTCAAGGTCAAAGCGCAGGACCGCAACGGCAACTGGTTTGAACTGGAAGCCGAGGACCTGCTGGCCCGCTGCATCCAGCACGAGAACGACCACCTAAACGGCGTTACCATCATGGACCGTGCCACCCATTTTTATGAGGATGACTACCCGGAAGATACCGAGGATTGATCCCTCTTTGTACATCAATTTTCCCATACGCTTACGATAAGAAAAGGAATAACTTCTATGCGTATCCTCTTTATGGGCACCCCTGATATTGCTGCCGAAAGCCTGAACGCTCTGATTGCCGCCGGGCACGATATCTGCGCTGTGTTTACCCGCGCAGATAAGCCAGTTGGCCGCAAACAGATTTTGACCGCCCCGCCGGTCAAACAGACGGCTGTGGCCAACGGCATCCCTGTTTATCAGCCGCGCACCCTGCGCGATGGCAGCTCGGATGAGCTGATCAAAAGCCTGGCACCCGATATTATTGTCGTGGTAGCTTACGGCTGCATTATTCCGCCGCAGCTTTTGCATGTGGCCAAATATGGCTGCATCAACCTGCATGTTTCGCTGTTACCCAAGTACCGTGGTTCCGCCCCCATCCAGTGGGCCGTGCTGAACGGCGATGCCGAAACCGGCGTGACTATTATGCAGTTGGACGAAGGGTTGGATACCGGCGATATTTTGTATGTGCAGCCGGTTACGATTGACCCGGACATGACCAGCGGCGAGCTGTTTGACCGCGTAAGCGCGATTGGTGCCAAAACGCTGGTTGAGGTCCTGCCCAAAATCGAAGCAGGGAAGCTGACCCCAAAAAAGCAAGAAGAATCTCTCGCCACCAAGGCACCGTCCCTGACCAAAGAGATGGCACAGTTCGATTTTACCCAGCCTGCTGCCCACATCCACAACTGGGTGCGCGGTATGAACCCATGGCCAATGGCGTTCTTTATGCACAATGGCAAAAAAATCAAAGTCACCGCCAGCAAGCTTTCTGAAAATCCCGCCAACGCTGCGCCGGGTTCTGTATTGGCGGTTAAGCCGTTGACCATTGCCTGCCAGGATGGCGCAATCGTGTTGGATTCCGTCACGCCGGAAGGCGGCAAGTCGATGGCGGGTACCGCATGGGCTGTCGGCCGCCGCCTGAAAGCGGGGGACAGCCTGTGACCGCGCGTTACCTGGCCGTCAAAGCCCTTATGCGGCAGGAGCAAAACGGCTATGCAAACCTTGTGCTGGATTCTGAGCTGAAAGCCTGCAAGCCACCGCTTTCCCTGCGGGATGCAGCTTTTGCTTCCGGTATTTTTTATACCGTATTGGAGCGCCGCAGCCTGCTGGACTGGATGCTGGCACAGTTTTCCAAGCGCCCGCTGGAAAAGCTGGATGCCCCTGTGCGGGCCATTCTGCGCGCCGGGCTGGCACAGGCCAAGTTTATGGATGTTCCGCTGCCTGCGGCTGTCAATGAATCGGTCAAGCTAGCCAAAGCATTTGGCAAAACCAGTGCTGCGGGTATGGTCAACGCCATGCTGCGCCGCACGGTCGCATTGGACCCCAAGCCGGAACATTGGCCGGATCTGGAAGAACGGCTGCGCACCTATTACTGTCTCTCTCAGCCGATTGCCGCGTTGTTTGCAGCACAGTATCCGCAGGATGCCGAGGCAATGGCTGCTGCGTTTTATCAGCGCCGCCCCACCGCCATCCGGGTCAACCCGCTGCGCACGACCGATGAAGCCCTGACGCAGACATTGCAACAGGAAGGTCACACCGTAACGGCTGGCCCATGGCCGCACTGTCTGCTGGTTATGTTCAACGGTAATCCCGCTGCATCCAAAGCATTCCACGCCGGGCAATTCCATGTGCAGGGGTTAGCCAGCCAGTTTGCTGCCTTGTGCTGTGATGCCCGCCCCGGTATGCGGGTGCTGGACCTGTGCGCCGCCCCTGGGGGCAAAAGCCTGACGATTGCCGAGCAGATGCAGGACCGCGGTGAGCTGTTCAGCGGTGAAGCCATGACAGGCCGCGTCAAACTGCTGAAGCAGGCCTTTGAACGCTGCGGCATTGAGCGCGCCAAGCCTTACCATGGGGATGCCACTATCCTGAACCCCGCCTTTGGCCTTGGCAGCTTTGACCGCGTGTTATGCGATGTGCCCTGTTCCGGCCTTGGTGTCATCGGCAAAAAGCCGGACATCCGGGAAAAAACGCTGGATGGGATTGAAAATTTACTATTAACACAGCAAAAAATCCTGCAAAACGGCGCAAAATATCTTGCCCCGAACGGCCGTTTGGTGTATTCTACCTGTACGGTGAATCATCACGAAAATGAAGCCCAAGTACGCCAGTTCCTGCAAGACAATCAAGATTTTTCCGTTATAGCGCCACAAATCACACTGTCCGGTATGCGGGTGGGGGAGTACGGCACACTGTTTCTGCCACACGAAACATCCACAGACGGTTTTTTTGCCGCTATTTTAGAGCGCAAAAAGAACTGCTGACGCAAAATACACAAATCGTCTATTCAAAAATTAGAGAAAAGGTATATAATAATTGGAGGGGAAGCACCGCATGCAGCAAGCACATATGCAGCCACAGAACGAACCCCAGGCAGAAACCAAAAAAAACTGTCTGACGGACCTGACGCTGCCCAAGCTGACGGATTACATTAAATCCATCGGCCAGCCAGCTTTCCGCGCCAAGCAGATTTTTAAGTGGATCCACCAAAAGCAGGCTACGGATTTTTCTGCCATGACAGATCAACCCAAAGCCCTGCTTGCCCAATTTGCACAAAACTGCACCCTGGCTGTGCCCACCATCCGCCGCCGCCAGCAGTCCAAAGACGGTACGGTCAAATATCTGCTTCAGCTTGCGGACGGCAACTGCATTGAAACGGTTTTGATGCGCTACCATTACGGCAACACTGTATGTGTATCCACACAGGTGGGCTGCGCTATGGGGTGCCGCTTTTGCGCCTCCACCCAGGCGGGCCGCGTGCGGGACTTGACCTCCGGCGAGATTGCTGCGGAAATTTATACCGCGCAAAAGGATACCGGGGAGCGCGTTTCCCATATCGTCCTGATGGGCATTGGTGAGCCGCTGCACAATTTTGATAACGTGATGGACTTTCTGGACATTATCTCCTGCCCGGAAGGCGTCAATATCGGGATGCGCAACATCAGCCTTTCCACCTGCGGCCTTGTGCCGGGAATTGATAAGCTGGCAGAGCGCAAATTGCAGCTGACCCTTTCGGTATCCCTGCACGCGCCGGACAATGTGACCCGCAGCTCCATGATGCCGGTTAACGATGCGTTCCCGCTGGAAAAGCTGATTCCGGCCTGCCGCCGTTACCAGAAAACGACCGGGCGGCGCATCAGCTTTGAATATTCCATGGTCAATGGTGTCAATGATTCGCCCCAAATGGCAAAAAAACTGGCCGATCTGATCCGTGGCATGGGGGCCCATGTCAACCTGATTCCCATTAACCCGGTCGATGGCAGCCCTTACTCGGCAACGGATGAAGCCAATGTGCGCCGGTTCCAGAAAATGCTGGAAGATTTGGGTGTAAATGCCACCATCCGCCGCCGCCTTGGTACCGATATCAGCGCTGCCTGCGGCCAGCTCCGGCGCGAAGATGCCAAACAGGCCGAACAGGCAACACGGCAAACGACGAGCGAAAGGACCAACGCACAATGAAAATCGCAGCCCTAACAGATATTGGCAGCTGCCGCCAGGAAAACCAGGATAATTATTGTGCCCGTCAGTTGGTCGATGGTACTGGCTGGGGCCTTGTCTGTGACGGCATGGGCGGGGCCAACGGCGGGCGGGTCGCTTCCACCCTTGCCACCCAAACCATGCTGCGCTATTTTGACCATTCCCTGCGCACGATTGAAAACGGCGAAGAAAAAGCCTTTATGATGCGCGCATTTGATAATGCCAACCGCGCCGTATATGAAAAAGCGACCTCTGATCCCGAAGTGCTCGGTATGGGCACCACGGGGGTATGTGCTTTACAGCGCGGCAACCTGGCGCATATTGTACACGCAGGGGATTCCCGCGCGTACCTGTGGCATGGCGGAGCAATCCGCCAGCTGACGCGGGATCATTCCATGGTGCAGCAGCTGGTGGACAGCGGCCTTGTCAGGACTGCCGCCGACCTGTACAGCCTGCGGCCGGAGCAGATCGCGGAGCTGGACCGTATGGGTCAGAAGTCCGCCCGGAACGCGGTGGAGGCCATCGCCAGAAGCCGTGAGGACGACCTGTGGCGCCTCATCTTTGCCCTCGGCATCCGGCAGGTAGGTGAGAAGGCCGCCAAGGTGCTGGCTGCACGGTTCGGCAGCATGGACGCGCTGTCCACCGCCACGGAGGAGGAGCTGACCGCCATTGATGACGTGGGGCCCATCACGGCGAAATACATCCGCCAGTGGATGGACAGCCCACAGTCCCAGGACCTGCTGGCACGTCTGAAGGCCGCAGGACTCAATATGACCTGTAAAGAGGAAATGGTTGACAGCCGTTTTGCTGGAATGACTTTTGTCCTTACCGGCGCACTGGAGAAGTTTACCCGCGATGAAGCGGGGGAGATGATCGAAAAACGGGGCGGCAAGGTGTCCGGCTCCGTTTCCAAAAAGACCACCTACGTGGTGGCGGGAGAGAACGCTGGCAGCAAGCTGCAAAAGGCGCAGCAGCTGGGCATCCCCGTCCTCACGGAAGATGAATTTCTGGAGTTTCTGAAATAAGGAGGTACACGTCATGGCAGAGCATACCGATCAGAATCTGCTGCATCAGGTGATTTACAGCGTCTTTGTGCGCAACCACACCAAAGAAGGCACCTTCCGCGCGTTGGAGGGCGACCTGGACCGCCTGAAGGGGCTGGGTGCAGACATTATCTGGCTCATGCCCATCCATCCCATTGGTTCAGAGGGCCGTAAGGGCACTCTGGGCAGCCCCTACGCCATTCAGGACTACCGCGGCATCAATCCCGAGTACGGCACGCGGGAGGACTTTATCCATCTGGTGGATGCCATCCATGCTCGCGGCATGAAGTGCATCATCGACGTGGTGTATAACCACACCTCACCGGACTCCGTGCTGGCCCACACCCATCCGGAGTACTTCCTCCGCGACGCAGAGGGTCGCCCTACCCGAAAGGTGGCGGACTGGTGGGATGTGGTGGACCTGGATTACAGCAACCGCGACCTGTGGAACTACCAGATCGACACATTGAAGCAGTGGGCCGCCATCGTGGATGGCTTCCGCTGCGACGTGGCCAGCAGCGTCCCGCTGGACTTCTGGTGTGAGGCACGCCGCCAGGTGGAGACGGTGCGCCCTGGCTGCATCTGGTTGGCCGAAAGCGTCCACGGTGCCTACGTGCTGGGCATGCGCCGCACGGGCGCGGCCTGCGCCACGGACACCGAGCTGTACCGCGCCTTCGACATGACCTACGACTACGACATCTGGCCTTTTTACGAGGGCTTCCTGAAGGGAGATCTGTCCC
>ENA-OVGH01002443-OVGH01002443.1-human-gut-metagenome-genome-assembly--contig:-NODE-2443-length-10226-cov-5.571134_pt1 | contig 10226 bp, 9 predicted proteins | sample MGYA00237770_ERZ505419 | MGnify/ENA primary metagenome ERZ505419 (study PRJEB26158, sample SAMN06016353) | human gut metagenome | biome: human gut; feature: ankylosing spondylitis patient; material...
TGTTTTTAAGGTTTGCTTTATTAAAAGCTGTTCGTTCATCTTTCGATGACTTGAATTATTACTCGCGAACTAAATCTTTTTTGTAACCCGGAAGAAATCGGAGATTTCTTCTGAGCGAACTTGTTCGCTTATGAATCTTTCAAGGTTATTCACTGTTCAGTTATCAATGTTCTCTGTTGTTTTCAGCAACTTTTATATAGTATCATAATCATCTGCGCCTGTCAACAACTTTTTTATTTTATTTTGCCTCGCTATGAAGTGGTTTGTTATCACTTACTTGCGACAGCTCGTTAATAATAACAAACCACAATTCATTTGTCAACATCTTTTTTGACAAAAAATTACATTTCTTTTTGTCGAAAATCACCATTCTATCTTCATCTTACAAGTGACATCGCCATTCTGCGGTAAGTATGCCTTTTTCCACGGATTGCAACGCTGTATGCCGTAATATTTTCCGGCAGTGCCATTCCCATGTACCCACTATCTCCTATATGATGGATGTCTGCACCTGCCATTTTACACATCAATGCGATCTGTCGGATTGTTTCTTCGTCCGCTCCTTCCTGGGAAGTTCCAATTGTAGTCATCGCAAGTACACCTTTTTCATGTGCGGTTTTGATCAATTCAGCTGCATGCTCCATGGTAAATCCCGGAACAGTACCAGGTGCCGGAAGTAAAAGGACATCTGCCCCTGCTTCAATAAATGTCTCAGCATCTTCTTTTGTCAGTATTTTTTCTCCTGCTTCTGAGAGAATGCCGGATGCATGCATTTTTCCTGCTGTCAGGATCACTCTGTCGCCGACTGCCTCGTTTAAATCAGCTAATGCCTTTGTAATTGCCCTGTTATCAACGCCAACACCCGGATTTCCGGTAAGAACGATCATGTCAACGCCCATGTCTGCTGCTTTTTTTGCATTTTCCACGGTTGCGCGCCGTCCTTCGGTAAGACTCCACACCGATTTTTCTCCATCATTGCGGACTGCCGCCGGTTCTAAATTAATTGCAACCATCCTTCCGGTCAGACGTTTGACCTCATGTATAGTATCTTCCGGGGCAACTTCCGGTAATCCATTGATCACAGGATGATCCACGTCAAAAATATTCAGCATGATAATATCCGCACCAAGAGAAGTTACAAATTCTGCATTTGTAATATTTACGAGCATTGGTGTCACTGTACCGATCGTCTCTGCTGCAAGCACTCTTCCTTCGCTGTCCGCAATGGACTGTAATAATTCTTTTTTATGATAGGCAGCCAGTTCTCTGGCTGAACAGTCAATATATCTTTTTCCCATTCCTTTTTCCTCTTTTCTGCCTGATGCAAAATGTCTCTGCTTTAAAATTTTCACTGTACCTTCTGTGCAAACTCTGTGAGATATCTTTTATTTCTCTCATATTTCACATTTTCTGCATTTTCTAACACTTTATTGCGATACTCTTCTATTTTTTGCGATGTCATAAAGGAAATCTCCTGCGGCTGATCATATTTTCCCATATAAGAAAAAGATATATTTTCCTGCTCTTCCATGGATTTATAATTCATATATATGGTATAATCCTCATAACCGTTTACCATCTCCCAATAAATCCCGTAATCTTCTCCCTGCAGATGATACAGATTTAAATAGTCATGCAGGCTGTCAAACTCCCTGTCAATATACTTTTCCTCACACCTTGATTTATAATATTCCTTTCCTGAATATTTCACATGATCACTGATTTCTCCTGGTAATGCCATTGCAATTACTATAAAATTAAATACCACGATCACTGACACTATGCATTTTATAACAAAAGGGAACACTTTTACGCTGTAATCTCCAGTTTCATCCCGAAAAGAAAAGGTGATATTAATTTTCTTCATATTCCCACCCCTTTCTCTCAAAAATCATTTTTACAAAAGTTTCCTCCTCATCATAATATCGATCGCACTTTACAAATTCATTCACTTCTTCCTCTGTCATTTCCAAAGTCCCCATTAATGTTGCAATCGTATTCTGCTGGATTTCACTGAAATATTTCTGGTTTTCCTGAAATTCAATTTCACTTATACGATAATCATCCTGAAGCAAAATTTCATGCGCATAGTAAAGGATATCTTCCACTTCATATGCCCCTGGCGTTTTGTCACTTTCCCAGTCAGACTTCTCCCTTAAATCCATCACATCTTCTATAAAATGGCTGTATCTATCATAGATATCTACACGTTCTGTATACTTTTCATACCCGTCCTCTGCATAAACTTCATACTCATGCAGATACGCATCCAACGCTGCATTATCTCCCGTCTTGAAAATTTCTTCTGCTGCTTCTACAGACGCTGATCTTTTCTGATGTTCTGTATGCTTTTCATCCACATAGCCTAAAATGAAAAAGACAAGAAATAAAACAACAAGAAGTACAACTGCCAGCAAAAGAATGATATTCATAATTTTATTGGCAACATAAAGTGGCATGGAATGTAACACTTTTGCTTTGGTAAGAAGTGTTTCTTTTCTTGTTTCATCTTCTTCCTTTTCCCATTCCATACCAAGTTTATTCGGCTCTCCACAATAAGGACATTTTGTCTCTTTGGCTGGATAATCATATCCACACTTTGAACATTTCATATACTTTACTCCATTTTGTCTTTTAATCGGCTGATTGCAAGTTTCTGTAACGCTTCTGTAATCTGATCTTTATCATCGTAAGTCAACCCACCAGCTTCATCTATGCAGGACTTTATCTCATCCTCGGATATCTCATAGTGTTCCTTCATATAATCATAACAATATTCTGTGTAATATGTCACAGCATCCTCTTCCTCATATTTGTAATATGCGTCCGCTGCCTCCTGACATTCACTTAATATACCGACGATATAATCGATGTTGCTCAATGCATCTGCCTTATCATTCTCTACGATCCATTTCAGATAAGAATCATCCTCGTCATTCAGATAATTTAAATAACGCTGCATTCCCGCAATCTCTGTATATTTATCAAAATAAGACTGATAGGTATATTCCACTGTTTTCAGATATTCACAGATTCCCTCATAATCTCCGCTCTGATACAGGCTTTCTAATTTTTCCAAGTTCTTCTGTTCTACCTGATAAGATACTTTACGGGAAATACTTGAAACAATAAATACAATGATACAGATGATTACAACTGCTATCACTGTCCCTATCCCAAGCCTTGCCGTCCATGACATTCCTTTGCCAGCCACTTTCTCCGGCATTTTCTCCCACTGCCTTTTTTCACGTTCCAGCTCATTCATCATGTCTTCATGCACCTGGACAGATTTGCCAAAGTTATCCCCACCGCAATAAGGGCAGCGGTCCTGCTCATCATCATATTCCGCCCCACAGTTTTTACAGATTATCATTGGTTCGTGTTCCCCCTTTATTTATAACAATGCTTTCTCACAAAATAGTAACATACCACCTGCATCACGATCGTTGCGATCCACGATGCCGGATAGGAAATAAACAGAAAATACAGTGATCTGTGCTGTGGAAAAAATACAAAAATCCACAGGACACGCATTCCGACAGTTCCGATAATAGACAACACCATGGGAACTGCCGAATATCCCATTCCACGCAGTGCGCCCGGAAAAAGATCCATAATACCGCACAGAAAATATGGAACTGTCGTGATGGATAAAATCTCAACACCACATTGGATCACATCCGCTTCCTCTGTATAAATCTGTAATATTTCCGCTCCGAAAAAATACGCCCCGCATCCTAAGACAAGCGCTACTCCCACCGATAAAATCATACAGTCGATCAGTACGCGGTCCATTCGTTTATACTTTCCAACACCAAAATTCTGACTTGTAAAACTCATACATGCCTGTGTCACAGAATTGATGGAAACATACAAAAATCCCAGAATATTGTTTGCTGCCGTGTAACCTGCCATCGCGGTTGAACCAAAAGAATTGACCGACGATTGTAGTAATGCATTGGAAAAATTGATAACGGTACTCTGTATGCCTGCCGGAATTCCCACCTGAAAAATCTGTTTCAGGTAATAGCCTTTCATAGAAAGTTTTGAAAAAGAAAGTTTATAACTTCCTTCTGTTCTGCAAAGACAGATCAAAACCAGCACACAGGAAACCATCTGGGAAAACACGGTTGCGATTCCAACTCCTGCAACTCCAAGTCCGAATACGATCACCAGGATCATATTTAAGCCAGCATTGATCACTCCTGCAATGATCAGAAAATACAATGGTCTTTTTGTGTCCCCCACTGCACGGAGGATTGCCGCACCATAATTATACAACATAAAAAATGGCATTCCCATAAAATATATCCGCATATAAAGCGTTGACAGTCCGATCACATCTTCCGGTGTTCCCATTAATTCCAATGCCCCTTTGGAAAAAACAAGCCCAACAAACGCCATGAGAATTCCGCTGATCAGTGCAAGCGTGATGGAGGTATGTACGGTCTCTGACATTTCCTCCTTGCGTCCGGCAGCAAAAAATCTTGCTGCAAGCACGTTTGCCCCAAGTGAGATTCCAATAAAAAGATTGGTAAAAACATTGATCAGTGCCGTTGTGGAACCGACTGCTGCAAGCGCTTCACTTCCACTGAATCTTCCCACAACAATAATGTCCACTGCATTGAACATTAACTGTAAAATGCCAGACAGCATCAATGGCAGTGCAAACGAAACCAGTTTATCCATGATGGAACCGTTGCACATATCAATTTCGTATTTATTACTTTTCAAAAAAATTGCTCCTCTCTACTTTTTATCTTCCTGTAACTTAAGACCCGGAAGGAATTTTAATGATTAATTTCTGTCCATCTTTTTCCATCATTGTCAATACTGGAATATGTTTTTTCCGCAGCTGATGTACGATTGGATATGTCTCAAACACATTTCCTTCCACATATACTGCCTCCGGCTTCTGTTTTAAAATCCGTTTCAGATTCTCTTTGACTTCGTTTTTCCACTGCTGCTTGTCCATCGCTGCTTCACCGTAAATTCCATCCACTGTAAGCTCTGGGAGCTGCATAAAATCCATATGTATCACCGTTGCCTCCTGCATTCCCGGAAGCTGTTTTAACAGCGGATCTATGCAGGAATCCCCGCCGAGATTCACAATCGTCGGATTTTCATGATATAACTCCATGCTGATACGGCAGGCTTTCACCGCGTCCTCTAACATTCCCACCGTCATAAGAAATCCTCCCTTATGACAAAATCCTGCACTCTGTAATCCGGTAACCTGTTCCAATTCTTCATTTTCAAGACCAAGCCACTCTGCCGGAAAACTGCATTTGTAATTCATGGAATATTCCTTCTTCTGTGGTTGTATACAGTATCCACCACGATTGGATGGGAATATTACAAATGCAATCTCCGTCTCCGACAACCGCTTCTGACACGGTACAAACTCCGGTAAAATCAGAATCTTTTCATCTTCGCTGTCCCTTTTACCAGATGTAACCGCCTGCCGGTGTTCTTCTAAAATCTCCTCCACGCGCCTATCTGCCCGCTCATTTCCGCGATAACGCTCAAATTTGTTTTCAAGGATCATGCCTGCAACGCTTACTGCCTGAAAAAATGCCTCATCATTTCCACCCTGTGCATCCCAGGTCGGATTGAAATTCCCAATCAGTGTTGCAAGCTCGTTTTTCTCCCCCGTGTTATCATTATGATCCAGCGGCTGCACAAAAGCCTCGTCAAACTCCTCTGCCAGCTCTTCTCCAAGGATCTCTGCACCGACTGCCTCCCACAACAATCCAAACGCAGCGTATGGCACACCGTTTTCCCGGACTCTGCTGTTCCTCTGATGATGGTCATACGCACCTCTTCCAATATCAAACACAATTCCATTGAAATCGTCCGGCACACGATTTCCACGTAAAATCGTAATTTCCGGATTTATATAAAATAAAAGTGCTGCCGAAAACACATCATCCGCATGAAATTTTCCTCCATGCGTAAATGACCTGGCATCTTTTTTCTTAATCTGCTCCATTAATTCGTTCATTGCAAAATTCTTCTTTCTTTTCTGTGATTATTCTGAAATTTCCTCGATCAAAACTTTTCTGTTTATTACGCCTTTTTTCAATTGCATGACATACACATGAAAATCCAGCGTATCCTTTGCGGTCGTAAACGGCTCTTCGTGCAGTACCTCCGCATGGATTCCCGCACGCTCCAATTCTTCTTTCCGTTTTTCTGCCCGCCCTAAAAGTTTCCCGATATTTTCATCCTCTTTTTCGCCAAAAGATCGATTAGGATAAACGGATGTCGCTTTTTTCAACCTCTCTGTGATCAGATCCACTACTTTTGCATGCGCATTCCGATGTAATAAAACCGCAAGATACCTTGCAACAACAGGATATGGATACCTTTCATAAAAAAGTATCCATTTTTTAATTTTTCTGTCACCCACCTGCTCTGCCATCTCTTTCATCAAGGAAAATGCACCATCCGATGGTATCCATGGATTGTCTCTCGGCACAATGTACTGCTTTGAAACCGCCGGATAACAGGTATAATTCAGAGGTGGAAAATAGGCTAACTGCACGAGTTTTCGTTCTTCCTCATTGCAGACAGCCTCACCAAGATACTCATATTTATCCCATAATACCGCAATACGAAATTCCAGTTGCCGCAGATTTTCATAACCTTTTCTCCAAAAGTGCGCAATATCACCATAATTATACAGATTTGTTTCCAGCTCTAGCGTTTTAAAAAGGATAGTGACAACACAATCCTCCTCTTCCTGTCGGACAACAAGTGCGTAATCATCCCCATCGCGATAAAAAGAGGCCTCAATAGCCCCTTCATAATCTTCTTTGTATGTACCTGTCATTTTTGCTTCCTTAAAAACAAGAAAGCTTTCTATCGTGTCATTCATCTGATATACCAGACGAATATCTGTTTTATCCGTGTTCTTTTCTTTTGCTCCTGTCTGATCCGGCAGCAAAAGTTCAAATTCATTCTGGCTTAACAGCCTTTTTAACATCTCAAATGTATCCAATGAGAGTCTCCTTTTTCCTGTTGCAATACTTTTTATTCATTATATAAAAATCCCTCCGGCTTGTCTATATGCGCAGCTTTCTTTTTATTGCCCTGCGCTTTTCGTCATGCCGTGAGGGATGAGTCGTAGCTGTCGTCCGCGATCTGGATGACAAATTCTTTTGTATAGCCTGCAATCTGCGGAATTTTTTTCTCGTCCGGCTGCTGTATAAAATCCATTTGAAATCCATGCATTTCAATGATTTTTTTTGCAATCGAAAGTCCTAGTCCGCTTCCGCTTCCACTTTTTCTGGAAACATCTCCTTTTGTAAATGGTTCAAATAAATGTTCCGCAAGCTCGCCCGGAATTCTCCTGCCACTATCTGCCACAAGAATATAAATGTATCCATTTTTCCGGTACATACCAATCTTTATATGCGTCCCCCTCTCATTGTGCTTCATTGCATTATTCAAAAGATTCGTGATCACTCTGGAAAACTGGATTGGATCAACGGATACAGGAACCACTTCTTCCGGAATATCAATCTCGAATTCCATCCCTGCATCTTCAAAGTCTGCATAAATGAGTGCAGCATTTTCACGTAACAGTTCACTCAGATCTGTTTCTTTTCTGTCCAGTGAAAAACCTTCACTGTCTAATTTTACATACTCAAATAACAGATGAATCAGATCGTTCATCCTTGCTGACTTATTCTGTATTGCCTGCAAATATTCAAGCTGTTTTCCCGGATCCCTGACCATGCCATCGGCTAACGCTTTTGCATAACCGTTAACCGTGGTCATCGGCGTTCTGAGATCATGCGCAATGTCTGATAGCATCAGATTTCTTTTACGGTCAAACTCCTTCTGCTCCTCCTCCCGCTCTCGCTGGATCTGACGAAATTCTTTAATTGTTATTTTTGCAAAACAAACAGCCCCTGACACATATGGAGTCAAAATTACCAGCACTACTACAAAAGCAACCAGAAAAAGCAGAATTGCCTGTCCTCTGTTTAATTCATAAAATGAAAAATCTGTTTTTTCAGAGGAAACGATATACATAAATTTTTTTTGCATTTGTTCCAGAGCCGCCTGTACGATCTCGTGAAGCGGTGATGGAAACATTGCATTCAATGCTCCTAAGATCAGTAACATTAAAACTGCAGACAGGAAGAAGATCACGCCGGAACCGAGCAAAAGCGGATTTTCTTCCACGCCCGGAAAAAAATATAGCAGTACGTTAGGCAGCACAAATCTGTTGACCAGAAAAGTCAACAGATATTCCACAACTCCAACAACTGCTAGTATTTCAATAAATTTTTTGATCAAAAACCACTGTAAATCATTCTGTTTCTTCATTTACTTCTCCAAGCGATATCCCAGGCCACGGATTGTCTGTATATAAGCGGATGGATCATCATCCAGCTTTGCCCGCAGCTTACTGATGCAGACCATGATATTATTGTCTGCCACGATATACTCTTCGCCCCATCCATGCTCATAAATCTGCTGTTTTGTAAAGACTTTGCCCGGATGCTGCATGAACAGTTCCATGATGCGGTATTCCACAGAGGTCAGCTGTATGATTTTGTCTCCCTTTTTCAAAGTACATGCGTCCTGATTTAATACCAGATCCCGGACAGATAAATATCCCTCCTGAACCACTTTTGTTCCAAGAGAATAAAAACGCCTAATGTTGGAATTCACTCTGGCAACCGCCTCTAAAGGATTGAACGGTTTTGCCAGATAATCGTCTGCTCCCAGATTTAATCCCAGGATTTTTTCCGAATCTGCGTCCTTCGCTGACAAAATGATCACTGGAATATTACTCTCTTTGCGAATCTGCTGCAATACATGATAGCCGTCCATCTTCGGCATCATAATATCCAAAATACATAATGCCGGCTGCTCTGCCCGCAATAAATCGAGTGCCCGCTGTCCGTCCTCCGCTTCTATTACATGATAGTTTTCATTTTCCAGATAAAGCCGGAGAAGATTTCTGATCTCCGGCTCATCATCTGCGATCAAGATTTTGTAATCCATCCGTAGTCGTTCTCCTAATAATCCGTTCTGTCCTCAAACGGCTGATCCATATTCCGATTTTCAAATCTATTCGGCATCTCTGTTGTCTGCTGATCCATTGCAGCATTCTGCTGGTAAGGTGCCGGATCCTGAATCGGCTGATACGGAGTTCTGTATCTTAAAGCTTCATATAATGCGGCATGTGTTCCATCTTTGTATGGCTGCACATAAAAGATTCCAAGGATTCCCATTGTCATTCCAGATAAAATATCCCATCCAATGAATGATAAATCCAAAACAAATGCATTCCATTTCTGTCCCTGCATCATTCTCTTACTCTCTGCAAATGCCTCCTCTTTTGTCATCTGTGGATTGTCTGCCAGCAAATATGGGATCATCTGGTATTCATATGACTTTACAATGCCAGGAATAATAAAAAGCATTGACCACAATACAGTATACAGATCACGGAAAAACATTGTCTTTGCAATATTTTTATAATTATTGTCAAATGCGTATCCAGCATTTCCCACTAAAGCCGCCTCATTGAGATTTCTTAAATAGAAACGTTTGCATCCGACCTCTAATGGATTAAAAATAAATGCATCCAAAAGAATTGTGATCGCCATAATGATCACAAATACAATAATGAAGATCACAACAAAAATAACTCCTGCAAAAAGCAGTGCAGTATGATCTGTATTGTCATAGATGTCATTCATATCATACCAGATGTCATCTGCGTCATCATAAAAATCATCATAGGAATCCGAGGTAATATCACTTCCGTCACTTCCTAAAGCTGATGACAAAGCCGAACCTGCACTTCCTGCGCCACTGCCGCCTCCTATCAAAAACGCCAGCAGTAAACTGATCAGCACACTTCTCCAATAGTTTCTTTTAAATGCAAACTTTGCTCTGTCTTTTAATTCCGCTCTCGTCCACATATTTTTTCCTCCTCTTATCTTTGATGATGCCATCTTAACACGTAAATCTTACTTTCCAACTCGAATAACCTTAAGGTTACCTTAATTCATTGTTTCCAGTAATTTATCTTTTTTATTATACCATCTTATGGAATTTTCCGCATTAAAAAGGATTCATAAAATCTGCATATACAAAAATAGCCCTAAACCCTTGATTTTTCAAGAATCTAAGACTATTTAGCATACGTGCGCGAGAAGATTCGAACTCCCGACACCTTGGTCCGTAGCCAAGTGCTC
>ENA-OVGH01002456-OVGH01002456.1-human-gut-metagenome-genome-assembly--contig:-NODE-2456-length-10177-cov-4.296285_pt1 | contig 10177 bp, 9 predicted proteins | sample MGYA00237770_ERZ505419 | MGnify/ENA primary metagenome ERZ505419 (study PRJEB26158, sample SAMN06016353) | human gut metagenome | biome: human gut; feature: ankylosing spondylitis patient; material...
CACCAAAGAAAAGCTTCTGCCGTAAGGTGGAAGCTTTTTTATAGAATGGCAGACAGGGATATAAAAGCAACGACTTTGCCCCTCCCTATGAAAGCGATTGTTTGTGGCGTAGATTGCAGTTTTTTGGCGGTTATGTTACACTAAAATAATAGTGTGAAAATGGTTAGGAGAAAAAATAAATGGAAAAACAGCACAGCGGCCGGAGCTCATTTTCCGGCAAACTTGGCTTTGTCCTGTCGGCAGCCGGCGCCTCGGTTGGCTTGGGCAATATCTGGCGGTTCCCATACCTGGCGGCAAAATATGGCGGTGGAATTTTTCTGCTGATTTACATTCTGCTGGCGGTCACCTTTGGCTATACAATGATTATGGCAGAGACAGCGCTGGGACGGATGACCCGGAAAAGTCCGGTTGGGGCCTTTGCAGCTTCTGGAAAGGGACGCTGGCGTGCATTTGGAGGATGGATCAACGCGGTAATTCCCATTTTGATTGTGCCGTATTATTCGGTTATTGGCGGTTGGGTTATCAAGTATCTGGTGGGGTATATTACCGGTCATGGCAGTGAGCTGGCACAGGATGGGTATTTTTCCTCTTTCATCGCCAATGGCGCTTCGGTGGAAATCGTATTTCTGCTCTTTACCCTGCTTACACTGGGCATCATTTTTGCCGGTGTCCGCAATGGTGTGGAGCGTGTTTCCCGGATGATGATGCCGGTACTGGTGGTGTTATCAGTAATTATTGCAGCTTATTCAGTAACACGGCCCGGTGCGCTGGAAGGAGTGAAGTACTTTTTGGTACCGAATCCGGCCAATTTTTCATGGATGACAGTGGTTACAGCCATGGGCCAGATGTTCTATTCTTTGTCCATCGCAATGGGTATTTTAGTAACATTCGGCTCTTACATGAAAAAAGATGTGTCCATTGAGGGATCTACCGAGAACGTTGAGATTTTTGATACGCTGATTGCAATGATGGCCGGATTGATGATCATTCCGGCGGTGTTTTCGTTCTCTGGTGGTGACCCGGACACCCTGCAGGCCGGTCCCGCACTGATGTTTATTACGATCCCGAAAGTTTTTGAAAGCATGGAACTTGGTTCGCTGGTGGGCGTGCTGTTCTTTGTGCTGGTGCTGTTTGCAGCGGTGACAAGCTCTATTGCATTGACAGAAAGCGCAGTATCGACTTTTGAGGATGAACTGGGATGGAGCCGCAAAAAGGCTGCGGCAGTGATTGGGATTATTATGGTGCTGCTTGGAAGCTTGTCGGCGCTTGGCTATGGCCCGCTGTCGGGCGTGACCGTTATCGGGATGCAGTTCCTTGACTTTTTCGACTTCCTGACAAACTCAGTTATGATGCCCATTGCAGCCATTGCAACCTGCCTGCTGGTGACCAGCGTGATCGGCGTGGAAAAGATTGAGGAAGAGGTGACCCGGAATGGTCAACCTTTCCGCCGAAAAAAGGTTTTCAATTTTATGATCCGCACCCTTTGCCCGGTGTTTGCTGCCATCATTCTGGTAAGTTCTGTGGCGAATGCCCTCGGGTGGATCTCGATGTAAAAGAATTTGATAGTATCATACCATATGGGGAAATGGATTTACACCCCCTCAATATGATTTACAGGCGAAACCTTTGGCGGCCAGCGGTTGAAAAAGGTGTATACCAGAACACCGCTGAACACCGCTATGCCGCTGCTGCCGCCGATGTGTACCATTTTATCCTGGATAAGATGGTCGATACCCGCCCCGGCAGCGAATGGTTCTGACAGACGGATAAATACCGGCACCCCCGCCCACAAGCCCATTGTGGAGCCGTGGAAAGTGATTGCCGAACCGGCCGGATTTTTGATCGCGCCGCGTGGCTGGGAGCGCGTCAGCGATGTTTCCAACGTGGTATTTACCAATGGTGCTATTGCGGATGATGACGGTAAGGTGTATATTTATTATGCCGCCAGTGATATGCGCCTGCACGTTGCTTCCACGACCATTGGCCAGCTTTTGGACTTTGCATTCAAAACCCCCGCGGACCCGCTGCGCAGCTGTGACTGTGTGGCCCAGCGTGTGGCGCTGATCGAAAAAAATCAGGCATATCTCAATCAGCAAGACCGGTAATATCGTGTGCCCGTGGCCCCGGCGGGGGCGTCCACCCTGGCGCAACCTGGCTGCCCATGCTGGCGCTGCTGGCTTTGCTGGTGTTGGATGTCAGCGTCGGCGCGCAGTTCCCGGTGCCGTGGGGCGAGCCGTTGACCCTGCGCGGTGCGGCTAGCTTTTGCCTGGATTTCGCCCCCCACCCGGAAGTTGTGGACGGCATCTGGCAGCGCCCTGAATGGCCGTGGAAAACCCCGCCCGCGTCTGATTCTGCAGGGGCTGGAGGAGACTGCAGCCTATCAGGATGAGGCAGGAAAACGGTACACCGGCTTTATGCTGCAGACCCTTGGTCTGCCTCTGCCCGGCGATTACGGCCAGGTGCCCGCAAAGCTGTGGTACCTGCACAAAGTGTAATGCGCAAAAATTGTGCGTCAACCTGAAAATGATTCCGCGATATGACCCTGTCATTTTATAATGTGCTGTGATATAATGAGGTGAATCGACAATGTCAATTCTAAAACTGACCCCTTCCTGCAAGGATTACCTTTGGGGCGGCAGCCGCCTGCGCACCGACTTTGGCGTGCAGAGCGATTTGAACCCGCTGGCGGAAGCCTGGGTGCTTTCCTGCCATCCCGATGGCCCCAGCTATCTGCCGGACGGCACCATGTTGGCGGACTACCTGGCCGCCCACCCGGAAGCGGCGGGAACAGACTGCAAAAAGTTTGAAATGTTCCCCGTTCTGACCAAGTTCATTGACGCCAAGAATAGCATTTCCATCCAGGTACACCCCTCCAACGAGTATGCGCTGGAGCACGAACACCAGTACGGCAAGACCGAGATGTGGTATGTGCTGGACTGTGAACCGGGCGCGTTCCTGTATTACGGCTTTGACCATGAAATCAGCCGGGAAGAACTGGAAGAGCGCATCCGGAACAATACCCTGACCGAGGTGCTGAACGCCGTGCCGGTGAAAAAAGGCGATTGCTTCTTTATCCCGTCCGGCACGCTGCACGCTATCTGCAAGGGTGTTGTGGTGGTTGAAGTGCAGCAGAACTCCAACGTGACCTACCGTGTGTACGATTACGGCCGCGTGGGGGCGGACGGCAAACCGCGCGCGCTGCATGTAAAGCAGGCGCTGGAGGTAATGCGCCGTACCCCGCCGGAACAGCATGATTTCAGCCCCCATCTGGCAAAGTGCGATTACTTTACCGTGGATGTGGTGGCAGGTGGTTACACCGGCACGGCGGACGAGACGTCCTTTGTTTCGCTCCTGATTACCGAAGGGGAGGGGCACCTGACCTGCGGCGGCGAAACGGTGCAGGCAAAAAAGGGCGACAGTTTCTTTATCACGGCGGGCAGCGGTGCCTATGCTTTAACGGGCAGCTGCAAAGCCCTGCTGACAACCGTTTGATTATTACCAAAGCAGAGTGAACAAGAACCCCGGCCTGCTGTGCAGCCGCGTATGCGGAACGCCGGCTGCGCCAAAACGGAGGCAGGGGAACCATGAACACAAGAAACTGCGTTTCTCCTTCAAATCCCTGTCCGGATGGTTCCCGGGCAGGGATTTATTGTAGTTGGAAATAAAACACAAAAAATACAATTCGTATATTTATCGAAAAACAAAACAGAATGAGCGATACGCGCGGCGAAACGATTCGTCACAATATGCAAAAAAACACCTGCATATTTGTCAAACATGTCAAAAATTGACCTTGCCCCCGGTGGGGGAGTCTGCTATACTTGTGAAGCATGAAAAAATGAGAGCCGGGCTGTCTGTGCAGCCCGGAAAAGCAAAAAAGATAACGATAAGGTGTCTTGTTTCGCGCAGGGCGGTAGTGGGGGCACTGCCGGACAAAAGAGGAAAGCATAAATGAAACTGATATTTGAATTTGCCCGCATTGCGGCGTTCTGCTTTGTGGGGGAGGTTTGCCACCTGGTGCTGCCGCTGCCCATCCCGGCCAGCGTGTACGGGCTGATGCTGCTGCTGGCGGCGCTGCGCTTTGGGGTGGTCAAACTGGAGCAGGTGCGCACGGCGGCGCTGTTTCTGACCGGCATTTTCCCGCTGCTATTTGTTCCGGCGGCTGCGGGCGTGATGGATCTGTGGGCGGATTTACAGGCCATGCTGGTGCCGGTGCTGCTGGCCTTGATCCCCATTACCATTTTGGTCATGACGGTGTCCGGCTGCGTGACCCAGCGCCTGGCAGAGCGGAAGGAGAAAAAGCAATGACCACACAAGTTCTGGACTCTTCCGCCGTATGGGGCGTGCTGCTCACGCTGGCTGCGTTCGGCCTGGGGGTGCTCATCAACAAGCGCACCGGTAAGGCAATTTTCAACCCGCTGCTGTTGGGCACGGCGTTTGTCATCGTGGTGCTCAGCGTGTTGAACATCCCCTATGATACATACGCTGCCAGCGCTTCGCCCATCAGCTACCTGCTGCTGCCCGCAACGGTCAGCCTGGCAGTGCCGCTGTATGAAAAATGGGATCTGCTGTGCAAAAATCTGGTAGCCATTGTGGCCGGTGTGCTGGCCGGAGTTATGGCAAGTCTGTTCAGCGTGCTGGCACTGGCCCTGCTGTTGGACCTGAATCATGAGCAGTACATCACCCTGTTGCCCAAGTCCGTTACCACTGCCATCAGCATGGATGTTTCCCGCGAGCTGGGCGGTATTGCCACTCTGACAGGCGCCATTGTGATTTTGACCGGCATTGTGGGCGCGCTGGCGGCGGAAACCGTCTGCAAGGTGTTCCGCATTACCAACCCCATTGCCAAAGGCATCGGCATTGGTACGGCATCCCACGCCGTGGGCACCAGCAAGGCGCTGGAAATCGGCGAAGTGGAAGGCGCGATGAGCGGCCTTTCCGTTGCTGTGGCCGGTATCATGACCGCTGTGCTTTGCCCGCTGTTCTCGGAATTGATTCACTAAATACAGAAGGCCCGCCCGCGCATCACCTGGTTTGTGGTGCGCGGACGGGCTGTTTGTATGCCGCCGGACGGCGGGAAACGGCATTTTTTGCAAGTTTTTTGCCCGGCAGCGGGGGCAGCTCTTGCCGCGCGGCGGGTTCTATACTATAATAAAAATAAGCTGTTTGTATCAACTACCTGTGCAAAATACAGAGAAAAAAGCGCAGCACCGCCCGGCAATAGAGGGCTGGAATGTGCGGCGCTGACGGAGAGAGGATCATAAAATCATGGGATTTTCGTTTGTGACAGAAATTCCTTCCCCGGATGTCATTCGGGAAAGGTTTCCCCTTGCGCCGGAACTGGCCGCCCGCAAAAAAGAACGGGATGAAGAAATCAAAAAGATCATTACCGGCGAAAGCGACAAGCTCCTGGTCGTTGTCGGCCCCTGCTCGGCGGATAACGAGGAAGCCGTTGTGGATTATGTGTCCCGTCTGGTCAAGGTGCAGGAGAAGACGAAGGACCGCCTGGTGATCGTTCCGCGCGTGTACACCAACAAGCCCCGCACCACCGGCGAGGGCTACATGGGAATGATCCACCAGCCGGACCCGGAAAAGAAGCCGGATATGCTGGAGGGAATTCTGGCCATCCGCCATATGCACATGCGCGTATTGCAGGAAACCGGCTTTTCCACTGCGGATGAGATGCTCTATCCCGAAAACCTGCGTTACCTTTCGGACATTATGTCCTATATTGCCGTGGGTGCCCGCTCGGTGGAAAACCAGTTCCACCGCCTGGTGGCCAGCGGCTGCGATGTGCCCGTGGGCCTGAAAAACCCCACCAGCGGCGATTTGACCGTTATGCTCAACTCTGTTGTGGCGGCCCAAGTGCCCCATGACTTTATCTTCCGCGGGTGGGAGGTCCAGTGCCCCGGCAACCCGCTCAGCCACACCATTCTGCGCGGCGCGGTGAACAAGCACGGCCAGACCATCCCCAACTACCATTACGAGGATCTGCGCCTGCTGTATGAGCTGTACATGAAGCGCAACCTGAAGAACCCCGCCTGCATTGTGGATACCAACCACAGCAACTCCGGCAAGCAGTATATGGAGCAGATCCGTATTGCGAAAGAGGTTCTGCACAGCCGCCGCCATTCGGACGACATCAAGAACCTGGTCAAGGGCCTGATGATCGAAAGCTATATTGAGCCGGGCAGCCAGAAGATCGGCGAGCACTGCTATGGCAAGTCCATCACGGACCCCTGCCTGGGCTGGGACGATACCGAGCGACTGCTGTACGATATCGCAGAGCTTTCTTAACCGATAAAATTACAAATAAGGCATGCACTGCCGGAAACTGAACAGAGGTTCAGCCGGGGCGGTGCATGCCTTTTGTACTGCGGGGGATAATCGATAAAAATCAGTACAGCATGGTGTCATCATCCACGCGGTACACATGGCCGTCTTTTTCATACACTTCAATGTAATAGTCGCCGTCCGGGGATTTTTCGGACCAGGTTTGCTGTTCAGACACAGAATTGTTCTGAGAATCCGAAGATGCAGAAGAAGCGGAAGATTCCGAATTATTTTATTCTATATTAGTGCTGGATACTGTCGGGGTCAAAGTTGCGTGCCATCAAGGCAGAGATGGCGGGCAGCGCGGCAGCAATCAGGGCTTTGTCATGGTTAGGGGCCAGGCGGGTGGCGGAATCAAACAGCATGGTGTTTTCCTGTTGCGGGGTGCTGGCGGGCCAGGTGGGAATGCCGCTGTGCTGCGGGTTTCCGGTGCGGGCAAAGGCCAGAACGGCATCGAAAATCTGCTGTTCCAGCTGCAGGGTCACGCCGGAAATATTGGCAGAAGGCACCAGCTCAGTATTATGGAAAACAAACGGGATATCGGAACAATGCCATGGGGCGCGGCCGCCCTCAATGGTGAAATCCTGATTGAAGAAATAGCTCCACACCGGGCCGGTTTCCGCCCGGCGGCGGATATAGCGCATGGTCGGCTCCCGGAACAGTACATCCAAAAACGGCAGGTCGGCGGCGCTGCGTTCGGGGTAGGCGGCGTGGAACAGCGGCAGCAGGGCATCCGCCGTCTGCTTGCCCAGCATTTTTTCGGCAAAGCCTTCGGCCTCGGCGGCGCTCATCTGCGCTTTGTTCAGGCCGAAGCCATTGAAGGCGGCAAACTCGCCAAACACGGTGCCCACCAGAAGGGGAATGCGGGCGGTTTCGGGGCGGAACGCATTTTCCAGCGGGTCACCCAGATAAAAGGCGTTGGGGTGTGGGGCGCAGCCGGTGTTTTTTCCGGCTGCTTTCAAGGCGGGGGCTACTTTATTATAAGCGGCGGCAAGCGCGGCATAGGGTACGGTTTCCAGTGCGGCGATATCTGCCGTGCCAAGCTCCGCCATCAGAGCCTCGGCGCAGTCCCGCCCGTTGCCGGTGCAGTCGGCCAGGCGGCCCAGAACGCCGCTCATCACAATACCTTTGTGGAACAGCCCGTCCGCGGCGGGGGTCTGCAGCAGAGTGGTCACCTTGGCGCCGCCGCCGGACTGGCCGAACACTGTCACATTGCCGGGGTCACCGCCGAACGCGGCAATATTATCCCGCACCCAGCGCAGCGCGGCGATGATATCATCCCCGCCCGCGTTGCCGGAATTGGCGTATTCCGCCCCAAAATCCGAAAGGTCGAGATAGCCCAGGATGTTCAGCCGGTGGTTGATGGAAACCACCACGCAGTCCCCCAGGCGGGCCATGTTTTCGCCCTCGTAAGCGATCTGCTCAATGGAGGAACCGGCAAAGTATCCGCCGCCGTGCAGCCACATCAGCACGGGGCGGTGGGCGTCATCCAGCGCGGGGGTCCAGATGTTCAGGTTCTGGCAGGCTTCGTCCATCAGCCAATAGCGGTGTGGCACCAGCATTTCGCCGTTGGGCTTGGGCATTTCCAGCAAAGGGCAGACATAGCCGTAACTGGTGGCGTCCAGCACGCCGTCCCACACAGCTGGCTCCGGCGCGTGGAAGCGCCTGGCCTTGGCGTAAGGGATGCCCTTAAAGATATCCAGCCCGTCAAAACGGTAGCCGCGCACCGAGCCGCCGGTGGTGCGCACCAGCGGGGCATCGGCAGAACAAGAAAAAGTATGGGCCATAGCAAACTCCTTTCCAGCAGTGAGCAAAAATGATACATTTTTTGATACTGGTTCTATTGTAGCAGATTTACGCGAAAAAAGAAGCCATAAAACGTAGAAATGCAGCAAACCTATCAAATTTTGTTGACCAGGGATGTACAGTGGTGCTGCCATGAATAACGGAAGATTATACATGAAAATAATGAACAGATGTGCAAAAGCGCAGTGTGCGGCTGCCGGAAGAAAGCGGAATATGCGTTATTTTCGTTGTTTTGAGCTACACCGTTAAGTGGGAATGCTGAAGAAGAGAAAAAACGTACATGGGCGGATGCTCCTTTGGGGAAAAGTCAGGCGGCAGTATACAGGGTGCCGCGGCGCTTCATCCAGCGGTAGGCCGCCACGCAGATCATGACGGATAACAGCGAGCCCGCCGGTGCGGCCAGCCCCATAGGCAGCAGGGTTCCGGCAAACAGCCGGGAAGCCAGGTAGGACCCCGGAACGCGCACCAGCACAATAGCGATGATGTTGTGGAGAAAGCCGATGTAAGACTTGCCGCAGGCGGCAAAATACCCGGTAAAGCTGAAGTGGATTCCGGCAAAAATGGTATCCACAATATAACCGCGGATGTACTGGCAGCCCAGCAGCACCACGGCGGCGTCGGTGGTGAAGCACCCCAGCAGCGGCTCGGCCACAAGCTCAATGACCAATACTACGGCAATGCCGTAACCGGTGGCGATCATGGCGGCGTATTTCAGGGTCTGGGCGGCGCGCTCCGGCTTGCCTGCGCCAAGGTTCTGGGAAGACAACGCCGATACCGTCGCCAGCATGGAGGACGGCACAATGAACATGGCGCTGATGATTTTTTCCACAATGCCCACGGCGGCAGAATCAATCAGGCCGCGGTGGTTGGCAATGATGGTGATAATGATGAACGCGACCTGAATGCAGCCGTCCTGCACAGCGACCGGCAGGCCGATTTTAAGAATACGGCCCAGCACGCCTTTGCGCGGGCGGAAGTTCTGGCGGCTCAGCCGCAGGCCGGTTTTGTGCCGCCGGATGCCGAACAAGGCAACAATAACACTCAAGGTCTGCGAAAGGGTAGTGCCCAGCGCAGCACCCACCGGGCCAAGGGCCATGGGACCGATGAAAAGAATATCCAGCGCAATATTGGCGGCGCAGGCAACGGCGATAAAGTACATCGGGCTTTTGGAATCCCCCAAACCGCGGAAGACGGAGCTGATGATGTTGTATGCCGTGATGAACGGGATGCCGATGAAGCAGATGGTCAGATACTGCACCGTGCCGGGAACGGCCTCTGCCGGAACACCGATCAGGCCGACCAGCGGGCGCACTGCGGCCACCAGCACGGCGGTAAAACCGAGGGAGACCGCCATGAACAGGGTGACGGTGTTGCCGATGGCGGCTTCGGCATCGCGCATATTGCCCGCCCCCACGGCGTGGCCGATGATGACGGTGGAACCCATGGCAAGCCCAACAATGATAACGGTCAGCATGTGCATGACCTGGCTGCCGTTGGCAACGGCGGTGATGCTGTCCACCCCGCAGAACCGGCCAGTGATGTATAGGTCAGCCATGCCGTACAGCGTTTGCAAAAAGTAAGAGAGCAGATACGGCAGGGCAAAGGTCAGAATGGCTTTGAACACGCTGCCGGTTGTAAGATTTTTTTCCATGATAATTTCCCATCCTCAGCTGGCAATAGTCTAGGGTGTATCTGAAAAGTCGAAAATGTAGTCTATTTCTATAAACACAGCGGGATTTTTGCCTTAAATCCTGCTTGTGTTTGCAGGCGTCTGGATCCAGAGCCTGTTCACCGCCGCTGTTGTGCTGGTGTTCGCCGCCAGAAAGCTGACTGCCGCCATGCAGAGCGAAAAAGCATAAGCTGATTTTATTCTAACACAAGCCTCCTTACTTTGCCATCAATTTTGGATGGATAGGGAATTTAACAGAAAACCTCCGGCTGCATTGTGCGAGTAGCCGGAGGCTTTCTGTTTTAAGGCAACATCGCACAATTCCCGCCTGACGGCTTAAGCACCGCTCCGGCGGCTGCGGCACGGCAT
>ENA-OVGH01002457-OVGH01002457.1-human-gut-metagenome-genome-assembly--contig:-NODE-2457-length-10177-cov-2.445663_pt1 | contig 10177 bp, 8 predicted proteins | sample MGYA00237770_ERZ505419 | MGnify/ENA primary metagenome ERZ505419 (study PRJEB26158, sample SAMN06016353) | human gut metagenome | biome: human gut; feature: ankylosing spondylitis patient; material...
CCCAATGCTTTTTCGACTTTAACATTTATAAACTATTAATTGGGAATAGAGGTGTAACAAAAAGTAGTATGGCAGAGCGGAAAAATTAAAATCAGAGAGAAAGAATGAACAAAACAGCAATCCAATAAAGAAATCCTCCCAGTTTTTCACGAAGTATATGCAACGCTATATTCAGATGGCGTTCTACCGTGCGTTTGGATATTCCTAGTTTAGAGGCTATCTCATCATTAGACAATCCTTGCAAACGACTCATGACAAACACTGCACGACGCTGCGGAGGCATATTATCCACTTCTTCATCTGTATGATCGCTATCCTTCAGATATGAAATGCTTTCCAAAGGTTCTGAAATGACTAAGGAACGGAAATAATCTGTTATCTCATTCTTTGTGATGGAATACAAATAGTTATTAAACTTCCGTTCGCAATCAATCAATTCTCTTTTTGTCCAGACCTTGATAAATACATTTTGAGCTATATCATCGGCAACAAAAGAATCTTTCACTATCCCCAATGTGAAGAAACGCACTTGAGAATAGTAACGATCGAAAAGAAGTTTAAAAGCATTTATATCTCCGGAAATCATTCGAGAGATAATATGACTCTCATTTTTCATAAACAGTTAGTGCAATATTGCAGATTTTATTGTCTCATACTTCCCAACATTTCCATCCCTTATTAGCACAAATGTACACCACATATGTCCGTACATTATAATTAGGAAACTTTTTCTTAGTGTCTTCACCGTATCTTTTCACCTGTTCCACGTGCTCGGGAAGAGGCTCGGAAAGCGCAAGCATCTTTTCAGCTTCTTTCATACAATAATATTTAAATTCGACCACACGATCATCCGTATAGTAATCTGTACCGGGAATACCGGTCATTTCAAAGTCTGATCGGCCTACTGAATTATTCTGTTCGATGGCAAAGGTATAACAACTACTTAAATAACGCGATACCAGTTCGTAGAAAGAACACCGGATAAAGTTTTCATTGATCTTATCAAAAACTTGTGCTGGAAATTGTCCCAAATATTGTTCGAAATAATTCTGAACGAGTGGTTCTAAGCTTCGATTGGAATCATAGTGCCGATACACAGGAACATAACGTTGTGCATTGCCTTCTATTTTGTTCAGTTGATTATAGTAGTCCATGTATACACTACGCATCGTCATATTAGGCAATGTGGTTACAAATTTATCCTTCAACGTCGTCATTCCCAAATAAAACAAACTAATGGGATAAAACTCTTTATCAAAAAACTTTTTCTTATTAAACTTACTAGCAAGATCAGCCACATTATAAGGCAATTCATCGTCAATTACCAATGCATCCAACATCGTTTTCGCATTATCCAGCGAAAGAGTCAACCGACGAATCCAATGAATGTCAGTACGTAGATTTTCATCTACCAATTCGTCCGGAATACTACCGGCATTGGCTGCAAATTTCTTGAAGAAGTAAGTAAGGATAGTGGCATTGAATAACCGATCTCCATTCGGACGGAAACGATAACCATCATAGTTACTCACTATTAGTTGCCATATTTCGTCAAAGCGATCCTGTCCTGTAGAATACTTATCAAGCACATAACGTAGATATGTTTCAGTTTCTTCGTATGTAAACCCAAGCATATTCAGGAAATTAGGCTCAAGAGTCAATATCTCTGCAATATTATATCCACTAGTCAAATCATCCATAGTGACAGGCAGCACACCTGTACAAAAACAAGTACGGATACTCCCCTCACCAATACCTTTTTTAATTACTTTAAAAAAAGTACGCAGAAAGCTGTCATTAGTAGTAACTTCTTCATAGAGTGGATCATTATAGGCAGTAAGTAATTGATTGGTGAAATTATCATATTCATCAATCAAAATATAGACTTTAGGCAATTCGTGAGAGCGGGCGTAAGTAAGCACTTCTTCCAGCATTTTAGATGCATCGCCACGATTGCTAAATTCAAAATCACCAAACAAATCACGATTATGTGCTACCATTACTTCTACCGGACCGCAATTCAAGTCATTAAAATTCTGTGCCAGCCCTTGAATATGGTCTGACATTACCATTGCGGAGAAGTCATAACGGATTATCATATAACGGTTATGTTCTTTTGTCGGATGGTTTCCAATCCACGTGTCACCAAACAATTCTTCAAACCGATGCGCTTTCGTACGGTCATAATAGCAAGCTAGAGTAGAGACTAACAAACTCTTCCCAAAGCGACGGGGACGCAGAAATACAGGAGCCTTATAATCTTCAAGCTTAGCTATATATTGGGTCTTATCTACGTAATAAAAACCACGTTCACGCATTTCTATGAAATCTGCTACTGCATAAGGAATTGTTATACTTGCCATAATCCTACTGTTTTTTCTATAGACAAACAAAGGTACAAAATTGTTAGCAATAACAAGAAGAAATCTTTGAATTGATTGTTATTACTCTTGTTGCCAAACATAAAACACGGTTCTTCCAGCTCCACGTTTACGAAGAATCCCTTTCTCAATGAAAGTATTCAAATCATCTATTGCTTTCAGCCGGGAAAGTCCGGTCAGGCTACTATATTCCAATCGGGTAATACCACCATTTTTCCTTAGAAATTCCTGTAAAAGCTGTTGGCGTTGCTCCATAGAAAATTCCACTTTTTGAGAAGAGTGTTTGGATTTATCCACACGTTCCAACTCTATTTCACGCTTAATCTTCCTTTTGAACTCTTTGGAAGTGCGCAAATGCACGTTATCAAAACAGATTGATTCGGCACGAATCTCACGTTTAGTCATTACTTTATGCGTACATTTCAAAGAGATGCTAAAATGCCCGAGTTCGCCAAGTTCTACGATATATCCCTCTGCTAACGTTTCGGCTAGTTCATCCAATACAACTCCTACTACCGCATCTATCACGTTATAGTTAAAAGTCTGGGAAGAACGAGATACACGTTCCATGAATTCTTTCTTCGAGTAAGTTCCATTTGGAACGATACGGGCATGCAAAGGCTTTTGTTCTCCGGTACAATCAGGATCCGGTGTTTCATACAAATCATATTGAGCACTCATAAGTATATCTTTTTATTAGTTCATACATTTATTACTTTCACTACGTATATTTAATCGCCTGTTCATTGAACTTTAATCTTCAGTTCATATAAAAATAATCGTCTGACAGCTGTATCTTTTTCGTCTGACAGTTGTCAGACGGAAAGATAACAGTTGTCAGACGAAAGTTCAACAGCTGTCAGACGATTAATCTATCGCATACAAAGGTATAACTTTATGCGATACGACCTTTAAATCTTAGGAGGAAAAAGACAATTCCTCCCAAGAATTTAATCACCCAACAGTAATTTAGTCACAGCGGCAGTATTCAATGCCCATTCACGAGTATATATCTCGTCCGCTTCCGGAATATCAACTAACTTCAATCCCTGTGCCTGTGCTTTGACAGCTAACAGTTCACCAACAGTTGTTTTCGCTTCCAGCTTATCCAGATACTTTTCAATGGTCTGTGTATCCAAAGAAAGAATCGTCTGTCCACCAAAAGGTATTTCCAGCCAAACGATTTCCCGTTCTTTCACTTTCAGAACTCCGAAAACAAGCCCTTTCTGCAAACTTTGGGAAATACGTACCTGATGTTGTACGCAAGAAGGATCGTAAGCTACTCCTGTTCTTTCCGATATCTTCATTGGATAGGCAGAGTTCATCCAACCTACCACCAGATTAGGAGAGATAGTCCCGTTGCTATATGCATTGCAAGTGAAAGCGACATATTCCGCACCTACACGGTTCAGTTCATTCAAATCCAGCTCGATATATTCAGCAGTACCTTTCTTATTAGGAATACTTCGGATATCCCCGCTATGTTTAGCGCCAATAGCTTGCAAGTTGAAGAAGGAACAAACTTCTGTTGTGGAAGGCAAAGTGATATGACAACTCAAGTCCATGTCAAGATGCTGTGCCGGAAGCCCTTTTCCCCACTGCATAAACAATCGCACTTTATCCCCCTCTACCGGGAAACGCGTTCCCTGCAAAGCACAGGAAGTATCCTGAATTGTTTCGCTACGATCGCCGATAGCCAACGGAATATGGAACAACATAGGGTCAATATACATACTTTTGTTTTCACTTTCGACAGTTGCACTGGCGAAACGGGCAGCTACGACTTCCTTACACAAATCCTGTACATCCTTCACCATCGCTTTTAGCTGATCCTCCATATACAGACCCACCAAATAATGTGGTTCTATCAAAAGAGCATTCCCCCCTAAAGGTTTCACCATTCTCTTACGTCCCGGTTCAAAGTAGCTCTCCGCATACATACCCAAAGTAACTACCAAACGTGCCGGCAACAAATGAACCACTTCTTTAAATGCAGCCAACGTCTCTTCCGCTCCGAACCAAAGCATATTCGCAAATAAAGAACGTGCAAACATACCCGGTCGCTGCTTTAACAAAGCAAATGTCTGTTCCGCATCCGCCTTCAAACGGTTGCGCTCCACTTCTCCCTGCCAAACGGTATATGCCTCGCGGTAGAATATATCCATCAATTCCTTCAAATTTCCGAATTCCGGCTTACGGGCATATTCCGCCAGACGCAACGCACGTATCATACGTACCCACATCTCTCTTTTCGGATGCATGATTTCGCAAGCCTTCTCCGGAGCCATTGTCAGGTTGTTCAACCAAAGAGCTACCATTTTACATTCACGACGCGTATATTTCAACTTCAACTCCTCACGCTTCGCTTGAGCTGCCGAACGACTTTTATCCAAAACTCCACATATATGTGTGTTGTTTCTACCTGTTTTACGGATAATAGTCTTAGGCTCTATGATTTGCAGGAATCCGGTTTTCTTATACCACAGATAACGCAATATATCATTCGGAGTAGAGAAATAGATTTGCGCTTCCTGCGCTCTATCCTGTTCCACCAATGTATCTATCACCAACATCAATGTCTCCTTCATTTTGATTCCGACTGCCGGTAACGGAAGTTCGCCAAGCATTATTTTCAAGCTATCCGCTTGTGTGGCATCAAGAGCTGTACGCGATTCAAGCAAGTCACAGAAAAAAGCATTCAGCTCCTTGTCCTGCCAAAGTTCCAGCACTTTCAGTTTACTTCCCTGTCCGAAATATTCCGTAGTAGCCGTTTGGAACGGGGTTCCGCAGAACGGACAACCATTGTATCGTTCCATAGGGAATGTATTATCAGGGATCACGTGTCCGCAAGGTAGTTTAACGCCTTTCTGGCTATTAAACAGGTTAGCGATCCATGTAACCAGATGATCCAAGCGCGTTTCTCCGGTAGGTACATCCCACCCTTTCACCAATGGAGCCCAGTTTAGCGTCACGCCCAATGCTTCTTTCATCACCTGAAGAATCATCATCTGTTGAGCCGGATATAACTGATTAACGGCATGCAGCAGTTCTTCGGACAAGCTATATCCTACTTTACGGAGTTGGGCTACCAATGCAATGGTAGTCGAAGTCAACTCTTCCTGCTTTTTCTCTTCTTCTATCAAAGGCAAATAGATTGCATTCTGCCTGATAGACACTTTCAACAAATCTTTATTCATAACTTTGTTTTTTTAAGTAAGGTAATCGGAAGACTGTGAATCAATGGAGCATTCCTGCGGTTTTGAAGTAAGTCTTCCTTGACCTTAGTTGATAAAAAGAGGTAGAACAGGCCGGATTCGAACCAGCGTTATCCACCGTTAAGAAGTAAGCCCCGGTTGACCTCATTTCAGATAATCCCGAAGCTGCTGTCCTACCTCTATATTTATTTTTTGTGGAGCAGGCCGGAGTCGAACCGACGACCATCACAGGATAGAAGTAAATCTTAATTGACCTTTTTCATCAGGATAATCTCAAGATTATGTATGATGCTCTACCCACTGAGCTACTGCCCCTTTACGAAACAGGAAAACTGATAATCGCACTGGTATATTCTACCTAAAAGAGTGTGTTGAAGTAACCCGTACTTGACCTGTTTTCTTGTTTCTTCGACAAAGATAGATGCAGTGGTGCGCAGCCTTTTTGCGCAACTAAAACTTTTTTGCTCTTTTAAAGAAAAAAATAAATTCCAATACCTGCATCGTTTAAATAGAAATCAGCGATTTGCCTTACGATTCTTTACTTCTTCTACAAGTTTTGTAAAGGACTTCTCCTTTTTACGTTTCTCATGTTCGGAAGCTGAAAAGTGCCACGCTTCCCGGCGAAGTTTCAGATAGCTTGCATAAACTTTATAATCTAACACACCGCTATTGACTGCTTCTAAAACAGCACAACCCGGTTCGTTGATATGCTTGCAATCTTTGAAACGGCACGATTCTGCATAGTCAGAGATTTCAAGTACTTCGGCCAGTGAGTCTGGATTGTCGATAACCAAGCCAAATTCACGCACACCCGGAGTATCGATTAAAACACCCGAATCATTCATCAATACCATTTCCCGACGGGTTGATGTATGCCGGCCTTTTCCTGTGGACAGGCTTATATCGGAGGTAAGCAACACAGATTTTTCACAGAGTGCATTTACCAGAGAACTTTTCCCGACACCCGAAGAACCGACAAACACAACAGTTTCTCCCTCTGATATGGATTCCCGCAACCGGAGAATCGTTTGGGGTTGATGAATGCTCGTAAAAAATACGGGTATCTGATTGGAGATATGATTTATTTGTTCTTCAACACTCTGCCTGTCAAAATCTAAATCGGATTTATTAAGTACCAATACAGGCTTGATGTTTTCTTCTAATACCTGAACCATAAAACGTTCTACTCTGCGGACATTGAAATTATCGTCAAGACTCTGCACAATAAATGCTTTATCGACGTAAGAAGCAATGGCCTGCTTATCGGCAACTGTACCACTTTTCTTGCGATACAATGTCCGCTCACGAGGTAGCATATAGACAATAATCCCTTTATTCTCATCAAATGGTTGAAAAAGCACCCAATCACCCGTACAGGGTAATTCAGCATCAGATTTCCCATACATCATGTTTCCCGTGAGTTCACACTGAAACAATCCGTTTTCGGAAACGACCTCGTAGCAGGTACGATGTACTATGGATATACGTCCATGAGGAAGAGTGCTGTAGAGTGATTCTTGTTTTAGTTGGCTTAGTTTATCATTCCAGCCATACCAGTTTAAATTAAAGTCGAATTTGTGAATTGTTTGATTTTCGTTATTCATGATCTTAATGTATACAGCGTACACGTTACAAAGCACCACGATGCTTTTAGCACCCTTGTACGCAAGTTAAAAATTGAAATTATAAAGACATAAAGAGTACTCCCGGAAGGAATCATCCGAGAGCAAACGAAAGGACAATCTGTATCAGAAACACAGATTGTTTACTAAACCAAATCCGATTTATTATTTCTTGTCATGCGACAAAGATAGACTATTTTTATTTAATGGCAAAACGAGCCATCATTTCATACCGTAGCTTGATAACCCGGTACTGCTCGGTAGCTGCCGCACCCATGCTTACATTGCTCTGCGCTTCGAAAGGAAGATAACGGCTTATGTTATTATCGGCAGGGTCGATGATACGAATCACTTCACCCAACTGCTGCCCCATCGCTTCCACCAGATAAGATGCTTTCTCACGGGCAGCCTTCAGTGCTTCAATCTTACCTTGTTTCCGATACATTGGCAAATCCTTATGTTTGAGTTCTCCGATGCGCATGGACTCAATTCCCCACGTATTGACTGAACGAATAATAGAGTTAATCTGCTCAAAATCCGTAAGCCGGATATCCAATTGCTTACCTATCAGAAACTCCTTTCCTCTCTGACGCCAATAATCTCCTATTTCCTGTGTGCGGATAGCATCATCCGTTATTCCTATTTTGCGTAAACTTTTACGCAAATCTTTCTCTATCATTGCCAATGGCACTTTCGTATGAAAATCTTCTTCTTTTTTTGATTTACCGGTGTATTCTTCTTGCCAATACTCCTTAATCTGAACCAGAAAATGAATCTCATCCGGAACGACTTCTATTTCAGAAGAACCGGTCACTTCAACGTATCGTCCATCACTTTCCTGTGCATTCACAACGATACTCCAAGTAAACAAAACAAAAGCTAATAAACATACCTTTTTCATATCTTCCATCTTAATAGTACAACCTCTTTTACAGAATGCGAATTATCATTTCACAAAGCTATTAAAAAAAACTGTAAAACCGATTTTATCCCAAGAAATCAATCAGGCTTTTTCGATCCATCAAAATAGTATCGCCATTCTTTACCTTACACTTGGAAGATGTTTTGCCGGAAAGTAAAGAAATATACCCTTTTTCAAACAGCAGCTTCAAGCGGGTACTGGAAAGAGGCAGACATCTTTTTATCAATGAGGATAATTTAAGGCTCAAGTCGAAATCACACTTGACTTGGATACTTATGATCTCACTACTCATATTCAGGATGTCTTCTAAAGAGACGGTATTTATCACCTCATATTCAACACTGTCATAATCTAATTGAAGATTATTCCTACTTGCCACTCCGGCAGAAAAGGCATATTGCCAGGCAACTTCCCTGTCATTCATAGAAAAGCTGTGAAAGAGCTTTTTATCAATCAAGTCGGGTTTAGTTCGTGACAACAGAGTCATATTACAAGTGTTATCACATTTCACACATCTATAAATCAGCCAGACATCAATGTTTTTCTTCTGTGCATTCATCCTGAACTTATCACTGCAATAAAAGCGGTCACTATCACAGTGACTGCATTTCTTAATTAATAAGGGGCAATTCTTCACCCTTATCTCCCATGTAAATGTTGTTTCCATAACTATACAAAAGCGATTATCTTTCTTTGTGAATCAATTATATTTCTCCGCAAAGTTGGATAATAGCCATTTGTATAATTCACAAGATGTCACAAGACGCCCTGAAATTTATCTGTCAAGCTCATCCATCATCTTTATAATCTGTTCTTTCAACTTATCCAGAAATTGGGTTCTGCTTTTCTTTCTATTCCTGATTTCCAAGAATATACGATAAAAATCACCTATCTCGATATTAAACAGTGTTTCGCAACAAAAAGCAATGTCTTTCAAACTCGTATTTCCATTATTAAAGCATTTACCTGCATACAAGGCATAGATAAACTCAACCAAAGCAACTTTACTGTCCGTCCATTGCAACAGTTTACTGTCTACAATGGAAGTGAATTTAAGATGAAGTTTCTCTGTCAGTTGCTCTATTTCTTCCGACACATATTCTATCAAACGATTATTCGCCAAAATTTCTGCAACACTCGAATCATGCAAGGTGGTAAAAGAAATATCTCTATCCAGTAGATGACAATGTATATCAGAAAGAATATCATAATTCTCCCGAATGAAATAGCGGCTATCAAGCTCTGTCCGACCGACACGATAATATTCATAAAAGTCATTATTCAAAAATAATTTTTGCAGGTTCTCCAATTCAATCTTCAGATATCTGCATTGGGATGACAGAGATTTGTCGATACGATTCTTTTCAATCTGATACAAACGGACATAAAACATCAACAGACCGGAAATCTGCGGTTTCGATACTTTAAAGAAAAGAATCTCTTCTTCAGCACTTCGAAACTGATATCCGGCAACAGCTGTTTTCAGCGAGGTCAGTGAAACCTGTACGACACCAATGATCTGCCTGATTCTATCCAAAGGATCAACCGTCTGAAGCTCAATCCTTTTTATTTCTTCTTCTATGTTCAGCTTACTATTTCTTACGAAATTTTCCATTCATTCTCAACGCACCCACCACTCCCATCTGATTAGCATAAACCGGACTAAAAGCCTGAATACCTTAATTGCATCAGTTTTGAAAAACGATGCAGTGAATAATAAAAATGATAAAATGAAAAACCTGTTCAAGTATAGAACTACTCAAACGAAAGAAATTAGCCTGTGGTTTATGAGGCTAATATTAAGCTATAACAAATTTAAGAATGGTGCCCAAAATAGTTGCTTTTAGAATTCAGATGCAAATATAACTGATTTTTTATGATTATGTGAAGTTTATATGAAAATTTGAAAACAGCCTGCGGGAAGCTACAGAAAAATACTATCTTTGCCTTCGGTTCTTCACAAACACAGTGATGAAACCATTCTTTTTAATCACATAAATAATAAAAGAACTATGATCAGATTAAATGTTTTTGTTC
>ENA-OVGH01002459-OVGH01002459.1-human-gut-metagenome-genome-assembly--contig:-NODE-2459-length-10159-cov-3.474762_pt1 | contig 10159 bp, 5 predicted proteins | sample MGYA00237770_ERZ505419 | MGnify/ENA primary metagenome ERZ505419 (study PRJEB26158, sample SAMN06016353) | human gut metagenome | biome: human gut; feature: ankylosing spondylitis patient; material...
CCCCGCCAGCTGCATCCGCCAGCAAAGGTCGATCTCCTCCATGTGGGCGAAGAAGCCGGCGTCGAAACCGCCCATGCGGCGGAATACCTCCGCACGGCAGCAGAAGGCCGCACCGCTCACCCAAAAGACATCGCGGGTGTCGTCGTACTGCCCCCGATCCTTCTCCAACGTCCGCAGGATACGTCCCCGACAGAACGGGAAACCGAACCAGTCGATGAATCCGCCCGCAGCACCCGCATACTCGAACCGGTCGCGCTCGGCGCAGGAGAGCAGTTTCGGCCCCACGACAGCCACGTCGGGCTGCGCGTCGAGCTCCGCGATCAGCGGCTCCAACCACCCCTCCGCAGGTTCGACGTCGGAGTTGAGCAGCACCCAGTAATCGCCCTCCAACCGCTCTAACGCGCGGTTGTAACCTCCGGCGAAACCGTAGTTTTCCGGCAGCCGGAGCAACGTAACCGACGGAAACTCCCGCTCGACGAGCGCCGCCGACCCGTCGGTCGAACCGTTGGCCGCCACGACGATCTCCACCCCCGGCGGAGCGGTGCGCACCACCGAGGGAAGGAAGCGCCGCAGATGGGCGGCTCCGTTCCAGTTGAGTATGACGATCTTTACGACGGACATTGCGGACGACGGTGTTTCCAACGGCGATGCGACCAGAGCCACATCCCCGGATCGGCGACGATGTCGCTTTCGAGCTGCCGCACATAGCGCTCCGTCACCTCGTTGGGCGCGACCTGCTCCACGCCGTCGTAGAGGCGCAGGAACTCCAACTCGTAATACCCTCGGCGCAGCCGGCGCTGGCGGCAGAAATAGACCGGCATGTGAAATTTGAGCGCCATCTTCTCGATGCCGTCGAAAAAGACGGTATCCTGATTGAGGAAGCGGAACCAATGGCTGTTGGGACGCAGCGGAGGATTCTGGTCGGCGATCAGGCCGATGCCGATGCGTTGTCCGGGGGCACCGGCCGGCAGCCGGTGGTCGATGTAGTAGCGGATGATCTCCTTCATCGGGATGAGCCGGATATTGCGCCGCCGGCGCAAACGCATGTAAACCGCATCGATCACCTTGTTCTCCAACGGATGATAGACCGCGGCCAAATAGTGTTCGCCGGTATAGAGCGCCAGGAACGAGTCGTACTCCCAGCAGCCGAAATGGGCAGTCGAAAGCAGCGCGTCGCGTCCCCGCAGGTCGGAGAGCACCTCGTCGAGATTCTTCACCCGCACGCGGCGGCGGCAATCGTCGTCCGACATGGCGGCCTGGCTGACCGTCGAGATGAAGATCTCCGACAGGTTATGGTAGAACGACCGGCGAATCCGCTTGATTTCGGCCATCGGACGGTCGGGAAACGAATTGCGCAGGTTCTCCGTCACCACGCCCACCCGATAGCGCAGGCATTTGTAAACGATGAAATAGATGGTATCCTGCAACACGTAGTAACGCAGCCAGTGTGGCATAGCGCCGATCAAACGGCAGCAACCCCACACGAGGCTCGCCATCGCCCGCTGCCATAATGTTAGATTCGAACGTACTCGTTTCATGCGTCCGCGGTTATTCGATCGGTAATCATTCGGTATACAACTTCACCTGCGCGATCTTGGTACGCACCTCCAGCCAGCGGCGCAGGCGTTCGGCATCGGCCTCGGTCATCGGCTGCCGCGACTTCACCACGCAGATCAACAGCGTATCCTGCACCGTACCCCCGACATCGTACGAGAGGCATTTCGACAGGGAGATCGACTGAATGTCGGGCACGACGGCACCCGCCTCGCGCGAAATGTCGTCGTATTCGATATTCTTCATCTTGTACTTCGACAAGCGCTGTTTCAACTCGTCGATCTGAGCGTTCTTCTCGTCGAGCAGTTCCGAATAGCTCAACTGCAACGATTTGAGATCGACCCGATCGCCCGTGCGCGCCTGCGGGACGATCAACTCGACATCCTGCAAGCCGTAGTTGTACAACTGGGCGCGGGCGTTGCCGATGATCTCCTCGCCCAGCGGCTCGCCGATAAGCAGCAGCTCGATACGCGAATTCCGGTCGCCGTGCTTGTAGGCCTTCTTGCACTCGATCACGCGCGTATGTTCGAACTGGAACTCCTGCTGCACGTAACGGTCGACGGCCGATTCGAAGAACGACACCCGCACCATGTGCAGCCCGATGACGACGCTGGGAATGAACGTCAGGAGCGTGATGAGGAGCATGATCCGTTTGACATACCGCTCGCGCGCCGGATCGAGGAACTTCTTCTTGTGGTATTTCAACATCCGGACGACCATGTAGGTCGCCAGCGCGATGAAGACCGTATTGATGAAAAAGAGGTAGAAGGCGCCGATGAAAAAGCGGAACTGCCCCGTGGCCAGTCCGAAGCCCGCCGTACAGAGGGGCGGGATGAGGGCCGTGGCGATGGCCACGCCGGGAATGACGGTCGACGTGCGGTCCTGCCGCGTCTGCGCCACGATGCCCGCCAGGCCGCCGAACAGGGCGATCAGCACGTCGTAGGTCGTAGGCACGGTGCGCGCCAGCAGCTCGCTGCTGTTCGACGAGAGCGGCGAGATGAAGAAATAGACCGTCGAGGTGATGATGGCGACGATGAACATCAGCGCCAGGTTGCGCAGCGACTTCTTGAGCAGTTCGAAATCGTTGATGCCCAGCGCGAGGCCGACACCCATGATCGGGCCCATGATCGGCGAAATGAGCATCGCGCCGATGATCACCGCGGCCGAATTGACGTTCAGGCCCAGCGAGGCGATCATCGTGGCGAAGATCAGCACCCAGAGGTTGACGCCGCGGAACTCCACGCCCTTCGAGACGGAGGCCACGACCTCGTCGCGCTGCGCCTTGTCCTCGTCGAGGCTGAAACGGCCCTTCATAAATTCGCGCAACTCCCCGAGCCACGCCGAAAACGAACGTTTTACCTTTTGTGTATCGTCTGTACGGTTCTCTTCCATCAATTGCGTTTCGATTTGAGTTACTCCTCCCCGTCCTCCCGGACGCGGCGGACTTTGGGTTTTCCGGCCACGACGATCACGAACTCGCCCTTGGGTTCGGTCGTGCGGAAATGCCCGAGCACCTCGGCGACGGTTCCGCGCACGGTCTGCTCGAACTTCTTGGTGATCTCGCGCGACACCGAAACCCGGCGGTCTTCACCGAAAACCTCGGCGAACTGCTCGAGACACCGGACCACGCGGTAGGGTGATTCGTAGAAAATCATCGTGCGCTCCTCGCCGGCAAGCGCCTGCAACTGCTTCATCCGCCCCTTCTTCTGGGGCAGGAAGCCCTCGAAGCAGAAACGGTCGCACGGAAACCCGCTCTGCACCAGCGCCGGAATCAGCGCCGTGGCGCCGGGCAGCGTCTCGACCTCGATCCCCGCCTCGACGCACGTGCGCACCAACAGGAACCCGGGGTCCGAAATGCCGGGCGTCCCGGCGTCCGACACCAGGGCGGCATTGCGTCCCGCGGCGATCGCCCCGGCGACCATTTCGACCGTGGCGTGCTCGTTGAACTTGTGGTGCGAACGGAGTTTCTGCTCGATGCCGAGGTGCTTCAGCAGGAACGACGTCGTGCGCGTGTCCTCGGCGAGGATGAAATCCACCTCGCGCAGGACGTTCACCGCGCGCAGCGTGATGTCGTCCAGATTCCCGATCGGCGTAGGTACGATATAGAGTTTGGCCATCGTGTCAGGCGAATTTGCGTTCGAGCAGTTCCATCATAAACTTCGCGCCGTCCGAATTGGGATTCCAGGCGTAGTTCTCGGCAATGTGGATCATGCACTCGTCGAAATCGTCGAAGGCGTTGAGCGTCGCGATCGCCTCTTCATAGGCTTCGCCGTCGCCGCCGAACAGATCGCGGATCAGCAGGAACTTGTCGTTGATGCCGATGGCGTTGCGAAGGTCGGCGACCGGTTCGCCGCGGCGCAGTTCCGAAGCCATGTCGCGCCGCGGAGCGATCGTATCGGCCAGCGTCTGCACGTCGTGGTTGATCACCTCGCCCAGCACGGCCCCGACAGGGACCGCAACCTCCTTCGCTCCGGATTCGGCCTCCTCCGGCTCGGCGGCGGCAGGCGCTTCCGAAACGGTGACGGGTTCCGCCGCGGACTGCGGCACGGACGTTCCGGACTGCGGCCCGGGACCTGCGGACGCAGGCGCAGCCGCCGGTTCGGGAGTCGCGGCAAACCCGGGACGGACAGTCGGTCCGGGCGTCGCAGCGGGTTCGGGACGGGCAGCGGGTTCGAGCGTCACAGCGGGTTCGGGGCGGGCAGCGGGTTCGGGACGCTCCGCCGGTCTTTCCGCCGTTTCGGGCCTTGCGGGCTTTTCGGCGGGCGCGGGCGTATCGTAGAGCGACATGATGACGCGCTGTTTGTGACGGTGGCGGACGGTCTCCTCCTCCAGCCCGAACAGCGTGGGCGCGATGTATTGGGGTTTCTCCGCAGGAGCGGGTTCCGGAGCTGGCGCAGGAGCGGGTTCCGGAACGACGGCCGATTCAGCCGCAGCGGCAGGTCCGGGCGCAGCGACCGGCTTCGCAGACGGTTCAGCCGCAGCCTCGGATTCAGGCGCAGCGACCGGCCCGGATTCGGCGGCCGGTTCGGATTCTCCGGCGACGAATGCGGCTTCGGACGCCGCTTCGGGATCAGGCTCAAATCCGGATTCCCCCTCAAGTTCCGGCTCGGAATCCGACACCGCAGGCTCCGCCATTCCGGGCGTCTCCGTATCGGGATTCCCCCCGGCAAACGCCCCGGCAGAATCGGCCGCGACCGTCGTATCGGGTTCGGAAAACGGCTCTGCGGGTTCCGCCTCCGCATCGAACGCGGGTCCTGAAACGGCATCGGGACCGGGTTCGAACACGGCTTCGTCCGTCGGGTCGAGCGAAAGCACCGCCCCGAGGTCGATGGGCACCGGAGCCGCCGCAGGCTCCGTCTCCGCAACCGGGAATTCCGGAAGGGATTCCACCTCCGTAAAGCGCACCGCATCGTAGAGCGTCCGCAGTTTTTCCAGCGCCAGGTCGCGTTCGAGGGCCGGAATCTCCCCGGAAGGCTCCCAGCCGTCGACAATCGCGGTCAGCTTGCGCAGTTCGGCACGTATCGTCTTCAAATCCATCATTGCGTACTGTTTTGACCTCCAAAGGTAGAAAAAATTTGCGAAAGCCCAGCCATTCCCCGGAACCTTTTGTCCGAAACATCTCCGAACGGGTTTTTCCGGGACATCCGGACCGTCCCGCCGGGCACGGAAAAGGGAGCGGCGGCCGAAGCCGCTGCTCCCTTGCAGCTGTCCCGCACCCGCGGCGTCGGCCGCCGTGCCGGAGAGACGAATCATTCGGTGATCCGGAAACTGCCGCCGAGCGTGCAGTCGGAGTCGTGCCCTACCCAGACATGGTAGTCGCCCGGCTCCTGGCCCCACTTTTTGTCGAGACGCCAGAACGAAAGGTCGTCGGGCGTCAGTGTGAAGGTCACCTCGCGGCTCTCCCCGGCGCGAAGCATGACCTTCCGGAAACCTTTCAGTTCACGAACCGGACGCGTCACACCGGACAGCAGATCGCGCACGTAGAGCTGCACGACCTCCTCGCCGTCGCGGCCGCCCGTGTTGGTCACGCGGACCGACACGCGAACCTCGCCGCCGACGGCGGTTTCGGGCGTCAGCACCCGCAGGTCCGAATAACCGAACGTCGTGTAGCTCAACCCGTAGCCGAAACAATACTGCGGCGAATTGGGTACGTCGAGATAGCGCGAAGTGTATTTGTTGGGCTTGCCCGACTCGTCGGCCGGACGTCCCGTGCTCTTCATGTCGTAATGGATCGGAATCTGCCCCACCGTGCGGGGAAAGGTCATCGGCAAACGCCCCGAAGGGTTGTAATCGCCCGACACGACATCGGCCAGCGCCTCGCCCGCCATCGTGCCCGGATACCAGGTCAGCAGCAGGGCGTCGGCAAGTTCCGCTTCACGGGCCAGCTCCATAGGACGGCCCGTAACCAGCAGGACGACAATCGGTTTCCCGGTTTGCTTCAAGCTCTCCAGCAGGTCACGCTGCGCGTCGGGCAGCGCAAGCGACGCAAGGCTTGCCGCCTCGCCGCTCTCCCCCGCCTTCAATCCGAGCGCGACCAGCACCACGTCCGACTTCGCGGCTGCGGCCACCGCCTCCGAAATACCGCCTTCGAGGGCCTTGTGCGGGTCGCATCCGCGGGCATAGGTCACACGGTCGGCTCCGAAACGCGCCCGCAGTCCGTCGAGAAAGGTCGAGGTCCGGCCGGCCTCGGCGAAATGAACCCACGAGCCGATCAGGTCCCACCGGGAATCGGCGAAAGGTCCCACCAGCGCGATCCGGCTCCCCTTTTTCAGGGGCAGCACGCCGCCGCGGTTCTCCAGCAGCACCATCGAACTGCGGGCCACGCGGCGCGCGGCATCGAGATGTTCCAGGGCGTAATAGCACTTCTCGCGCTCCTTCGCCTGGTAGCGGAAAGGATCGTCGAACAGCCCCAGGCGGAACTTCACGGCCAGCACCTCGCAGCAAAGGCTGTCGATCAGCGACTCCGGGATACGCCCCTCCCGCACCAGTTCGGCGGCATGAAACAGGTAGGCGGCGCTCATCATGTCCATGTTGACCCCGGCGCGCAGGGCCAGTTCGGCAGCCTGCGCATCGTCGCCCGCCACGCCGTGAGCTTTCAGTTCGCCGATCGTGCCGTAGTCGGTCACCACGAATCCGCCGAAGCCCAGTTCGTCGCGCAGCAGGTCGCGCATCAGCCAGCGGTTGGCCGTGGCCGGAACGCCGTCGAGGTCATTGAACGAGGTCATCACCGTCGCGGCCCCGGCATCGAGCGCCGCCCGGTAAGGCGGCAGGTAGCTGTCGCGGAAAACCCGCTCGGACATATCGACCGCATGGTATTCGCGCCCGGCCTGCGGAGCGCCGTAGGCGGCGAAATGCTTCACGCAGGCAAGGACCGACGAGGGGTCGGACAAGTCGCCCTGATAGCCCCGCACCATCGCTTCGGCGACACGCGCGCCCAGATAGGGGTCTTCGCCCGCGCCCTCGGAGACACGGCCCCACCGGGGGTCGCGCGAAACGTCGCACATCGGCGAAAAGGTCCAATGGATGCCCATGGCCGAGGCTTCGCGAGCCGAAACGCGGGCCAGCGACTCCGCGGCGGCAGGGTCCCACGAGGCGGCGACGGCGAGGTTGATCGGGAAGATCGTCCGGAAACCGTGGATCACATCGGCGCCGATCAACAGCGGGATGCCCAGCCGGCTCTCCTCGACGGCGATCCGCTGCAACCGCTCGGTCTCCTCGAAGGACTTGATGTTGAATACGCTGCCGCAGCGCCCTTCGCGGACCAGCCGTTCGACGGAAAGTTCCGTCTTGTCGGGTCCCGTGACGGCGCCGCCTCCGCGCTGCTGGACCAGCTGGCCGATCTTTTCGTCGAGCGTCATGCGTTCGACCAGTTCCGCGGCGCGCCGCCGGTCCTGCGGGGTGACGGGCTGCGCCCCGGCGGGATACAGCACGAGGGCCGCCAATACGGTAAAGATGCTATTTTTCATCGGTAAAAGTTTGAAAAGACATGCGAAGGTAATGAAAATACCGCAAAAAAAGGGCTTCGGAACGGAATAAACTCACTCCCGCCCGAAGCCCCCGCGATCGCAGCGGCGTCACTCCTTCACGCAGCGCATGCCGTAGGCTGTGGTCATCTTCCGTTCGTAATAGGTCCCCTCGCCCGTGGCGTCGCCCGCCTTCCAGTCGTACATCGGGAGCGGCTTGCCGCCGGCGAGCGTCGACGAACAATAGGCTGCCGAACGCCCCGGATAGTGGATGCGGCCGTTATCGCCCTTGCGGAACATCGTCGACGGGCCGATGAGGGTTCCGCCCGAATTGAGCGCATACCAGCGGCTGTACGTGTCGCCCGAGTCCTGGTTCTTGGCGGCGTTGCCGTCCACGTAGGCAAGCAGCGACTGCCATTCGGCCGCCGTCGGCACCCGGTATCCCACCGGGCAGGGATCGTTCAGCCCCTTGCCGCCCTCGGTCCAGCCTTCGGACATCGCTGCGGACGACCGGGTATAGAACGTCGTCGGATTGCCGTTTGCCGTTGCGGCTGTCATCTCCTCGCCGCTGACCTGCCAGCCGGCGGTGCGGGAGGCGTTGAAAACCACCTCGCGCGTCATCGCGCCGAAAGCATCGGGATACTCCGCATGCCCCTCGTAATATTTGTTCTTCGAGAGGATCTTCGCGCCGATGAACGGCTCCTTGCGGCCCCACTGATAGAACAGTCCGTAGGAGCGGAAATCCTGCACACAGGCCTTCGGGTCGGCCGAATGGTATTCGGCCCCGACATTGCGGTCCTGCCAGGCGATACCGCCGACGGTCACGTCCGAAGGCATCTTGTCCACGACCCAGACCAGCCACGACCAGACAACCGCGCCTCCGGCGTCGAACAGCGCGACCAGCCCGCTGCCCTGCTTCGACTTGGCCGCAGTGCAGGTGATTTCATTCCGGGAAGCGTCGTAGTCAAGCCCCGAAAGCAACTCTGCGTCGGTGGTCCAGACCCAGTCCGCCGCAACGCCCTTCACATACGCGCCGTCGGTGCGCCGCGCCGGAAACGCACGGGTTTCACCCGCCCGGACCACGACCGTATTCGCTCCGGTCGACCGCTGCACGACGGTCACCTGCTGCGGTTCGACGCCCTCCATCTCGGAGGAGACGGTCAGCGTCGCGCTGCGCGGACGCACGCCCTCGCCGTCGTCGGTCAGCAACAGTTTCACGACCGAACTTTTCGTCCCTTCGGACTGCGACACGGCGCACCAGTCGGTCGCGCCCTCGATTTTCCATGCCACGGATGCACGCAGGTTCAGGGCCGGTTCGCTCCCGGCGCCGTAGACGGTTATATCGGCGCCGTTCTCCGCCAGCACGAGGATCGGCTCGAACTTCTCCTGCGTCACGGTCACGGTGTGCTTCTCTTCGCCCGCGGCGTAAAAACGCACCGCGGTCGTGCGCTCCTCGGGCAGGAAACTCTGGTCGACCGTCAGAACGATCTTCTTCGTGTGCGAACCTTCGGCGACGTTGGTGCGGCACCAATCGTCGTCGCAGGAGACCGTCCACGGCGAATCGGCCGTGATTTCAAGGACGCTGCGCCCTCCGAACATATCGAACGTCACGTTATCCTCGAGCAGTGAAAGGTTGGATTCGGCGACCTCGGGATCGTCGCTGCACGCCGCACAGCAAACGGCTGCCGCGACGGTCAGAAAAAGAAAAAGTCTCTTCATCGTTGAAGTTGTATTTAAGGTTTTGTTCGAATGTCGTATTTACCAGGACACGGACGATTCGTAGGTATGCCCGAAACTGTCGGTGACCCGCACCATGCCGCCCCGCTCGCTGCCCGGATCGACCCGGAACATATGCCACGTATTGGTCGGCGTCCCTCCGCGCACACCCGTCGCCAGCACCTCCTCGTAATAGGGATCGGTGCGCTGCGTCCGCTCCATCGCCACCGCCTGCCCGCCCGAAGCGGGAATCCACTCCACGGCGCTCCAGGCCGTGTCATAACCCCAGACATTGGCATAGACACAGGCCGAATTGGTGCGTCCGGGTGCATAGAGGCGCATCTGCATATCGCGCTTCCCGCCCGCCGGCTTGTAATACCACGAGAGCCGTTCGCCATCGACCTCGACCACGGCATAGCCGCGCGGCGTGCCGTCGCAGTTGACGTCGCCGTTGATGAACAGGTCGCCCGGCGTGCGGGCGATGCAGTGCATGACCTTGCGTCCGTCGTCGTAACGGTAAATGTCATGGTAGTGCTTGTGCCCCCCGAAGGCATGGACCTTATAGGGGCTTATCGCATCGAGGAAACGCTGGAAATTGCGGTGGTTGCGCGCTGCGGTGTTCTTCGTGTGATAGAGAATCGGGCAATGGGACGAGACGACGAGCGTGCTGCCCGCCGGAACGTAGCGCAAATCGGCTTCGATCCAACGGCAAATTTCGTCCGTAAGACCGATCGTATACTCCTCTTCGGCGGTCGGCGCATGGTCGAAAAGGATGTTGTCGAGGAACAGATAATGGATTTTCCCGATGTTCACCGAGTAGTTCGCCGGACCGAAATAGCGTTCGTAGCTCTGCAAGGCGAGCGAATCGGTCAACTCGGCCGGATCGTGATCGTGGTTGCCCGGCAGGCTGAAGGTCGTGAAGCCAA
>ENA-OVGH01002481-OVGH01002481.1-human-gut-metagenome-genome-assembly--contig:-NODE-2481-length-10067-cov-3.565122_pt1 | contig 10067 bp, 8 predicted proteins | sample MGYA00237770_ERZ505419 | MGnify/ENA primary metagenome ERZ505419 (study PRJEB26158, sample SAMN06016353) | human gut metagenome | biome: human gut; feature: ankylosing spondylitis patient; material...
CGTCGGCCAGCGACTCGCGGCAGCCGTAGAGGTTGTCGAACTTCGACTTGGTGCAGGAGTCGTTGACATTGATGGCCGGGACGAGCAGCTCGCCGGCCTCCTGCATCTGATAGAGGCGGTGTACGCCCGTCGTGGTCTCCTCGCTCACACCCTTCCACTCGGCCACCGTGCGGTGCCATTTGTCCTTGTCTTCGGCAAGGATCGTCCTGAGCGTACCGAGTATCACCTCCTCCTCGTAGGACGAAGGCTCATAGTCGAGTGTCGAAGCATCGTTCTCGGCCTTGTACCCTTTGTGGATCAGCAGCGTGGCATCGCCGCCGTCGTCCACGATCAGCTGCGGGCCCTTGCCGCCGGGGAACGAGAGCGCCATGGCGGTGCACCACCAGTATTCGGGCAGGGTTTCGCCTTTCCAGGCGAAAACGGGAACCCCGGCCTCGGCGATGGCTGCGGCGGCATGATCCTGCGTCGAGAAGATGTTGCACGAGCACCAGCGCACGTCGGCGCCCAGCTCGACGAGCGTCTCGATGAGCACGGCAGTCTGGATGGTCATGTGCAGCGACCCCATCACGCGCACGCCTTCCAGCGGCTTCTGCGGGCCGTATTTGCGGCGCACGGCCATCAGTCCCGGCATCTCGTGCTCGGCGATCTCGATCTCTTTACGACCCCACTCGGCCAGCGACATGTCGGCCACCTTGTAGGGCATTGTCAAATCCAAATACATAGTATTATCTTTTAATTCCAATATATATTCCTTGTCCCTGGCGATCTGCGCCCGAAGCTCCCCGATCGTCGCGAAACGACGTTCGTCACGAATCTTACGCACCAGTTCTACGCGCAGGGTACGGCCGTAGAGCGAACCTCCGAACCCGAAGATATGGGTTTCCAGATGGCGGACGGCTCCGCCGACCGAAGGGTTGCTGCCCAGGTTGGACATCGCATCGTAACGCGTCCCGTCCACCTCCACGCGGGAGTAATAGACCCCGTCCGCGGCCGTCACGGAATCAGGCACGGCCATGTTTGCCGTCGGGAATCCCAACTCGCGCCCGAGCCGGCGCCCGTGTTCCACTACGCCCTCTATCGTCACCCCGGCCATCAGATTTTCTCGGTCAGTTTACGCACCAGCCGGAACTGCGAGAAGAACTCCTTGGCAAAGACACGCAGTACGGTATAGGAAGGGATTGCCAGCAGCATGCCGAGGATTCCGGCCATCGACCCGGCGATGAGGATTACGAGGAAGATTTCGAGCGGATGGGCCTTGACACGCTCGGAATAGAGCGTCGGCTGCAACACGAAATCGTCGATCCCCTTGAGGATCAGCAGCGAACCTGCGATTATAAAAGCAGTATGCCCCACGGTCATCCCCCCGATCGGGGTTACGATACCCACGAAGACGGAAACGATACCGCCGATCAGCGGCCCGGCATAAGGCACCACGTTCATCACGCCCATCACAAGGCCGATGAACGCAGCGTCGGCCGCCTTCATGCCGAAGGCCATCATCGTGAGCGACACGGCGACCATCAGCATCAGGCTTTCCGAGAGGATACCCGTGAAGTAGCGGGCCAGCAGCAGCGTGACGGAATCGAGTGCGCGGGTGATATTCTCGTGGTAACGCTCGGGGAACATGGCCGTCACCATGGCATAGAACAACCCTTCGTCCCGGAGGAAAAAGAAGGTGATGAACGTAATGGAGAAAATGGCGATAACCGACGAGAGCACCACGTTGACGATCGAGGAGAACACCGAGTTGAGCGATTCGATGTCGATAATCTGCTTGAGCGCCGATGCGAGCGCCTCCGAGAGGGAGAACGTGCTTTCGGGCACAGCGAAGAACTCATGCAGGTATCCCTGTGCTTGGGCTATCGGCTCCTCGATGCTTTGCACGACGGCGGCGAAATCGAGGTTCGACAGCTGGTAAATCTTATTGAACACAAGCGGCACGAACAGCGAGCACAGCGTGGCCAGCACCACCCAGATGACGATCAGCGTCACCAGCGCAGCCAGCCAGCGGGGCACTTTCCAGCCCTTGATATGCAGCGCCGCGAGGCGTTTCACGAGCGGATTGCCCACGACGGCCAGCACGGCGGATATGAGTATGTATACGACGATCGAACTGAAATACCAGACCAGAAAGAGGACGGCCGCAGCTACGGCCGCGCCCGCGATGAACTTCAGGAAGGTCTGGGGAGTCGTTTTCATCCTTCGGGAGTGGGGTTAAATCTTATGCAGGCGTGCGATGGGGGTCTGCGAACCCACGACGGGATCGCCGATCTCGACCAGCAGTTCGCTGTCCTTGGGGACGAGCACGTCGACGCGCGAGCCGAACTTGATGAATCCGCAGACGCTGTTCTGCTCGACCTGATGACCGACGGTCATATACGAGATGATGCGCCGGGCGATCAGTCCCGCGATCTGGCGGAAGAGCACCTTTTGGCCCGAGGGCATCCGCACCACGGTCGTCGTGCGTTCGTTCTCGGTCGAGGATTTGGGGTGCCAGGCCACCAGGAAACGCCCCGGATGGTATTTGAAATACTCCACCTCGCCGCCCACGGGGACCCAGTTCATGTGGACGTTCGTAATGGACATGAAGATCGAAATCTGCAACATCTCCTCCTTGAGGTACTCGTCCTCGGAGACGACCTCCGTCACGACCACGCGGCCGTCGCAGGGAGCGAAGACCAGATCGGCGTCGTGGATGCGCACCCGGCGGGGTTCGCGGAAGAAGGCTACGATGAAGAACCAGAACAGCAGCAGCACGAGGGTGCTGAACCACAGCAGCGAGACGTTCGCATCGTGGACCAGCAAATGGTAAAACAGCCACCACAGAAGCAGGCAGACAGCGCCCGAGATGCCGATGATTTTGTATCCTTCCTTATTGATTCTCATAACACGGTTAAGTTTGCAGTTACATCACAAAAAGCATATAGACGAAGACGAACGGCGCCGAGAGCAGCATGGCGTCGAAGCGGTCCAGCACTCCGCCGTGACCGGGAATCAACGTTCCCGAATCCTTGACCCCGGCGGCGCGCTTGAACATCGACTCCACCAGGTCGCCCAGAACCCCCGTAGCGGCCGCGACGAGCGCCAGCCCGGCCCACACCCAACAGCTGCCGTCCATCACGCGGGCGGCGACGAGTCCCAGGACAACGGCCCCGGCGATGCCGCCGAAGAACCCTTCCCACGACTTCTTGGGCGAAAGGCGTTCGCACAGGCGGTGCCTGCCGACGGACATGCCCACCAGATAGGCGAAAACGTCATTGGCCCAGATGATGAAAACGTAGAAAATCATCATCCAGGGACTCCACGTCTCGCTGCCGATGATCGGAATGTAACACATCAGCGAGAACGGCAGCGCCACGTAGACGACGCCCATGAAAGTGATGCCGATATTGGCGGCGGGATTCTCCCGACGGCGGTAAAGTTCGCAGATGAACATGGCGGGCAGCAGCAACAGCAGAAGGGCCATTCCGCAGGCGAAAGCCTGCCGGGCGCTGCCGAGTATCTGGATGTCGTCCGACACGAATGCGAAATTCAGGGCGAAAAGCACGAGTCCCGCAGCCAGTCCGACGATCCGCTGGGGATTGCTGCCCTGCTCCCCGGCCAGGGAATAGAACTCCGTCATGCCGACGACCAGCAACGCCGCCAGCAGCAGGCCGAAACTCCATTGCGACCATGCGATAGCCCCCAGCATCACCACGGCGAGGACAGCCCCGCTCACAGTGCGCACCCAGAGGTTCTTCATTTTTTCACTCATTGTTTTTTAAGGGTGTAGTTGGGTTTCAACGGGGTCATTCGGTTTCGGGCGCGGCAACGGCCGGAGCTACGGGAGCCGGTTCGGCCGTTTCGGACTTATCCGATTTGGCCGAAGGATCGGCGACCGCGGCGGCCTGCTTGCCGGCCTGCGGCTCCTCTCCGGCGGGTTTGCCGCCCTCGGCCCTGGCTTTCGCCTCGGCCTCGCGGCGTTCGCGTTCGATGTCCTTCTTGCGGCGACCGAAGATGCGCTCGACGTCCTCGGTGAAGACCACCTCGCGGGAGAGCAGCAGTTCGGCCAGCTCTTTCAGACCGTCGGCATGTTCGCGGAGCACCTTCTCGGCCATCTTGTAGGCCTTCTCGATCACCTGCTTGGCCTCGGCGTCGATCTGCTGGGCCGTCAGTTCCGAATAGGGCTTCGTGAAGGCCATGTCGCTCTGGCCCGTGGAGTCGTAGAAGGAGAGCGTACCGACGTTCTCGCTCATGCCGTAGTAGGCCACCATGGCATAAGCCTGCTTGGTGACGCGCTCCAGGTCGTTGAGTGCCCCGGTCGAAATCTCGCCGAAGGTCAGCTGCTCGGAAACGCGGCCTCCGAGCGTAGCGGCCAGTTCGTCCATCATCTGCTCGCGCGTGGTGATCTGACGCTCCTCGGGCAGATACCAGGCGGCGCCCAGCGCCTTGCCGCGCGGGATGATCGTCACCTTGATCAGCGGGCTGGCATGCTCCAGAATCCAGCTCACCGTGGCGTGTCCCGCCTCGTGGAAGGCGATCACGCGCTTCTCCTCGTCGGTGATGATCTTGTTCTTGCGCTCCAGGCCGCCCACGATGCGGTCGATGGCGGCGAGGAAGTCCTCTTTCGAAATGAATTTCTTGTTGTGGCGCGCGGCGATCAGCGCGGCCTCGTTGCAGACGTTGGCGATGTCGGCGCCCGAGAAACCGGGGGTCTGGCGCGCCAGGAACGAACGGTCCAGCTGCGGATCGAGCTTCAGCGGACGCAGGTGGACGTTGAAAATCTCCTCGCGCTCCTTCACGTCGGGAAGTCCCACCTCGATCTGGCGGTCGAAACGCCCGGCGCGCATCAGCGCCTTGTCGAGGATGTCGGCCCGGTTGGTGGCGGCCAAAACGATGACGCCCGTATTGGTCTGGAAGCCGTCCATCTCCGTCAGAAGCTGGTTCAGCGTATTTTCGCGCTCGTCGTTGCCCGAGAATCCGGCGTTCTTGCCGCGGGCGCGGCCGATGGCGTCGATCTCGTCGATGAAGACGATGCAGGGAGCCTTCTGCTTGGCCTGCTCGAACAGGTCGCGGACACGCGAGGCGCCCACGCCGACGAACATCTCGACGAAATCGGAACCCGAAATCGAGAGGAACGGCACGTTGGCCTCCCCTGCGACGGCCTTGGCCAGCAGGGTCTTGCCCGTTCCCGGAGGGCCTACGAGCAGCGCGCCCTTCGGAATCTTGGCGCCCAGCTCCTTGTATTTGTCGGCCTTCTTGAGGAAATCGACGATCTCCATGATCTCGACCTTCGCCTCCTCCAGGCCAGCCACATCCTTGAACGTCACGCGCTTGGAGTTGTCCTTGTCGAAGACCTGCGCCTTGGCTTTGCCGACGTTCATAATGCCACCGCCGCCTCCGGCGCCCGCGCCGCGCGACATGGAGCGCATGATGAAGAACCACGCTCCGATGATCACCACCCACGGCAGCAGGTTGATCAGAATCGAGGTCCAGTCGTTGGCCTTGTTTTCATAGATCACCGGAACGGTCTGCCCCGACTTCTCCTCGGCGGCCTTCAAATCCTCGCGAAACGAATCTACCGAACCGATGGTGAAAGTCAGCTGCACGCCCGACTCGGGCAGGCGGCGGAAACGCTTGTCCACCTGATCGTTACGGTACTTCTCGCCGGCCTCCTTTTTCAGGAACACCTGCGCCTGGTCGCGGTTCACGACCTGGATCTTCTCCACGTCGCCCTTCTCGACCATCTCCTGCACGGTGGTCCAGTCGCTGGGCAGCGGCGCTTCATTGCTGCCGTCGAACAGATACCAGCCGATGATGAACAAACCGATCAGGCCGTAGATCCACAGCATCGAAGGCCGCGGCATGTTCATATTCATTTTATTGTTGTTCTTGCTTTTCTGTGCCATAATCCGGATTACTCTTCGTATTCATATTTCACCAGCGGTGCGTCGGCCCACAGCTCCTCGAGCTTGTAGAAGCTCCGAAGCTCGGTCTGGAAAATGTGCACCACGACGTCCACATAGTCCATGGCGACCCACACGCCGTTCTGCTGGCCTTCGATGCGCCACACCTTCTCGCCCAATTTCTCGAACACCTTCTCCTCGATTTCGGCGGCTATGGCGCACACCTGCGTCGTGGAATCGGCGTTGCAGACCACGAAATGCGAACAGATCGCTCCATCGAATCCCGAGAGGTCCAACGATACAATATTCTTACCTTTTTTATCTTCAATCGCGCTGACGATCGTTTCGATCAGTTTATCCATAAATGTTCAATAGGTATCTATAACCTTGCAAAGGTATGAAAAGAGAATGAGATTTGAAAGCAACGCGGTAAAAATCGCGCCGCAAGCGGGCATATTGTTCCGGAAGCGATTCATTATTTCGCCCTTTTTGTCGCCGGATTCGTTTTTTATCCCTACTTTTGGAGATACTCCAACTAACCCAAGTTCAATTTATGCGAAAAATCTTCATGTTCTGTCTGACCGGCGCACTCGCACTGGCCACGACGTCCTGCAAGGACGAAAAAGTAACCACCATGCAGACGATCACCGTCAATGGTCAGATCTGCGAGGTCAAAAGCGCTTTCTATGTGGAAGAAAAAGCCGACGAGCAATGGGAAACCTCATACGACCTCATTCTATTCAGAGAGTATTTTTCAACATTACCGTTTACAATGTCCGACTACGGTGTCGATATAGAAGTTTCTGAATCCCTGATAGGCAAAACTATCGACCTCACAGAACCCGTTACCCAAACCGGGCCTCTCAGACCATACCTCTCCGTCGGGGCAATCGGTGAAACAGAGTTCGACATCGTACACTCGTTTGAAAGAATTACGGTAAGCAATGGAGACGACATCTCTTCGGCAACAGTCTCCTACGGAATGCTCACTGTCACCAGAGACGGGGATAATTTCTCCGTCAAACTCTCCGTCAAACTTTCCGACGGCAAATCAATCTTCGCCGACTGGACGGGAAAAGCGACCAAAGTAACGATTCCGGAATAACCGACCGGATAATCGACATGCGCCCGGCCTGCGTTTTGCAGGCCGGGCGCATTCTTTCAGAGAGCGGAAGCTATGCCTTCGCACCCGGAACATTGGCCAGAATGGTCTCGGTCAAGGCCCGGATGATCGAGTTCTTGACGTAGGTGCGGCGCACGGCGACGGCGATCTTGCGCGAGGTAGCCCCTTTCGAAAGGGTTTTCAGCCGGTCGCGGCGGTCCGAGGGGATGTATTCGACGGCCATTTCGGGAATGATCGTCAGACACGACGTGCAGTCGACGATCCGCATGAGCGTATCCAGCGAACCCGATTCGAACGAATAGTGCGACGGCATCGAACGCCGGGCCTGGCAGAGTTCGATGATCTGGTCGCGCATGCAGTTGCCGTCCGAGAGCAGGATCAGATCGCGCAGGTCGATGTCTTCGATGCGAACGTTCGAACGTTCGTAGAGGGGGTTGTCGGGCGAAACGTAGATGAAGAAACGGTCGTCGAAAAGCTCCTGCTCCTGAATTCCGTCGCCGCAGGTGCCGCCGGCCACCAGCGCGGCGTCGATGCGGTCGTGCTTCATCGCATCGACGATGTCGCGCGTCATCAACTCCTTGACCTCCAACTCCACATGGGGATAGTCGTGCACGAATCCCGGCAGGAACTTGTGCAGCAGGTAGGGCGCGACGGTCGGGATGACGCCCAGACGCAGCCGCCCCGCTATTTCGCCCTTCAACTCGGCGACCGATTCGCGGATATTGTCGTAGGCCCGCAGCGTCTCGCGGGCCCGTTCCAGCACCACCTCGCCCGCCTCGGTGGCGATCACGGGTTTCTTCGAACGGTCGAGCAGGACGACGCCCAGCTCCTCTTCGAGCGCCTTCACCTGCATGCTCAGCGACGGCTGGGTCACGAAACAATGCTCTGCGGCCAGCGAAAAGCTACCGCAGTTCGCCACCGCCAGGAGGTATTCAAGTTGAATTATAGTCATAGTAGCCGATTATTTCAATACACAAAAATATAAAATAAATCTATAACAGACAACTTTATTAGGTCACCCGCGCGGTTTTTCGTAAGTTTGCCCACAAAATATATATAAAGTTTTATGGGAAAGATCATTCTTACCGGCGACCGTCCTACGGGCCGGCTCCACTTGGGACACTACGTCGGTTCCCTGCGCCGCCGCGTCGAACTGCAGGAATCGGGCGAATTCGAACGCATATTCATCATGATAGCCGACGCGCAGGCCCTGACGGACAACGCCGATAACCCGGAGAAGGTCCGCCAGAACATCATCGAAGTGGCGCTCGACTACCTTTCGGTCGGCCTCGATCCGAAAAGGTCTACCCTTTTCATCCAGTCGCAAATCCCGGAGCTCTGCGAGCTCTCGTTCTACTATATGAACCTGGTGACCGTGCAGCGCCTGCAACGCAACCCGACCGTGAAGGCCGAGATTCAGCTGCGGGGCTTCGCCGAAGGCGCCGCCGAGGGCGACACGCAGCAGAAGCAGGGCATCCCCGTGGGCTTCTTCACCTACCCCATCAGCCAGGCGGCCGACATCACGGCATTCAAGGCCACGACCGTCCCTGCGGGCGAAGACCAGGAGCCGATGATCGAACAGACCCGCGAGATCGTCCACAAGTTCAACACGGTATACGGCCCGGCACTCGTCGAGCCCGAGATCCTGCTGCCGGAGAATGCGGTCTGCATGCGCCTGCCGGGCACCGACGGCAAGGCCAAGATGTCGAAATCGCTCTGCAACTGCATCTACCTCTCGGACAGCGCCGACGAGGTGAAGAAGAAAGTCATGGGGATGTATACCGATCCCGACCATCTGCGCGTCGAAGACCCCGGCAAGGTGGAGGGCAACACGGTATTCACCTACCTCGATGCCTTCAGCCGCCCCGAGCATTTCCCGAAATATCTGCCCGACTACCCGTCGCTGGACGAGCTGAAGGCGCATTACCGCCGCGGCGGCCTGGGCGACGTGAAGGTCAAGAAATTCCTGATCGCCGTGCTCAACGAGACGCTGGAGCCGTTCCGCGAACGCCGCAAATACTACGAAGGCCGCATCGAAGAGGTCTACGAGATTCTCCGCACCGGTTCGGAGGCAGCCCGGCAAATGGCCTCGCAGACACTCGACGACGTGAAGCGTGCCATGAAAATCAACTATTTCGACGACAAACGGCTCATCGCCGAACAAGCCGAGCATTTCGCTCGCAAACAATAGGATGCAGTTACGCACCGAGCATATCTACCGCGAGTTCCTCCGCCTGACCCGGCGGTTGAGCAACAGCCAGATCATGATGCTGCTGGCTGTCGTGGTCGGTATACTCGCCGGACTGGGCACCTACCTGTTCGAAATACTGCTGCACGGCATCAAAAGCGGACTGATACGCTGGTTCCCGGTGGACAGTGCGCATCTTCTGTTCCTGATCTACCCCGCCATCGGCATCATACTCGCCACGCTGTTCGTAAAATACATCGTGCGCGACAATATTTCGGAGGGCGTAACACGCGTGCTCTACGCCATGTCGAGCCGCAACTCGCGCATCCCGGGGCACAACTGCTGGACGTCGATCGTAGGCGGCGCCACGACCATCGGGTTCGGCGGTTCGGTGGGCCCCGAGGCACCGATCGTACTGACGGGCGCGGCTATCGGCTCGAACGTCGGGCGGCTGGCGCGCCTCAATTACAAACACACCACGCTGCTGCTCTGCTGCGGTGCCGGTGCGGCGCTGGCGGCCATCTTCAAGGCTCCGATCACGGGCGTGGTCTTCGTGCTGGAGATCCTGATGCTCGACATCACGGCCGGGTCGGTGATCCCGCTGCTGATCGCCTCGATCACGGCCACGACGATGGCCTTCATGCTGCGCGGCTTCGACCCCATACTGGCCGTGACGCTCCAGCCGCAGGACGCCTTCGAGCTGTGGCAGATACCGCTTTTCATCCTGCTGGGCGTATGCTGCGGGCTGATGTCCTGGTATTTCACCTCGACCAACCTGCGCGTGGGCAACTTCTTCCGCAAGATCGACAGCCAATATAAGAAATGGCTCGTCGGCGGCGCCGTGCTGGGCATCCTGATCTTCGTCTTCCCG
>ENA-OVGH01002494-OVGH01002494.1-human-gut-metagenome-genome-assembly--contig:-NODE-2494-length-10024-cov-2.292206_pt1 | contig 10024 bp, 4 predicted proteins | sample MGYA00237770_ERZ505419 | MGnify/ENA primary metagenome ERZ505419 (study PRJEB26158, sample SAMN06016353) | human gut metagenome | biome: human gut; feature: ankylosing spondylitis patient; material...
TACGCTATCTTCTTCCTTATAAGTGTAGCGTAAAGATTCGGACGGATTATTCTCTATGGTATCTACCACCAGACGGGCCATATCTACTGCTCCCTCTCCTCCTTCACTGAACGCATTGTTGATGGCGAAGCCCACTCCCAACTGTTCGCAATGTTCGCGCAACAATTCCATTTCTTCATCCGTATCGGATGCAAACTTATTGAAAGCTACGATGATGGTCTGACCGAATGAGCGAAGGTTACGAACGTGTTTGTCGAGATTACGCAATCCTTCTTTCAAGCCTTCCATATTCGGCTCTTTGATACGGTCGAGACTGACACCTCCGTGCATCTTTAATCCTTGTGCCGTAGCGACAATCACAGTGAGACGCGGTTGGAGTCCGCTCTTGCGGCATTTGATATTATAGAATTTTTCTGCACCGAGATCGGCACCGAATCCGGCTTCTGTTATTACATAATCACCGAAAGACATTGCCAATTTAGTGGCCAGAATAGAGTTACAACCATGTGCGATATTAGCAAACGGACCGCCATGTACAAAAGCAGCGGTTCCTTCGGTAGTCTGCACTAAATTAGGATGGATAGCATCTTTCAATAACACGGTGATGGCTCCTGCCACTCCCAAATCTTTCACTGTGAAAGGTTGGTCGTCATACGTGAAGCCCAACAAAATATTTTCAATACGGCGACGCAGATCACTCACATCTTTAGAAAGGCAAAGAATTGCCATAATCTCCGAAGCAGGAGTAATATCGAAACCGGACTCCTGGGTAATCCCGTTGGATTTAGGTCCGAGACCGACAACGATGCTGCGCAACGAACGATCGTTCACATCGAGCACTCTCCGCCAAAGGATTTCTTTCAATCCGAAACCTTTTGCCTGGTTCTGATAGAGATAATTATCGAGCAGGGCGGAAATCATGTTATGGGCAGAAGTGATGGCATGAAAATCTCCGGTAAAATGGAGGTTAATCTTGTCCATCGGAAGCACTTGTGCATATCCTCCACCGGCTGCTCCTCCCTTCATTCCGAAACATGGACCGAGAGACGGCTCGCGAAGAGCGACAATCGCATTCTTTCCAATTTTATTCAGTCCCAGAGCGAGACCGATAGATACTGTAGTTTTGCCAATGCCCGCTTTGGTTGCTGTGATAGCAGTGACCAGAATGAGATTGCTTTTCTTCACTTTCTCTTCATCAATCAGTTGTTCGGGGATCTTTGCAATGTAGCGGCCATAATTCTCCACTTCCTCGCGAGGGATTCCGATGCCTTCGGCAACTTGCTTAATCTTCTTCAGCTCAATGCTGTGAGCAATTTCTATGTCTGATTTCATACAGAATATGATTAGTTTTATTTTTGAAGGAACAAAAGTATAACAAAAAAGCGAAATAGAGAAATTTAAAGTTCACCGGATATTTATCATAACACAACAAACTCTTTTCACGCGATAACTGTTGTAAATAGCATAACCTAAACAACAACTTAATTATGGAATGGATTATTAATCAACTAAGGGTACACCCTGAGCTTGCTATCTTTCTCACGCTTTTCGCGGGATTCTGGTTGGGCAGGCTCAAAATAGGGAAGTTCTCTCTAGGTACAGTGACCAGTGTTCTGCTAGTCGGAGTATTGGTAGGACAACTGAACATCACCGTAGACGGTCCGATGAAAGCTGTGTTCTTTCTGCTTTTCTTATTTGCCGTTGGCTATAAGGTAGGTCCGCAGTTTTTCCGCGGATTGAAGAAAGACGGTCTGCCACAAGTGGGATTTGCCGTACTGATGTGTATTGTCAGTCTGGTAGCCCCGTGGATACTGGCCAAAATCATGGGATATCATGTAGGAGAAGCTGCCGGACTGTTGGCAGGCTCACAAACAATATCCGCCGTTATCGGCGTGGCAAGCGATACAATCAACCAGCTGGGAATCAGCGATGCACAGAAAGCCACGTTCATCAATGCAATTCCGGTAGCGTATGCCGTAACTTATATTTTCGGAACGGCCGGTTCGGCGTGGATTCTAGCCTCTCTCGGCCCTAAAATGCTGGGTGGACTGGATAAGGTGAAGGCCGACTGCAAGGAATTGGAGGCTCAAATGGGAACATCGGAAGCTGATGAACCCGGATTTTCCCCGGCTCTTCGTCCGGTTGTGTTCCGTGCTTATAAAATCACCAATGAATGGTTTGGCAAAGGAAAGAAAGTCAGTGAACTCGAAGCTTATCTATGTAAAAATGATAAACGGCTGTTTGTAGAACGGATTCGTCAAAAAAGAGTGGTGAAGGAAGTAGATCCGAACCTGATTCTTCATAAAAATGACGAAGTGGTACTTAGCGGACGCCGTGAATTTGTGATTGGAGAAGAAGACTGGATCGGTCCGGAAGTGATTGATGCACAATTACTCGACTTCCCGGCAGAAACTCTTCCTGTAATGGTGACCCACCGGACTTTTGCCGGAGAAACGGTTTCCAGAATCAGGGCACAGAAATTTATGCACGGGGTTAGTATCCGGAATATCAAACGTGCCGGAATCAATGTTCCGGTATTGCCTAAAACGATTGTAGATTCGGGAGATATTCTCGAACTTACCGGTCTTAAACATGAAGTGGAAAGTGCTGCCAAACAAATGGGCTATATTGACCGGCCTACCAACCAGACGGATATGATCTTCGTTGGATTGGGTATTTTGCTCGGTGGTCTTTTCGGTGCACTGGCTATTCATCTGGGAGGTGTTCCTATCAGTCTTTCTACCAGTGGCGGCGCATTGATAGCCGGACTTCTGTTCGGTTGGCTACGCAGCAAGCATCCTACTTTCGGAGGCATCCCCGAACCTTCTTTATGGGTATTGAATAATGTAGGACTGAATATGTTTATCGCAGTGGTCGGTATCGCTGCAGGTCCCAGTTTCATTGCCGGATTCAAGGAAGTAGGCGTCAGCCTGTTTATCGTCGGCACATTGGCAACGGCCATTCCTCTCCTCGCCGGATTGCTGATGGCGAGATACTTGTTCAAATTCCACCCTGCCCTGTCATTGGGATGTACGGCAGGAGCACGTACTACAACAGCTGCATTGGGAGCTATTCAGGATGCAGTGGAAAGCGACACACCGGCATTGGGATATACGGTGACGTATGCAGTCGGCAATACGCTCCTGATTATCTGGGGAGTCGTCATCGTACTACTTATGTAAAACTAACTAAATAAATATCATTATGGAAAAGAAAACAAATAACCCTGCCATTACGAAAAGTTATGCCAAGAAAATGGAAACGATCAGCCCGTTCGAGCTGAAAAACAAACTGATCGATATGGCAGATGAAAGTATCAAGAAGATAGCACATACGATGTTGAATGCCGGAAGAGGTAACCCGAACTGGATTGCTACTGAACCACGCGAAGCCTTTTTTCTGCTGGGACAATTCGGCCTTTGCGAATGTCGTCATGCGTTTTCATTGGAAGAAGGAATAGCAGGTATTCCACAAAAGGCGGGAATTGCCGCCCGTTTCGAGGCTTTCCTGAAAGAAAACGAGAAAGCTCCCGGTGCCAATCTGTTGAAAGAGGGCTACAATTATATGCTGATGGAACATGCTGCCGATCCGGATACGCTTATTCACGAATGGGCGGAATCGGTGATTGGCGACCAGTATCCTGTGCCCGACCGTATTTTACATTTTACGGAGTTAATCGTACAGGATTACCTGGCACAAGAGATGTGTGACCGCCGTCCGCCGAAAGGTACTTTTGACCTTTTCGCGACCGAAGGAGGCACGGCAGCCATGTGTTATCTGTTCGATTCTTTGCAAGAGAATTTCCTGTTGAACCAGGGGGATGCCATTGCTTTGATGGTTCCTGTGTTCACTCCTTATATAGAAATTCCGGAACTGCGACGCTATCAGTTCGACGTGACCGAAATTTCTGCTGACCAGATGACTCCTGACGGTTTACATACCTGGCAGTATAAGGATGAAGATATAGACAAGCTGAAAGATCCGCGGATCAAAGCATTATTTATTACCAATCCGAGTAATCCGCCCAGTTATGCGCTTAGTAAAGAGACTACCGAACGTATCATCAACATTGTGAAGAATGATAATCCGAACCTGATGATTATCACGGATGATGTGTACGGAACATTTATTCCTCATTTTCGTTCATTAATGGCAGAGTTGCCACATAATACGCTTTGCGTTTATTCGTTCTCCAAATATTTTGGAGCTACGGGATGGAGAACCGCAGTGATCGCTCTACACGAAGACAACATCTACGACAAAATGATTGCCCGCCTGTCGGAGGAGCAGAAATCAATCTTGAACAAACGTTATTCCAGTCTTAGTCTACAACCGGAAAAGATGAAATTTATCAATCGTATGGTGGCTGACAGCCGGCAGATTGCATTGAATCATACTGCAGGGCTTTCCCTGCCCCAACAGATACAGATGAGTTTGTTTGCCCTCTTCTCGCTTTTGGATAAAGAGGACAGTTATAAAGCCAAGATGCAGGAAATTATTCATCGCCGCCTGCATGCATTGTGGGATAATACAGGTTTCACACTGGTAGAAGATCCGCTGCGTGCCGGATATTATTCGGAGATTGATATGCTGGTATGGGCGAAGAAATTCTATGGGGATGACTTCGTTACTTATCTGCAAAAGACCTACAATCCATTGGATGTGGTTTTCCGCCTGGCAAACGAAACTTCACTCGTTCTGTTGAATGGTGGTGGCTTTGCCGGACCGAAATGGAGTGTGCGTGTGTCACTAGCCAATTTGAATGAGGCCGATTATGTGAAAATCGGACAAAGCATCAAGTGTGTGTTGGAAGAATATGCCCAAACATGGAAAGCATCAAAAGAATGAACTAAGTAGTTCATTTTATAAATGAGAATTTAATTCAGACAGAAGAACATAAGAACAAAAAATAAAATAGCAGTTAAATAAACAACAGAAATAATTTTCAAAGCGCAGCATTTATGTTCTTTTGTTCTTATGTCTGAAATTTTTCTCGCTCTTATGTCTAAAAATTAATTAGCGTTTATTTAAAACGGGAGGTATCTACTTCTTCCCTTTTCTTCTCTTTGTATCCCCCAAACTTATAGTTAAACGAAACGCCGAATGTACGGGTGGTCCGCATATAATGGTTCTTTACATTCTGCAATCCGTAGCGAACTTGTGTCGAAACGGTAGAAGTGTTGAATATATCATCACACTTCAAGGTTAGTTGTGCTTTTCCTTTTGCAAAGGTGTAACGAAGTGCCGCATCCAGGTTTCCCGAACGGGGAAGATCGAAAATACCCTGGATGGCTCTATTTTGATAGAATCCGGTCAAAGTGAATTTTAAGTCGGGTTTTGTGGAAAGGGTAAAGGTGTTGTTCATCGTCAACACAAATGTATATAGTTTACGGTCAAACGGGATATCCCAAAAATCACTGTCTTTTTGGCGATAGCGAAAGCCGATGGCTGTAATACGGGAGTCCAGCCATTTTTTTACCTTGAAGGGAACTGTCATCATTAATCCGGCCTGCGATGAAAAATCAAAGTTGAAGAGCTTGTAAATCTCCACCAAACGTTCAGGTGACTGGTAAAGGGTTTGCATTTCGTTGTTTTTTGTATAGCTATAAAAGGCAGAAAAGACGTACTTGCTTTTCAATATATAAGTGAAACTCGTTTCATAGTTCGTTGCAGGTTTAAGATAGGGATTACCTTGAATTTCAGAATAGGCTCCCATGTAAGAAATAGAGTTCTGCACGCTCCAGTATTCAGGATATTCCTTATCACTACTCAATGAGAGTTGCAGGACATGTCCGGCGGCAGGCATATAAGTCAGATTAGCTACCGGATAGAGGCTCCATCCATTCCAGATATCTGTATGATATTGCTCTGCTGCCAGGGAAACATCGGCCGAGAGTTTATCGCCAAAGCTCTTATTCAGTCCTGCATAAACATTCAGGGTTTGTTCGCGACGGCGGGAGGCCATATTATTATCCGGCAGTAAGTGGTCTGTTTCAGGATCGTAATATTTCTGGTAACTATGGTCTAAGGCGGTCGTGTAAGCCATACCATAATTCAATCCCCACCCTTTGCCTAAGGTATGTTCTTGCCCGGCATAAAAACGCCATTGATTGATTTGTTGTTTATCGCGGCTTAAGAAATTCATTGTCTCTGTTCCCATCGTGCTATATAATAATTGGCTGCCGGGAGAATGATAGGATGTAAATGCCACTCCAGCTTTCAGCCCGAAAGGGGTTTGATAATCTAACTTTGCGTTATGGAGCTGGCTGTCTCCCTGTGAATCGGTAACAGAGTTTTGCGCACCGGTAGCTATGGAATAATGTTTGGAATCGGTAAAAGCTGTTGTGTAGACCAGGCTTAACAGATGATCTTCTGCTAGAGAGTAATCCATTCCGAGACGTATCTGATGACTGTTGGTACGGGAAGTCATTATTTCATCCATATCCATCTGATGCGCTGAACCATCGGCTAATGTGTGAAGTGCTTCTTTCTCCGTAATCCTTCGGTCACGATCATAAGAGTAAGAGTAAAGAAGATCTGCAGAGAATTTACGTCCGGAGTACAGAAGACTTCCACGTTCTGCCAAAGATTCGTAGTGATGTTGGTTAAAAGCTGTATAGAGTTCTCCTTGAAGGGAAGATGCTTGTCCTGTGCCGGGTGCTAATATCAGGTTAATCATCGGTCCGCGTACCTGATAGCGTGCCGGAGCGGAATACATCACTTCCGCCTTTTCAATCCGGCTGACAGGAATCGATTTTAATAAAGCATCCAATTGTTCGGCAGACAGAGTGGTCACTTTTCCGTTGATGACAACAGTTACCTCCTGTCCTCCCAACATCAGACTATTATTCATATTTACTATACCCGGAAGATTTTTCACAACATCATAGGCATTATCCACAGGCAGGTTGCCCACCAGTCTCGGCACGTCATACACGAGTTTGCCTTGTTCGGCTTTCACGATAGGGCGTTCACCTATAATCATCACTTCGGGCAGTTCCTGAAACAAACTATCCATATAACCTATATTCTTGATACTGTCGACAGGTTCCTGTGACTGTTGTCCGACTTGTGCTGTAGCGGATATCCACACACATAGAAGAGACATAAATAGTAAATTAATCCGTTTCATTTCGTCTTTATTTTTGGAATACGACAAAATACGGTAGAAAAAATGGAAATTTGCGTTATCACTGGCTTATCTAGTGTTATTTAGTCTTATCAAAGAGAAGAATAAGAATAGTTTCCTATTATCTTTGTCAGTATGAAATTACCACTAAAACATATTGTCATACTGGTTATCTGCTCATTAATCGGAATCTTTGTTTATCAAGCTTATTGGTTGACAGGGCTTTACCGGTCTATGAAGATGGAAATGGAGAGCAATATCAGAGATGCGATGCGGACGAGTGACTTTAACGAGGTCGTGCTCCGGGTAAATGATTTGCAAAAAGATAATGTGGAACACGGTTCGCTGACGGTATCAGCCGGATATGATGCGGACGGCAATTCATTAGTGACTAAACAAACGATTTCTTATACGGATAGTAGCCGTCAGGATACGATACACTCCCGGACAGAAACTACTACGGATACGGTAAAGGCCGTTGGTAACGCTCCGGAAGATTCTACACCTGTTGCAAGTAGCGAGAACGGGCTGGATGTGTTATTGAAAAAGCAAGATTCGCTAAAGGAGCTGTTAATGAGTATTCAGCAGGGTATTCATTCGGGTGTGGACACTTATATAGATGTCAACCTGCAGCGATATGACAGTTTGCTCACCCATGTGATGAAAGAGCATAATCTCTCTATTCCTCATCACACTCTTTTGATTTATACCGGAATCAGTGCCGATTCTTCCATTGTATATACCGATACATTAGGTATTGCGGGAGATAGCAGTTATATTCCCAGTCCCAAGGCAATCCGCTATGACTATGAATTTAATATGCATCACAGCCAACGCTACCAACTGGTGTTCGAGCCGATCAATTCATTGGTGTTAAAGCAGATGACAGGTATTCTGGTCACTTCATTTGTAATTCTTCTGATTCTCGGATTCTCTTTCTGGTTCCTTATCCGGACGCTTCTGAAACAGAAAACGCTGGATGAAATGAAAAGTGATTTTACCAATAATATCACGCACGAATTAAAGACTCCCATTGCCGTAGCCTATGCGGCTAATGACGCATTACTGAACTTTAACCAGGCGGAAGAGAAAAGCAAGCGCGACCAGTATCTACGCATCAGTCAGGAGCAGTTGCAAAGGCTTAGCGGGCTGGTGGAACAGATTTTATCCATGGGAATGGAGCGTCGCAAAACGTTTCGTTTGCATCCGGAGGAAATCAACCTGAAGGAGTTGATTACTCCGCTCATGGAGCAGCACCAGCTAAAAGCGGATATCCCCGTACACATAACACTGGAAACAGAACCGGAAGCACTGACGATAGTAGCCGACCGCACTCATTTCAGCAATATCATCAGTAACCTGATAGACAATGCCGTGAAATATTCGAAACAAGAAGCAGAGATTACGATTCAGTGCCGCCAAACGGAAGAAACGGTGACTATCACCGTCTCTGATCATGGAATAGGTATTCCGCTGGATAAGCAGAAACATATATTCGACAAATTCTATCGCGTTCCGACCGGGAATCTTCATAACGTGAAAGGATACGGCTTAGGGCTTTTCTATGTCAAAAGCATGGTCGAAAAACATGGAGGCACCATCACCGTCAAAAGTGAATCCGGCAAAGGAAGTACATTTACCATTACTATCTAAAACATCAAAACCATGAGCAAAAACGACATTACAGTATTGTTGGTGGAAGACGAGCTGACACTCGCCATGATTATCAAAGATACGCTCGAGGAAAACGGTTTTACCATCCATACCGCCTCCGACGGCGAAGAAGGATTGCATCTTTTCTTTGAACTTCGGCCGGACGTGCTGGTGGCCGATGTGATGATGCCCAAAATGGACGGCTGGCAGGTCTGCCGCGAGCTGCGCAAGACCATGAAAATGCCCATCATCATGCTCACCGCCAAGGGCGAGACCGAGGACAAGGTCACCGGATTAGAGGGGGGCGCGGACGACTATATCGTCAAGCCCTTTGAGATGAAGGAGGTCCTGGCCCGCATCCACGCCGTCCTCCGCCGTACCGGCGGTGAGGAGGAGCAGACGGAGAAAAAGCTGTCCTTTGACAAGCTGGTCATCAATCTGGACTCCTATGAGCTGCTGGTAGACGGCAAGCGGGTGGACACGCCCCCCAAGGAGCTGGAGCTGCTCTATCACCTGGCCTCCGCCCCCAACCGGGTGTTCACCCGGAACCAGCTGCTGGACGAGGTGTGGGGCTTCGACTACTTCGGCGACAGCCGCACCGTGGACGTACACATCAAGCGCCTGCGGGAGAAGATCGAGAACGTTTCGGATCAGTGGGAGCTCAAGACCGTGTGGGGCGTGGGCTACAAGTTCGAAGTGAAGTAAAGCCATGCGGGAGAGGATCAAGCGTGCCATGGACAGCCTGTACTGGCGGCAGTTTATGCTCAGCGCCGGTATGGTGCTGCTGACCATGGTACTGTTGGGTGTATCGTTCTACACCCTGAGCTACAACTACACCGTGGAGGAAAAGCGCAGCGAGATGCGGGATCGGGCCAACCTGATCTCTCAGCTGTCGGTGAACTACCTGCTGGCCGGCGACGACACGGAGAATACACAGGAGGACGCGCTGCGGTCGCTGGCAGGCGTGGCGTCCCGCATGACGGACGTGGACTTCCTGATATGCAACAGGAAGGGCGACGTGCTCCTGACATCCGACGCGGGGCTGGTGGGCAAGTCCGTCCGGGTGCCGGAGGAGATCGTGGAAACGACGTTCTCCAACGAAAACGGCTACGAGGGGCGCAGTACCGTGGGCGTCTACGAGCAGAAGAAGTTCGTGGTGGGTGTGCCCATGACCGACGAGAGCGGGAATGTGCTGGGCCTGGTGCTGGCCGTCATGGACGGCACGGCGCTGATGGAGATGTG